>Ga0116231_10000833_pt1 | contig 58792 bp, 51 predicted proteins | sample S1TSphgellanicum_2_FD_89695 | JGI IMG/M metagenome (GOLD analysis project Ga0116231, IMG submission 89695) | Host-associated microbial communities from peat moss isolated from Minnesota, USA - S1T2_Fd - Sphagnum magellanicum MG | ecosystem: Host-associated > Plants > Peat moss > Unclassified...
GGGGAGTGCACTTGCTTTGCCAATGGCGGCTCCAGCCTTGTGGATTATATGGTCGCATCACCTGCTCTGTTTGATTGTGCCACATCACTTGTTGTACATAAATGCCCTCTATTTTGCGGAAAAGGGTGTGATTCCGACCACATGTCACTTTCATTCAACTTGTAGTTACCTTGGCAACATGTGGCATTAGCAACTTTAGAACCACATGCAGACATCCGTCGTTTCAAACATGATGTTAACAAGTGCACACAGTATTGTCAACACCTGTAGCAACATATCGCCCAATGCATAGCACAGATGAGTGACATAGACAATGCTAACATGGCTGTGCAGTTGTTGCATGACTGCATTGGTAACGTCGCGGCGGCTGTGCATGGCTGCCCTGTGGCACGCATCAGTACAACACAACATTGTCATCAACCATGGTTTGATACTGAATGTCGCAACAAGCACAAGGAAGTATTTGCATATGCAAAGTTTCATCCTGACAACCATTTAGCATGCGAAGGGAAGAAACAACTTAAACAACTATTATGTCGTAAGAAACGCACGTACAAGAAGTTGCAAGGCCGACAACTGTGTGCACTAGCAAAGACAGATCCAGCTAGCTTCTGGAGGCAGTACTCCAAAAGCAAGAAGTGATCTGTGGCTATCAGCAAAGCAGACTTGGTTGTTGGTTTCCAGAAGTTGCTGGAAGGACAATGCCCCAATAATACAGCTGGGGGACGGGGCAGTTCTACAAATCAGGTGGTCCCGAGCTTGTCACACCCTTTTGCAAGTGATGATTGTAGCACACTAAACTATGACATAACCTTAGATGAGATTGCACAAGTGATGAGGAGACTCAAACGTAACAAATTTGCTGGCTTAGATGGCATCAAAGTAGAGTTTCTGCTAGATGATGGCGATATGTTGCATGTACCACTGCAGATTGTGTTCAACAAGTTGTTGCAACAAGGTTATTTAGCAAGCTTGTCCAGTGGAGTCATTCATGCATTGCACAAAGGTGGTGATGCCTTGCAATTTAAGAACTACAGGGGAATCATAGTGGGTCCTATACTAGCTAAGGTGTTTGCCATGATTTTAGAAGCACGGTTGAGCAGCTGGGCACAAGAGAGGGGCCTACAGGCCAGGGGACAGGCTGGTTTTAGGAAAGACTTCCGCACCACGGATAACTTGTACATTTTGTGAATGCTCATTGAACAGAGCGTTTACAAACGCAAAAAGGTGTATTGTTGTTTTGTGGACTTTCGCAAAGCTTTTGATATAGTGCTTCGGGATCTGCTATGGCAGGTGTTGGCTGAGATGGGAATTGTGGGTCGTTTCATGCAGTGTCTACAAAGCATGTACAACTAAGACAACGTCAGAATTATGCATCCAACAGAAGGGCTATCAGCCCGATTCTCATGTGGCATTGGAGTTAAACAAGGCTGTCCACTGAGCCCACCGCTTTTTGGACTCTACCTTGATGGACTTGGGAAGCATCTAGATGCACTTGATGGTGATAGCCCGCCATGGCTGGTAGACATAGTAGTCAAATTACTGTTGTATGCAGATGATTTGGCATTGATGTCAGAGACCCCACAAGGGTTGTAGAAACAAATAGATGCTTTGTCTAAATTCTGTGCTAAACGACAATTGGTCATTAATGTGAGCAAGACCAAGGTGGTGGTGTTTGAGAAATGCTGCAGTGCAACGCCTGAGTTCACATATAGAGGGACAACCATCGAGTGGGTTCAATCATTCAGATACCTGGGCTTAGAATTACATAGTACAAGAGGCATGGTAATAGCCATAGACAAACTAACTATTGCTGGGAAGAAGACATTGTTTGCATTATGCCGCAGATGCAATGACCTAAGCATAACAGATCCGAAAGTAATGTGCCAGTTGTTCAACTCACTGATACGCCCAATACTGAGCTATGCATGTGAGGTGTGGACAAGGTGTATAGGGGCGAAAGGGTTGCAACAAGTAGAGTAAGTACATTAAATGTTCCTGAAAGGAATATTAGGGGTCAATAAAACAACAAGCACTTTTGCTATGTTGTGGGAGTTTGGAAGGTATCCATTGGAGTATTTTTGGTGGCAACAAACTCTCAAGTATTATGATAAACTACGGGAGTCCACACCAAATCATCTATTGTACTATGCCTACCAGACCCAACTCCAGATGCTCAATGTGCTCAATGATAACCAACAATGTTGGCTTCGGAACGTGCAGTTGTGGTTTGACAACCAAGGGGTTGGGGTTCTCTATACTAATGTCAAGTGTGCTGTAGCAAGTGCACATGCTTCCTATCTAGAATCCACTTATGGTGAATAGGCCAAAGCCAGAAGTAGCAAATTACATACATACCAACTGATGAACGTGAGTTGTACAACAGACTCTGGGTACTCATATGCACACCAAAGTTATTTGCAAGCGATCAACGTGAGTTGTACAACAGACTCTGGGTACTCATATGCACACCAAAGTTATTTGCAAGCGATCACAAATGTTTAGCTCAAACAATCTTTGTCAAGGTTCAGATGCTCCAACCATCGTTTGGAGGTAGAGGGTGGCAGGCATGCAAAGCCTGAGAGGGTACCGAGGAGAGATAGGGTTTGTCACCTATGTCCCCTCGGAGCTGTTGAGGATGAAGACCACCTGCTATTAGTGTGCCCAACTCACCATGACATTCAACCCAAGTTTGATCAACAGCTAGGGAAACAGTTGACTCCATGCAACTTATTGCCTGAATTGATGCATTCGGCTAATCAAAAAGCGGTAGCTTTGTACTTAGTTTCTTGCCTAGACAACAGGAGTGTTTTATTCAAACCAACTAGGTAATTGTCATCAAATGGATCTCTCTGGTCCAGGTATTGACGTTAAATTAAAAGAAAGAAAGAAAGAAAGTTAATCCATGCTCACTTCAAATTTTGTCAAATGTTTCCATGATACATTAACAAAATTATTGTAAAAGCTCATCCAAAATTTTCAACCTCAACTTAAAGTAACCATTTATCACAAAGAAAAATCAAATAGTTCCCTACCCTTAGAAGAACAAAAGTGTCACAAGAGATGACGAGAATGCAAGATCAAAGTTGGTAACTAAGAAAAGCCTACATCAACTAAAATGTCAAAGATCAAAGAAAACAAATGACCGCATGTAGCATACATTCACAGGCGAGAGCCTAGCAAAAACACACCTTGAAGGTTGTTAAATTGCCACCAACCGTTTGCTTCTGAAGAGTGAACTGGAAAGAGGCAGAGGCAGAAATTAGACAGGTCTGAGTGAGCAATGTCAAGGTCACTGTGCCTTCTTCCTGAGGCTACAGTAAAGCAAAATGGGGATGTAAGAGATGGAGGAAAATACATTTGCAGATGGGAGGGCATGATGAAGTTCAGTTCCACCACCGCATGTCGCCTTGCCTTTTCTCAAAACAGAGGTAGGTCTCTATGGGCAAACACAGATTCAACTCCATGGACTCAACTCAAACTACCTACTTAAATTATTCCTCACAATTCAATTTGTCGGACATTGACTTCCTCAATAGGTGCACTAACCTGAAGTGGAATGGGAGCCAGATCAATCTCACGAAAGTTCCATGCATGCTCTGTACATCCAATCAAGCATGGTGGGAGTGGAGGCTGATTCCCAATCCTTTCTAAGCCAAATTTGTAAACTAGAGTGCCACTACTGCCTGGTGAATGTTCCCTGTGAATGATCCTGTACAAACCATCATACGTATAACCTATTGTTTTGCCTTTGGCACTGGGACCACCTCCAGAACTGTGAGCTCTGATTAACCGTACCGGTAACCCCCGATCATAGTTCATGCATAAGGCCCTGTTTCCTTTCTCATATTTCTGGTCCAAGGTGACTTGTGAGGACCGTGAGCGGTCCGGTCGGCCACCTTGTCCACAATATAAAACCCTGTAACCCTCATCAATATTGTCTGAATAGAAGCCCTTTGGACAAATTACAACAGCTGTAGCTGTAGGAATCCCATCAACAGGATGAGGACCATATGCAATTCCAACATTCGGCAAGTGGTGTAATCCAACAACAGCCATCTCATGCCGGTATGTGTATATATCACCAATCTCAATACCAGGAACTTCACCAAGTATCAATTTTGGAAGCTTCAATTCGTCTTTCATCCTATTGTATGCTTCTATATCAGCCCGGTTACGCCCTACAATTGGCAAGGGTACCAAGGGATTCTCTGGGTGATTTTGTGCCATTGATGCCGTTTGAAAATGCAATTCATCTAACTTGCATTGCCGAAGGTGTTGACTGTATGATCTCAAAGTGCTCAACACAATCTCTCTGTCTGTACTCAATGTACTGTCTGCAGGAACCATACCACATAGCAAGATTGAGACCAATCTTCAGCACAATGTCCAACTTGAAAAGACCTTCATATCATCAACCTGGACCGCTTCCCAAAATCCTACCTAGCATGCTGGCACCCAAAGAGATGAAATCCAAAACACCAAAGTCTTCCACACTTGTTCAACAATCCTAACAAAACTCAGAAGAAGTTATTCATTATCTACAGTAGCAAAACCCAAAGGCAAGCATTCTGAAATATTTCAAAGGTCACACAAGACCACAAAGCTATTAAAATGGAAGAATACTGCAGCCCTCTTTTTCTGCAGTCATGGACAGATGTGTAAATGTTTTATGATCTGTTTGCCACAAGCAATTGCAAAGTTCACAACATCAAAACACACAATTATGCGGAAGTAACTTCTTGAAACTCACATTTTCAGTCATGACTTTAGCTCCACCAAATCGAAAAACCATGACACCAGGAAGACAAGGCTTACCATTGTACTCAGTCTTGATAGGTACTACCTGCACAGAATGCTCCATGTACGTTGGTATCTGTATTCCTTTCACACTGGGATTCCTGTCAACTGGCAATCCACCATCTGTTGGTCCCTTTGTTCCTACGCAACTCGGCCTACTAGCAATTGGCAACCCACTTGCACCTGAAAAAATCCTATCATCAAGCTTAAGGCATGCAAATCTGACAGAAACCAGCAAGAAGATACTATGCATAAAAATAATAACTATGTTTCTGGTTTTTAGTTGTTAGAACGGTGAAATAAGCATGTCACAAGACTTGTCTTCCTTGGTCCCAAAGGCTGATTTATGGGTTCTGCTTAAATCATACTAAAAGTGGGATCACCTTCTGCTGGCATGACTAATCTGGACACAATAAGGAACAACTGACCCCACTGGGTGGGAAATAGCAGTTCAAAATATTTCCCAACGAAACTGCAACTACTTTCAGCCTACCTTCCTTCACCAAAGCATAAAATGAAAAAAACCATAACCCTGACAACCTTGGCCCATCATACTTCAACAGGCTCAGCAACTGGTGGTTTCACTTCTTCCAGCACACATAAATTACAGACAAGCTTACTTCACCTACAGTTTATGAAAAGCAACTTACCCATAGCTGACTGTGGAACCATCTGCAGAGAACATCTCTCTTGTGCAGAAGTCACTGCAATTCCCACTGCAAAAGAAAAGTTCAAAATCAGTTTTCTGTATATCCTTGCTGCAAATTAAATCAGGATTCCTCATGGGATCAAAAAGGCCCATTTCTCATGTAACAGAACATCAATTTGGCTACATTAGTATAGGTTGAGTATAGTCTAGGATTCATGCAAGTCATTATTATGAGGCAGCAAACTGCAGTGGAGTATTGTGAGTCCCTCAGGGTGTGTGGAAACACCTATCCAACACTGGCATGTGCTTTCTAGGAACAATTGCACCATTGCTGCTATCAGCATTCATATGCAGTGATGGAGAGGCCTTCCTCACAGGCTAGAAATCAGGTAACTTCTAATGTGTTTCAGCACCTTTAGAGCTTGATTTAACTATCCCCTGATTATTACCAAGGTCTGGCCATTCAATTGGAGTGTATTCACAATTCATCCTGCACATATCTACTTACTGGCCTTCAACGATCCTGCTGAAATCCTGAACCCTTGGAGGGACTCCTTAAACTGCTTTCGCAGTACTGCCAAGTGGCTCCTCTTCTTCCCATGGTGGCTATCTTTATTCACTCCCAATGTAGGTCTCATGTCACTCCTCATGGCTTGAGTTGGCCTTGAATATAATCCTGCTTCTTGAATGTTTTGTGGTATTTGTGAAAAGGGCATGGGATCTGGATGTTGGAAGCCCCCAGATGCTGTTATCGAGGACAGGACAAACTCCCCTTCCTCAATTTTATCATCTCTTACTCCTTCCTCTTCTTTTACATTAGCTTCCCCCTTGCCTTTACTCATACCAGTCTCCACCTTTGTCCATTCCAATCCCAGTACCCCCTCACAGATGTAATTGTGAGGGCCTGGACTTGCCTTCCTGTCAGACACCTTTACACTCTCATCACCCTCACCATCAGAGTCCAATACTATCACCAAACTTGATAAATCCCCCATATTCTGGATTGAGGCTTCCTTACTGGCTCTACAATCAAGATCTGGCACCTGCATGTCTGTCTCACATTTGATTACCTTGGTATGGAGGACACTGGCTTCACAGGGCTGCTCAAATGGCTGCTCACAAAGCTGCTCTGAGGGTTGCCCCATGGACAGCTCTGGAGGCTGATCACACATATCAACATCATGGCTATCAAGGCATATTGGGCTCCCTGGTTCCTCAGATAGAGCTTTCAGAAGCCCCGTAAGATCTCCGCAGTTCTCTCCATCAGCATCTTCCCATCCTGTGTGCCCACTAGGCACATCATGCTCACTAGCTACAATTCTCTCTTCCAAGTCAAATTGCTGATTCACAACCTCCACATTTTCTCTCTCTGAAGTCTGCTGCTCAACAGGTGCAGCTATGTCCAAGACAGCTGAGTCTGACACACTGCAACCAAGTCCTGGATGTCCTGACATCAAATAGCCTTGCTCTCCTAGTGGCTTGATATCCCCAACAAGTGAGTCCTCCATTGCATGCACTTTGATTGCATCTCCTTGATGTTGGAAGACATGCTGATTCAAGAAAATCAAACTGTTAGTCACCTCAACAGCACCATCCCCCCAAGTCCCATCAATCAGACCACATCAAGCTGTCCATTCAGTGCCTTATGATAACTGAAATAGTTCCTAGAGATGAGGTCCTGAGTAAAGCAGAAAAGTCATTGAAACACTACAGAGACTATCTATTGCAAAGGCTACAGAGGGACCAAGTTGCATAATTTTTAAAATGAAATGCAGCTCACCTGCAAGAGAGCATCAGGATACACACGCCTCTGAGCATGCTGCCAGGCTGACAGAGTTGACCTTACAGCCAGAGCACTGGCAGGGGCATCGATATTGGGCCCAACAACAGCCGCACCTGAAACGAGCACTATGTAATTGATAAATCCTTCTCCATATACTTGTCTTCCAAGACCAGATTACAGCAGAAAGCATATAAGCACTATATACCATGCCGGTCACTGTAAAAAAATGCTAAACATCCTCTGACAACATTCCTCTCTAGGGCAGGAGCATCAGAGCAGTGAACTGACACTGCATCTTTTTGAAGCGTCAACAACAACAACAAAAGAACACGGTTCCACTGAATTCCTGACTTCTCACTAAAGAGATAAGCAGCTGGATCCATGTTTATCTCTTGACCAAATCATTCCTACAGACCTGAAGACTGAATGAGGATTCTGAGCAGACACGACTGCATGTGATCTCCGCGGTTTGTTGGAACTCCTTTAGAAGCATAATGTCCAGGCCAGCTTATGCGCAATTAGTTTCGTTGAAATGGGTCTGGCAGAAACGTTGCTAACCTGGAGGTGGTGGAAGTGGGGGGCCTAGCCCTGACGCCCAGTTAGACGCCGGCGGAGGTCTGAATACGACGCCAGACGAGGGTGTAGTAGTAGTAGCTCCTCCTGCATAGTTGCATCCCAGACCTAGAGGAGCTCCTTTAGAAAGAGAATGTCCACAAGCTCCAGAGATCGGACCGCCTGCTGCTCCTGTAACCCTAGGTGGCTGAACACAAGAAGCTCCGAAAATCTGAGCAGCTTCAGAGAACGGTGAAGAAGAAGGAGCTACAGTTGCCGGGACCGCAAATTGTGGAGGCAGAACGCTAGCGATTGTTACTGGATACTGTAGCATCCCTTGATAAAATTGCAGAGGCAGAGAAGAAGAAGCAGCTTGAACTCCGGGAACGGCCGACGACGACGATGCCACTCCCTCTCCCACCATTATGCGTCAAAAAGTGATTTGAAAACGTACAAGACTGATGACCTCAGTCGTTTAACGCTCCAAATTACTGAACTCTCTCCTCCTCCTCCTCCTCCTCCTCCTCCTCTTCCTCCTAGAGCTCGCTCGCCGTGACACAAGCATAAAAACAACAAGACCTGAACCAACAATGTCTCGCCTATTCGCAATTTGTTCCTTCTTCTACTCATGGAATACAGAAACCGTCACAGAAACACAAAAAATTAGACAAATCTAGGACTATCTTCAACCCCACTCTAAATCGTCGAGTGCTAGAAAGCCATACCATGCAAACGAACAAACCGGATCGCTGCTTCTAAAGGTACACAACAACTGACACGAGAGAAGACAACAAACTAACCCAAAAACAAACAACCAAACAAACAACCAAACCGGAAAAAGAAAACAAAAGACGCCGTAATCCGACTGAGCAAATCTAACTAGATATGATGCACGCGAAAAGAGAAACGGTAAAGCAAACGAGCCAGAAGAGAAGCAATCACAAACAGGCATAAAGCACGGACGGACGGACGGACGGAGGCAGTGGAAGTAGTGGGAGGATCTGGGAGACGACGCGGAGATTTTGAGCTTTTGGAGATTGATTGCCCCGTGGAGCGAGAGCGGTGGGTGGTGGTGGCCACAAAGCAGAAGGAGAAGAACAAACAAACAAACAGCAGTGCTGCAGCAAACCCTAGAAAGCTTTATGGGACTGAGTAGGTGGTAGAAGATGAAGAGCTGCTGAAGATGATGATGAGAGGCAGAGTGCGCTCTCCAAATTTGTTTTTGCTTGTATTTTGGCGCGCAGGCAAGGCAAAGCCCAGCCCAAATTCTAAGTAAAAAAGTAGACCTAATTTTCTTCTTCTTCTTCTTCTTCTTGTGACTTGTTTTCTAAGGACGACTTTAGATGAGGGGTCCAAGGTTCAGGGACCAATGAATTCAAGCAATTTTATTGGTCAAAAGCTTTAAATTCGTCCCAAGGCGTCCAAGACCAAAACAGTGGCAAATTGAGGCTAAACTTACATGGGCACCTGTTTTGTTTTGGAGGGAAAATCAATTGGTTCAGACCCAAAAAAAAAAATAGTGCTAAACTAAAAGGAGAGCTCCTGATTTGGAGAATTATATTAAATTTTGAATCTTAACTTCGGCACTTGGTTTTTTTAATTCTGAAATTTTCAACAAGTAATGATTATATAAAAAATAATAAAACATATATTCTTGTTATGTTTATGGGATAGTCTAATGTGTCTAGTAGACTGTCTCTTAGTCTTAAGTTCAAGTCTCTTGATCTTAAGTTCTTCAACTTTAAGGTCTTGTAGTTTTAAAACACAACAATCGAAAACTTGTAGATTTTAAAATCTTGTAATAATTATAAATGTTTTTTTGATACAAGTAGTAAATCATTTTTCAAAAATTTGACAAAATAAAAATTAATTTAATTTATGCCAAAAATCATTTGTGTATTACAATAGTAAACAAATTGCACAAGTAATGTACACCAACTCAGTTGTTTGTAAATAATTATTACACATTGAATTGTTAGTTCATTCAAGATATCTAAGAAAACAAATTCAAACCACCAAATCCACTAATCCCATTAGTCTCCTCCCCCTCCCCCCAAAAAAAAACTTCAGGTACACAATCTTCAGGCAATATTGAAGTGTTAATATATGCCCATAGTTCATGCCCATGCCATTGATCAGTTGCAAAGACTTTGAGTCAAGCTGTTGTGACTCACATTCAACGACATATGTCCTTCTTTTCATGGCAACATGTGTTCTAAGAGCTCTTAACACGATTAATTACATATGACGGGACAGTTGGATGAAATGATGATTCACAACGTCCTTTACTATATGTAAACGGGACAGATGGATGAAATGATGGTTCACGACGTCCTTTACTATATGTAATTTTCACCTCCCGGTGCAGCTCTCCAATGGAAAGTGATTGTCTGTGCAACAAGAAACAAAGGCCTTATTATGTCAGTGGCTTTTTCCATTTGGCTGCTGGGTTCAGAGCAACCTAATGAAATGAAAAGAGGCTTGGATTGTTTTCAGGAACTGTCAAACAGAAGCATTCCGTGTTGGATTCTTTGTGTGAAATTCACACTTTTGCTTCCAAAATTTCTCCAGATGAAAGTAACATTGAAGAAGAGCATAAACTCTACCTATTACCCCTGTTTGGCACTTCTCTGCTGAATATTTATTTATTTATTTTAGAAAGCAAAGGTTTGGTAATTTTTTATTTTAATTTTTCAGAATTTCAGCAATTGGGGAATAAGTATGCAAAATAGATTTTGTATTGTGCATTTGTAATAATAGCCCAATGGTTTTCAATTTTCAAAAATTTTAACAAATATCAAAAAAAATAAAATTCCCGAATGTATTTCCATATGGTTCTTTCATGTTCTCACCAAAGTGCCCAATGTTTATTTATTATGTTCCCAACTTGTTCCTTGGGTTCCCAATAGCACACTTTATCCCAAATGTTTTGCCAAAAATCTTCCTCTTGTAAACTATTATAGGTAGCCCAAAAGAGAAATTGCATAATGGCTATTTTGAGAGTGCCAAAAAGTTGCCCACCACAGTTACATCATGAGGCCATGTGGAAAGGTTCTATTTTAGGTGTCAAGCAAACCAAGGTGCTTTATTTCTTTTGGGTGGTGAACCAATCAAAGAGGTCCATCATGACCAAAGGGAAAAAAAAAAGTTTTGAATATCCCCCCAATATAATTAATACTAATTATATTAACATAAATCATGCAAAAAAGATTTTACCATATAATTGGATTTCAATTTTTTGAAACCTCAACTACGATGAATATTTAAGTTTGAAATGTGCACCTAAAAGCTATCCATGAAGTCGGTAAAACATAATAGCAAAACCATTGATGAAACAAAACCTTGGGTTTCATTGAAACTAAGCATGATAGTGAAAATACATAATAGGACCACCACACCAAAGCAAAATAACACAAGAGCAAAACTCAAATCTCCTCCTCACTAAAACTTGGCATTCCTTGTGTTTCCTCTTATTTCCTTATGTTTTGGGAAAATGAGAGCTACTTGAAATTTGTTTCCATTTGGACACATGCCAAAAATTGGAGCTTTGTGGTTTTGATTTTGAGGTGTAAGGAAAGGAAAAAAAAATTGGAGGTTTTGAATATTGAATTTAAAATTAAAAAATTTAAAATAAATAAATAAATAAATTTAAAAAAAAACATTTTCTCTATGATTTGGAGGTTTGCAAGTCTAATAGTGAAACACAATTGGAGGTGTGTGAGTGTGCATGCAAAATTTTCTCACTTATTGTTGAGCAACTTCATAAGGCTTCATCTAAACAATTAGCAATTGTCCTCATCATCCTAGGTCCAATGCACTTTCTCCCCCCCCTCACATTGCTTTTGGGGTTTTCTCTTTGCTTGTTAGGTGTTAGGATGGGCTTGTGAAAGGTTGTTTAGAAGGAATGGAAGCATTGATGCACTTTTGACAATCTTGAATGTAATGGGTTGGAATTCCTTCTTCTAGGTCTTTCTAGGTCTTTCATCATGTGGCTCCATGCACAATCAACAACTTTGGATGTACAATCCTTTTTACTTTCATCCTTTGAAAAGATGTTATATTTGTCTACATGTATTTCATAGGGCTAAAGCTTGATGAAGTAGTCAACACCACAACTTTTGTGACTATTCGTTGGCCTTGCCTACCAAGGCAAGGATCTTGTGTTTTGATTCATTGTAGAGTATAGTAGCTTAAGGGATTTTTATAGGCCCCTAGGTAATAATAATAGGTCTATTTTTACATGAGCATTTTTGAAAAATGATAATAATATTTTGGCTTGTGTTGAAACTTGAGATTAGTTATAATAGAGTTATAATAATATCTTGAAGGATTTATTTTGGTTTGTTTTAGAGGATTTTGGGAAGATTTTTTTTTTTTTGCATGGTGAAATATTTGAATTTCCATAATTCTTCTTTTGCCTTAACATATTTTTTTAATGTAAATGGCAAGGTCACAATGTGACACACCCATTGTTCTCTTTGTGTGAAGTGAAGGTTCATGGATGAGCAAAATCGAGGGTCTACTAAAAAGGGTGTGTTTAAGGATGTAGGTTTCTCATTTGTTATTGAGAATTTTCAACTTATAGGTTGCGAATTGTGACTATGGGAGTTCAATTTGTTTAATTTAAGTTCAAAAATGGGGACAAAACAATAAGGAAACCAAGATGGCACTCCAATAAATGAACAAGCTAATGAGAAACAAATGTTAGAAAATAATATTAGGAAAAAAAAAAAAAAAGGTTACAAATGACCATCGATTTTGGCAATAGAAGTTTTAAAACATTAATTGGAACATTTTGTGATTGTAAGCCTCTCCCGTGACATTAAGGGTATTTTTATTTAAACCCGCATTCTATCCCCATTCTATCCATCTTCATAGGTTTAATATTTTCAACATTTTCACAAATAATATAAGTAGTGTAGTATTTTTTCTTTTTTTTCCTTTTTTTTTCCTTTTTTTTTGCCCTTTTTTTCCCCTTTTTTTTTGTGGAAGCTGCCCAAGGTAGGGGGGTCCTTGCCAAAAGGAGAAAGAAGCATTTCAAAAGGGTCAAAAGTAACTCAATAATGTTGAAATTTTTAACATCTTTATTTCTTTGATTTTCTAAATGTCAATATAATTTTGTGTAATTGAAATTTTCTTGTTGGAGGAGGTTGCCCATAATACCTGGGCTGGTTCAGCAGCAAGGCACTTTTATAATAAATAATAATAATAATAATAATATTATTATTATTATTATTTCATTTACTTTTGGCAGTGAAAATAATAATATTTTACAATTACACATTATACTAAATAATGAAGCTAGTGTGCTTGAGAGTTTCTTTCAGATTTTTGGCATGGCAAGTAAATATTTTTCAGAATTTTTGGCAAATCCAAAAATAATTAATTTTGCCTAACCGGCCTATGTACTAGAGTAATCTTGCACAACGTACTTTACTTGCATTTGTTTTGCCAATTTGTCATTGACCCCATGAATGGCTAAAATAGACATGATAATGTTTTTATATTTGTGGCATTTTGTATTATAAGTGCAATGGTTTTCAAAGTTTTTTCGCTAAATTGTAATGGGCTTTGCCTTTGTGGTCATTTTATGTGCTATTAAGTTGTGTCAAGATCATTGAATTACAAGTCCTTAACAAACCAACCATACCGGAGGCAACAAATGTGTGCATTTCAAACATCGTTTTAAGCAACCATGTGTGGAGATGGTTAGATGGATGAAAGTGTTGGCAATGGGCATGTTTTAGGTTTGTTGATAATGTTGTTTCATTGGAATTGCTTCCCAATGCCAATTATGCCATCATATTCAATGCAATTCTTTTATGGGGGGAAGGAGGATTAGAAAAATTCAAGATTCTAGTGATGAATTTGATTGTAGCTTTTTTAAAAATTGTACAAATTACCCTATATTATCCTCTTAGATTTTGTAGAATATCCATATTATTCAAAGAAACTAAAATGTATAATTTGGTTGGGGGACAATGTTGTCACATTTTGTTGCTCAAAGGGATGGTGAAAACCTTTATTCAAAAGGGTTCTCATGCATTGAACATCAAGTAATACTCTTCGTAGCATTACAAATAAACACTTAACATATAAGCCTAAAACTCTATTTGAACCTCATGTTAGCAACCGAATGTTAACTTCCCATAACATCAAGAATGTTAGTTTGCCCTCACTCTTTAACATGTAATCCCAACCACTCTTTGGGTTGGTGTGAACTATGAACCCCACCCACCCAAGGTATCAAGTTTGGTTGTGATCTACTTGGATGATTTCTTTAGGTCATGGTTGGTAGAATTTCTAAAATATTCTCAATATATGCAAAAATAGCTTTGGACCTAACATTATCACAACATAATTGCCAAGGTCATCATGAGGTTATAACAAGCTTGTATTTTACACTGCCATGGCAAAATGACACCTATTGGAATAGTCATAATTGAGAACCTTTTTTTTTTGAAGAACGACCTACTTTTATTTACATTGCAAACTAACAATGTGAATGGCTTGGGGTTTGAAATTTTAGCCATGACATTTTATAAAACAATGTAAATTTGATGAATTGTATTTAAATGTGTTTTGTGTATATGTATAGCCATGAATAATGGCTTTGCATGTTCTAGCATTATACATTGTTGTATTGTATGTAAATTCTCTTACAATGGTTTTTTTTTTTTTTTAATTATATTTTTTTCATGGTTCATTTTACTATAAATTCATTTTATTACTAACCTTCTTTTTAAAATGATGCAAATTTATTCAAATTGTAGGTTTTCATATTTCATGTGCTTATGATTGAAATAGGTCATTTGAAAAATGATGAGTGACTTTTGTCAATTATGAATGATCAAGTACTTGGAAGTGTGAAATGTACAAAGTTAATCCTAAATTAATTTATGCATTCATTTGTCACTAATGATTTTTTTGTTGAAACTATTGTTAAATATTACCATGTGCAATTATAGAACAACATGGAAAAGCATTGAAAATGGTAATTATTGTGAAAATGGAAGTTCAATTATTGACATTGAAAATGAAAAATTGGATTATGAAAAATTGGACTTGTTGGTATGATTTCATTAGTCTATTTTTCAAATTTCCAATAGGCCATTGAACTCAATTAATCTTTTTTTTCAACCAATTTTTTTTGTGAATTTTTTTCTAAATCTACACATTTTATTTTTATTGGACCATAAGATTCATTTTAGATTTTTTTTAATTCACCACATTCTAAGGAGAAAAACATGGTTTAGTTGCCATATTAGACACTACATTCTTTAAGATCACCAAAACATAATAGGATTCCAGAAAATGTCTACTTTTCTTTGACACGTAACCAAATTTGGTTATTTCCTCTTATGGATGGTTGCCATTGCATGAATACATCACAAAATTGGGGGAAAAAAAAAAAACCCAATGGTTCTTATATATGCATATGATGACAAATGAACCTAGTTTCTTTATTTATCTTTTTATTCATTATGATTCATTTGCAATTGCATCCAAAGTTCCATTCTTTTGTTTAAATTTTTATGACATTCATGAAAACAAAATATTGAACTTGTATTGATTTTCAAAAAAGGTGTCATTCCTAATGTTGTCCAATTTTTCCATTTTGAAAGGTCCTCTAGTCATAGTTTTGACATTTAAATTGGTTCATCCTTCAAATGCAAGTTTGAGTTCAGTTCTTTAAATTTTTAAGCCAACAATTTCAATTTCTTGGTTTTTTTTTTATCGAATTCAAAAACCTTTGGGCCCAGTTCAAAAAAAGTTTTAATTCGGTGTACACATTACACACTCCCCAAAGCTATTCTTCTAAAGATATGAACAAGAAATTGAAATTGGAATATCAATCACCTACCTTAAAATTATATTTTACTTGTTAACATATTGAAAAACTTTAATGTGCCCACCTTTAAAACCTAAAAACTACCTATTTTCAAAATTTTATTTCCAAGGTTTTAATTCATGTTCTAGTTCTAATAAAAGGGTGTAGTCATAATCTAATGAGCCAAAAAGGGTGTTGAATCACAAAGAAAAACAATCAAAATTGGATAAATATTTATGTTTCACCATTTAAAGCCATGTATAATCATGGCAAATTGTTGTTTTTTCATTCATATGAATGTTAAAGAATCCAAACCAAAAATCCGTTTGATGAAATTTTAAGTTGAAGTTGAAGTTTGGATTTAAGACCTCTTAAAAGCAAAAACCTGTGGCATTAAATAAGAGTCAATTTTGTTTAAAACTATCAGAAGGACTCATATAACACATTTGATGGGGCGAAAGAAGAAGATAAAAACCTATTAGCCACATTGAAAAAACATTCATACCTTAAAATATGTGGAATCTTAAAACTTTGAAAATTCAAAAAACTCTCCAAAATCAATCTAGAATTTTAGAACTTTGAAATTTATTTACCACATATAAATGAAATATAATCTACATGATAAGTTAAGAAGAGTTGCAGTTTATTATAAAAGAAAACATAAAAATGTAAAAAATGAATTTTTCATTATCATTTGAAATTGTTATCATTTTTATCAACAAAACATTAAATTTACAAGGAATTAGGACACTTTCAAAAAATCATATTTAATCAAAAATGGTAATATATATCATGTACTAAAACAACTACAAATATTTATTATATTAAATTGCAAAAAAATTATTCCAAAATTCATTTGTATGAAAAACAATTATGGGGGGAAAAGGACATATAGTCCTTTTCTAAAGTAGTCATGTTAGTTTATTGTATCTTGTTTGCACCCAAAAGGTTAGTTTCATGGTCTAGTCTTCATGATAATTCTACCAAAAAGGTGTTGGGTTGAGTTTAGGTCTAGGTGACAAAAACTTGAACATAAACCCTTGAATTTAACATTCCAAACTAAATAGACTACCAACATTGCTCCTTTTTGTGAACTCAATAAAAAATATTACTTAAGTGAGGATTAAAAGTGATATAATCAATTACAAAGTAGCAAAATCAAAAAGAGATTATCTATCGTACTTAATTATTGACTTAGTTACAAATGTATTAGTAATTTATCTAATATAAATGCTACTACAACAAACCCCATTGAAATTAAAGATGTTTCCATTGAAATATGGATAATTAAAGGATTCCAATTGTAATAAACCATTGGTACTTAAGTTAGAACACAAAACATTACCTAGGCAAAAAAAAAGGATGGGGACATGTGCTAAAGGTTCTTTGCAATATTCACTATAAGAGATATTGTCATTTTCCTTGTCATTTCAAACATTAGACAATTTTAAATTCAATCAAAAAAGACAATTCAGTTAAACCATCAACTTATTAGCTCCATCATGTGATGTTTATGTTCATTGAAATGCTACCTAACATGATTATTAAAATTTGAAGTCTTATGTTATTATCATTATTATATATTTTTAAATTGTTGGACTAAACAACATTTTTTCCACAATGTGTTGGTGGCTAAACCCATGACATGGACTCCAAAACCAAATATTGTATTTTATAGATAATAATAAATATTTTTGGCTAGTCTCAACATGTTATCATGCTATTTATTACTTAATGGACGAATGATTATGATAAAACACAATGATTTTTTTAACCCATTTGGATTGTGAACAAGTTGTTGAACATGCAACGCATTGTCAATCCTTATGGTTGCATACATAAATTGAGATGGCAAGATGATTAATTAACTTTAATCAATACAAAAATCAGATGTCGCACGTGAAATTCAAACCCTTGACCATAAGGCAAGTTTTTAATCATTTGGTCACCACTTCACATTGTCACGTATGATGTAATCAAATAAATGTAAACACATGTATTACGTCTATTTTAAATTGTGTGCATTAAAATACAACTATGAAATTATTTAGCTTCATATTGAAGTCAATGGACATGTTTTTTTTTCATTATTTAATTGAATTCATTTTTAATTTCATAATTACATTGACTTTTAAATTTTTTTTAACACAATGTATAATATTAGGAGCCACCAAAGCATAGGACTAAGTCGTTAACAAGTCCTTGGAAACACAATATTCTACAAAATATATTTAAAATCATGATTTGTTAATCAAGTTTGAATTTTTTAAAAAAATTATGACCCAAAAAAATGTTGCCTCATACTGTAACGTAAAGGTGTATATTAAAAAATTCTTATAAATTTTTCATTTTCAAATCATTTGAAGTATATTTTAAAGTCATTTGAGCAATGAAAAAAAATAATTTCATTGTTTATTTTTATTTTTTGGATATTTCATATTCACTAGATTAATTTCAAGAAAATTCACAAGTTTCCAAAATACATTGAAATATTGTTTTACAATTTCATCAAAAAATTTCAACATCAACTTAAATAATCATTATTTCAGTGAAAACTTAACCACATCCTAGAATGGCTCCTTGATTTTAGTTTGGATTGATACATTATATCAATGTTCAATATTACTTTAAGAAATAAATAAATTAAAAAAATTGATTTATAATCCAGATATTATAATTTCATTTAGATTATATCTAATTATTTTATTTATTTATTTTCATTGGTTAATCTAATTTTATAACATTTTCATTTGCAAATGTTAGAAATTTACATAAAATGTTAATATTTAAATTTGGGAAAACATTCAGATTAATTTATTTAAGATGAAATTGGATTTACATGCAAAAATATTTAATCAACTTCATAGGTATTTAATTTTGTAATTGTAAATTTGATTTTTGAATTTCATAAATTCAAATGCAAAGACATGACATTGATTTAAAATATTTATTCCAAAAACTCCACTATAATGGCATTAATTACAATAATGTAATTATGTAGTTATGAAATCAATTTCACATACAATGAATACATAATTATGAATTGTTTATACAATTTCATAAGTTTTGAATCTCCAAATTACATTTAAACAAAAAAATTCCTAATATTTTATCACATTTAATTTTTATATGTATTAGAAAATTTAACATTTTTAATGTTGTACATGTTGATAGGTTGAGGTCCATGTCACAATTTAAATTAATATATTTTAGTTGTGTTACTTTAACTATAGCCATCACATAGGTGCCATGTGTTTTATGTTTTACATAGTGACATGAAATCATTCGTGTCATTATTTGAATGATAAAATTTAATCACAACATTTTGATTCTAATCTTGATGTAGGTGCCACATAGTCCACATGTACATAGTGGTTTCCAATACGTTTAAAATAAAATTTGGATTTAGTCATATTAAAAATTACCTACTTTTCTAATTAGTCAACATACATAGTTCAAGTTAGTCATTTCAATCAAGTAACATTAACTATACACTCGTCAAAAATATCGCTATTAGGAGGAAAAAAAGACATGTTTTTGTTGTAATGAACAAACAAAATTGAAATCGAGTTGTTCTATTGAGACTAACTGTCATTTAAAAAAAATCCACTAATCTTGTTATACCTTAATGAGAATAACTTGAGTGCATACTATTGAACCTATTGTGCTTAAGTGACGCAACATACATATTTGCAACACATTGTGCAATAATATGTTAAACATAATCTTGTAAAACCAATGTAACATTCCAAAGTTCTAATACACAAAATAAGTCCTTGTACTATTGTGATTCCTTATATACTACACATCATACCTTCACATCCAAATTACACACAAGTTTTGTTCTCTCCCAAAACCTCCACACAAAAGCTACCACACACTTCAACCCCCAAGAAAACCAAAAAAATTTCCTTCACCATTACCCAAATAAGTGGCAACTAGTATCTCCTCCATTTCTTCAAGTTCATGCTCTCTTGAGCCCTATTTTCTACATCTACCTATTTTCAACCCAATTTTTTTTCCTCCATTTATGGCAACACCACCCTACATTAGTGGAGGTAGCTTAAAACCTACCTACTAGTAGTAATTCACAAGTTACCAAACTACCATCACTATTCGACTATAATCATTTTTTTACCTTTAACAATTATATGAAATTTGAAATGTTTTTGTTTTGGGGGAAAACAACTTGAAGGATATGTTTTCTTCACTTATAAGAGATGAAAAGTTGCATGAATACTTGAAAAGGATAAGGATGCACTAAAAATTATATGTTGTTATGCATAACGTAATGCAATTTACATTGCAAAAATATAATAACCATAAAGAAACAACACCAAAAAAACATGACATGGGGCAAAATGGAATCCTAAAGACGAAGATGTTGATGACTCTTAACCAAGATAACTTCAATGGTTAATAATTGTGATATATGTTATTAACACACTTATAACATGAACATTTGATGAAATATGTGCTTGTTTTTGGTTGGAAGGTGTACACCACATATGTTTTTTCAAGAAAGGCATAAACAATTAGATATGAAAACATGAAATTCTTTGCTTGATGGGAAACATTATTACTTTATTCCTTAGCCTTGGACTATAAATTATTGAAAAGTTTCAAACCTACAGGGAATATTGTTAAAAGGAGATGGTGTGACATATTGCCCTCCAACTTTAAGCTTACATGATCAAAACTTTGTATAAGTAAAAAAGAGGAAAAAAAAAGTTGGATTTATATGGGCAATTTTGTTGCAACCCTAGCCTTCAACTTTTGACTAAAGTTAAGGCATGAAAAGGAAAACAAGTCAAGAGCACATCATGAAATTTAAGCCATTCCCACAAATGTGGGAAAGTGCCCCAAAAAATGAATTTTAACATTCTGTAGAAGATTTCCACTTTGGGAATTGGAGTCAAACTATGATTTCTTGAAAATTTGAAGCAAGGTTTGAAGGACTAGTTTTTTTATAAGATTGAGCTTTTTTTTAATTATTGAAAAGATGATGAAAAGTAAATATCCAAAGTGAGGTTGCATTCCTCATTTGAAGATTTGAAACATAATTTGAATGGCTTATTGAACGGCCAAAAATCAAATTAACATTTCAATTTTCAATCACTAAAATGTTCAACAATAGGATCAAATTAATAACTCCAATTGGAATGTGTGATGATGTTGGAAATATCTTTCACAAGTCTAAAACTTTGCTTTTGAAAATTCCCAAATCAAAATCCATATGTAGGAGTTATATGGACCTATAAAATAATACAACTTATAACTTGGCAATTAATAGGATTGTTCAGACTTTCACTTGGGAACCTTTATCATTTATGTTACATTGATATAATCCTCACCATCATCTATGAATTATATTGAAAGGAGGAGATCAATGATTCTTCCCAAATTTGGACCGCGGTGAGTCATGTAAATGTGGATCTCCTACATCTTTGTTTGTGCCCCATTCCAAGTTGAATTAACCACTTTTTTTTTTTGGGTTGTGCAGATTGATTTCACTTTGAGTTTAATTTTGTGAGTTTGTTTTAAAACCATCTTGGAGCTTTCATCCTTTTGTCTTTGTAAAAATTAAAAAACACACATGTGAGTTTACATTGCATTGGAAAACTAAGAATTGACAATGTTATTTATTCTTTATACCATTTGACAAACCTAAAGATGCATTAGGTTTGGAACAAAGCAACTATAACAAATGTGTGAAAAGTTAAAACTAAGAACTCAATTAATATAGCTTGTTTGCTTTGTGAAAATGCAAAGGAATTGATCCCACATAGATTCTAGGATTGGAGGTATGTTCCAAAGAGCTTTGGGCTTCACCCATCCAATCCTTAATTGTTGATTTCATAGACTCGATTCAACAAGGCAAATAGCCCAAATACAATGGAGACACCATTTGTTTGCTCCCAAGGTTCCAAGGTGGTTTCATAAATTGGAGGGATTGGGGTCTCTATTGTGGGGAATTACTTTGTGGATTATTTGGATTTTTAAAAAATGACATTGTCTTTAATAACGAATGATGACATAATTAGAAGATTCAAAAAAACTATTTAAAATGGCTTGTTCCAATATGGTTAAGTAGCTTGAGATAGATGCTTAGGACTAATCCAAAATTTTAATATGTTGAACAACCACATTTTGAATCCTTTGACAATAGCGGGGCAAAAATTAGGTGACTTGCATTAGATTGGGTAGGTCACATTTGGTGGCATTATGATGGACTTTGTAAAGGAGTAGTTTGATTGAGCTCTTTCTCTCTTCCCCCTTTCGCCCCTTTTTTGATGGGCTTGTTGTGTTTGTTTCCTCTTCACAATGAATTTGGTCATTTGTTTCCCCCTTCCTCAAAAGAGTTTTAAGAAAGGTTTATTTATACAAATTAGCTCTAACACTTAGATGACATAGGTGATTGAAGGTCATCGATGTCATGTTAATATGTTGGGCTATAGTGGCCAAAATAAGGCGATTTCTTCTGAGCAAAAGAGAGTGCAACCTCCAACAAACAATGATCCATGTGTCATATATGTACACGCAAAGTTCAATCATGTAACATATCGAAAAGGAATAAGTGTACATGAAGTTAATGCATTTCCTTTTGGTAGTATCAAAGATAAGGTATAGATGGAGTGTGGTTCTTTGAAACCATTTTTGAAAAATTGTACTTAAATTGAAGTAATCTCCAAGCATTTTAAGTATAAGATCTCATGAAATGTTGGATGGGAAAATGGGATGAAATGTTGTACAACATTTCATCCCATTTTCTCATCCAACTTTACACAAAACATTAAAAGAAAGCATGAGATACAACATTTCATCCCATTTTCTCATCCAATTTTACACAAAACATAAAAAGAAAGCATGAGATACAACATTTCATCCCATTTTCTCATCCAATTTTACACAAAACATAAAAAGAAAGCATGAAATACAAAATCCTAAAACCCTAAAACCAAGTTATGGTTGTTGTGTGCTTAAAACTAGGTTCATTTTGTGTGTTTTGTGTCTTCTTGAACTTGTGTATATGATGAGCAAATGAAATGGAATGCTCAGAATGAGTGGAAGTTATAATGAATGAATGAATGAATGTCAATAAAATTGTTTATAATTTTAATTTTTTTGGGGGGGTTCCTTGAAGACCCAAGTGAGGCTTTTCCATTGTTACATACTCTTTACAAATTCCACATGTTTTTAAAACCAATTTAAATGAATTTTCACAATTACAAAAACTTACTCAAAACTTAATATTGTAATTCTTTTACACACATATTGTATGTATTTGGGTTAAAAAAATGGAACTCGATTAAAAAGACTTTTGCCGTATTTATGCCTTTGAGTACATATAGTTACATTTTTGAAGTAGCCAAAAACGGCAAATTGGCACTTCTTTTGAAAAACCCAATTCCTTCTTTTCCTTTGTGATTTACCGTAGTTGAAGAATAGCAAAATTCCACAGGAATTATATTAATTTTAGACAAGATGGGGAAAAAAATAAAATAAAATCTCAAAGATTTATTTATTTATTTATTTATGTTGGTGAAGGAAATGAAGGATATTGTGGAAATATTCTATTTTTTAGAAATAAAATATTCAAATTTAAATAATTATTCAGAAGCAACCCGACCTTACCCGACCCGACCCGACCCAACCCAACCCAACCCAACAAACGTGCTATTGAAATATGGAAATACGGAAAATTGTTAAAGTGTGACGGATGGGGCAAGGAAAGGAATTCTTGCCGGATACAGTGGGACCACATCGGACATGCAAATTATTTGTCACTTAGGACGTATCGGCCAGCCACCGCTTTGTAAACTTTCGCCACCACCGCTTTGTAGACTTTATTTGTCGTCGTAGAGAAACTTATTCGGATGCTCATACTTTCGGACGAGAAAGTGACAATAAGTTTTGGTAAATAATTCCGGTGGGTGGGTGGGTCATAATCGACAAATTCATGACAAATTCATTCCGGCCAGAGTTGAGAAACTTGCTTGCTCGTATTATACCACTCGGGTTGCCAAAGGGGGGTGACTGAGGATCCAAAAACAAAAACAATAATGTGGTGCTACAGTGTACAAAGGGTCTTTTTGGAAAAAAATTTAAAAAATAAAAAATAGAAAGTGCTTAAGTCGCCATATTTTGAGGAAAAAAGCCTGACATATTTAGACAATGAGTTCTTGAGTCGCCAGATTAATGCAGGATTGGCTGGTTGACCTTTAGCCAAATTTGGCTTTTCCTCTTGTGGACGATTGTCCAGTCCACCTACTTGACAAAATTGACAGAAAAAACCCTGACCACTGTACTTCAGTTTAGCCGCATGTCGCCAAATTTATGGTGAAATTGTGCCAAAATTCCTGACAAATTGGCGCCCCACAAAGTCTGGCCCGGTTTAGGTTTTTCGCGGGCACGGGTGTGTGGCATGCGGGCCCCGCTTAACCGGGCGGTGGTCGGCTTCCCGGAACTGGCGCTGGGCCCAGCGATGGTGGGGGTGCAAACTTCGAAGCTGAGACTGCTGCAAACAGAGCCTCGATCTTTGAGCACACAATGAGCTTCCTTGCGCGCAACCTCAGCGTACGCGACTGTGATGCGAAGCGGCAGCTCTTCGAGCTCTTTCTGGGGATATCAATTTCAGCCCTTAGCGTTGCCGTGTTGCGACAAAAAAGGTTTGGCAAACTTTTCTCTCAGTCTGGTGGTACTCTTGGCAACAGAAGAGCGTTGGATCCATGTTCATCAGTTTGAGAAATGCACATCTTGGTCTTTTCTCTATGTTAGCACTGGCTGTTTAGAGAGAGGAGGGAGGGAGGGCACAGGTACGAACTGCTCCAACATGATGGCTATTGCTCTGGAGTTTCTAGGCGTTGTTGCATTGCATTGTTGTGAGGGGACACATATAGAAGGATTTCAGTGATCAGCGTTCTTTTTGTTTTGTTCAAGAAAACGAGAATGTACAGGTTGTGACAGGCGGATCTTGGAATTTTTGTAGGGCGACAACAGGAAGTTTTGAAGCTGCTGCATTCGTTTCTCGCAGTCTTAAAGGAAGGCGGTCTGTATCGATGAAGCGTTTTTTTTTGTTTGCTGGAGTGAACTGTGGCTCAGGGAAGTGAAGCAGTTTGCGCGAAGAAAGCTCTTGATCCAGAATTATGCTTTTTAGATCTGTGCGCTGAGAGATCTGAGTCTTCCTTCGCAATACTTTGTCTGGCCACCCGCCCTGGCCATCTCACGGTCTCTCTCACTTGTGACGGCTGCAATCGTTGCAGCTCCTATCTATCTATCTATCACGATGATCCATGATCTGTGCCACTGCGCTTCTAAGAACCAAGGGTCAGGCGCTATGTCCAGCGGAAAGGAGGACACAACGAGTGTTCATCCTGAAGATTTGATGCAGTCGCAGCAAGAGACACTTCATAGATTCCGAGTTATTCTGACAGAGGAAGGACTGATCCGCAAACGAGACGACGATAACTACTTGTTACGCTTCTTGCGCGCCAGAGCTTTCAATATTGCGAAAGCGAAGGCCATGTTTGAGGCTATGCTGGAATGGCGAAAAGACATAGGCGCAGACACAATCAAAGAGGTGAAGCGATCCATCCCTGCCTTTCCACTCTGTGAATATTGCAAAATTGTCCACACGGATGTTAAGAATGTTTTGAGAGAGGAATCATACATTTGCTGAGCGGTAGGTGGCGTCTGGAAGATCAGGGAAGATTTTCCATTTTCCTTGCAGATCTGGATTTAATGTCGATGCTGACTCCCGTGTGGCAGCAGACCTTCGAGTTTCCTGAAAGAGAAGCAGTTAAGGAGCTGTATCCGCACTTTCACCACAAGACAGATAAGATGGGCCGCCCAGTGTACATTGAAAGGTTAGGCCAGTTGCAGGTGGACGAGCTTCTCAAAACCACAACCATGGACCGCATGCTTCTGTACCACGTCAAAGAATGGGAGACTCTGATCGATTGGAAGATTCCAGCATGCTCCAAGATGGCTGGCACCTGCATTTCTCAGACACTCACAATTCTGGATATGAAAGGATTGGTAATTGTTTCGGGCCTTTTAGTCTTTTCTATGTATTTTAGTGAAGCACACATGTCTAGTGCACTGTGCTTCTCAGTTGAACCTACATGCCCTTTTGTGTCTACCACTAAATAGAATAGGTTTATCTGCTGGCCCAAAGTATAGGAGAATGGTAGGGCCCTCGGCCCTTCCCTGTTTGGAGGTGCCTAGGCACAAGGACAGTAGCCCAAGTGATGGGCACCAAAAACAAGGAAGGGCCAAGAGCCCTACCCTTCTCTGGTGTAAAAACTTGCCCTAATTTTCAGAGGGCATGAGATTCCACCTTGGAAGATTTCTTCCATTTCGGAGATCTGTGCTGAGGTTTTGCACCTAACAATGGTCATCTAAATGCACTACAAAAATTTGGGCGCATTTTTATGTACTCAGAGAAATATCTGAATGTATTTGGAGGGTGCCTTAAGAGGAGGGATCTTACACCTATAAGCAAGTATGTGCAAGATCCCTCCCATTCTTAAGGAGTAGGTGGAAGAACCCTCCCCCTCCTATGCCTCAATTATAGTGGCAGGTAAGGCCCATGGATGGGGGCATTACCAAAATAAGGTGCCACTGAGGACAGCACTGAATTCTGGTGACACACCTGTCCAAGGGCCTTACCATCTGTAATGACCATGTCAGCTCCTACTCATCACACAAAGAAATGTCAGTGGGCACTTACAAAAATGTAAAAACCCTGCCCTAATTTTTGTAGTGTATTTAGACAACCATTGTCAGGTGCAAGAACGCAGGGAGGATTTTCCAAAATGGAAGAAATCTCCATGTTGGAAGCTCACGCCCTCAGAGAATTAGGGCAGGTTTTTATGGTGGAGAAGGGTAGGATGCTTGGCCCTTGTTTTGAGTGCTCATCATTTGGGCTACTGCCCTTGTGCCTAGGCACTTCAAAACAAGGAAGGGCCAAGGGCCCTACCCTTCTTGCAAATGTAAGAGCCTGCCCAGAAACGTAGGATGAACTCCAGTGTCAGAGGGAAAATTGGAAGCTTATTGATTTAAGGTGCCCTCCAACTACACTGGGAAAGCCCTTACAAGTCATTATGGTTCATGATATTGTTTGCCTCATGCTTGACAATGGGTAAAACCCACTGGTGAGGGACATTCCCAAGATGTGGGGCCAGACTCGGCTACTGTCTCTTCCTAGGTCCTTTGTTTTGAGAGTGTTCCATTCACTGAACTTTACCATACACATAATTATCGACCAACATACTATTCACTTCCTACAGTTGGATGTTTTTTTTGGTGTTGCTTTTATTCGTCAACAGAAAGGTTTCACATTTTTCTATGAATCTTTTTATCTGTGTATGATTGTTACACATATCCTCACCTTGCTGATTCTGCTTCTGTCAATGCAGACTATGAGGCACATGAGTAAACAGGTGAGGAATTTCATTCAGAAGATCACCAAGGTTGACCAAGATTTCTACCCAGAGTACCTGGGAAAGATGTTTATTGTCAATGCTCCAACTGCTTTCAAGGCAATGTGGGCTGTTGTCAGACCATGGCTTGATAAGAGGACTCAAAAGAAAATTGAAGTTCATGGCCCTAACTTCTCTTCAAAGCTACTTGAGTTGGTTGATAGTGAGAACCTCCCTGTGTTCCTCGGAGGCTCATGCTGTTGCCCAGGAGGATGCGAGAATGCAGATGCTGGCCCTTGGAATGAAAGTACCTACCAGAAGAAACAGACTTTTGATGAATCTCTGAAGGCACTGGATTAGCCATGTGTTGACCTTGCGAGCATGGGTAACACATTTGTTAACTCCCTCATTTAGAGTTGTTGCAATGAAGTGGGCAGAATTTGCCTATTCAGACTATTCAATAAGGAATTTATGGAATCTTTACATTGCCATTTCTGCAATTTTAGTCAAGAAACACTGGAGTGCCTGCACTGTGTTGAGCTGTATTATGCATGGAGGAATGCAAGCTTCAGGCTTGGAAGTTGCTTTGTGAAGCAGAGATTCCAGCACACCATGTGCTCTCATATTGTTGATTGGTTGGTAGTCACTTCTCCAGCCCAATGGAATACATTGCTTTCCCGTGATTTGTTTTCTCAATATGGACAGAGTGTCAAATGCATAAGCTTTCTGGTTGAAGCAAGCTTCTCTGTGACAGAAGCAGAGGGCTTTCTTTGTCCACAATTGATTGATGAATTGTTTATTTGACTCGATTCACTGGATGCAGACATTGTTGCCTGCTTTAGCCAGCAACACTTTCAGCAATCGGTGTCATAGTTCAATTTTACAAAATCAGGTACTTCAAAAACAGAGAACCTGAATAGTTGAAAAGAGTTGATGAAGCACACTTCCTGATTGAAACTTCCTTTCACAGCAAAATACTAGATAGTGTTGGGCATGGCGAAGAGTTTCTCTAGTGCTACTTCAAGAAGATGGTGCTGTTGCTGGGACAGCAAATGAGCAATTTCAATGAATACACTGCAACGAGGAGGAAACATGGAAACCACCAAATCTTCATGGTCTTGTGATTAGCAAGGAGGTGGAAATGGGTTTTGAAACATGATTGCAGCAATGATTCATTACGTCCCATGAGTCTTGGTAGCATTTCAAACATGGATTGATTGATGATGATGCAGAAGTAGAAGCAGAAGCACATCATTAGTGTTCACATGACAAATGACTGGTGGAAGAAAAGAGCAGGCTCCAGCAACATTGATACCGCAGTGACTTAAAACGTGAAAACCTTGGGCACAAATGACATTGTGGAAAACTGGGAGGTAACCTTATAAAACCTAACAATTAAATCTCATATGAAGGTATTGCAAATGAACTTGATATTTTTATTCAAGCCACATCAATCCATCGATGTAACCGTTCTTACAATACCCTTATTGAACTTTCTCACAATTATTACATTTCAAATTCATGGCATACCTTTAAAACAACTTGCAAAAAACATATATAAATTAATTAATCATCACATTGCTTTCATAAGGATAATGCACACCTAGTGGATGATTTTCTTGAAATGCAATCTACCAAGGGAAAGGGAAAATATCATATTGCACTTGATTTTTTTTTGTCAATACCCTCATTGGACTAATGCATGAACACAACAAATTTTCTATAATGTAATACCTTCAATCCTATTGAACTACTTTCATTTCATCTAATTCAACAATCCAATACCCCAAGGACACATCGGAAATAACATATTCAACTTAATGCCCATATGCATTACCTTCATCAATGGAATGCAAATGGACTAGATCATTTTATTGTTTTGTAATACCCAAGTAAGCATAGTTGTAACTATTTTATTTCCTTTATTTCATATGTGCAATATCCTATGGACATGTTGACAATATAATATCCAATCCAATTCACACATGCATTACCTTCATCAAAGTAATGCAAATGCAATGGATTATTTTGTTGTTATGCCAAAAATATATGATTCACCTCATTTGATTAAAAAATGCAATTACTAGATTATTTTGGTCTTGGGGTGTAGTTATGCTAACAAGAGTTTAAAGGAGTTGTAACCACTGTTTACTTATGTGTTTTTTACACCAATTTTTTTTAAAAATAATTTAACTTGAAAATAAGTTAATTTTATTTTCATGTTATCATATCTTATTTAATATATAAATATTATATATTTATATAATATCCTATTATATAAATGTCCAAAGTATGAAATTATTTTATTAACATTTGGACCTTCAAAAGTAATGTAAAAAGATTTGTAACCATTGTTTTTAAGCTGTAAAAGGACTCGTAAATGGACTTGAAAAACTTTGAAAATGACATTTTTTTGGCAAATGTTTAACACAAACCTTAACAAAATGGTACAAAGAAATTTTTAAATATTAAAAAAAATAAAATTGAATTTTTTTTCCAAGAATATTTCAAAAATATTTCTTAAAAAAAGTCACTTAAGGGGGTGCTGGTGGCTCCTATTAACTAGTTTGCACCCCTTATGCAATACCCTCATGCCTAGGTTATATTTCATATCATCTAAATGAACAATGCAATATCCTATGGACACATTGACAATATCATATCTAGCCATATTCACATTTACATTACCCTCATCAAAGTAACGCATATCCTCTAGATCATTTTGGGTGCAAGTATAGAGATAGGAGTCAAAAACCATGTAGGATAGTGGAGAAAATTATGAATTTTTTCACATATATATTTTTCTTAACATTTTAAAGTTATGTTAATCATTCCAAATTGTGCTAATTAACTAACATGAATGTTGAGGAATTCAAATTAATACTAGAAAAGTGGTCAATGTATATTTACATATTGTAAACACTTAAATATTGGCACCCCATAGAAGAAAGAATTTTATCTCTTTTAGTACTCAATTCAAAGGTACCATCATCAACTTCTAATTTGGATGCATGGTTTTACTGACTATTGTAAGGTAGCAATTTTGGTCTTGAAAGCCCAAGAAAAAGCTTTCAGTTTATTGAGTCGCATTGGGCATGCCAAGCTTGGGACCATGACTTCCTTGGTTGTTGTTACAAACACCATAGTTCAAGAAGTTGCAAATGATTTACAAATGTCACTAAAGTTCCCTATTACATCTCCATCAAACCCCAAAGTTGCTAGTAGCATGGACAATGTGGGCATTTTGAAGGTTTAGTTAATTCCACTACTTAATAGCTTTCAAATGTATTTTTGATGGTTTGGGTCTATAATGATAGTATAGACAATTTGCACTTTAAATGAAGCTTTTGATGTTAAGCATGCAGGTATGCCAAATGTTAAAACATTGCAAATGCTTAAAGAATGTTCAAAGGTTTACCTTAAACCCTTCCCACATGTAATATAAATATAGTGTAAATGCCATTGTAATTGTTAGGTATGTTTAATTGTAAGTTTCATGGGTTTCAAATTATAAAATAATGAAATGTTAAATAATTTAATAAGGTTAAGAAATCTAAAAGTTCTAATCACTTATATAAACTTGAATGAATCAAGATTCTTAGATTTCCTTCTATCCTAATAAATTATCTTGAGCATACCCTTGTACCTTGGTCAATTCAACACTAATTATATATTTTCAGAATTGTTGAAATTTTTTAAAATTATTTCTTTCAAATCAAATATATATATTGTGAAGAATAATGGTGAATATTTAGGAATATTCCATTTGTTGAAATGAAATCTTCAAAATTATTTAATTATTTGACGAACATGTGTTGAAACTTCAAGGTACTATGGTATTAGGAAACTGTAAAATAAAGCAATGTTGTTGTCACAATTTAATATGCTCAAAGAATTTAGAATTTTGATCAAATAACAATTTGCTTGAATCAAGATTTTGATATATCCTTTGAAGGTATTAAATTATAATAAGCACATGATAAATTTATTTGAAAGCTAAAACTATAATCATATGGATTAATAAAATGAAGAAAACTCAAACTATTTGTCCTAAAAAACATTTGACCTGATATATTATAAGGAAGTTTTTGTTTCATTCAACTCTTGTTTCACCTAGTCACATACCTTTATTTTCAAGTCTATGCTGATTCATCAAGTTCACATCTCAACTACCATTGTATTTAGTTAGGCAATAATTATTTTCTTAAAAACTAGCAATAATTTGGGAAAATAATTACTAGTCATGCCAAAAAACTAAATAAAACTCTCAAACACAATAGTTTTAGTACTTACTATAATCCCAAATTGTAAGATATTTTTATTTTTATTACCAAACAATATAATCGACCAAACTAATATCTTATAATTAAACACCAAAAACTTTTCTCATGTTCAACTGTTGCAAAGAATACAACCTATTCCAAAACCATTCAAATTTTTTTCCTTCTTTTTTCCTCCATTTCTCTCCTTCCCATTGCCCCTATGCTATTTATATTGTTGAAACCAACTACATTCCAAAATACATTTTTTGGTTTCTTTTCATAATCTTTCAAAATAAATGTTTGGTGGTTTCTATTCTTGTTTAAGTTTTCCTTGTGGCAAGGTATTAATTTTTACTTTTTTTTTCCCATTTTCTTCCTTTTGTAAATGACTTGCAACAACATTCCATCATTTTAAACTATAGTAGTATGTTTTAGTAATTTTAGTCCCAAATTGTTGGCCAATTATAGTCATAATATCCTATTTTAAATTGTTTAAAAGATATTGATATCTTAAAACTATTTGTAATTCACAAAGGGCCATGAACCCAATTTTTTGGAAAATAGAAATGTGAAACAACTTCACTTGTGAATGTGACTTGTTGATTTTTTTAAATCAAAGAACCGTGGGGAAAGATTGGTGCAAAGCACCTACTAGAGATGAATATATTTACTGAATTTGTTTAGTTTGTATTACAATAAGTATTGAAAATGTGATAAATTTTAATATTGAATTGAAACTTATGTCATTGCATAATTTCTTGATAATTCCAACTCGCTATGGTTTTTAAGTCACTAAGATTTCTAAGTAGGGGAGAAAAAAGGTGTTCCTAATGTTATTGTAAGGAAATGAGAATGAAAAAACTTTGTTTTTAGTAAAAGGAAGGTTCATTTAAATGATAAACAATGTCTAAAATTGTATAGAAGATATAGTTTGTCAAATTGTAAATCAATAGATTTGGTATCATCATATATATATGTGCATACTTTAATTTTCTTATTATGTTTGAAATTATAATATATAAATATAAATCATTTGATTTTATTCTAAAAGTTATAAAAATTTCATAATATGTAAAAATTTACATGTACATATATATTTTTATATGTGTGAAAGATTTGCATATGTACATTATTAGAAAGGGGTACCTAGGATGCTTTCACTACTTGCACTTTCACTTATGTAAAAAAAATAATTAAAAAAAAATGGATGGATGAAGAAGGGTTTTTTTTGCAAGGTTGCTACAAAATGAGTAGGGTAACATCTAAACATCTAAACTAATTAGATGGGTTGAAGTTGCAAATATAAAAAAATCATGTACATTATAATGAATACATAACCATAATGTTTGTAATATATTTTATGAGATTACATTTATATGAATTGGATTGAAAAAGTTATAATTTAAACCATAGGATTGAAATCATTCAGTGTTAAATTACCACATATAAGTAAATATTTTTGATTTGTTACTCACAATAACATGACATATGTTAGACCTAGTGTAAAAGAATTTCTTACTTTTATAACAACTTTGTTTGAAATAGTAGCTTGATGAGCTTTATGACCAATAGTAGCATAACCCAATAAAATGGGAAACTTGACTTTATAAAATTCATATGTATATTTCATTTTGTAATTACATTGTTTTAATGTAAGTTGAAATTCGATGTTTATAATTTCTATAGTTATACTTGATATAATTTTATTTTCATTGAATTTTATAAATGTAATTATTGTGAATGCTCCATTTACTACTCCTTTTGACATATCGATATTTTCAGTTATAAGGACCAAAGCTCCAATTGCAATTTTTTAATGTGGTCAAAATGAGAATCTTTAATCCATTGTTGCATGTGTTCAAATTTTAAAACATTTGTATCTAATGCAACATCAAATATTTCATTTGACAAAATAATTTCTCAAGTACTAGGTTATTGTAATTGTCCATATCTATTTGATGAATACAAAGAATTGTTGTAGTTGCATTTATGTTTGAAAGTATTTCATCTTGTAAAATCATGCAATCCAATAAAACATTATCAAATTTTTTTTGAGTTGGTTGTCTACATCAAATAATATTTAGGAAATTTAAATAGATTGGATCACTTGCATGTCTCATTGAGGAACTAATATGATGATGAGTTGCATTTAACCAACATGGTGTTGTAGATATATGACAACTTCTGCAACAATTTTCTTTGTTAGAATATGAGTGTGTACATATTGCTAGTATTTGCAATAAATCACCAAATAATAAGACCAAGAAAAAATCAAAAGGATTAACAACATTTTGAAAATATTATTTTAAATGTTGTTCAATAACACATAAAACAATGTTTGTCATCATAGACATTTCATCAATTACAATTAGACATGCTTGCTTTATTGTTTATAATGTTGTACTCGGTTCTACGATTGTAGTTAAATATCCTCTTATTGGGATTTAAAACATTGAATAAGGTGAAAACATGGTAAAATATACCAAAAAAGTACTTATTTCCAAAGCAGTAAAAAAATGGTCCAATTTTTGACAAAAGTAGAAGAAAGTAGATTGAAAATAATTGAAAATAACATAATAAAAACATGGTGCCTTTTTTTGAATTTATAATGAGGTGATTACAAAATTTGAAAAACTTCAGCGTGCAATAAAAATAGATAACAAATGTGTTTGAAAATGACTGGTCAAATTGAATTTCAAACCTACTTTTTCATTAGAAGTTTGATGTATTCTATTATAATATTTAAATGTTGAGAACTTACAAATACATTTTGGAGCTACATCTTGTTGAAAATGGAGAATATTCAATAATTCATCCACTTTCACCTACTTGTACAAGTTTGGATAGCCAAAAAAGTAAAAAAAGTAACAATTATTTTTTAAAAATATACTTGAATGCTTATTAAATATGTGATTAATCAACATCATTGTGATAAAATTAAAGATTATCCTCATGTTGATCATTAAATAAAAAAACTTTTTTTTTTCAATACATTAAAACTTGTTTATGGCTATTTGTTTTTTTTGGTGACAAGGATAAAAAATTATCTACTTTACCATGCTTTCACCCAATGTACAGTAAGTGCATGTGATGATAATTATAATGCAGCACCTCTTGTTGTAGCTAAAAACAACACTTATTTGCCTTGTAGTTGAAGTTCATGAGTCAAATATTTCACAAAAAAATGTTTTTCCAGAACTTAGAGGTCCTTGAAATGTATGGAGTCCTTTATTGATAAAAGTTAACAAATCAAAAACATGTTTTTGTTCTTCATTAAATATTGATGTTTCAAACATATCATTTGAAAATATGATGTGGAAAATTAATATGACATTGTTCATTTTCCAAATTCAATATGGAAGACCTTGATGGATTTGGAAGTTGTTGTGTTCTAGATCTAAGTATGGATGCAATTCTAACATTTTATTGAATAATTGTGTTTGTTTCTCATTTTCAATAAGATTTAATGTTGCATATTGGTTAAAAAAGTTGTGTAAAGAATCAAGATTTGGTAATCAATTTCGAATTTGACATTCATATACATAGGATTGATGGATGTTACAATTTGAAAGTAAATTCTTTTCATCACGAAAAGGTATCTTTTGTAATAACACATTGTAAAAAAAGACCTTCACTATTGTGAATAGGATGAAAATTTGTGAATCTTACCAATTTTTCATTTTTGTAAATAATAAAACATAAAGCATCTTTCCCATATTTTTGAAATGAAGGATGTACCATTTTTTTAAATTCATACTTTTCAAAATATTCATAAAATGTCAAATATTCAAAATTTGATGGTCTAGATTTGTAAATGTTAATAGGATGAAAACCTAAAAATCTTGATTTTGATAATACTTTTGTTTGAAGATGTGGATGTTTATTATCAATGTATTTGATTGCTATATTTTTTTGTACGATTGGAATTTGTAAACATGTTAATGCAACTTTTGTTGGTGATATAGGTTTCGATGCGATCAATGTAGAAATCTATTTTAATTACAATGGTGAAATGTTTTGTAAACCTAAACAACTTGCATTTTTGGTATCTAGTTCTATACAACCATGTGGTTCACATTTCATTGAATATTTCAATAAATAATGTGACCAATGTGATGATGTAATTTGTAACATGTTCATATGTGCACCCCACAACACTAATAATGTTGGATGATAAGCAATAACATTACGATTTGCATATCTAGGTCTATAATATTCCCATCTATTTGATACATTATTCAATGTTGAATTTTTTGAAATATGTTATGAATAAGAAAATCCAAATTTGCATTGATTATTATTATTATTTTGCATGCATCAATTGTGACAATTATGTAATTATTTACGTACCATTTTTTTATACAATAAAATTTGCATACTATCTTATGGTTCTATGAAGTTATTTGTAGTTGCATCTAATATTGGAATTACAAATGCAATAATTTCTTTTCCAATGCTTTCAACATTTTCTTTTTGACCCACAAAATGACATGAGCATGAACAAAACCATGATGTTGTAGTTCATATCGAATAACATATTCTTCAACTTTACCAATAACATCATTTTTTGAAAGAATATATTTTTGCATAAATTGTTCAAATCTAATGTGAAATATTGTTACACATTCAATTAGGCAATCTTTCCATGTCATATTAACATCAAATTTTTTGATTAATTTATCGAATTGATCATTTTTTTCCCATTTTAATGATGACATTTGATTAGATGTGAAAGTTAGAAAAAAATGTGGCACACCAAACTTTACTACCATTGTTAATAAATCTTGCAATGTGATTTATGCCATCTAGGTGAGCCTTTTAACTTTGATGGCAAATGAAATTTCACTATATGATTAATTACATCTAATTATGTCATTGTTGAGTTTTTTTCAACACCTTTCTCAAGATATGTTTGTGAAGTATTTGTAAAAGTTGAATTGATTGACATATATCATACACAAATAATAAATAAGGTTTATACAATCTAAAAGGGGAAAAATACATAGTCATGTGATATTTAAAATAGGTATGTAATGAAATTTTCCCATCATGTGCACCTTCACCTTGAGGAAATAAAAATGGAAAAAGGGTGGTTTCTAAAGTCATGAAAGGAATATTAGTTTCTAAGCCTTCAATACGTATCATAAGTTCTTTAGGAATTATAATTGAATTTTTCGTGTTTCTTTTTTATAAACTTCCAAATACAATTTTTTTTTTTTTTGGAGGTGTTAATGGTACTCCTTGCATATTAAAAAACAATGACAAATTTTGACAGTTTTCATCTATGTGCATAGATTGAAAACTTTCATGGATATTTATGATTTTGAAGTATGTTGTTGACAACTTCAAATGACAATATACACGTACTATTTGTCTTGTTTGTTTGTTCAACTATTGTAAAATAGGATTTGAATAAAAGGTTTGTATTCGTGTTTTGTAAAAAATTGGCATTATTATGTCCATTATTTCATCTCTAGTAATGTTTTTTCTAATATACGATCCCAACTTAGTAATGGACTATTTAAAAGACTTTTTTAGTAATTTGTCCTATACTAAAACCCCAATGTTTTTCTTCAATATGTAAACCTATATCAACCAATGATAACAATTGACTATATATAAGATGAATTGATAACATGAACTATATATGAAGTTTTATATGCATTGTATTTATCTTTATTACATTTTTTTGCATATAAACATAAGTGTTCCATGTTCAATTGTAGTGTATTTAGCCATTATGCAATTTGCAATTCTATATGGTGTGTATCTAACTATAGGAGAAATTGCATTATTATACATGTTCTTTCTTTTCTTGAAATGTTCATTATGGTGACTCAATTTAGCATATCCACATAATGCACAACATTTTATTTTTGTAAAAGTATTTAAATTGAAACTTGTCCAATCATCAAAAAGTTTATTTCTTGAATGCCAACTACGATCATATGGTTGAAATTGTTGAGCATGGTTTTTTTTTACATAATCATAAATATGTTGTTTATATCTCATTTTGATGAACAAATACTCAAATTTCTAAAAAGCTAAAATACCAACGCCTCCCTGGGCTTGAAAGAAACAAGTGAAAATGACCTTAAGGAAGAAAAAAAGGGGGGAGGGTTTAAGAAATACCAACCACTATTTTATTCCTTGCTTGCCCGCCTTCCATTTAAGAGATGTGCCCAATAATAACAAAAGAAAGCCTCTAATGCCCTCAAAAAAATACTAAATATTATTTTGTTTCCTATAAAGTGGTAGTAAAAAGCGGAAATTGCCGTTAGAAAAAAAAAAAAAAAAAAAACCCTTAAAAAATACCAACAACTAGTTTATATTTTGGTTATTAGAGGAGGGGGAAACCAAAGCCTCTTTTGGCCTGAAAAAGAAAGGCCATTGTTTTCTTTCTTGCTTGGTTGTTACCCATTTAAGATGTATGCCCAACAATAGAAAAAAAGAAACCTATGATGGCCTCAATAAGTACCACCCTTTGTTTCATTTCCTGTTGCCCATTTAAGATGTCTACCCACAAAAAAAAAACACCATTAATAAGCTACAGATTTGCCTTCCTATGGTTTTAAATCAAAGTTGATAAGACAATGTAACCATTCACTGCTCTTATAATTGACTTTTAAAAAACCCAATTTTTTTCTTCTTGCTTGCTTGTCATCTGATTAAGATTTACATGTAGAGAAAATTTAAATTTGAAACATGTAAACTAACTTTTATCATCAATTGTTAAATAAAAATGACTATTAAAATATATTTACTATTTTCACATTTTAATAAAAGTAAGTAAACATATGTAAATGAACACCATATGATCATGGATAACAATAGTTACAATTGTTGCATAATTTTTATTTATTCATAGGACACAACACGAGTTCATGAACTTAGAAAGATGAGAATGAAACAATGTCTGATTCCATTTGTAGAAATTGGTGATTAAACCTTGTCTTACAACAAAGATTAGTGACCTTTGATTTTTAAAAAAACTACTCAATGGCAAATACAATGTGAAGACTACAAATCATACTCTAAAATGAAAGGGAGTATGACAAAATCACTTATAATGTGTTTATCATAAAATGGAAAACCTTACATTTGATGAAAATTATGCATTTGTTGCAACATTAACATAATCAAATACCACCCAAGCCTACCCCAAAAGCTTCAATGTCTTGAAGGCAACAATGTCAAAAATCTTTTGAAATTGAAAAAACATTGTACACAATGATTTTGTAAATCCTAAAGACAACAAGTATCCCATCCAACATTCATCTCAATAAGTGTCTTTCATGGTCTTTTTAACAAAAATAGTTTGACATCCAACTTCCAAGTCCTTGGGCTTTTAACAAACTTTAGATAGACCCAAAACCCACCACCCTTTGACCATGTTCATCACAAAGACTTTCATTGGGAATCAATCTTTTCTTCAAAACCAACCAGTTAATTCACATAAAATGACAACCAAGTTTGCCAAATCGTAGTGAAGATGCACAAACAATTTGTAAACATGCCTCTATGTGGAACAAACAAACACAACACATTAAAAGTAAACAAGTTATTCTAAACATGAAATAAACTACATTCTTTGTTTTTCTACAACTTGCCACATGTACACAAGATTCCATTTGAACTTGTACACTTGAAAAATAATGTGCATGACCATCTTCACTAGGTAAGAAATTAACTAAAATGGTTGTTCCTTTACAACATGCCACAACTACACAATTTTATTTTAAGTCGTACATTTAAAAATGCAATGTGTAGTAGGATCTCACTTACTTGGTAAACCAAAAGTTGAAAAGTTTTTTCCTTTTTTTTTTACTTTCCATTTATGTTGTAGGCTTGATATTTACAACATGTTGTCAAATTTTGAATGGCCATCTTTTTTGTAGTGACACATTATGTGTGAAATTTGCCTTCATGTAACATTGTTATTTCATGCAAAATTGCTTTAGATGATAGTTAGTTATGCCATGCAAATGCCAAAACTCCTACATTCACAATTTAAAAAATGTTTCCACATGTAGTTTCAAACATTTTTTGCACAATAGTGTTTGTGATTCTCTTTACTACTTTTCAAAACAAAGAAATGTACGCAAAATTTGGGTCATGTAGGCAACCAAAAGTAGGTGCAATAATCACAACATCAAAGAAGCAAAGATGGTTAAAAGGAAGTTCGTACATAAACAAGGTTGTTATTGTCGTGATGGATAGTGAAATATCCATTAGTGAGGTGAACAACTTTATGATTTTTTAAAAAATTTATTCTTAATGAGTAATAGATCTAGCCCCCTCCTTTATCATTGAATAAATTTCTTTTCTATTTCGATAGTCATGAATTTTTTTGGGTCTCTATTGGAAAATTATTTTTTTCGAAACAATGTTATAGGACACAAGAAAAACAAACAAAAATCTTCATAGAGATACTAACAACTTTCAATGTTGTAGATTTTGCAATTGAACATACCTAAAGTGTTTGAATTTCATGGAACTTTCATTTAACACATGCAACAAATTTGGTACGAGTTCATGTGTATGAAGGTGATGATCATCTGCTATTAGTTTCATTGACTTTCTTTGGTAGTATATGACAATTGAATATACAAAATGTGCATCATCAATGTCCAATGTTCACAGGGGCATTGCAAGTGGAAGTCAAAATACAAGGTCAACATCAACATGTCGACCACAAATTATTCAACATTGTTTCTCAAATTGTGAAAATAATTGCCAACAGAAGAAACACATGAAAAACCCAATTTGAATAGGAAAATTATTCCCATTGTAGGCCAAAAAAACCTACTAATGTATGCAAGTTTCAAGGAGTACAACAATCTTCCTGAATTCACAACATTTGACGATTGTAATGAATTTGTGAACAAGTGGGCAACAAAATGCCAAGATTTCATATTGACAATGGTGATGACCCTGCAAGTGGTAAATCGATATTTTTTAAACTTCATGCTTTTGTTTTAGAAATCAATTCCCATCATTCATTAAGTATAAGTATATTGTATATGATTTCCTTATATGCAATTGGATTTTCATGTGTACATGTCAACATTTGATTCTCATGGAAGTTTTGAAGATTGATCCTAAAGATATATAAAACCTCACTAATTAGAAAGCAAAATAACTCTTGAAGAATGTAGTACCTGGGAGCTTAGCACCTTTTCAGATGAACACATTTTATTTCATTTATGGCATCACAAATCTAACCTTGTGGTGGGACTTGACGTTTGAATCAACCAACAAACTAACATGAAAAAAAAGTTATAAAAGAGGTGGAAAATTTTGTCCACACCATTCACCCTACTCCAATTACTTATACTTCAACAAACCTAAAATCGTCAAAAAATGCAAAAAAGGTGTAAACATGACATATCATGTTTACACCATCACTTGTAAACAAAATGAAAAGATGTATATAGGTCAAAGTCTAAATCCAACAAGACGGTTTAAACAACATGCATTGAATCCACCTACAAAAATGATCGCTGATGTGCATAATTATAGACCTTTAAAGGAATGTCTTGAGCTGAATTTTTTTTTTCATGTATAAAGTACTTGTGTGATTTTAAAGAAAGGAAATTAATTTCAGATTTACAAACTACTCAAAATAGACATGGATACAACACGTTAAAGTCACCCCATTTTAGATACTAGATATTGGAGACTTTATAAAAGAAAATTATTATGATATCTTTTTTCTTGTACATTTGTTTAATAAATATATTGCAATGATCATGGATTGCCTATAATTGACATATGTTTTTGGATGATGTTTTTTTTTTGAAATATTTATTTAGTCAAAACACAATGTTCAATCTTTAAACAAAATTGTTATATATTGGGTAGTAGTGTACATTCACAAGTGTACATAAAACACCATGGTGGCATTGTTTTCTTTCCTATTTTTTTGTCATTCATTGAAAATTTATGTAGAAGGAAAAAGGAAAAAAAAGCCTCCAATACCTTGAAAAATTACCAACCATTGTTTTGTTTCTTATTTGCCCCTTGCCCAGCTAATACGCCTAAGAAGACTTCTATAATTAACTAGGTTTAAATCCTCCTATGGATGCTTCCAAATGTGGGTAACATTGCAAAATTTATTTATCAAAAAACAAAACACCCTTCAATTCCAAATTTTTCAAGAACAATTTGATGCCAACATTTTTGTGGATGACAACTTTTTGCGCCTTGTCAATTTTATTCAAAACACAACTTTAGGATTAAAAAAAATTTAATACATCAATCATCATCGAGAATTATTTTTTTACTCGAATTATATTTCATCACAAGTTATATAATATTTTAAACAATACAAGTATTTACTTTAATTTATTTTTCTTAAATAAAAATTAATATTAAATTACGATAAACCTTACATTGAAAATATTATTGACATTTTCCTAAAAAATAATAAAAACCATTCAATGGGTTGATTTCCACCACTAATGGTGGCCGGGTGAAAGCATGGTTAGGTGGCTAAAATGTGGTGTTTGAGAGTCCATAATTTAACATTAGCAAATTTTTTAGCAGTTTTAACAATTATCAAACCATAAATATTATAACTAGCCCCTATGCTTTAAATCATAAATATTAATAATCCAACCTATGAATATCCCTAAACATGTGATTGATGAAAAAATTCATGCAAAAGATTATAAATTTTAATGTGAGATGGACTTTCAAGTATAAAAATTTACAACAATCATGTCATTTAAAACTTTAAAAATTATATATATATATATATAAATATATATAAATTAAAGCAATTGTGAGGCCCGAGTATGCTTATATATATTTTTTCAATGCACTTCACTAAAAAATTCTTCATTTGATGATGCTTTATTTATTTATTTATTTATTGACACTACTTTGACATTTTTTTGAGTTCACATTGTTCATTTTTTCTATGTGACAACTGTAGTGTTGTCATTTCAAAAGTCCATTACAAGTCCATAATCTTCTTAGAATTCATCCAAAATTTTTATGATGATTCCTATTACAATATATGACAACATGAATAATTAAAAAATTGACAATGTTAATTTTGAATATGGCTTTAAATTTTATGTTTGTATGTAATCTAAAAAAATCAAGTGTGATAATCCAAACTATCTACCTATTTGTGCTTCACTTGGCCAAAGGCGATAGCAGCTCATTTTGGTGTGTGGTTTGGGTGTGGGAAAAAGTCAATATAAAAAAAATAACATTTATTTTAAAATATTTGGTGATAGGAGAGGACCAACACAATTTCATGCATATATAGTTGAAAACAAATGAGGTGGAAAATATTTTAGTCAAGTTTTGAATGTTTGATTATGGATGTGTTTTGAAACAATTTAAGAAAAAATGTAAGTGATTTTTTCAAAGGCAATTTTGATTTAGGGGTGGGTTGGACTCATTATCACAAAACAACACCAACAAATCCTAATTGAAGGTGTTTGGTTATGGGGATTTGTTTGTCACATTAAAGGGCATGCAATTGTTCATAAATTAATTCTAAACCTTAACAAGGATATCATATAGATGTTGTGACATTTGTTAAAAATTTCAATATCTTAAGGAAAAAAGTCATGGACAATGTAGTTGTAGAAAAAATTAGAGAAGGAAGCTAAAAGAAAAGGGAGGATCAACAATTGAAAAGAATAATAGATCTCATGATTGTAGTAGATCAAGCAGTTCAAAGAGGTGCTGAAAAATGCATTAAAACATAATTTGTTGCAACGTGGATTCTAATAATTGTAAGGCAAGTTGGTGATAGATGGGAAGATTGATAATTGAAAAGAATAGTGCATCTTAGGATTGTAGTAGGTCAAACAACTCAAAGAATTGCTGAAAAATGCATTAAATCATTAATTGTTGCAACTTGGATTCCAATAATTGTAAGGGAGATGGGTGATAGATTTCACAAGAGTTTTCAAGCAGGCTTGTGAATAGATTAATGTAGGTACAAGGACATGAATTTGGATGCATAACATGGTTTTAATGATAGGTTAGACAATAAGCATGAAAGTGTTGAATAACAAGGTTGTTTTCTTTTAACGATTAAGTAAAAAAATAAGGTAAAAGAATCTCAATCAAAATATAAAATGAACACAACTAAAAAAGTTATAGAACACAAGATCACAATGATTAAAAGAAACACAAAACCGTGACAATTAAGAGGAAAATAAAACCACAATGATCAAGAACACAAAGACCATGATGGTTAGAAAAAAGATAAGACCATTATGATAAAGAGGAACACCAAGACCACATCGATAAACAAAAACATCATACCACAACTATTAGGTAAGTGTGATAGTTGGAATGCATTTGATTCAAGAACATTGATGTAATTGGTGAGGTAACACCCATTTGATGCCCACAAATTTTTAAAAAATTGCATAAGGGTTTGGTAAATGAGATGATGTCATACCCATCACCATCTATTTTCAAGCCCCTAAACTAAAGTAGATATCAACCGTATGTTTAAAAATGAAAAATTATTTAAAAAGATTGGTTGCTACTTTTTCCAACCATCTCAATGATGAATGTAGGTAAAGTCCATTGATTAGCATATGATTATTAGGTTTAATGTGTAGAAATAACCTCTCATCAATTGCCATGTGTATGAAGGGAATTTTTTTGTTCATTTTGGCCAAGCCAAACTTTAAAAAGGGATATATTTTGAACAATTAAAAATGTTATGAATGTGCTTTTTAATCCTTTAAACTTTATCTTCCAACCCCATAAAGAAAAAAGGTGGATTGAGTGAAGAGGAAGTGATAAATACACTAAATATTAATCATCGACCTATTTATTTTAGTAAGTAACCAATGGACAACCCAAGATTCAAATAGTGATTTTGGTGACATGTCATCATTTGGAAAGCCATTATAATGTTTCAAATTGTTAGTATTGCTAAAGATAGGTGTGTTTGGCATTTTATTGTCAAATATTTAATAATTTTTTTCGTAAGATTTTGGCAAATATGCTAAATCATAATTAATTTGAATTATTTACTTATTAAATACATCTTAATAATGTTTAATAAACTTTCACAAGTCCAAATTTTTTTCCCTCATAATTATTTAATTCCAAACCTACCTACCTACTACAATATTATTACATCAATTTTCTTGGTCCATTGTGACCTATGGTGCAACACTAATGTCCAGGCTTGCAACTAAATCACAAGGGCAAGACCATGGAATCAAACTCAAACTAAAAAAGAAGAATGGCATGGGCCAAGAAGAATGAGACACTCGGAGTTTGTGGAAATTAGAAGGGGAATTCCTAGATTTGTAATGCTATGTACTTGTAATTTGATAATTGAGACTCCTTGAAATGTTTGAAGTGTCATTTAAGGGTCAAAACTTGTCTTTATTTAGTGCTTTTGGTCTCTTTAGAAACATCTCAAATTTCAATGAGGGCTGAAATATATTTGGCTTCTATGTCCAATTCTCTTGATATTGTAGCTAAGTTGTCTAATAATAATAATTTTCTTTTGGTCATTTTCTTTTGACAGTAAAAATAATATTGTTTTACAATTGGGCATTATACTAAATATTGAAGCTAGTGTGCTTGAGAGTTTTTTTTTTCAGATTTTTGGTATGGCAAGTAAACATTTTCAGAAATTTTGGCAATTTAAAAAGTAATTAATTAATTCCGAACCAGCTTAGGTACTAAGTAGTTATGAACATTTGAAAAGTTTATACACAAATTGCCAAAAATAATTGTGACCATTCCCAACATAGTTTGTCTAGAGTCACGTTTGGCGTGCCTTGAAAGGAACCCATATTGAAGATTATGTAGTCCTAGAAATGTAAAGAAATTAGTTTTAGATATGTGTAATTTAATATAATTGAATTTGAAAACATTTCAATGTTCCATGAATGATTTTGTATTTTGCACTAGTTTACATTTACATGTTTTCTATGTGCCTCATATAATACAAAACTAATTCTCATTTCATAGTCCTTTGGCTCATGTGTATTCCAAAATTTCGTTTTCCAAGCATTTATTAAGAAATTGAAAAATAAAGATGATAACTTTTTTAGGGCATTTGATATTTAAAAATAATTTCTATTTATGGTTCAAATTTGGTGCAATTTGACATATTTTTATTTCTCTATATCATATTATAGGCGATGTGACTAAGACACAAGTATATTTTTCAAAAATCTTACAAACATTAAAAATTGACCATCCTTATGTATATTGCAACTTAGAAAACTTATTGGTCATTCCACCACATTCAAAATATAATAAAAATAAATAATATAATTCACAATTGAATTTTATGAGTTGAAATCTTTCCCTAGTACAACATTCCTTTTGGGTATCCCAAGCACAACTATGCCTTGGAATGCCAAATTGTGGTTAGTTGAAGAGTTCCATACAACATTGAAAAGATCTTGGGATAAATGTCTTAACTTTGGGAACTGGAATTTGAGAATTTGGAGAATTTTATGATTTCAATGTAGTTCTCACAAAAAAGTTATAAAAAAATATTATATAAGAAATACATCGAGATGTGATGAATTCATGTGAGTCCATGATCTTAGTTCAAGTCTTGGCTCAAATTACATTACATGCTTTAAAGAAGCAACTTGACACACAAATTGATTGATCAAAGGTTGTCGACAACATGTTTTGTTGGTTTAGCATCTAGAAGCTCTCATTAGTTGGAAGTTGGAAGGCTTTTTATCACCACCATGTTTCATAAACAAATTATATTGTGATTAACTTGTGGTTCAAGTTTTGAGGTTGTAAACAATCACCGAGGCTTCCTCCCCTTTCATGTTCATGTGTAGGCCCACCTCTCTCTCTCTCTCTTTGAACCTCATTTGGTTTCTAGTTTTTACTCTCAAATGTCAACAATATAGTCTAACATCTTCAATTGTTAGTTTATGTTGACAATGACTTGGGAGTACATAAAAGACAAGAATGGTAAGGTGGAATCTAGAGGAGGCTAAGTGTGAAGAAAACAAGGCGTCACAAACAAGTTGGCCCTACCTATAAATTAGATGTTGTACATCTACCTACTGTGTACATCTATATTTTTATCTTTTTTTTTTAATAGGTTAATTTTTCACAAGAAATAAAAAATATTTTTAGTTCAAAACCCATTCCATTTGAATTGATCCATCCAAGGCATTTAAAAATAAAATAAAAATTCCAAAGTCGATTACAACTTGTATATATATGTACAATAAATCATGAGCTTTGCTTTTGCGTCTTTGAACTCAAGATCTCTCAAATTTTAACCTAAAAAATAAGATATGTTAAAATGTTAACTTTGTGGAAGTTTGTTTATTAGACCAATGATAGAACTGTAAAACTATTACAACCCTTTTCAACCGATCAATGATGGGCATTACACTACATATAATGTACCTTTGGAAAAAGGTGATAATTTGAATTTGAGAATAAATTGTTATTTTACAAAAAATTCAATGGTGTTTTATGTATTAGTTAAGGCTCCCAATTGAGGGCATTATGGTTGTCAACTCCTTATCCTGGCTCTCAGCCTCCACGCACGCATAAACTTGAACTTCCTCACCAAGGAACCTGCCAACACTGGTCTAAAAGCACTTGCAACCATGATACCTGACAAAATGAGCTTTTTCATTGCATAAAAACCTTTTTGGATCACTCAAATGCAGTTGCCAAATGCCCTTTACATGCTTAAAACCCCCCCCCCCTTCCCCCAATGAGGGCCCTTCAAGAGCAGCTTTTGACAATATGAGATTGATTTTCATGCCCCTACGACAACAATATCATCCAGAATGTGATCTACCGACCCATTTTTGACTACCGATGGATGGATAGAGCTGCTGCTGCTCGTAGAACATATCCAATCCAATGGTGTGCTGAGTATGTGACCTTGCAAAATTATTTCTCACATCGAAGTTTTAGTTATTTACTTTTTTCCAACAGCACCCACCCATACGACTAAAACTGGGACTGATGATGCAAACAGGTGAGAGACTACTTTGTACTAATAGCAAACCACCTGGACCAATCATTAAAATTGGACAATCAGAAACAGGTAGGAGTGGTCAGATCATATTTATTACACTCGTCTCTTGCAATTCTCTTTACCAGGCTCAGCAAAGTGTGGCACAAATGCTAGCCCAAAAGCCAAACCCACCACATGTTTCAACTTTTCTTCCTCTGATTTTAATTTGCAGGGACACAAACTGACAACAACTGGAGTTGCTCTTACAAAGTGTGATCCCCCCCTCACCCCCGACCCCCAATTGGAAGCTTCCACAAAAAGCCAAAATTACCCTCACAATTGAGGGGGAAGGAAAGCAACCCGATATCTTTGGAAATTTTACTTTCCAACAAATTCTATAAACATACCAGATTTTATTACAAGATGACACTATAAAACAAGGGAGTGAGACAAGGGAGGGAAATGATTGTGCTCTGAAGTTTCACCCTAGCATTTATGCTTATGGAAGTCTGTGAATGGCCAGGAAGAACCAACACCTTGATTTGCAGCTTTATCTTTTGAGCAATGTCATGTGCAATGTATATATATATATATATACTGAAAATTAAAAAAAATCTTTTTTTTCCTTCCTTGCTTTTAACACACTTCTCATGAGGTAGTTAGTAAGAAAAAAGATAGTTATTTAAAAAAATTGTGTGAAAAAAGATAATTATTAAAAAATTTAGTAAAAAAGGAAATATTTATTAGGAATGGAATGAGGTAATTAGGCTTGAAAATGAAGCATGTATGAATTTTTTTATAGAATTATCCAGGGACGACCGTATGATAAATTTCAAAAAATCACCCATATATATTAGTTCCTTGTTTTTCTTGTCACTAGAATTAATGAAGATAATTTGTTGGTCTTGTTTGTCATGTTCAGATCTCCAAATCACAATGCTTCAACTGGTATCATTGAAAATCCCTCAATAAAAAAGGGGTGCACCAAGGTGATTTTTTTGTGATGTTTCAACTTTACTATGCATGACCTACTAAATATTGAATCATTTAAAAAAAAAAAAAAAACAGAATAAAAACTAAAATTTGAAAGGAAGTTGGGACATTGTTGGAAAGCCCTTGATAAGCATATTTCTTGGAGGTGATTTCAAGAAACTTTTAAAATAATTTTTTAGAACTAAGGTTGGAGGGATATTGAATTTTTAGTGACTTTTTCACTGGAAAATTTCCAAAGAAAAATTTTAAAAATCAGTTTTGAAAAATAAAATTGGATTTCAGACTTAAGCTAAAGAAGGTGTACACTTTTCCATATCAAAATTCATTCAATTAAATATTACAATATATTCAATGGTCATCTTTAACTGATGAAATGTTGATTTGTACTTTGAGACCAAGGTTTTAGTCTTGAGATGGGTTTATTTGTAAGGTTTAAAAGCAAACCCTAAAATTAAAAAAAAAATTTAAAAAAAAAAAAAGGTCTCAAACATCTCAAATTTTTTGTTTGCCTTCAAAGAGGATGAATTAACTTTTTAGTTTTTTTGGTTTTTGGGTAGACTTATATTGGATGGAAAATTTTGTTCATCCATTTTCTCCGTCATGTCAACTCTTTTTGGATAGATTTCTTTTCCTCATGAATCATATGTATGCCTTCTATTTACCACAAAATTTCTTTTAGAAGATCCAAGTTTCAAATGATGTCATGCTTGAAACTGAAGAGACTTAAACTTTCAATGGTGACAAATTTTCATTTCTTTCTGATTCAGATATCTTTTTAGGGTTTATCTGATTCAGCCAAAAAAAATAAATTTAGAATTTAAAAAACCAAGTGCAAAAAAGTTAAGATTTAAAATTTAATTAATTATTCAACAATTTGTAGCCAAAATCATTCAGATACTACCCCGTATGACCCTGGTATTATTAACCTTCTTGGATGACTTGGTTCTCATCTAGGCATGTTATTAATCCTAAAACATTAAACAAATTTTACAATAGAAAACTAAAAATAAAAATAAAAATAAATAAAAATAAAAATATTTTTGAGTAAAGAAGCCTATAAAACCAGTTAATAATCAACCAAGATAATTGATGGTTAGCAATCGATCATTTAAAACCTACCTTTTTATGCATAAGTGATGATTATTACATGAAAAAAATATCAATAACCTAATTAACACCCCTATATTTTTAATTTAAAAAAAAGAAGAAAAAAAAAAGCCTACCCAACAACAGTTACGAAAAATCAATAACCCAACCAACACAGGTTTAAACTTGACAAGATAACTATGGTTTACCTGGAAGTGAGTTGAGTCAATACTGGGGTTTCCACGTGGGTTGATCCACAAGTTGACTCATAAGAGGGGGCTTTCCAAATGGATGCTTGGTTAAGCCTAGGCCACATAAATAGGTAAATAAATAAATAAATAAAAATAAATAAATAATACATAAATAAATAAATAAATATCTCTTTCTTTCTTGCTTGCTTTTTTCTCCTTGTACCAATGGGCGTCATCCGTTGGTACTGACTGTTTACCGATGGTTCTTCATCCCCGTTGCTGACACGCCGTTGACCATCTGTCAATGGTTCTTCATCCCTGTTGCTTACACGTCGTTCACATTCTGTCCGACTTGGATGAAGAAAGAAGAAAGAAGAAGAAGAGGCGGTAAGGAAGTTGCTGGAAACCGACGTAAAAGAAATGAAAAGAATGAACAGATTTTTTTCTTTCTTTTTCCTTCCTTTCCTTGTTTTAATAAGTAAAAGAAAAGAATTCATCTCGTCCTTCCAAATGGCCAGAGTTTCTTACCGACGACGACGACGACGACGATCGCGGCTTTCTCGTCTCCCGCGTCCACCGCGTCCACCGGGCACGGCGTCCGGCCTCCCACCATCATGGCCGCAGGATAGCTCTGAGCCGCGTGCGCCCAGCGGAGAAAGCGGCGATAGTAGGCCCTGCCTGGCCTTGGGGAGAGAGAAGGGCTCCCTGCCGCGTTTTATCTTTTGAAGAGGCGGAATCTTCGTCTCTTCTCTCGATCTTTTCACAGGAAAAGGACTGCGGCTAATAACTACGGTACTTCCTACTTAAACGCTCCATGTTTTCGTTTCTCTTGTGATCATGTAACAAAGTTTATTGTTAGATCTCTTTTCTTTGTCATAGAGAAGAAGAAGAAGAAGAAGATGTCTCTCTATCTCTTTTTCATGCTTCGAATATTTTGAATCTTGAGCTCTGTCTCTCTCTCTCTCTCTGTGTCTGATCTGCAGTCTCTTTTGTTTCCTTCTGCTTACTTGCTTCCTTTGAACGATCTGAGATTCTCTCTGTGTTCCGATTTGTTGTTGTTGTTGTTGTTGTTGTTGTTCCGAAGCTTGCCTGGGAGGGGCGTTCGGAGCGGGAGAATATTAAGCCTCGGGTCTAGAATTTTGGTTTGTATTCTCGTTCTGTTTATAATATGTGAGGGAAACGAGTCAGTCGCTTCATGTGATTATTGCTCTGATTTTGAGCTACGGTTTTGTGAAGATTAGGCGTTGTTCTGCTTGCAGTGTGACTGTTTGTGTCCAAGCTGGGATTGATTCGGGGTTTAAATTCCGTTTATTCATCGGTTGCGAGGGAACTTATTGGATCGTTCTTTTGTTGACAATCCAAGGCGACGATGCAGGATTTCAACGAGGTACGATGCGAAACTGATTGCAGAGTAAAGAAGTTGGACACTACTGCTGTACTTTTTTTTTTTGGGGGTGTTCCGACGGATTCTAGAGTGGTTGTTGATTCAATCTTAAGTCTATTGGGAATCCATTGTAGTGGAATTATTATAGCTTGCAGAGATTCAATGTGAATTCCCTTTTCTATAACAGATTTTCTCTTATGGACCGCGTGGTTGGCCGATGTGGATGCCGCCACCCGTGCCAGCCGCACCTACACGCTGGCAGCTGGTACCTGTAGAGACCGCAAAGCCGAAGGAGCCTGAAAAGGTCACGACTCGTTGTCCATCCAACATTACACCACAATTTCCAAGATCTCATATATATCTCTAATATTCGTTGCGAAGTGTGATGAATCCTTTTTTCTTCTTCAGGGGCAAAAAAATTCCAATAATAACTTAGAAGAAGCTGCTATGAAGAAACTGAATGCCGCGCGCGTTTCATGTCGCTCATAATTGCGTACCGCATTTTTTGTGTGTGCGTGTGTGCAGGTTTTCGCTTTTGGAAGCGAGGGGCCGCCATGGTTGCCACCACCTGGATTCAAATGGCAGCTCGTAGAGGCGAAAAAGGAGGAAAAGAAAAAGGAGGAAAAGAAAGGTGATGAGAAAAAAGAGGAAAAGAAGAAGGAGAAGCCACCAGTGAGTTCAACTTACTTCTTACAGCCCGAACCTTAACCTCTCTCTGTACATGAAATTTTATTTTCATGTTTTTTTGCCTGGACGTTCTAGCTGGGACTTTGATGACCGGAAAACTTTGGAGTGTTGAATCAAGTACGTATGATGCATGCTATGGCGAGTCATCCGTTAGTCTGCCTTTTGCTTCGGCTTGCAGGAAATTGTGCTAAAGGTGAGGATGTGTTGCGAGAAGTGTGAAGACATAGTCAAGGAGGGAATCCTCGATGTCGACGGTAAGTGAATATAATACTGCAAAACCCCACAGAAATCAAATCAATGCGAGTTATATAACAAACAAGATCGAAAATTGTTGTATCCCTTTTCCTCTTCTTCATTCCTCCCGCATGGAATATAATAAAATTTGAGATTATTGAAATGACCTTTGAATCTCAAACTAAGCCTGAGTAGAGTTTCTCGGTGTTTTGCTCTCCAAGCGAAGTTTTTCTTCCAGTTTTTTTTCCAAATAGCGTGCAGGAAATTATAAGGTGCAAAACCATTTTTGTCAAGTAGGTGTAAAACCATTTTTGTCAAGTAGGTGGACTGGCAATCCGCCAGAAGAGGAATGAGATTTGGCTAGAGGTCAGTCAGCAGAGCAGAAATTTTTTAGGATCCAGCTTCGTTTTGTCAACAACCTTCATGAACTGATTGTCTAGATATGGGAACTTCTCATTTTTTTTCCTTTCAAACTATGGTGACTTTTGCACCATTTTTCCAAAAATAACAACCCTTTGTCCACTCTGCAGCATTTTTTATTTATTTTTGTCAAAGCAACAAAAAAACAAGACATTAGAATAGATTTTCTTAAAATGATAAATATAAATATAAATAGGGTGTTTGAAATTGATATATTATGAGAATATATTATTAAAACATTTTATTCATTCATAACCCAAAAAGAAAAATCTTTTATCTCACATGTTCCATAGAAATATATAATACAAAAGAGTGATTTTCTGGGGGGCGGGCCTTCTTGTACAGGTGTGAAGGATGTAAAGACAGACAAATTACACTCCAAAGTGACAGTGGTGGGGAAAGCAGACGAATCGCAGGTGTTGAAGAAGGCCAAGAAAGTCGACTGGAGAGCCAAAGTCCTAGAGGTAAAGAAAGGTGAAGTTGCAGCAGAAAAGAAAGGGGAGGAGAAAAAGAAAGAGGAGCCCAAGAAGAAAGAGGAACCTAATACTACTTGGACATATGACCCTCGTAACTACTATCCTACGTATTATCCTCCTTACCCTTATCCATATCCTACTCTTCCTCCTCCTGCATTTGACGTTAATGGCGCTTACAGACCTAGCCAAGGTTACCCTCCTCATTACTACCAGTACCCAGAAACTGATTACAGCTATTACAATTACCCAAACAATCCGCGCTATCTCACTCACATCCAACACTCTTGAGCTCCTCTTACAATCACCCAAAACAATCCACAACATCTCACTTACATCAAACACTCTTGAGCTTTTCTCTGTATCATTATGTTCCATACTTCAGTCCAGGTCTCAACTAGCCTAATTATGCTCCACTTAATCCTTTATTAGAAAAGAGAGTGAATCCTCGCCTCCTTGCAATTAGCCTCAATAGTTTGAAACCTAACTATGTCATATAACCTCTCAATTACTGGGTTTTGTATTTATACCTTTTGCTGCGAATGCTAGATGTTACTGCCCATAGCCAATCAATCCAGTTCGGTGAATTAGGCTGCCAGTGGTGGGATATCAGATGTAATCTGGGCTTCAATGTGGATGCTAAAACTGGGTAAGCATTATGCTTTCCCTTTTCGGATGGCAAGAATTTTTTTTTGTTTTTTCTGGTTTCATTGGAGAAGCCACAGAGGCCGTTAGGGACACTTCAAAACCTTGGCTTGGTGATCAGACCATGGGCATTTGTTCTTTTTCGCTTGTTACTTTTAACTCACAGTTTTGATCTATAACATAGTCTTATATGTTGAGTTTAGGGTTTTGTGATGTGGTGATGATTCTACCCAAAGAAATTTCACAAGAAATGTTGCTGATTACAAAGTCTTTTTTGATCTATTATGATGCTTTTTTTGCTCCCATGTATGTATCTTGTGTACCACACAAGAGTCAAATTTTGTTTGATTTGCTTTGTTTCAACTTAAGGGTGATGACTTTAGATGAGGGTCCAAGGTCCCAGGGACCAATGAATTCAAGCATTCTTTATTGATCAAAAGCTTTAAATTGGTCCCAAGAAGGCCTTCAGACGAGGGGTCCAAGACCAAAAAATGGCAAATTGAGGCTAAAACCTACATGGCACCTGTTTTGGAGGGGAAAATCAATTGTTGGTTTGGACCAAAAAATTGGTGTTTGATGAAAACTCTTCTTAATAAACCATATGTGAAAATCAACGTTCTCACATGAGAATCACAATTATGGTGGAGAGTTTTCATGTGCTTTGAGATTTTGCCATTTTGTCATAAGGTGCAATTTGGGATTTGCCAATTATCACAAAGTTCTGCAACCCTCCAAACAAAACACCCCTCGTGGCTTGCCAATTGTGCTCTTCTCGCAACTACCCGAAGAACAAGCTCAAATCAATTAAAGGAAACATAACCCATTGTGCTCTTTTCACAACCACCTGAAGAACAAGCTCAAATCAATTAAAGGAAACATAACCCAAATTTTGAAGAGAAAAGTTACAAAGATTTAACATTCTTCAAGTGAAAATTACAAAAAACATTTGAAGAGGCACTTCATGAATGAAATAATAATCAAAGAGCACTTCGTCAAGGAAAATTTCAACACTTTGTGAATTTTTTAAAAAAAAATAGCATTTCATGAGGGACAATTTCAATAGCACTTTGATGAGCAAAAGTTTCAATAGCCCGCCATGAGTAAAAACTTGAAATAAGGTTTTTACATTTTAGAATCTTATGTTTAAGTTTTTAGGTTTTAGGCTCATAGAGGTCTTAGAATCATTTAATCCTACCATAGGAAATTACAAATGAAAGATTAAAAAATGAAGTGATTTTCAAGGTTTTCAATGGCCAAGTGTGCCCAAAAGTTAGGAAAAAATTAAGTAAAAAAAATATTAATTTTTTATGTTTGAATTTTTAGTGCATAACCAAAAATATAGAAGTATGATTTTTAAAAAAATAATCATATTTGGTTATAGCCATATTTGGCTAAATCTTGTTAGGGATGATCTTCAAAATTTTTACATTTTTTAAATGGATGATCACCAGTATGACTATAAACAAAAATTCCTAATATAAAACATTGGTGCTAACCAACATTGTTACAATTTCATTCTATTAATGATGAAATCTTGCCAAACTTCATAAAAGAAAAACACCAACCCATAAAGGGGGGGAGTTGGGAACAAAGGAACAACTTATGTCCTTACCTCTTCACCTATTGCATCAAGTAGATCAAACAACAAAATGAGTGGGAAATCCAAAAAAACATGTATAACGTACAAAGGCTTCTTGGGCAACAAATGGTTTCTCTTATTATTATTATCTCATCTTATTACTTTTAGAAATGGAATAAAAATTCAAGATTTTATTTTTGTATAATGTTTTGTCAAGCTTTGGGGTTGATTATTATATACTTAATTTACACCTTAATTGTTGTTTAAAGTTGATGCAATCAATGGGTATTGGTGGCAACTCATTTGTCATATTTATAACCAAAGTGATGGTTTGATTATATATAAGTAATTCTCTTAAGATTAAGATTGCACTCATTATCATGCTATCTTCAAATTGTTGTTTTGAAGATTTTTCTTTCCAATCTTGTTGACAATACAATGGGCATTTTAATCTAAGTATCTAACCTTTCAATACTCAACTAATGATTTTAGGAAGGAAGATATCACTTGTATTATTATTTATTAATTAAGCCTTCAATCTTTCAATACCAATTTGTAAATATTTCATGGAACATACAATATATTATGAATTAATCACCCGATGCTTGGACATGCTTTGTCATGCCTTTTATTTTTCAAACTTAAATGTCTATGCTTTATGGAGTTACTAAATTTTAGGGTTTTGACCATATATTATGAGTTAACCGCCACCCAATGTTTGGACATGTTTTCATCATGCCTTCTATTTTTCAAATTCAAAGTATTTATCCTTCAAGGAGTTACCAAGTTTTGGTCATATATATATTATGAGTTAACCACTAAATGCTTGAACATGTTTCACCATGCCTTCTATTTTTGAATCTCAAGTATCTATCTTCTTCTAAGGAGTTATTGAATTGAGGGCTTTGGCCCTTAGCAAACATGTGAAAAATTTGAGCATTTTTCAACTTAAAAATCTTTAATTCTACCATCCACTTAACTTTTCATAGGATTCAAGAGTTTTAACCTTTTGATAAGTGATATGAAAAACAACCAATAAATCAAATCCATGTAAAAATCAAAGTTCATATTCTAAAAAGGTCATATTGAAAAGCATTACGATTCTTTGTTTTTATATTAGAGCATTTTTATCTTATACCCCACAACGAATAAACTACACCCTTATATTGAAATAAGACGGTTATTTCAAACAATGAAAAACCATTTACATCTTTATGTCTGGATCAATAATTGTTAGTGACCAAATTCATAATATGAAAATTTGTTTAGAGATGTCAAAATGACCAAATTGCATACAAAGTGCACAATTACAATCAACATTTATGTTGAAATGCAAATGTGGTCAATTAGACTAATTTGTGAATTTGGGTTGTGTTATTATTGCTCAAGGATTGTCACAATTTGAGTGTTGTAATAAGTTTCATAGCACCAAACAAAACATGATGTCCAAGTTGGATATGACTTTGGATACATACATACATCCAATCCTAGTCGCAAATTGCATTATTTTTTAATATAAGAAAATAATGAATTAATTAATTACCGAGCCTTAATAATAGCTTGGATTCAAACCACTCGATTTGATAAAAAATTGTCCACAAAATTCTTACATAATTGCAAAAAATGTGGGGGTAAATATTGGAAGAGATGGGGTAAATGTGTTCAAAACTATATATAAGTATAGACTCAAGGTATTAAAAAAATGATAAATAATTTGCATTTGCATTTGCATTTTGCCAAGTGATCCACTCCATCCATGCTAAGGACCAGGTCCAATGGGGGGCCAAGTTTGGTAGTGCCTGAAGGTCATGCCAAAAGAGTAACATATATAATTGGGCATTTTTAGAAAGCAAAAAAACACAAGAGGAATGGACCATCTTTGAATCTATTTTTGTTGGCCTTTTGCCTATTACTACCAAGGCCCTTAAGGATATTGTGTTGAGATTCATTATAGAGTTATAGTAGCTTAAGGGATTTTTATAGGCCCCTAAGGTAATAATAATAATAATAATAAATAGGTCTCTTTTTATATGAGCATTTTTGAAAAATAATAATATTTTGGCTTGTTGTTGAAACTTGAGATTAGTTATACTAGAGTTATGATAATATCTTGAAGGATTTATTTTGGTTTCTTTTAGAGGATTTTTTGAAGATTAGGTATTATAGTTTTGCACTATAATACCATATACTAAGGTAATTAAATTGAATGTCATTTTATAGCACACGATAAAAAATTATACGAGAACCTTACATTTCCACATATGGGTCTTTTGGGAGCATGCTCGTCGACAAGTTGTGTTGCAAACGCTTCACAAGTCGTGGGTGTTCACTCTTCACATGATCATCAAGTAGTCGGTAATCGGGTCTTCGGGCACCATTATATTCAAGTTCGGATGTTGTTCGAAAGGGATTATTACAAGGCGCACATGGTTTATTCACGCAATCACATATGCCAAGGCGCGGCGACCCAAAAAATGTCCCGGCTAATGAGCATGTGCCTTGTTGATGATCATTTGCCACCGCCACCCCCCGCCCCCGCCCATTTGCAATGTAGTATTAGAATAATGTTGTGCCAAAAATTCAAATAAATCACCATATTTGAAAGCAAATTGAATTATTCACCAACTTGTTTGTTGCAAAATAATTTTTAAATTCTCGAGATAAATTAGCCAATCAAATTAGGAACTTGAAGAAGCATGTTATGAAATTGTGTAAGAATTGGGAAAAAAATAAAATAAATGTGTGTGTGTGTGTATACTTGGGCGCGCGGGATTCCCGGCCCACACACACCCAAGCTTAAACATCTCCAATGTTGCCTTGGCGTCACGAAGGGCGTTGCTCAATTCCTCGTTCTTTCGAGAACAAGCCTTGTGTAACTCTTCCCTTTTCAATGCCTATACATTGAATTGAAGGCGCGACTAAAAGAGTTAAGATTTGACAAAAGAAATTCTAGTTCTAGAACTAACCAAAAAAAAAAAGATTTCAAGACTTAAAAAAAATTTCAATCTTAAGGCAAAAAAAAAAATACCAAAATTTCAAATATTTCACCATATATGCAAAAATATAATCTTCAAAAAAAATAAAAAATCCTCTAAAAAAGAAACCAAAATAAATCCTTCAAGATATTATTATAACTCTAGTATAACTAATCTCAAGTTTCAACACAAGCCAAAATATTATTATTTTTCAAAAATCCTCATATAAAAATAGACCTATTATTATTATTATTATTATTACCTAGGGACCAAAATCCCTTAAGCTACTATAACTCTATAATGAATCTAAACACAACAATATTCCTCCCCCTTGGTAGGCAAGGCCAACAAAAGACATCCATGGTGAAGTGGAGGCATAATATTATATATAATATATTACTATTATATAATATTATATATAAAAATAAATAAATAAATAAATAAATAAATATAGCATAGTATTAGCGAATGTGAACCCACCTCTCTATTTTGTATTAGATTAAATTTTCCGATTTCATTGCTTGAAGTTTTCCATTTCCAAGATTGGTCTCGTGATGGGCGTAATAAGAGTGCTATATTCAAAACATATTGCATATTTATCATTTACCATCTTTTATATTTTTTAAAAAATAAATAAATTGGTCTCTTCATCATCAAGAGATGGGATTTGAATTGACGGGATGTTTAAACAACTTTTAAACATGTTGAAAACATTTGATATAAATTTTTTTCAAAAACATTTGAGAAAATTAATGTTTAACCAAAAAAAAAAAAAAAAAAAAAAATAAATTTTTATTTTTTTTTTAAAAAAAATCACAAAAACCAATAAAAATTTTTTTACAAAACAAAAATACCAAACAAAAA
>Ga0116231_10000835_pt1 | contig 58732 bp, 42 predicted proteins | sample S1TSphgellanicum_2_FD_89695 | JGI IMG/M metagenome (GOLD analysis project Ga0116231, IMG submission 89695) | Host-associated microbial communities from peat moss isolated from Minnesota, USA - S1T2_Fd - Sphagnum magellanicum MG | ecosystem: Host-associated > Plants > Peat moss > Unclassified...
AAAAAACATCCTGTACATAACTAGATAAAGCCTTTCCAAGCTCTACTTCCATATGACAAAAAAGGGAGTGATGAATACCCTTCAGCAAGATGATATGCCTCCCAACATGGATGAAGGGTGTGGCCAGCATCTTCCCTTGTGAGACCAATTTCCAGTTGCGTCATCCAATGCAGTGCTTGCTTTTGGTATGATCGCAGCTCACATTGCAGGGTGTTTGGTGGTTCCATCTCCTGTGGACAGAGCCGCATTGAGATTCTCACCAACCCACTGCACATCTAACTACTAACACTCCCAAGACATATGCCTTCCACCTTCCTAACCCACTCATACTTTGTAAATGCAAAGTTTGCTGAAGTTTGGTGGCTTACTGGAAGCTGGCAACTCTCAGAGGTTCCAACCAACTTGTTCACATCCTCATCAGACATTGCTGTCCCTTCTTCTTCATTCTCTTCCCCTTGTACTCTTTTTGATGCAAGGTTCAATCTCTTCTCTGCTGATAGGACAGCACTCAGAGGTTCTGAGCCAGACCCCTATAAACAATAGCAGGTTCACATGGCAAAGCACTCTTCGTCATGGTAGTCAGAGGAATTGTCAACTATTGCCAAGCAAAAAGAAAATCTACTCAAGTCATATCTTCAAGGTTTGTCCTCCAACTGGGCAACATGATGTAAGAAAAACAGAGAAACCAGTTCAAAGTACCTGCCCAACTTGCAGATCAAGTGATCGCTTACGGCTGTATAAATCTTCAGGGGTGAATGCTGCCTGCCATATGAGACAAAAGCTTAGCAAATTTGGTACCATTAGCAGGATCATGCTCAGATTTGTAGAGATATATCCAACATAGAAGTCATGCATAATGCAGAATGAGTGGAAGTGTTTAGAAAAACAAACTTTGAATACAGTCATTTGTACCACAAATGAGATGCTGATCAAGTCAAAGTATCTTGCAAGAACCATAACCAAGAAAAGGAGTGGGCTACCTCTCTATATTTCCTGATCATGACTGTGCAAAACTCCAGACTAATGTCAAACTAAAGAATTTTGAAACTTCTATCAGAAAACCAGCTGGGCAATTACCTTCTTGAAAGGCTCCCTACGCAGAAGACGAATTATGGCAGGGAGAGGCTGGGTGGTGGTCCCCTCTGATGAAGCTGTTATTGGAGTTTTCAACCCACAATTGAAATTAATGAACAATGATCGGTTCAAATGCACTCTGCAACCAAGAAGAGCATTAGAAAAACTAAGGAAACTCAACCCAGCACTTCTCCTCGCACTGCAATCATTAGAAAAAAATTCAGTGAAGCACATTGCAGACAAACACCAGGTTCACACTGAAGGTTGTAGGCAACCTGTGGGCAAAATGCTAAGAGCACAGATTGCCAACCAATGGTGTACAACAATGCTGTCCAACAGAGAAAGAGTTGCTGGAGCACACTGACACTTGCCATCCACTCTCACTTTGCCTGTCTAAATGAGAGGTACTAAAGAACAAGCACAGGTTGCCTACCGAAGGAGTACAACAATGCTGTCCAACAGAGAAAGAGTTGCTGGAGCACACTGACACTTGCCATCCACTCTCACTTTGCCTGTCTGAATGAGAGGTATTAAAGAACGAGCCCAGTCCCCAGGTATCCGACCAACCTGTACACAAGTTTTTTTGAAGTGAATATTAACTGCATGGAGCTGCCCATTCAGCTACTGGCAACAGATGTAATTCTGAATATATATCAAAGTAAAATAGTCCTCATACAGAAACCAACAATTGACATCAATGTTCCTGACTTTCAGCAACATGATGGCACATCATTATGGGAGTAGGAGACAACAAACCTCGCCCCATTCTCCACAGGAAAAGCGCACAATCTCAGCAGTACCCTTGCTTCGACCCCATGGCTTCCTCACCTCAAAAGGTCCCTTGCCTGTGCCCACAGATTGCTTTGGAAAAGAAAATTCTAGTTGATCCCCTGGTTGCAGTTTTGGACCTTTGCACGTTGAGAATGCCACAATCTCAGTCTCTCCAAGCAGTACCCACTCCTTGTCTAACAAGGCCACACTGGCTCTATGAGTAGCTTGCTGAGCTAGCTTGCTTGCAGGGAAAGTCTCAGGCCACAGAGGACCATTGTCCACAGGGGCAGGCTCTGGAAAGCCAGTGAACAGGGCCTGGGATTCCAACTGTACAGTTGGTGGCCTAGTCTCTTGTTGGCTATTGGACAAAGGTTCACATATCTCCATTGCATTTCTAGTCAGGTTTCTGTTTTCTGGAGACTTGCCTGGAAAGTCTAGGGTATCTTCATCTCTGGTGCGAAGATCAAGGTTACCATTTTCATCAAATAAAGAGCTGGACAGTATGGGATACTGAAATTGATTGGACTGAGATTGGTGGCTTACATGCAAAACCTCTGTGAGACCTGCCTGGGTCACAGTGTTTGCCATGGTAGGGCTGGATAGTGAATGAATGACCTCAGCTTCTGCATGATACAAGTTAGCCAATACCTTTGCTGGCTGTGGGTGGGATGGGGTCACAATGTTGGGCAAGGTGGGACTAGATTTATTGCCCTCAGTGTGAACCTGTGTGGCAGGGGTACCCTTGGCCTTGATTGAAGGTGCAGCTCGTGCTGTAGACTTGGCTAATTTGGATTGGAAATGTGGCGTGTCAAACAAGATGTTGATGGCTGATGCAACATCATTCCTTGACAAATGTAGAGCCCGAATGAGGTCCATATCTGAAGGCTCTGGACCCAATACTGCCCTCATCTCCTCAATACTTTGCTTGCTCACTTGCCGTGCCATCTCCCTCCTACGAGCAAGATTCCCTACACATATTGACCACCACCACATCTACAACTTTCAGCTGAGTTCAAATCCAGCTTCCAAAATAGACACAATCTCAAAGACAAAAAAGAAGAAGAATGCTGGGCATCTGGTGGCCTTTAGCTTGTCACCATGGCTTGCCACAAATCCTTAATTTTTGCCCAACCACCACAGTGGCTTGGTTCCCATCTTGAAACTTACCTGAGCTAGCACCAAAGGGACTGTCCCAGCTGTGCATGCTGTAAGCTGCCTTTCACTGCAACATTCATGAGTACAACCAATACAAAAGTGAGGAATCAGCAGCCAACACCTTATATTTGTCCATGCACATATGGCATCTGTGTATATAAGGTTCAGAAAATGGTCAAGTTGGTTCCTTCAGCACAATGACAGCTACTAACAGTACAGCTGCATAATATGTGACCAAAAAGTTGTATATGCCTAACAATACATGGCCAGTCACTACACCATGTTCTTAGGCCAGTTTCAAACAAGGGAGAGAGACCAAACAGCGGCTCAACATCAATTTAGAACACTACAGGAGCCACCCACAGCCATTGAGACAAGTACTGGAGGTATACAGCAAACTCATGCAAAACCCTGTGCTCAAACCCTCCCAACGGGGGTCTACATCCTACACATTGTGTTGGATCTGAACACAATTAATTAGAAGGGGTTGATGGGTTTAATTCTGCCCAAGATTCAGAATTGAAATGCAAGAAAGGTCAGAACCATGGCTTTTTCTTCAACAAATGGCCAGAATTTTTCCGAGATTTGCAGTCTGACCTCCTTTATATAACTGAAGCAGAGTCTATCACTTAGATTTGCATGTTTTGCTCACGATACTGCTGATTGTCTGCATATTGTCAGACAAACAAACTTCAGAATGCAAAAAACACAAAAATAAGGTTCACCAGTATCCTGGAAATTACAAAACCAGCATTGCTTACAATTGAAGAAAGGAAGCACAATGATGTCCAACAGCAGACCCATCTTTCAGAAACCTAAAAATTCTTTACAAGAATCTTCACACATGGACCTTATGACTATTTTAGCACCCAGTTCCAGATGTACATAGCTCAAACCCCACGTCAAGTTTGTGAATATCATGTCCTCTAGCTCATCCTGATTTCAAATGAACCAACTGTGTCCAAGTTACAGGTAAAGAACTTTGCGAAAAGCTTCTGCGCTTTCTGTACATAAAATATACACAGTAGTACAGTATCCACACTCTTGCAATTCTCAAGAGATCTTAAAAGAAGTAACATGCGCGTCAACTTGAGAGTGCAAGGTAACTCACCAGCATTGATGATTTTCCCTTCTTTTTCTGTCGCAGCTGCTCACTAACCCCAGAGTATCTCGGATCCGTAAAAGAAATTCCTGAACATCAGTCAGTCAGACCAAAAATGTGATGAAATTAATGACGATTTCAGGATTGAAAAGCATGCATTTTTTCCTTGACAAAATGAGAGGCAACGGATCTTTGAAAATGTTGACAACTCCCACCAGCTAGCTTCCAGTGACAGACACCCCTCATCCTTCCACACAGGAAAACAAAATCCTACCTACAGAAGAGGTGTTTGCTCGAAACCTCAATTCGAAGACCGCCGAAGCTCTCCACTCAAGTAAAATCAACAGCCACACCTTCAATAGGCAGACAGCTAAATTAATCCTTAACACGGCAGGTTGTGAAATTGTACTGCAAAATCAAGAATCTCGGAACGGGGAAAAAAGGATCGCGGGTGGCAAGCTTTCCCGCGACATTCGATTTGCCATCCCAGTTCAAGCTTTTACGACTCCTCTTGTCTCCTGCTGATTAGGGTTTGGGTTTCGTTCAGGGGAGGGAGGTGGGGTCGGGGAAGAAAGGGCGGGGATTCACAAGGATATGTATTCAACCAGGGTATGTTTGGGACAGCAATCATCTGCTTACCTACGTTGGCACACCAAATACCCGCCGGTTCTCAAAGATCCAAGATTTTCACCTTCCTATTCCTCCAACTCGGCATTTTTTGCAACTCAAATCTTTTGATTAAAAAACCTGATTGTGTGCATATTCAACTGCTTTAATCTATACTTTTTAAGCATGGAGGAATTGCGGAAACCACTAATACAATAACAATGCATTTATAATGTAAGCTCATTCTCTTATTCATATAAGCCCATTCTCTTTTGCTTGCCCAAATCATGATTATTGATGTGTTCTAAACAAGGGTGATTTGTTTCTCAATTTTTGTGATATAAAAAATTTGGAATTTTTTTCTGAGAATCAGCAAAATAAGTCAGATTCATACTAGAAAAACATATTAGCATCGATACTTTTCCTTCCTCTTTTGTCGAAAGAAAAATTCAATAGTTACAAGTCAGCTGATTGTTGTTGAGGACCATTAATACTATGGCAAAAAGCTGCCCAAAAGGTTTTAATTCCATGCATGGATACATATCACCTAATCTAATTAGATGAGAGTTGTTCCAAATTCCACCCGATAAATGTTCTGACTAAATTTCCCAACATGAAAATTTGAACGATGTCATGAAAAACTATCCCTAAAATGAAGGAAAAAAAGGTCAAATGGACGGATATTGTACTATTTTTGCATCTTGAAGCTCATATCACTTGTACCTAGGTGTGAAGAGTTGGGGACCACCACGCTACAAGCTTCAAGATTTTCTGTTCTTGAGTAGATTGAAACAATACCACTTGATGAAGCTTGGAGCACACATTGATCCACATGACAGCCATTTTCAAATGTCCATGCAATCCTGAGAGAGAAAATGGCATACAAACAGTTGGACTGGTGCCCAACTACGATTCTCAGGTATTGTTAAGCAACAGGCTCTGCTGGGTGAAAAATTCCAGCATCATTTCATATGGAATACCTTCTGTCTATTTCCAAATTCTGCAGACTTACCAATGCTAAACTAGAATGAAAGAGAACTAGGGCATTACACCCAGGTTCAATCTCATGACCATCAAATTAAGAATCCCAACTGCTACGATTTCATGATCAATTTCCTCTCATGGATTGGGAGCTCATGATTCCAAGTATATGATGTCAAGACATTGTAGGCTTTGGAGTCATCTGACACTTAACTTTTGAAAGCAGCTAAATAATTTGCTGTAGATTTCTGTGCATTTATCTCATGTTCAACAGACAGGTGCTAGTGCTGTGAGCAACAAACTTCAGCACAAACTAAAGCCGCAACTGCAAATCCTACACTCCCATCCTATTCTGGAGGCCCCCACAAACATGAAACATCAAGTACATGAAAGGGTACCTGCTCATCTAAGACAGTATCGCAAGAACATCTGATGCCCTCAACACCACAAACTGCACACCATCTTTGTTCTTGAACTCATTACCTGCATATTTTGAATACAATACTGTGTTACCGGGTGTAACTTCCAAAGGTTTCCTCTCTCCATCTTCACCAAGGGCTCCAGGACCTGCAGCAATCACTGTTCCAATCACAGGCTTCTCCTTTGCACTTTCTGTCAAAAGAACACCACCAGCTGTCTTTGATTCAGTCTCACCAACCTGAATAAGCACTCGGTCATTCAATGGTTGCAGCTCCTTGATATCATCACCTGACAGCAGGCCCACCACATCCTCTTCCTTCAACAGCAAGTGACCCTCGCCCTTGAAATCAACTTCTGTGCCTGCGTACTTGGAGTAAACAACCTGAGCTCCAGTTTTTAAACTGAGATCTATTTTCTTATCACCAACAGTCTTCCCCTCGCCAACAGCAACAACTACACCACCTGAGAAAACAAAATATGAAGATATTAGTCTGTGGTAAATACTGAAGTTCAGAGGCTTTCATTAACCCCTATGGCATCTCTTAACACTCAGAGTTAGGCACAAAACAATAAGCAACAAGAGATCGGTCTCCCTAGTCACTGTCAGAACGGACTCAATAATGTTATCTCCATGATGCTAAACACTAATCATGAGGCAGGAGAAATCACATAACATGTCTGCTAAGCAACAAACATGAAAAGTATGAGGCAGGACAATGTGTGAACTGTGGAGAAATGTACATTGAAGTGATCCCAGAGAAAGCTCCACAATGACTACTTTGAAGGTAAACCCAACAAATGTTATGTCAGTTCCACCCAAACCAAAATAAACACAACAAGAGTAAGTGTGATCATAGCCTTGTGAGTGTACACTCACACAGGTATCAGATCATTAACTTCATTATAAATCACAGTGATTAGCTGCCATTACTCTGTACTGACTTCATCTGCTCCCAATGGTAAATGCAGATAAGTACATAATAATCTGCTCAAAATTTAGGCCAAACAATTCAACAAAAAACGTTTCCTGAGTTTGTCCTATATGTCCAGATGCAATGGCAAGACAGTCTTGACATCAGCTACCACTCAAGAGGCACAGCTAATCAGAATAATTCAACAGTATCCCCATCTAGGCTGCAACAAGCCTGTGAGTGAAGCTTATTTCGTTTTAGCTTGACCCCTGTACAAGCAGGCATCTAAGCTAAGGCATAGAGCTGCATACATAGAAGGCAGTAGTTGGGGCTTCCTGCACCAAGAACAGTTATCTGCTGCATAACCAAACCCTGTCAAATGTGGTGTGCAAAAGGGCCTTTTATGATGTGACATGAACTTAGCAGAAATCTTGCCACACAGTTGTCTTACAAGTATTCTGACAGTGTTATCCATGAGATACATGGGCTCAGATCATGAGCGAGGAGAGAAAGAAATCAACTAGTTTATAGGTAATGCATTTGCTAGTATGACTTCCAGACACATCCTCCTGCAAACATGGATCAAGATATAAACTGAGATGCAATTGTGAAGGCTAACACAACTTGAAAGAAACAACCAGACATGAAAGTCAAAGAAAGCAGAGAGATGGAAACCAAAATCAGGTCTGTCACTTTTGAATGTGTGTTTTAGGATTGGCATCATATGAAAGATGTATTCAGGACAGGGGGGATAAGGAAAAAGAAGAAAACAATACCTTGTGGTTTAGTCTGAGCGGTGGTTGGAAGAAGAATGCCACCGGCCGATTTCTCCTCGACTGTCTGAATCTTCACCAAGACGCGATCACCTAAAGGCTTCAGTGTGGTAAACTTCGGTGCGACGGAAGTTGCTGCCTTTACTGCAAGACATCTACGAGAGTTTGAGGCAGGGAAAAATGCATGCTTCGAACCAGACTGCAACACAGAGCCGTTCGGGGCAGCCCTCAGACCTTGAAATGAGGCTATTTTCAAGTGCGAACTCACGGCTGATCCCAACTGAGCTGCAGTAGCCATTGCTGCCATCTCTCCCACGAAATGGACGCCGCAATTGAAGCAAGAAAGCAAGAAAGGAATCAGAAATGCGAGACAAGGAAAACACAGGAAGCAACAACAGTCGCAAGGAGAAGCGAAATGTGTCGCAAAGAAAGAGGCACACGGAACTCGCGAGCTTGAAAAGACCTAGGGTTTAAGAATTTCGCCACATCTGGCGATTTCGTGGAAGCATCTAGAGAACTTGCCAATTGTGTTGCTGTGTGACTTTCGCCAGTTTGTGGATAATGGCGATAAAGCTTCTTAGTACCCGCCGGTTTCCACAATTCCAAGATGCAATCTTTCTCATTTTAGTCCTTTTTGAAATTGTAATTGTCACTTTCAAGAGCTTCCGGCCCTTCACCCTGAGCTTCTTAGGGTCAATGTATAGGGGTGAGGCGCCCTCCCAAGGGTCTTCCAAATCTTGGTTTTAATTAATTAATTAAATTTTTTTTTGGTAGAGCTTTTGGTCTGGTTTTGACACCAGTTTTTTTGGGTTATGGTCATTTTCTCCATCTCAATATCACACACAACCTTTTTTCTTTTTAAAAAAAAAATGTAATATTAATCATATATAACCCAATAAAATGCAATAGCTTGTTTAAATTGTAAGGTTGAGCTTATTATTATTTTTATAAAATTGTACTTATGTACCTAGAAAATTTAAACCTGTCTAAAATAAATAACACCCCACAATTCAATTCATGTGTAATTCGATTTTGAAAAGATGTCAATTCTTTAGTTCGGTTCCAATGGCAATTTAAAATAAATTTGGAATGTCTAGTTCTAAAACCTTAAAACCCTAAACTTATAACCTAAACCTGAATATACCTAAATCCAAGCATCTATCCACATTGGTGAAGGCTTAAGAAAAATTGTTATTATGTAAATGTAGTCTTACAACTACTTGCTCAATTTTTTGTGGGCAAATTACAAGTTACAAACACTCTACCCTAGGTAAACAAAAACATCCCTACATGTGTGATTCCTAAATATAATTTACCTCCTAAATGAATTTGCAAAACAATTCTCAAGTCTTTACAAAATTTTCAATGTATTTGAATCAAGGCATGTAAGATTAGGAGGTTGCAAAATAGGTAGACTAGAAAGTTCCTAATGTGGGAATGGGTACAATAAAATGACACACAACCAAATGTTTTGTCATGTGCTTGTTTTAAAATAGTCTTTGAATTTTATTATTATTATTATTATTATTATGATGTTAAGGTCGATATTAAAATATTTTTTAAATATGTCGTTTTCAAATATTTTCAAGTTTTTAAAAAAGTCATTTAAATTTTAAATAGCAAAAAACCATTGATTACAATGTTTTAAAAATGATTTTGGATTTTTTAATTTATTAGATCCATTTCAAAAAAATTCAGTCATAATGTATTAAAATTTTATTATATAAATAAACCAAACATTTTAACATTAACTTGACTAAAACCATTTTAAAACATGTAAATTTAACCATTAGTTTTTCGTAAAGTGTGTTATTTTATTTGTCTTCTAAAGGAATATAACATCATTAAAAAAAATAGTTAGCAAGATTTCATTCAACATGTTGTATTTAAACATTAAAGTTTTTTATGCTTTGAACTTTTGAAATAATGAAATATTTTATTTTAAATTAAATTAAATATTTGCCAATGATGTTGTTAACAAATTGAATATTAATGACAGATCATAAAGTTGATAGCAATTTGTGTGATTTTAAAATTGAGTGGAAAGTTCATAATAAATTTATGTTTTTTTCATAATTATTTAGTTATCAATTCCCAACATAAAACACCCTCAAAAACAAAAACAGACAAAATATTTCTTTTCTATGTGCAAACAACTAAGTTTGCACTTCCTTCCAACAAGGATTGATGTAACCCCAAAACACATAGTAGAAATGGACAATAACCCTAAGCACATTTTTGCAAGTTAATGAACCCTCATTACCTTATTATTAACCTACACCAAAAAATTATGTTGACAACTAAAGGCTTTTAATGGCAAAGCAAATCCATGATTAGCTGGGGAGCCTTACCATAAATGGTGTTTGAACCATTCACCATAACCATGATTTATGCCATAGCCGACAAAATTATGCATATTATCATCTTATGTTTTCCCTATGTTCCAAAATCGTAATAAAAATCAAGTTTAAAGGTTGCATTAGTGATTTTTGTTGTCATGGAAGGATTTAAAGGAAAAAAGGTTTCTAGATTACGAACTTCATTGTATAAATGTTCTTTGATGAATATAATGGAGTTGCTAATGTGCATGAAAAAGATGATGTTCACGTTGAAAAAAAGTTTGCATAGGGAGATTTTGGATCAAAATAACATTTACACTTTTGTTGGACAAATTTGAGAAGAGATATTGTGAGTATAGCAAAAAAAGCAATGAAAAAGCAAAAATTGAAAAACTTTTGTTGCATCCATTGATAGGCACTTTCAAACCAATGTGCAATGCACCTAGGGCCAATGTGTAAACAAATTCAACAAAATGAGGAACAAATATAATGTTAAAATGAAGAAACCAACATCAAAGGTGTTCCACCTTTAGATTGGCTTTAGTATGAACAATTTTTTTACTTGTTTACTAGTACTACTAAAATAAATCAAGTGTGCCAAGGTGTTGATGAAAGAATCCACAATACTCATAGAGAGATTGATGTTGTGGATGTTTTTTATGAAGATGAGAATGTTCTTAAAACTTGAATGATTCTTACATTTGGTGTGATGGAAATTTTTGCATTTGGAAGTGGGGTTGTACCTCCAAGTTCTAGTTCCAATACAATAAGGACTAGGGCATGCAAATTGTCTAATTTCCAAAGTCAACCTAATAGAAAGTTGGAAAATTAGAAGATGAAAATGAATGTTGGATCCATTGTTATTGTTGATGTTATCAAGGAATTTTCTATTAGTGTAAAGGAATTTGAAAAACTCAATTATGGAGATGATTGAAAGGATCAATTCATTAATGTTGTAGAATTAATTATAAATTGCAATTATGTTTATTAATGTGTTGAAGGCCAAAAGAACCAATTTTAGCAAACCATTAACAACAAAATGTTCATTAAGTTCACTATTTTTTTTTTGTCCAGTAAGATTGAAAAAACTAATTTTGGCAATTGATCATGACAAGTAATTCATTTCAATTCACTTCCTATTTTCATGTTTATAATATGTTATGGAATTGGATTTTTTAAATTTTAATTTGCAATCTAGGTGTCATTATCATAAACATGAACATTGAACATGAACACATGATGAATGAAGTTCATTTAGATGGATTTCCATCCATGACTTAGTAGTCCACTCATAATTAACTTGTAATCCACTTATAATTACTTCATAGTTCATTTTTAAATAATTTTAAATTAATTCCTAGTTCAATTTTCTTAGTTCATTATTAATTCATTCATAACCAATTCATAGTCAACTCATAGTTCATTCTCAATTCACTTACATTTAGGAAGGTTCTTTAAAAAGTTCCTTGGTTGATAGGCATGTGGAAGCCTTCATGGAAGCTTTTGCGAGTTAGGTCTTCAAAGGGTTATAAATAAAAGTAAAACCCCATTACGTTCAATATGTTCAACATTAATTTGAGGTATGATCTTGTTCCATAACTTAATTGTGTTCCTTTTGTGTTTATGTTTTAATATTTTATCATAATAAATATTTGTTTACACATTTTGTGTTTTTGTTTTTAGCAAATCGTTCACAATTAAGGTCCCAAAGAAAAGGAAAAAGATTCCATGATTTTTTTAGGGTTACTTTTTGCAAATGACATTTACACATAAAAATTTTAAGTAAGAAGAATTGAATAGTTCAAGATAAGATAATTCTTATGGTGGTGGTGATTTTTCACATACACATATAATTGTGCATCAATATTTTGATTTATAAGTAGAGTCGCAAAAAATGCCAAATTGAACTTCTAAAATCAAATAAACATGAATTCCCACATGTTTATTTGTCATTCATGTGACTTGCATTTAAAGCTAAAAGTTTTGAACTTGGTGAATTTAAACAAATAACCAAATGATTTTTAAAAATAATCATGTCCATTATAACCTTTTGTTTCAAACTTTAAAAACTTTGAAATTTTCCTATGATTTTTTTTCCATCAAGTTGACTTAATGAACATGTAGTATCATAAAAGGAAATATAATTTTCTTGTACAATTTTTTTGAAATCAATTGCATTATTTTATGCATTCCTTTCACATTCCTTTATAAAAGACTATGATATGGATAAAACATATAAAATCAATCAAGGATTCAAAATGGCTACTAAACATCATCCAATAATTATTGGATGCTTTTAGAAGCTTGTTTTTTAATACTCTAAGTGTAGAAACATATAATCATACCATAGTTGTAATATATTAAAAATTATAAAAATTTAAAATTGCCTTTTGTAGTCCTTTCAAAATTGAACACTTTTTTTTGGAACCCCAATTGTGAATGAACATTAGCTTATTATGTTTTGTTTTGGTTTTTATGTTCCATATTTGGATTTAAATTTATTTAGGTTTTTTTTATTCTTTTTTTTTTGTAATTATTGTGATGTGACATCCACAAGCTTACTAATAAAGATTTAATTTGATGGTGCAATGTTAATGCAAACTTGTTTAGTTCTTTTACACATAATGGTCTAAAATTTGTGTTTGAAAAACATAGGTCCATGAATGTTTTCTACTAGAAATGAAATTCAAAATTTTCATCATTTTTTTGTTGTCAATGGAAAATTGGGTATCTTAGCTTCAAAAAAGGTTTATGTGATCGTCTCCTCTACTAAAAAGTGGCCATGTGATCATCACAAATCTTAATTGGTTTTTTGATGGTTTTTTCTACCTTGTTGAAATGGTGATGATCTCCTTTACCAATAAGGGGTGTATATACCAATATTATTAATATATCATGGGTGTGATCACAATCAAATGAACCAACAATAACAAAGGACTCAAGGACTATAGTTTTTTTTGTGGTCATTTTCATTTTCTCATAGAAAGGATTTTTTGAATGAAATATTTTACGATATATATATATATATATATCACATTTTGTGTATTAATTTTTGATGAATAACCAATATTTTTAAAAAAGTGTACAAATTTTACCAAATCTGCATTCAATTTGAAAATTATTATCCTAATTTTAAATTGTATGAAAATAAGCTGCAATTTTATGCTTTATTTTCTTGTATCATAAATTTAAAAATTTCTTTAAATGTCATGGAAATTACACCCCATTTACATTTGGTAAAGGAATTTCAAAATTTTAAAATATTGTTCAATAAATTTCAATTTTTTTTAATTTTAAATTCCATGACTTTCAAATTGTGAGTGATTTTTGATATTAGGTAAAACATTTACATCATCTCAATTTTTTTCCCATTAAAATTACTTTATCAAAAGAATCTTTACCTTAGTATTTTACAAAACTTGATTAATTTTGATGCAATTGTTGTTCAAGTTTGGCCTTTTATTAAAACCAAAACCCATAAAATAAAATTAATTGAATTTTTATTTTTAATTCCTCAACATTCACATTAGTCATTTAACACAACTTGTTATGATTAACATGACATTAAAGTGGCACCACAAAAATATATCTAACAAAATTACAAATTTGAAATAATTTTAGTAGTTGTTCAATATGATTTTTGGTTCATTTGATTGTGATTACACCCGCATGCTTACATAAAATCAAGGTTTTTGAATTTGGATTTGACATTTGTTAAGATTAATATAAGTATTGTTAGGTTTTAATCCAACTTGCATGTGACCACCACACATCTTTGGTAATTTATTGAAAGTTGGTGTGTTGATGATGGTTCCTTTGCTAAGAATACGTGTACACACCAACATTATTAATATCCCATGCTTACACTAATCAAGGTCTTTGAGTCCAAATGTGACATTTATTAATCCAAATGATGGTGATGGTTTCTTTTGCCAAGAAGGGGTGCAAACACCAACATTATCAATACCCCATATTTATGGTAAATAAAGGTTTTTAAGTTTAAATTTGACATTTGTTAGAATTAATATAGATATTGTGAAGCTTCATTTGAGATGGTGAATGTATCAATGTGATTGTTGGTTTGCTTTAAAGTTGATATTCTATTGTTGCAAAAACTCAACTTTCAATACATAGAAATTGGAATTGAATCATATTAAATTCATTTACTAAATGATTAATTGCCCATTGTACATACAAGGCAAGTCTTAATCTTTCTCCTTCCATTTTAACTACATCTCTTTCTTATGAATAGATAGCATATGCGCACCAAATCCAATTAGGTTTTCATGTCTATTTCCCAAATTTGCAAACCCAAGCTTTCGTTAATTCCACATTTCACAAAAAACGTGAAGTACACAACATTCCACTATCACTTTTGCTACTTTATTCATTCTCAAGTTGAAATGCCTTTGAATTTGCCATTTATCTTTCAATGATCCAAAATCATTTTCTATTATGTCTTTATCTTTTTCATGCTATGATTATATATTATTTTGTCATCTACATGATTTCTAGTTTTCAAATTTTTCTATAGATATGTTCAAATTGGATGAGTTGAATTTTCAATGATGAAAAAGGTACATCTCACACATTTAACCATAAAAACCAATGCTTGTAAAATCTTTTGGTCTCTTGATTGTTTATACAAGTTCAAGACCTTAAACTGACCACCATCATGAATGCTCATTGGTTGTTTAGCATGCACATTCCATAATCACTTGTCTAAACCACGTACCTTTTGCAAAATAATATCATGGTATTTCAATAGTTTTTTCTTATTAAAAAATCATTTTGTGCAATTGAGATTCTTTTATTTGGAATATTTACCAATGATATGTGTGTTCCATCTATTTATTGACATATCTTTGGCAAATCTAAATCAATTCCTATAATTCTTGAATCATTAGTTTCAATTCCCAATGAAATGTTAATGTACTAGTTAAAAAGTTTGTCTATTTCAATGAAAACATCACATATTATGTCCATTTATTTTTGGATTGTTATGCACCCACAATAAAATGGTCAACCATATGAATGGCATTATGTCCATGAACAAATCTATAAAAAAAAATCTTAATTATTTTTTAATCTTTGGTTGTGCTTCACAAGATTAAAACATTGAGAATACTAAAAAGAGTTATCTTTAATACCAAGTTTTGAAAAACTTGATAATTCATCTAATAATATAACAAATATTTTTTTGTTTTTCATTTCTAGAGTAGTGGGCCATTAGATTGGAAGTGAAGACCCACCATGTACTAGATTCCAAGGTAATGGCAAACTAACAAAGTTGCCATGCCTAATGATGACCTTGTTCAAATGATAATTGAAAATTTGAAAGTCACCTAAGCTTGTTTAAATCATAGCCTACTACAAGATGAAGGTTGGCAAGTGGTAGTTAGATTTTCAATTTGCTTCTTTGTGTGTTAAGTTTTTTTTTGTGTGTTGAATTTTTTGATATGATCTATGCCTAATAAGCTTGTTGCAATTGTTGTTTGTCACAAGATAAAGGTGCCAACCGTTGAACAAAACGAAAAGTTGAATTTTTTTGAGCACATGCCAATAAACACATGGATTTCAACCACACGAATTAGGTTTGTAACCAGATTAAAGATTTAAACTTTAAAAAAAATTAAATCAGATATTGATGTAACCCTACAAACTTTATTTATAAACACAATGTAGGTTTGGGAAATGTACAAAGGAATAAGAAAAAGGAAAATTTATAGGACATCAAGTTAATTCAAACTAGATGTCAAAATCTCTCCATGTTAAAAATTGACCATTTACAATAGGTCAGTTGTATTTTTCCATGTCAAAAATTGATTGTGTGCAATAGGTCAGCTATGGTGATGGGAGGTATGTCCTAAAGTGGTGGCAATTGGGAAGTAACTAGGCCTAGGGCTACTGCTTGATTTAAAATGGAGGATGTTTGCATCCTTTGCAAAGTCATTGATATTTTTTGATGAAAAAAAGTAACCAAAATAGAAAAATGAAGGCCCTTTGGCCCTTTCAAGCTCCAAATGGCATTGGCATAATTGTGTAAAAACACATCAGCCTATTTATGTAGACATCCAAATATTTCAATTGCTAAAAAAAAAAATTGATTAGTGGGGTGTTAATTGTGATAATAAAACAAAGTTCTTTGTTGATAAGATTAATTTCAAGTAATTCCTCAAGCATTTTGGTTTGAATCGGAATAATTTTGTTTTGGACATCAAAGGTATAGCCTAGAAAAGTAAAACAATTATTGGGGATTTTTTTAATAGACATCCCATATGATTCAAATAAGAAATGAAAATGGTATTGTCAATTTTTAAGAAAGAAATATTTTGGTATTAAATTTATGGTTAATCAACATCCCTTCCTTCTTGAAACCTTAACACGAGTCAACAACAACACCTCAAGGTTGCATGTGATCTTTTACCGCCCCTAATTCATGCATGTCTACTTTCATTTAGACAATTCATCGAGCAACAAATGGTTCAACTTCAAAATTCCATCTTAAAGTGTTTAAACCATCATACCTTTTCTAACATGTTTTTCAACAAGATATTTAAAGCCCATCTTGCTCAAATTTTATCATGTTTAACCCAAAGGCGGGTGCTTGGTTCTTAATTCAACTAATTTTCCTAACCTTTCAATTATTTTCCCCAATTTTTTCCATGGCACTTCGAACACAATTTGGACTACCCCATCCCTCAATTGCAAGTATTTTTTGATGCCTATGCACACATCCCATTCACCCTATGGGTATCCACCTCTTGTGTTATGTTCATGGCAACGAGTGCATAAGAACCCATGATGTAATTCACAACACCTTTGTCACCATTACATGAGATGCTAACTTTCACATGGGATGAGAACAACTACATGCGTTTCCTTTAACCACATTCAACTCTTCTTATTTTAATGAATCAACATTATGTTCATTAAAGATGGCATTCGCACCTTAATCAACATTATCATTATTGACCCAACAAGAATGGATCTACTTTTTCAATCTTGTGTAATACAAGGATTTACTACCTTTAATGCGGTTCAAACTAAAGAAAGGAGTGATTAAAGCTAAAAGGATTCAACTACCTACATAATAACACATTTTGAATTTTGCAACAAACATTTATGACTATGGATTAATTAGAAAGGACATTTACAACTAGTGACTATTGAATTGTTAAACCCATGTTGTTTCACCCATGTAGTTGCAAAATACATATAGTTGCAAAGCCTAGTCATCTTATCAATCAAAATTTATTTATTTATTTATAATATTGAAGTTTTATGTCATCATTGACCTTGGTATGACATGTAAAGTGCATGCCATGTCAACCTAGTCGTTTCATTGAATTAAAACTTACAAAAGATGCCTTGATAGATGATTAACATGTGTCAAAAATCTATAAACACATGTTCAATTATGAGTCATCACACATGAACAAAAGTCTACTTAACTTAATTTAGTTAGTTTAGGCTACCTAAGCTAGGTGGCCTAGGTTAAAAACAAAACTTAGCTTCTTAGTGTAGGTAGCCTAAACTAAACTACTTAACCTAGGTAGCTTAGACTAGGCTACCAAACCTAGGTTAAGTGGCGTAAGTATCGTAAGTTGTAAGACTAAGGACCTGAACCCCTCACCTCCATTTTGGGGTTTGAAAATTTTCATCCTTTACATTACCACATTTTAAAATATTAAATTTATTAAACACAAAATTATAAAAATCAATTTTCTTAGTTTCAAATTAAATTAGGCCACCCTAGGTTGACATAGGTCAACTTACTTATTACCTACCAACCTAATTTAAATAACTTAAGCCTCCTTAAGTTACCTTAGGATGAATTAGGTCAACATAGACTACCTACTAGCTTGGCTTAAGTTAACCTAAGCCTCCCTATGCTAAAAATAAATTAATTTAATTTAACTTAACTAGGACTACTTAGGTTTTAGGCTAGATTTAAATTAAATTAGGGTAGATTTAACTACGGTAAATTTAGCTAGTTTAAACCTAAACTGAACTAGATTAAACTTAAGCTCATCTAGGGTAGATTTAAACTAAACTAAGTTAATCTAAGCTAGTGTTACGAACACCACCATCACCCATCGCTCACACCAACATAGTCGCCCACATCATGGCTTATATTATCGTTAACTTTTAATTACCTCTTAGTTCACTATTAATTAGGAATATTTTCAAGAAATTTCCTTGGTCGATGCACACATGGAAACCTTTATGAAAGTTTTTTTGAACTGAGACGCTTCTCAAAAAACTTCGTTGGTCAGTGCACACATGGAAACCTTTATGGAAGCTTTTTAAAATTAAGATGCTTTTCAAAAAACTTCTTTGGTTGATGCACACATGGAAGCTTTTATGGAGGCTTTTTTTAACTAAGTCCCCAATGGGGTATAAATATGGGTAGGACCTCCCATTACCTTCAATTTGTTCAATAGTAATATTGGGTACGTTTTCTTGTCATAACCTTTATTTTCATACATTATCAGAATAAAATTCTATTTGAATCATCTTGTAACATGTACCATGTTCTTGCCTTACATCTATGTGTTTCCAATCTTGGATTAAACATAGGCTTGCATTTCTTATGATTTGTTTTCCTTGTTGTGTACTTGGCTTAGTTTTTATTCTTGTAATTGTTTATGTTCATGATAATTTGAATAGATTCCCATAAGGCCTATGTCTATTCTTATCACCATTATAATTTTTTTAATTTATTATGGAAGTTAAGTGTGGACTACCCTTCTACTTCAAATGTAGGAGCTTTCAAGAGGTTGTGGATTACCCACTTTTTGAATGTGTTGTTGAGATTGTGGACCACCCACCTTTTATTAAAGTTTTGATTTACATATTTCTTTATCCATCTCCATTTCAAGAGAAGAAATAGTTCCATCTATGGAAAAGTTTTTGTTGCCCTTAAGCATATGCAATAGGAAAATTAATTTTTTCATGAATCCATTACACATTTACAAGGAAACCAAACATTGGTAACATTTTGAAGCATTTTGAAGGAACCACAAATTAGCATGTTAGAGAAATTTAAAATTTTGAGGTGTCATTAACCAAATACTTCACATCATTCATTTTCCATTAGCACCATTATTTAGATGACCAGACCCAAGTTGGACTCATTAGCACCTTATTATCAAGCACAACTTTAGCATGGTTTGCACCTTTCTTGGAACGTTAATCTTTTTTTTTAAAACAACTTTGAAACCCTTTTTTTTAAGATTTTTTTTTTATTTTATGATTCAGACAAAAAATGTACATTAATAAGTAGGTTATGAACTTTTTGCCAAGGAACATGCCCAACTTTTGTGCACGTTTCTAATTTTTGGCAACTAGCATGTGACATTTCATGGGATGAGGCTATGTTCATGAGCCAATTTCAATTTGGACTCCATGGAGCCGTGAAAGACTTTCTTTTGACCATGCCTGGTCCCATGACCTTAAGTGAAATAATTGCACAAATCAACTTTTTGAATGTTGATAGGAAAAACGTTGGGAATCGTCACTAACATTGAGGTAATTCACACCCCCTTGTTGTAACCTAAACATATGGTGTTTGCACCCAATGACGACCCCATGCAAATCAACAAGACACAATTCAAACCATTCATAGAATAGTATAAATAACATCAATGTGCAAATAATTTTTGTTTGTATTATGGATAACTAAGTCACATAGCTGGTGTTTGTCCAAAGAAATTTAACATGTAGCACATGCCACAACTTCTACCACTACCCAAATGTTAAAAGAAAAGAGAAATGAGAACGTCTAGTTTCAGTAAGGATCGTGAGTTGGATCTCGATGCATCATGTGTTCAAAATAGTCCTATTTTGTCTTTAAAACTAACTCTTTGTTTTTTGTTGCCCATCATAATCAAGGGTGATACATCCATGACTATGCAAAACTAAACACTTCTTGATTCAGGTGCATTTGCATGTCTCATCAACAAGGGGTTGGTACGATAACATAATTTGGCATTGGTGGAAAAAACGACACAAGTGGCAGTCGAAGTGATTGATGGTCAAAACCTTTTTTTAAGACCTATAACGTATGAGACCAAGGTGTTGACAATAATAATTGAGTAACATAAAACAAAATTGTTTCACTACACCAAAATGCGTCCTAGTTCATTCAAGGCTTCATTAGATTTTGAATGAATTTGGACATTCTTACCATGGTGAAATTAATTAACCCATAGTGAACGACGACTAGTTATTATGGATAGTGAATTGGTTCACTAGTATTTAGTGAAACAAGGTTACTCTCAAGTGAAATGCAAATTTATTAAGCCATTCACCTACTAGTTAATTAATTAGATAACATGGAAATCAATTAAATTAAAATTATTTAATATATTATTAATCATTTCATGATTTTTTTAACCTATGAGTTATTGACACGTGTCATTACCTAGGTTAGGTTAAAAACCTAACCTAGGTAACATAGACCACGTAATCAATTTAAGCACTTACTTTAGGGAATTAAATAGGAATATTTGGTCAATTTACCACTATTAGCCATGCACACCCCACTTGTGAAGTTTGATCCTTTGACCTTTAGATTGGAAGTTAACACCCTTACCATCAAGTCACCCCACTCATTGTGATAATATGTTACATTGCATTCTATTTATCAAATACTGCATTTTAAACATTACAAAAACATAAACTTTGAAAATTCATATCTTATTGAAATTTAGTCCAAATAAAATGATTCAAGTTTACTTTTTCTTAAAAATTTAATAATGTACATAATTACATTTATTTCTTTTTGAAAGTGTAAAATCATTTGATTTTTTTTATAAAGAATATGATTATTTAATAACATTTCAATGACCATTCTTTTGAAATTTTTTTTTTAATAAATGGATTTTTTATACTAAAATAATAATATTACTTATGCTAGGCTATTTGTAACTATTATAAAGCTACTTTTCATTAATCTAAATTATTTCATCCTACATTATTTACGATTATTTATGGTTATTTCACCCTAAACTACTTTTGGTTTTTTTATGTTTTTTAAAACTATATTAGCCTATTGCACCTTAGGTTATTTTTGAGTATTATAAGTTATTTTTGGCTATTTTATGTTATTTTTAATTATTATAAATTATTTCACATCATGTTACTTGCAATTATTATAAATTACTTTTGGTTATTCAAAACTATTTTATTTTAGGCTATTTTCAACTATGTGAGGCTATTGTTAATTACTTTTAGCTATTGAAGGCTATTTCACCTTAAGTTAATTTTATTTATTTAAAATTATTTCACCCTAAATTATTTTTGATAATTTTAAACAATTCTAATATATGGTTATTAGTGATTATTCCTATTAGTGGCTATTGGTGTTTATTTTATTAATGGTTATTGGTGGCTATTTTATTAATGCCTATTGATGGCCATTTTATTAGTGGTTATTATTGGATATTTTATTAATAGTTATTTGTGATTATTGTATTAACAACTATTGGTGGCAATTGTATTACAAATTATTATTGATTATTTTATGTTATATTATGATTATTTTATTATAAATTATTGTTGGATATTTTAGGTTATATTATCATAGGTTATTAGTAGTTATTCTATTGTAGGTTATTCTAAATTAGTTTTCATAGACTATTATTAGTGAATTTAGGTTATTTTACTTTAGGTCATTATATTTTATTTTAGATTATTTTAAGTTATTATAGTTAAAATAAAATAATTTATAATAACATAAAGTAGAATGATCTTAAATAACCTAAAGTATAACTTGAAATAACATATATTAACTTAAAATTAAGTAATCTGAAGTATAACCTAAAGTTAGTTGAATAATTTAATTTAAAATAATTTAAAAGCCAATAATAAGTTAACCAACATACCTTAAGGTAGAATAATGTAAAGTATAATAATTTATAACGATTTATATTAACTTATAATAACGTAAGGTATAAGTTAAAATAACTAAAGTAGCTTAAAATAATATATGGTATATTAGAAAATATCATATATAGGGTATTTGAAACAACATAAAATTAAATGTATTTACTATAGTAAAGTATAATAATGAATTATGTCAACTAGTAATGAAACATGATGTTTACATAGTGATATTATAATGAAATAACTCTAACTAAGGTGAAATCACTAAAATGTAATGAACTTATTTCACTTTTAAGGTCCCATAGTGATTTAGGTTATTGAATTGCACCCCATTTTCGTAGTAATGTTTTCAATGTCATTTCATCTTTGACAAGCCCTATCATCATTGGGTTATCATGGCTCATTTTGCATAATCCTCGAATGGATTGAAAAATGAAAAGTCTTCACTTTGAATCAATAAACAAAACAATACCAAAATACAAAGTTTTTTCAATAAGCATGTTGGGCTTTGAACATGATTATGCACGTGAAAACCCAACAAGAATGAATCAATGCATGTAAAAATTCAAGCATGAAAGAAATATTGGGGGTAACCAAAGATCCAAACATTTCAAGCCTTTGTTCATGGAAGCAAGAACATCCATATAAGTAGCAAAAAAAGGAAATGCATTATTTGTGTATGCCATTCCAACCCTTGATTTTAGGATGCAATAACATGGGATCCCTATTCAGTACCAAGATTATAAAAATATTTTTGAAAAGAAAAATGTGGACACATTATTTAAACATCGACCATATGATTGTGCGATTAATTTGGAAGAAGAACGCAACCCCCATTTGGACCCATTTATAACTTGTCAAAGGATGAACTTTTGACGCTTCAAGAATACATCGATGAAAATCTTGAAAAGGGGTTCATTCAACATTTCAAGTTTCCAGTTGTTGCTCCAATACTATTTGTCAAGAAAAAAGATGGATCTTTATGCATGTGTGTCGATTACCATGGACTAAATTGATTCACCATCAAGAATTGGTACCCTTTGCCCTTGATTTTAATATTGTTGAAACAACTTAGTCATGCCAAAGTGTACACCAAGATTGACCTACGTGAAGCATACAACTTGGTGCGCATTTGAGAAAGTGATAAATGGAAAACGATGTTCAGAATTCGTTATGACCATTTTGAATATGTTGTGATGCCCTTTAGCCTTACTAATGCGCTTGTTGTCTTTCATCATATGACGAATGAAGTTTTTTGTGAATACTTTGGATGATTTTGTGGTTTGTTACATCGATGACATCCTCATTTTCTCAAAGAACATAGTAGACCGTGAACGCCATGTATGTTTTATTTTGCAAAAAATTCAAAAAGTTGGTATTTATGCCAAATTGGAGAAATGTGGATTCCATCAATTTGAGGTGGAATTCTTGGGTTATATTATTTCTAGAGATACCATTCGCATGGACCTTTGTAAGGTTCAAACCATTATGGATTGGGCTACCCCAACTTTTGTTCGGATTGTTCAATGTTTATTTGGGTTTGCCAATTTCTATCAGCGATTCATTACACATTATTTTATGATCGGGACCCTTCTTATTCATTTGACTTAGAAGGATCAACCTTTTTCTTGGAGAGTTGAGTTGAAATGTTTTTCAATCTTTAAAAGCCTCCTTCACAATTGCCCCACTTTTGATTCATGCATACCCTTCCACACCTTTTGTTTTGGAAACGAATGTTTCTGATTTTGCATTAGGTGCTATACTTTTAGAATCCAGAAAAACTAATCTTCTTCATCATGTCAGTTTTCATTCTTGTAAATTTTCTCCTATCGATATTAATTATGAGATTCATAACAAAAAACTTTTGGCCATTATGGATGCTTTTGAGGAGTGATGTCATTTAATTGAAGGAGTTCAACATAAAATCATTATGTATTCTGATCACAAGAATCTCCAATATTTCGTGATGGTTTGTGTGTTGAATTGACATCAAGTTCAATGGGCATTATCCTTGTCTCGATTTCAGTTCATGATGACATACTGTTTAGGGCGACACCAAGGGAAATTAGATGTTTTATTTCGTTGTTCATAATTCATGCCTAAGGAAGGGGATGATGTTTACGATCAACAATGTGACATCATTTTCAAACCCAAAAACCTTCGGCTCCAAACATGGTTTGTAACTTTTGAGGATAAAACCCTCCTTCAACACATTCGTGAAGATCTAATCAATGATGCTTTTGTTGTTGGTGTCAAAAGTCATCAAAAGAATCCTCCTAGTGACTTTGACAAATTCAAGTTTTGTGATCGTTTGTTATATCATGATGGACTATTATATGTACTGAAAGGCCTTGCATGACTTTAAGTTCTCCAAGCTAGACACGACACATTGGTTGTTAACCATTTTGGATTCAACAAGACCATGGAATTAATGTTTCGTGACTATTAGTGGCCGCAACTTTGGAAGTTCATGAAGGAATTTGTGAGCTCATGTGATGTTTATGTTCGTACAAAGAATCCTCATCATCACCTTCATGAACTTTTTCAACCATTATCAGTCCTTGTTTCTCCATGGTCTTTGATCTCCATGGATTTCATCATGGATCTTCCATGATCTAACTCAGTTGATTCCATTCTGGTGGTGGTGGATCATTTCACGAAAATGATTCATTTTATTCACACATGGAAACCTCTATGGAGGCTTATTCGAGCTAAGTCCCCAATGGGGTATAAATAAGGGTAGGAACTCCCATTACCTTTAGTTTGTTCAACAACAATTTTGGGTACATTTTCTTGTCATAATCTTTGTTTTCATATGTTATCATAATAAAATTTTATTTGAATCATCTTGTAGCATATACCATGTTCTTGCCTTATGTCTTTGTGTTTCCAATCTTGGATTAAATTTAGGCTTACATTTCTTATGATTTGTTTCTTTGTTGTGTCCTTAGTTTAATTATTGTTTTTATAATTTTTCATGCCCATGACAATTATACATAAATTAAGTTAGTTTAAACATGGTTAAACATAATTACTTTAAATAATTTTGGTTAAAAACAATCATTTAAGTTAAACATGGTTAAATCAATATATAAATTAAATGAAACACAATTATTTAAGCTAAACATGGTTAAACAAATATAAATAAGACTAAACATAATTACTTATGCTAAACATGGCTAAATAAACATAAATGAAATTAAACATTAATTTATGTTAAACATGGTTAAACAATGATAAATTAAATTAAATTAGAATATTGAAATTATATTTGGTTAAATTTGGAAATTTTAAAATAAAAAAGTTCATTATTGAAGCAATACATGGTTAAGTTTAGTTAAATTATGATAAAATTATAAATTAAATTAAAATTGGATAATAAAATGATTGGTCCTATGCAAAATTCTAGTTGTGTTTTCAATCATTTTTGTTAGTTGCATGAATCATAAAGTTGACTACTAATTGTTCAAAACATTTTTAGTTGTTTCCTTAATTATATTAGACATTGAAGTTGCATAGACAAGTCGTAAAAGACATGTTTTTGGCATTATGAATATTTTGTACTAATCAATAAATGCAATTTTATTAAAATTAGTGTCACGAATCAATAGGTTGATTATTAATTGCTAAAAACATTGTTAGTCATTTTGTTAAGTATGTTAGACATTATAGTTGCATAAGACAAGTTGTATAAGACACGTTTTGGCATTATGAACAATTTTAACCAATCAATAAATGTAATTTTATTGAAATTAGTGTGATGAGTCATGAAGTTGACTATGAATTGTAACACCTTGTTGACACATGACATGCCACATCATCATCATAAAAAATTGAGTCATTATTAATTACTATTAGTTACAAAAGTAAATGGTATTTTTGAATTCCTGATTTTAAATCATTCAAATATATAAATATAAATTCAAAAATAATAATATATTTACCCAAAAAATGAACAAGTTGTCATATTGATTATAATTGCAAAACTATGATGTCATGTGGCATCTTGATGTCCTTTGTAAGTACATAATAATTTTTGTGACCAAGTAGTTATAAACATAGTCGAAAAAAACAATAGTGGTTTTTAAAATTGGTCATAAAACTTAAGATGTGTTGTTGTGCAAAATAAGTTGTTGGGGTGATGGTGGTTGTCTATATGAGCCCGATGCCACCAAAAGTTATTAGGAGAGAAGTTTATTTACAAATTAAAGGTCTTTTTGGTTATCAAAGGATCTTAGACCTAAAAAGTGCCCAAACATTTGAAGAAGGAAGGAGTTAAAATAAATAAGGGACTTTATGAAGGTGGAGGAGGGAGGCGTGCATCATAAAATGTATGATGGTTGTTGCACGAAACAATGGGTTAAAATTCCAAAAACTACCTAAACATCACCCATTTTAGTCAAAGAAAATCCACATGTCAAACATCTTAGATAGAAAGACATTTTTGATGAAGGATGATGTGAGTCATGAGGTGTTCAATGGAACCCCCAAGATGGGGTGTTAAATTGGGATGGGGTGTTGAAATCAGGTGGCGGGCCAGAAGGTGACCATGCTACACATTTATGAAGTTGAATAGAAAGACTTATCGCATGGAGTTTGGTCTAGAAATGTTCATGTGCATATGATACAATTAAAGGGGGGCATATGATGTGAATTTTATTTACAATGGATGGAAATAGACAAGAAGGGAAATGATTAATTATAGAATGTAAAACCTTAAAATGGGCTAAAATGAATATTGCCCTTCCCAAGGGATCACCTCGATAAGATCCCATGGTAGATGGGATGACTATGACATTGCCTTCGTGATTATGATGATTATAAAATAGGGGAGATTCAAATGCACAAACAAAGGGGATGAATTATATAATGTTTTATTACATGAAGTTTTTGAAATATGACCCCTCTTGACACCAAATTGAAGGCATTTGCCACATCCAATTGGAAAACAATTAAGTCGGGATGAAGGTATAGGGTGCACATGATGCCATGGATTATTGTTTCATAATTTCTTTTAATGGCAACTTTGAATTGATGTGGGGGGAAATGTGTTACAAAAGGATCGTGGAATTCAATACATAGAGTGGCTTGTGAATCAATATAATGTTTCTCCCACTATAATGGGACGAATTCCACCAAAAAGTTTAGTCATGGCTAAGACACAACCCACTTTAAGGACACGTGCAATTTGAAGTGGAATGTGACTTTGTGTGAGATGAAAACAAAGTTGAAACAATTGAGGGAATCGATTCACTAAATCTTCTAAATGAAAATAATTCTAAATGTGTTAAAAAACCATTTAAAAATTATTATTCGCCAATAAATATGGCATGCATTAGAATGTCAACTTGAAGGAATTAGATGAAAGCTCAAGGTCTTGGTTTAAGTCATAGTTTTTTAGGAAAAACGAAATGTAGCCATTTGATTTAAGGTGTAATGCAATGAGAGTTAAGGTGGTGTTAAAGGATGTGTGTGTAAGGGAAAATGGTGCCAAAACGTGAGTTGCTTGAAAATCTTCCCTTGCATGTCCAAAAACTAAACTACGAAAAACACTTTTATGAATTGTAGGATCATATTGGGGAAAACATATTAAACCTGGACTTGTTGCAAAAGCTTAGGTTCACAAAAAAAACCTTTTATGTAATTTTTAAAAATCGTTCATTAGAAAATGCTTGAATCGAATTTGTGTTTCTTTATGCCCTATTACCTTGCCATGAGGGGGCAAAATGAAACACCATTGGGTTAACAAGAGGAGTAAGTGCCAAGTTGCCACATGATAAGGGTCATGTGCTAGTTTATTTAATGGAAAATAAAATGCCATTTATACATCACAGTGTAGAGTGGTAAGGATGTGGTTGTATAATGGAGGACGACAAAAGCTTAAATGAAAAGACCCTAAGACATTCAATGACAAAACCCAAGTCCATGTGAATATAGGTAGGGTGGGAGTAAGGGAAGGTATTGAGTTGGAATGGTCATAGAGGTTTGTATTAAATGAATTGGATACTTAATAAAAATGCTGATGATGAACTAACCTTCAATTGGTAAATTGGTGCTCACAAGTGAAGTAAGGAGCTTTAAGTGAAGGTTGCAAACATGTTAAAAAGATAGGGGTCGATTGGGGGGTTTCATTTTGAACCTTCCATTGAAAGGTTTTCAAGTTCCACTATAAAGGTTGATAGAGTGGAAAGGGGAAAAGGTCCTATTTGTGCATGATTAAGGGGGTTTGGAAAAATGTAGGGTTGGGGCCATTAAAAGAAAAATGCCAATTTGCAATAATAAAACAATTATAACCAACAATTATAACTAAAATTATTTTAGTTTCATAAATGAAATTAAACTTGACATCTAGTCACAAATCATGATTCATTATGATGTCACCAAATGGACCATGGATGATGTATATGGTCAACATATACATGGGTGAAAGCATGATTAATTAGACATTCCCTGTTGCTTGTCTACATGAATGGAAAATAACCATAAAATACACTTTCATATTATAAATTTTAAAATATTATCTATTCCAATGATCAATATGGGCATGTTCTTTGACTTTATGTTAATGATATAAAAAATTATGTGTTTAATGTCCATTTAAATAGATTTTCAAAACTGTAAATAAAGTTTTCTTTATTTTTTGAGCATTTGTTTCATAGACAATAGGTTTAAAATAGGATAAATATTAGATTTTTTTACTTTTGGATATTGCTATTTTAAAATTACTTAAGTGTTTGTAACTTTCACTTTTAAAATAATAATATATTAAGTTTTTTAATGTAAAAATATTTAAAAACATGACCAATATGTTTCAAAAGTATTTAAAACCTACTTTTATTGTACAAAAGTTTTTCGGATTTTGTGTACAACAAATTATAAATTCACTATTGAGCAACATGATGGTTTGATAATGATTGAAAGTGTTTTGATTATACTTTCTTGCATTTATGTGCAAAAATATGACTACATGAACAATAATTATTTTTATGTTTTAAATTGAGGTAATTTAAAAATAATGATTTTAAATGTTGGAAAAATCCATGCCATCAAATTCCAATAACTTGTGATGGTGCCACTTGGTGATACCAAAATCCACCGTGTGGCATTACGAGAAATTTTGGGCGAGAATTATTTTATTATTCAAACATTGATCTTGGTCATCCATTATGAACATTCATTTTAAATGGTCCTAGATTGTGACACGTGGTATATTAATTATATTTTGGAAAAAAATAAAATGAATATTTATTTGAGTAAGTAGGTAGGGAGGTTCATAGGCCTATGTAAGTAGATAGGTAAAATTAAATAAGTAGGACATACTTACCTTCCTGAGCTACATGCCTACTTACCTATTTACATAAATAAATATTTAAAAATTATGTATTTACCTACTTATTTACCTAGGTAGGTAGGTAGGTAGGTAAGTAGCAAGGTAGGTGGGCAAAAAAAATAGGCATGTAAATATTGTTGTTTTGTTTTCTGTTTTGTTCTTAAGGTTAAATTTCTTTGAATTCAATGGCACGTGGTTTTTAATGTGAAAACATAAATGAAAACACATTTGTTATATAGTTTTCAAGATGATTAGAGAACAAAACATATGGGTTAAATTTTCTAGTTGCACCTTAATTACAAATTGAATTGTAACTAGAAATATTTTCCCATATGTTTTGTGTTTGTTTTTTATGTTGAAAAAAAAAAGCTAAATAGGTAAATAAGAAATTAATTAACTAATTAATTAATTAATTAGCAACTAACAAAATCACTACCTACATACCCATTTACAAACCTACCTATAATTACCTATTATTCTTTAATTGTTTAATTCTAAAATGACTATCAACTTTTATTTCATACTTTCTACTGATTAATCAATTAATTTTTATTCATAATTCATTAACAATATGTAATTATTTTATGAAATTAATTCACTCATTATTATTTTAATTCTAAATTTAATAAATTATTTATTAGTAATAACTTAATTTTTCTTGACATTTAACTTTTTAAATTTTAGTTATCAATTAAATAAATAGATGAATTAATAATTGATTGACTATCTAATATAATATAATTATTAAATATTAAATAATGAACTTATTTAGTTAATAAATATCATTAATTTTTTAAATTCATTAATAATACTAAATAAATAAATAAGGTCATGAATATTTAACTAATTAAAGTTTAATAACTTAATAACTCATAGTTAGTTTAATATTTAGTAACCAGAACACTTGATTAATAAATCTGAATTACTAACAAATTCATTGAATATTATTTAAATAATTAATTGAAATATAAATTAAATTTTAATAAATTCTAAACTGATGAATACATATTGATTATTAATTCTAAACTTATGAACTAAATAGAAAATAAATTTAATTAATCATTTATTTAATATTTTTATAAGCTACATAACTATTATTAACTAATACTTGTTATCTTTTTGTTATAATTTTTGATTAGTAAATACTAAATTAGCATTAATTAATTGAATATTAATTGGACATTAATTAAATCACTAGTAGAAATAATAATAAACTTTTAATGTGTATTTTATGTTGGATTGGCCTTTTATTCATCTTGTAGGCTAAGGACTCTCTACGAACTACTAAATGTTCCTACTCTCAATTTCGTTCCCGTGTTGCGAGGGTCCCACAACCAACCCTAAACCCCAAGACCCTAAACCCACCCATGTCACAGATATTTGTTATGTTACTTTCCAAGTGATGCTTTCCAGGTGTTGTTTCTTGCAGACGAATTTTGAATCACAGGCGAGGTCTCGATCATCGCAGGACCTCGTTCCGGGACCTGGAGACTTAGTATTATTGGAGCTTCTTCGAGTTCCTCTTTCTGGCGATGGCAGGGGCAGGAAGAAGGTGCAACCGAAGTTTCTTCTTCTGTCTGTCTTGCAACCAAAAACGTCGCAATAACAACAACAACACGCCAGTAGCTCTGCTGCTGCCTTTTTTTTTGGATTGCCGACTATCGATTCCCCTCTGAGAATAATAATCGGCGACTAAAACTTTGGTTTTCGTTTCCCGATTTGGAGAAAACAAGCTGGCCCGGCGGTCATCGTCAGCTTTGGATGTGAGGAAGCTCTGAGGAGGAGGAGGAGGGAGCAGCAGCAGCTGGTGGCGTTTCTAACGAGTTTTGATGCATCTATAAGTTGTTGCTCCTTCAACACAAACTGAAATTTTACCTGTAAGTGTTATTTCACAGGAAACTTTCGCCAAAATCTTATTATGTTTACTGTGTTTTTTTCTCCAAGGAAGAAGTTGGGACCGATTGATGTGTCTGTCGAGTACTTGTTGTGGTTTTAATAATACTTCGTGAGATTGCTTGCGATCGTTGGATAAGGCAGCTGCTCTGTTCTTAGAGTCACAGTGCTTTGATTTTCATGTCAGTAAGTGTACGAATATTACACCGTATCTGTTCTGTGACGGTTTTGTTTGTGCATTTCGGAACAAAATCCAATCTTAGAGAGGGCGGACTGTGCGAGTGACGGTGTTGTTGTTGTAATAAGAATCAACAGGAGTGTTTGTTGATTGGAATTGATTGCTGAGAACCTCACGGATCTGGATACCGTCATCCATAGCGGGACCTGTAAAGTGAACTTTTGGTGAACTTTTGCGTATTTTTCAGACGGGATGCAGTAATGAGAATGTCTGTGATTGAAGGATTTGTTGTGCTAGTTTAGATTTGTGCGCAATTTCAAGCCTGGTGTGGAAAAGATGCATTTAGATAGCATTGTCAAGCAAAAAAAATAAAAATCGCCTTTGAAGCTAATACTCTTTATGGAATTCTCCATCAGGTCTCAGATGACAAGAAGCTAATAATAATAGATGTATAACAAACTTGGCGCATATAACCAGTGTATTCTTGGAGGATTGCAGGCATAAGAAAAGCAGGTGGCAAGTCATTACAATTTAGTCCAGATGGGACTTGCATTCTTTGATCACATACCAACCGACTGGAACTTTCCCATCATCTTTTTGGAAGTCGCTATTTTCTTAATTGCAGCTGCAGTGCTTCTTTACAGATATGATGGTGGCGGAGTTTCTCAAAAGAGTGCACAATTGGGAGAATTGACTCTAGAAAATGAAGTCATTCCAGGTGCAATTGATAGTGTTTCAGGTAGGATTGTGTACACAAAGGACTTGCAGGAAGCATGTGGTGGCAACATCTACTCTGCCTGGCTACTGGCATCACGCACCATCTCTTTTTTGTATCTCCTCATCATCAATATTGTTGATACGGCAGGTCAAGCAAACTTATTGAAAGTCTACTACTACTACACAGAGTAAGCTTCACCCAATGACACAGTTATAATGATCTTAGGGTTTGTCTATTCAAAGGCTTCCACTAATGCTTATCATTAGTTGTGAGGAAGGTGAAACACTTGGTCTGGTTGCTCTACTATGCAGCCTGCACAGAATGGAACTGCAATAAGGGGGATCAAGCTTTTGGAAGTTGCAAATGAGGGATTGCTGAAACTAGATGAGCCAGTGTATGGAGTCTCGTCTTACATTTGTGTGAGCCAGTGACAGAGCACAACAACAGGCATATGGAAATGGGACTTCCTTTTCACATGAAATTGTGGGATTACTTTTTGCAGATGGACTTTAACTCTCCTTGTCTTCTACTTTGGGGTGTGTATTTTTACCATTGATTCTCTCCTTTGGTCTTCCTCAATGCATTGAAATTCTCCTCTCCATATCAAGTAAAACATGTAAAAGATTGCTACTAGATTCTCTTTCCTTTTATCAAGAGCTGGGTTGTGCTTCAATATGTGCACTCTGCACCATTTTTTGCACTTTTTTCAATCTTCAGAAGAAGTAAGGGGCTTATTTGAACTGCAAAGCTCTGTTCAAAGTTGTACTTGATAGATAGAATCAGGATTGCCTTAATTGTCCTGCTCATTGATTGCTTGGATTCTTCTAGGTGGCCAGTTGTGTGAGCTTATCTGAGTTTCTGCAATTCATGAAAAAAGGCACAGAGAATAGCAACCACATTTTGGACACTGAAGCTGGGTACCCTGTTCTACGTAGCATCAGTCGCTTAGGGTCAGATGGAGAGGTACAAAGCTTAGATCCTAGTTCTACAGTAGAGGTGGTGATGGCAAGCCACTCGAAGGGTATAAATATGGAAGGTGCAAGTGAGGCAGGGTGGTTCGGCTACAGTCTACAAGCACTCTTCCAGGTTATCATTTCCTCTTGAGAATTTTTTTGCTGTGTGACCCAGTTTAAGTCCTCACACAAAACACTTTTGGTGTTACTCACATCTGAGTGACTTTGCTTGTGCACAATTTATCTACATGACATTTCAGTGTGAGTTTCAGTGCTTATGAGGGTTTGAGATGTGTATGGCATTTGGCATGGCAGATGGCAGTGCCTGCAGTATTCTTGACAGATGGAGTATATTGGTTGCTATTGGTCCCCATGTTTCCAAAGGGTTACCCTCGTAGTTTTGTAAGTCTTATCCACTTTTGGCCAATTTCCCTCCGGGAGAATTTAGTGTATGATTGCAATCTTCTCACATGGCATGTTTATCAGGTTACAAGAAAGGTTTGTCTGACAGCGTTAATACTACTGACTGTGCTTCACTGAATTGAACTGCTGTCTGTCTTGTGCCTGGATAATCAAGGTTGCTTAGACTGTGTATCAAGTACTGGTGGTTTGTATCAAGAAGCAGATTCCAGTGGAGCAATTTGGTCTGATGTGCAGATGTGAGGGGTTGCAGATGGAATGGAATTTGCATGGAGTGAATATCATTTTTATCCTCACTGAATTCTTCCTCAATTCTATGGTATGCAATTTCTGTGCTATTGAGTCTTTTCTTACCCTTGAATGTTAGAAGCCTTCCACTTTTGTTGCCTTGTCCCTTGCAGACCATATTTGCCTGTCTTCAATTGTATAGTCATTGCCTGTATGTTAGATGGCGGCATCTCAGATGTTATGCTGCTGCTTATTTAATGGCAGAGGGGAGCTTGTAAGTCTGATTGTATTTGCTTGTGACAGCCCTTTCCATGGTTCCGTGGTGCCTACTTCATACTGTACAGCGGCATGTTTACCATCTTCCAATGGACTATTCATGGAGTTGGCTTAGTGAAGTGAGTTGAATGCTTCTTTAGATTCAATGAGCAATTATTCAGTCTTGTGCTGCTGTAAAGGTGCAGCAGATGTAGGGATCATTGTTGTTGGCAGGAGTATGGTCTACATTTGACTATGGTACTGCATTATCAATGTGGAGCCAAGGGTTTTTCTTCAGTCACTTATCACAAACCTGGAATTGATTTCCTGGCGTTAAACTACTACGGTTGTGTGGGGTTGGATGTACTTTACAGTTGGCCATACCCCTATTACTTCATGAAGATTGACACTCCTGAAGCTCCTTTCTGGTACCAGCTCTCTTGCACTATTCTTCTCATTACCATTACTCTCCAATTCATAAAAATAATTGTTTCTCACACTGTGCATCTAATGGAATTGAAAGCAAACACAATCAGACAGGCATGACAGATGTGTATGGTTGGTGCAGGTATTTCTTTATGGCAATTGTGCATATGGTATGTGTTTTATTGAGCTTGCTCATAGCAGGTGTTAAGCACAAAATATATGTGCACCTATTCAGCAGCAAAGCAGCAACGAATGCAGCAGATGTGAGAAGACCTTTGCTTGAAACCTCAACCTAATCCCAGAGAGGCAACATCATTGTACTTGTCAATCCACTTCTTGGCTCTTCCTTTGCTTCCAGCCACAAGAGAACTTTGGCTTTTCTTATTTCGATTGGAACTCATTATTGATCCATTGGTTGACTTTCAGTGCCGAAGAGATACCTCCTAATTGCATTGCTTGATTGAATATTTCATATAGCCTCGCTTGTAAGGTTTTATGTTGCTCTCATTTGTTTTTCCCTGTTGTCTGTTCTTTGTCCGCTTTGTTTACCCTCTTCTTTTCTCCCTGTGTTTCCCTCTCTGTGTTGTTTTGTTGTTTGTTGCTAGCCAATATCATGGCTGAATCTTCCCATTGCTTCCGGGCTTGCAACAGAAACTTGGTATGCAGGTTAGTAGTTGTACTGGATATACCCACTGTAGGGAGCTGATGAAGTCCAACAAGTAGCAACTGGTATTACCCTTGATAAAACCCAACAAATTTGGCATACAAATAGTGTTTCAATTTTTACAAGCCATTTATGTCAAATGGAAAACATTTGGTGGAGGGGATAAACTGGTGGCCACCACAACCTATGTCATAAATGCATTTTGGGTACATTACAACATATGGCTTCAAGGTGTTCATGATGTTATGACATTATCTTGTGTGCTTTAAAAAAGAATCTTTCAAACCTAACTCACTCTCCCCCACTTCTGACGTACATGGATATGGGAAGGCACACTAACTTTATCCTTACCATTACCCTTACAACTTTTTTTCAAGTCCCCCTTCCTCCACGTCCTTTCCCATTATTTTTCTCTTTCTCACATACTCTTTGAAAATTTCTTTTACAAAGTGAAGTTAAATGATCATAGAATTAAAACTATTATACTACATTACATGAATCTTTTTAAATGATTATCAGATTTATATTTATAAGAATGACTATTAAATTCATAAACTTCACCTTCTTTTATCATTATTCTGACCTCTTTCTCACGTAAACTTTACAAACTTCCTTTCCAAAGTTAGACACTTTAATGACACTACTATTTAAATATAGTTTTTTTGAATTAACACTATACAACCCTCAAGAAAGCCTCTCTTGATTTGGCACTAAATCACAACACCTGCAAGAAGAGTTGAGAAACATTCTATTAACAACCATTAAATGGACTTAGTTGGACTTTAGCCACTCAAACTAATGTCATGGGCACCATCAAAATATGTAGCTTTTCTGTTGGTATGTTATTTTGTTCATTGGTGAATCAGGCTGTCATCTAGCCCACTTTATATTTTTTCTTCTCAAAGCATGTTGCAATGTTTGCAACAATTTGCAGTTGTGTATAGGCAAAAGGACATGCGTAGTGAAGCTTTTTGTGTCATCCAAAGCATGTCACAGACTTGTTGGATAAAAACACACTGACTGGCTCTAGGCCTCATCTCGGCAACACATGAACCCATGTTTATTGTCATATATCAGTAACACAAAATCACCTTACTTGAGTAAACCTACAGTAGAAGCAATAGCTTTAGACCTGTTGTGCTTAATTTTTCAGTCAGTTGGTCCACTACAACATTGCTTGGAACACAAACCAGAACCTGTCCAAAGCTTTTGCCTAATCAGATTAAAGGATAAAGTTGCAAAAAACAGTTCAAAATAGGAGGAAAATAAAAAGTAACACTCGTTGAGTACCTAACCATGGCCATGCTTTGCCAGATGATACATGAATAACTACAGACGTCATTGTGTCCTAGGACGCCCTTGTATCAAGTTTAAAGCACATTCTTAACAACATACGCATACACACAAGCCATGAGTTTTATGACCATATACTAAATGCAAGGAAATATGACAAACAAAGAATTTACTCAGCAAATATAAAAATTGGGTGTCATGAAGATGAAGTAATACCTAAGGGGCATTCAACTCAGGAAGCCTAGATGCTCCAAATCGCCAAAGGAGTACTGCGAACTGTTTGAGGTTCAACCTCATGTCCCAAAAGCCAATGGTAGATGTATCTGCAACAACCTAGTATTGCATTAAACTCTGCCAATAGGACTCTAAAGGATGTGAACTAACATAACTAGGTTCAAACTGTTGTAGATAGGTTGGACATTTAATACCAAGGTTCCACAACCAGACCCATTACAGAATGTTTCAAGTCTGATAGGAGTCAATTTTGTATGGTGGTTGAAACAACCCATCTGCAATTATAAAACCGAAGTCAAAAATGTAACTTACCCACTCACGCTGGTCTCATCCACAGCAAATGTCTTCATAGCAGCTTGCATGTGATCAACGCTAGAGCTATTCCAAACAAAGTCAACAATGAAATTGTGGTTCACATTAATGAGGACACCCTACCATTCACTGATAAAGGACAACCCTTAGCTCTGCTTACTTGTGAAACCAACTAGGTGACAAATAACATAAAGAGGCAGCATTTGCTACTTCATTGTTAGTGATGTTTCCTCACTGATACAGGTTTGCAGAACCTAAGACAATGCTTTCAATTTACAGTCACACCGACATTCTAGGTACACACTTGGTTGGCCAAGAAGCTCTGACATGCCCTTCCCCTTAAGAGATGTCTTAAGCGGAGTGGGGCTCATGTTGAGACCACACTCATGCTGAGTCCACCTTAGTGGGGCACTAAGGTGGCATGGGAGTTAAGCCATCTGGAAATGCTTCCGTGAGGTAATTTGACTCCTCTAAGAGTCAAGTGGAACTTGGGCTTAGGAGTTCAGGTTGGTTAAGGTGATGTGCTTGAGCTGGCCAAGAAGATGATTGGGGTTGTCCTTGGGATTATAGCGCAGGGCACTATTTCCTTCAAACTCTCAATGGATGATTGAATGTTATTTTGAACTAACCGGTTAGCTTGTTAAAGCACTTGGAACAATTAGGACCTGTCCTTCTAAAGCTCTAAGATCACCTGGAGAGGATATTTTGATATTCCTAATCATTGCATTTAGAAAAAGATTTAAAAATGTCAAGATTAATTTATAATTATAAACATTTAAAAAAGAGCTAGAAATATTATTTTTATAATTTTATTAATTTTACCATTGTTTGAGGTGGTTCTTAATGGGTTCACCCAAGGATGTGTGTATCTTGACACAAAACTTCCAAGTCTCATGATTAAAAATTCTTTAGTTTTCAAACTTCAATTGCCCAAAGGAAAGCAATTTTCCTTGTCCAATGATGAACTACATAAATCCTTCATATTGAAAGGAAGTCCATTCGACATGACATGTATTATAGTTTTTTCATCCACAATGTCACATATAGCTTTCAAAAGGGTAGTCATTTCCTTCACATCTTAAAGAAATTCTCCAATTGATGTTCATTTTCTCATACACAATAGTGTAACTTGTTAGGCAAGAAAAAAGTTCTTGTTGTGTTTTCTTTCGTTTTGATCAAATTTTACAATATGGTACAACATCCATTTGGTTCATCTTGGTCAATGATATAATCTTTGACAAACATAAACAAAATAACCATGACTTGGTTCTTCTAATCATAGAGAGTAGCAGTCTTGAGAACAATGAATGTAGGTAAAGCTACAATGTTGTTTGGTTCTTCTAATCATAAAGAATAGCAGTCTCGAGAACAATGAATGCAGGTAAAGCTACAATTTTGTTGGATGTCTTGGCACCAATTGTAGCTAGAGGACAAAAAATGTTTCATAATTTTTCCTTCATTCAAAAAAACCTTCATTAAAATGCATAATTAGAAGACTCCTCAAGTTTATTTGCCTCCAACATGGTGAATGTATGGCACTATAAGATGCTTCAAAAATTAATCTTGAACAACTATATACAAGTTTTCTTCCTAGCACAAAAAAGAAATCACCTTCAAACAACTTACCTCAAGCAATGCTCACAACAAAAACCAATAATAATCACTTCTCAAATAACAAACTCCAAGTAGTCCTCAAAACACAAAGTAGGAATCACTCCTCAATAGCTAACCTCAAGTAGTCTTTACAACACAAAACATGTATCACTCTTCAACAATTGTTCCTAGGTGGGCTTTGCAAGAGAAAGCAACAATCAATAATGTTTGTAGGCTCACTAGGTGATTTGATACCATGTAAAAATAGTAACTTGCATTTGCATAAATCCAAGGAGGATGAAGTGACAAAATAAGTGTCCATAGGAAAATTCTGGGAAGCTTAGCAAGTTTATGATGCCCATTGGGACATAACTCCCAATTGATGGTTTCAATACAATGTCTAATTTACTCATGAATTTAACTATCAAATCTTAGAAAACTACTAACTATTTTAAGTACCTACTCAACCATATCAAAAACTGTTTTCTATGGAGTACTTCAAGGTTTTCAGGTTTGACCCATTGCCAAACATATATATTTTCTTCATGATTCCATTGTATATAATGATGTCTTTTATTTAAGATCCAAATGTTCAGATGTTTTGTGCAAAGGAAAAAGAAACATTGAATGGTCTGAAAAATGATTTCTGTAATTCAATGGTATCATCAGACTTGAAATACAATGGGTCAGAGGTGCTCCGTGCCAGCCATTCTGAAATTCAACAGTGTCATCAGATCAGACCTGATATCTAATGATTCAGAGCAGCTTCATTGGCACAAGTATAATGGCTTGTACATTTTAATTTGGATGAAGTTCAGGCTTTAAATAGCATTAAACTGAATTTGAACTTATAAATATGTGTTGGATACAATGCTCTCTGTCCAGACCAGGAAAGGAATGTGATTGACTTTCAGTGACCAGTCACAATCATTGGTGTCTTTTAACTCATCCTCATTATAATGTTATCCAATAATTTGTGTTTATAGGTGAGGGCAGGGAAATAATTTTGCCCACTATTTTGGATGGGGTAGATACAAATAGAAACCCATATACAAGGTGTGGGTAGATTCTTTCTGAAATCTTCAGCTAGACCAAGAAAAACACGGGTAGTAAAACCAAATAGTAAATCCACCCACTCTTGTTTCAAAAGGCCAAATCTCAAGACAACAAAAAATAATTAAATTGTGTCCACCCATCTGATCAGATGGGCAACAAATTAAGTTAAGCCAAAGAGCAAGTCCATAATGCATGGAGAAGCCAAGCAAATGGGTTGAACCCAAAAAAACCTGTATGAATCCAACATGTAGTGAAGGGTCAAGAAGACCAGGAGCATCATAATATTTGATTAATATGACAATATGAAAACAACCAAGTAGCTGTCAGACCTCTGTATTACTACTAAAATTAGACTCATGTTGAACTTCTTTGACTCCTGAAAATCAAATGCATCAGGAGGACAACAATCCAGAGTCCAATCCCTACTGATGAGTTTTTACCTGGGAAACAAATATACCCTAGTTTTTCGCATGACAACTTACATCCAAGAGTGTAGTAGTACAGGAGGGATCCATGCATAGCCCTAGATTCCTTCTCTCATTATTTGAGCAGGAGCTTTTGACCACTGATTTTGCTAGATATCAAATTAGCCCTTGGAAAGGTGAAAGTGTCTGCAATTTGTAGTGGTTTGATAGTTCCTTGGAAAGAAATACTTAGGCCAACCACCCACACTCCTTAAAACTGGTGACTGCTTCTTGAAAGACATCTTCAATGGGTTGGAAGTTGATTCCAAGTTCCTTCAGTTTTTGATTTGATAAAGTGAATATGGGAACCCTGGCAATGGTTTCATCAGCATCCCTGGAAATCCACCATTCACCCACCCATGAATTCCTATCAAACTTTACTCCAAAAAAAAAGGACATTCCTGTTGTGGATATGTACTAAATCAGCAATATGTGAAAGCGATTGATTTAAAACAATTTGTGTGAGTTGACATTGTATTTATGAGAGAGATAGATAGGAGAGTGAGTGTAACTCTTACTTTGCACAAATGGGATATGTAGGATACAGCTTGCTCAAAATAGCAATCAAGTCAGCATAGTGAAGCACACGTTCAGAACAAATGTGGCGGCCAGTCGCATGTGCTGATTCAAATGCCAATATGTGTGCCATTGCCACATCTTTCACTCCTACCCACCCAATAGATACATTTGGGAACGTCTTCGTTGTCCCTACAATCACCAATCTGAGTGTGTCAAAACATTTCGAGCATTCAAATTCTGGACATCTTTTATGTCATCATCAGATATTATGCCAGGCAATGAGGAGGAGGAGGAATCAGAGAATGGTTTCTACCTACCATTTAGAATGTCCACTATGATTTCACTGCTCGTATTTTTGGAGTCTTGTAAAACTGGACCGATAACCATAGCAGGGTTGATGGTTGCCATGTTCAAACCATTCTCCTTCACAAAATCCCATGCTGCCTTTTCTGCAAGTGTCTTGGATATATTATACCACAGCTGCCAACCCATAGGAAACCCCATTCTCATGAGTAGTTTAAAAAGCCATTTCCATTCCAATCACCCTCTTTGGTATGAGATACATAAAAGAGTTTTGGAAGATTGCAACTGTACATTAGCCATGAATCTTTCAGTACTCTAGACCATTGAGCAGCTCTGGCCGGCAGATAAAAAAAAAGACCTTGTTCTCTTCACAATAGTCTACATCAGTCCACCAGCTCTCATCAACGAAACTGCCTGCAGTGCGCTTTGGAGTGTAGGCAACAGCTGCCACAGATGATGTCAAGACCACTTTCTTGGTTTGTGCTCTTGCACAGGAAGCCAGCACATTCAGCGTTCCCTTGACTGCTGGATCGATCAATTGTGCCTGCAGCCATGTAAAAGAAGAAGAAGAACAACCACCCCAGCCGGCTGTGCACCTTTCAGATGATGACTGCAACTAGACCCCTTCCTCAAATGCCTATTTATTCTTTATATTCACCATAACAATCATGATGCAACAGTTTGCTGGGCACTGAAGACCTAATTGAAGAATTCATGAGTATATATGTCTGATCTCATCATGGACTACAAAGATTAGATGAATTCTAGAAATATGCGCTGAAGATCTGGCAGAGACATTGAGGGCATTGAAAATTGGGGGTCCACTTGGCAACAACACACTACAATAGACAGACAGACAGACTGACTGATCAACCTGGGGATCTGTGACATTCTTTGTGAAATAGGGTGATGCAGTGTGAAATACACCATCACAGCCTTGTACAGCCTCATCGAACCCTCCTTGCTCCAAAAGGTTTGCTGCTACCAGCGTCAGGTTATCACTGGCTCCTGGTAATTGCAGCAAGTGCTTTGATTTCTCTGCGACCAGCCCGCCAACACCCCCACCATATTCATTCCCAGGTCTAAAGCTTCACATGTAAGCACGTAATGCTTTCAGTCTGCAAGATTGTGAGATTGTACATTTAGCCATGATCCCAAGCAGTGTTTTTTTTTCCCCTCATTCTTTTGATATCGAAAGTTGGCAAATTTTAACAAACAAAATTTAGAAAAATTAATCGAATTTGCACAACAGAAACAAAATATTCCAAAAATTTCCCAATTTCTTTGTTGAAAAATGGCAAAATATCTCCAGAAAGAAAAACACTGGATCTAAACAACCAAATCACACAAGGAGAGAGAGACAAACGCGCGCGCGCACACTTCATCATCATCATCATCATCATCAGCTCAAATTTCTTCCTAAAAAAAACCCAGATCACGAATGGGTGCAAGCATTGAATGCTTGTAAGAAGGGGGAGAGAGAAAAGGGTCACTACGTCACTACCCACCTGGGTTGCGAACTGTGCCTCGAACGGTGTAGCCACGCTCTAAAAGCAGTTTCACAAGCCAAGAGGCGATGAAGCCCGAAGCTCCAGTCACACACACCGTCTTACCCGCCATTTTGATTTCTTTTTTTCTTTTTTGTTGTTTCTTGGGTTGTCTTCTGTCGAACTTCCCAAGACAGATTTTGATCTCAAATTCTTCTTCTTCTTCTTGGCTCTGTCTCTCTTTTCTCACATCATCCTCTGTTGCCTCTATGTTTCATGCGAACTCCAGAAACTCCAAAAACATGAGATGTCCAAAGGCTTTAAAGGACATTTGTCCAAGCACTTCACCAGTGTAAACGGAATCAAGACCATTTCCTTTTTGTAGCTCAGATGTAACAAGACAAGGAAGGAAAGAAGGAAGGAAGGAACAAACAAAGTTGAGGCTTTTGGGAAAGAGCAAGGACCAAATGTGTTTACTATTATAGTAGCTAACAATCAAATCAATGGAAGTGAACATAAATATCAACAGCGTAGCCAGTTAGGACCCAAGCATGATCTCATTCCTGCATGTAGCCGCTATACACTTTTCCTGCAACAGTTTAGCAGAATCATGATACCCATATCTCAAGAGTTGAAACTTTTTCTCCTTTCTTTTTGGGCCTTGCATACCAAGGCCAGGATATTGTGTTTAGATTCATTATAGCATATAGTAGCTTAATGGATTTTGGCCACTAGGTAAATGGTAAATTTTATATGAGGGTTTTTGAAAGATGATATTTTGGCTTGTGCTTAAACTTGAGATTAGCATGGCCACCCTTTGGCTTGTCGTAGAATTTCAACACCCCATTTCAATTACCACCCCATTAGAAAGAATTAGAGTCTTAGGGGTTTTATTGGACATCTTAACTTTCGCATCATTTTTCATGAAAAATGTCTTCCTAAAGAATGTTTGATATGTGGACTTTTTCTCTAGAATGGGTGATGTTCCGAAAGCTTTTGAAATTCTAACTTATTGTTTCATGCAATGTCCATTGTATTTTTTATGATACACACTTTCATTTTTCATTTTCATAGAATCCCTAGGTTTCTAATAAGGGTTTTTAATTTTTTTTTTCAAGCGTTTCAATGTTTTTTGGGTCCAAGATCCTTTGATAGTTAATAAGGACTCTTAGTTTGTAAACAAGCCTTTTTCCCAACAACTTTCAATGGCATCGAATTCATATTGATAACCAATCATCGCCTTGGCAAACTTATTTAAAGAGTTGGATCCCTGTGATTTTAGTAATAGCTATTAGGTCTATGGTTGATCAACGTCCCTTCCTTTTTGAAATTTTTGCACGAATTGACAACAACACATTTTTTTCCAGCAACACTTCAAGACAACATGTGATTTTTTATTATCCTCAATTTGTGTGTGTCTTCCTCCATTTGAACAACTCATTGGGCAACAAATGTTTCAACTTAAAAATTCCATCTTGGACGTTTGCACCATCATACTTTTTTTAGCATGTTTTTTGATAGGATATTTGAAACCAATTGTGCTTGAATTTTATCATTTTTTGGTTTAAGGGTGAACGTTTGACTTATAGTTCAATTAGTTTTCTTAACCTTTTGATTATCTTCCCTCGTTTTTTCCACAACATTTCATATACCACTTAAACTACCCCATCCCTCAATTGTAAATATCCCTCTATGCATGTGCACACATCCCATCAATCCTATGGGTATCCATCTTTTATGTTGCATTCATGGCAATGAACACATTGGAACCCATGATGTGGTTCATAACACCTTTGTTGCCATTGCACGAAATGGTAGTTTTCATGTGGGACAAGAATAATTACACGCGATTCCTTCAACCACATTCAATTCTTGTGTTGATGAATCGACATTGTGTTCACCAAAGATGGCATTCGCACACCTTAGTTGACATTGTCGTTGTCGACCCAATGCAGGCAAATTTACTTCCCTGATCTTGCATAATTTAAAGATTTGTCGCCTCCAATGGAGCTTAAGCGAAGGAAAAGAATTATTACAACAGACATTCCATTGATCAATTCCTCCTTTTAATAATTGAAATATTTGATTACTTACACAAACATGCTAATAATGTGTTTTTACACGAGTGTGCCAATGTCATTTGGAGCTTTGAAATGGCTAGAGGGTTTTCATCTTTCTATTTTGGTCACTTTTTTTCATCAAAAAATTTCAATCACATTATAAAGGATGAAAGAATCCTCCATTCTTAAGTTGGGTGGTAACCATAGGTTTAATTACTTCCTAACTTCCACCCTTTAGGACATACCCCCATCACCATGACCAACCTATTGTAAGTTATCGATTTTTTGATATGGAAAAATATGGCTAACCTATTACAAACGGTTAGTTATGGATATGGAGAGATTTTGACATCTACTTTACTTGGAGCCAACTTAACATCCTGTGATTTCTCCCTTTTCTTTTTTCTTATTTTTTCGGTATATTTTCTTAATTTATGATGTGTTTTTTAATAAAGCTTTGTAGGATTTTAAAAACAAAAAAAATTTATAGTTTATAATAAGAAAACTTTGGGCAAAACATATAAAATAAAGTGCAGCTATTGTGAACATGTTGGGAACTTGTGACACAAATTGAAATAATGAATAACCATCAAGCACTTGATGGCAACATGAAAAAAACATATGTAATAATTTGGGAACACCATATCCATCCCCCTCTCAACATAAACAAATTTAAGGTTTTAAGATTTATATTTTATTTAGATGAAATTCTAATGATCCATGTAAATTATAAAATTTTGAAAATTCAATATTCTTGTTGGGTCTTCAGATGTTATTTAATGGGCAAGTAAGTTCTTCACTTGGTTTTAAAAAAAATCAATAATTATCAATTTGATTATCAATAACCTTATTATAATCAACTATTTTTTCAACAACCAACTAACATTGATTTGGACATTTATTGTCAATTAATGATTGATCCTTTTGAAGATGATTGTCAATGATGCTACAATGAAAACTTATAAAAAAAACACTTAACCAAAGATAACATTAGATTGCTAAATGTTTAGTCTCATTAACAACACAATAAAAATTGGTTTTAAGTTTAATGATGGATATTATTATCATAAACCCAATTTAGTATTGCTCATACGAACAGCCTCAAATACCCTTTGAAGATTGTGAATTAAAAAAAGTCAAGAAAAGTCAAAACCCTAAGTCAGTGTTTTAGGGTATTAGGGTAGCCTGTTGTTTTCAGGGAAATCCAAAGGAGAAGAGAGAAGGGCTCTAGGAGAGAGGGAGAGAATCGACAGAGAAAGACGGGGGAGAATGGAGAGGGGGAAAGAGAGAGGAAGAGAATTTAGAGAGAATCGAGAGAGGGAAAGAGAGGGACTGGATTGAGATAGAATCGAGAGAGAGAGACAGAGGCAGTGAGAATTTTTTTTCTTGCCTCAGAGCTTCTAGATTTGAAGTTGGAGTGTTTACGTTTGTTTGTTTGGTTTTTTAATTTTTTGGGGTTGCTTCTTGGGGTCTTGGAAAGATGATGAGATGATGATGATGTGATGCCCGCCTTTTAGCCGAGCGTCGACCCCTTGTGGAATGGGGCAACGTGGTATTCCATGAGAGAGGTTTCAAATGGGGCATAGGCAGGCGGTACAGCAATCATGGGTTCTGATCTAAAACCACTCTACTGTCCAGTGTTGCAGTTTGCAGTGGAGAGATATTATGCCCCACATCCAACGCTTCTTTCTTTTGCAATCCAATTCTGAACTTGTCTTTGGCACCACAGTCTTTAATAGTTCAAGTTCTCAAGTGGACAAGCCTTTGCTGTCCTTGGACTTCTTGATGATAAGTAATGCAGGGTACAGGGGTTTGAAGCACTTGCAGGCCATTGGAACAGAGAGGTGGTTTCCCCTGCGTGAAAGGCTGTGGCAATTACAGACGAACTTGAGGTGGGGAAGATTGTGTAACAGGCAGTTGACATACGGCCTCACAATGCAGGTGAACAAGAAAAAATACCTCCCTAGATAATAAGACTGACTAAAGGAAATTGGGTTTTAAAGTGCTGCAGAGGTTAACATTTATCCTAAATCCAAGAGCTTGAACCCTAAACGGTAATCCCATGAGCTTGATCAATAACAACAGTCAATGATGCATTTGATTGCAAACAGCTTCATAAAGAATGCCAATTTGGCTGTAGTTCTGTGATTTGTTCATGAGGGAAAAAAAAAGTACCTGGGTTTTGAGTCTGGTACAGTTCTGGACACGTAGCTAGAGACAGTAAAGTGAGGAACTTGGGAGTTGATGAAGTATATGCAGGTGTACTTGGGCTACGGAAATGCATCAGATAATACCAGTCACCAACTATTATCCTTCAAATATGTGGGTAATTTAGGTGAAGTCTGCCAATGGGCAATCCATGATCTAATTTGTCCAACAGGCTGTTGTCTTTCCAGAGATACTCCTTCAAGTTTTGTTACTCAAAAATTGTATGACAGTGTGTGTGGAGGCTGAAGGGCTGCATCAAGCTGCACAATTTATGCAATAACAGAATGCATCAACAGCTACAGTGCTCAACCAAGCCAGAGCTGTTGTACTAAAATGTTTGCATAGGAATCAGGAGGCCTGAAAGCACTGGATTGCCTGTGTACTGCAGTGACCTCTGAGACAGCTGGATTGTATGGAGTGAACCCACAGTCAGCCATAGGGATGCCTCACAGATGTGGCCTCCCTGTCCCTCACCATACTGTCTGTACTAATAAGTTTTCTTTGCAGAGAAATCCATCTTCACAGCTGCTGGTTTTCATGTGTCTGCAGAGCTCTACTGAAACTAAAAATGATGAGCAATTAGCAGTCTGAAAGTTGAGAGCTTTTCAAGTATTGGGAAATGTGATGATAAAACTAGAGTGTATTGTGGTGAGATACCTGATTTGTTTGGAACTGGCATGTGGTGCAGGCATGAAGGTCCCTGGAGGCTGGCCTTAAAGAGATTGGGATCCATTGGATTCAGACTATGATCATAACAACCAAGCACAGCATGGAGATCAAGTTTGATACACAATGGTTGCAGCTAGCACGGGGAATCTGCTTCTTTTGTGTTGTGATGAAACAGAGTAGTACTCTGTCTAACCATGAATAAATTCTTCTAGACTATGCCAAATGTGATGGATGATCTCTCCACAAGATTTTTGCCAACACAGAGGTTTCCCTTTGAAGTTAGAAGAGTTAATGTCCTCACTATATTGATGTGCAAAGCTGGGATTTTAACACTTCAGTGCTTGTCAAACCCTAAATCTGTTAAGGAATTAGGATGTTCTTTTGGGCAGAGACCGAGTTTCTTTCTCAGTTTCAATGTAATGCAACTGGAGCCTCAACTAATGATCAGGGAAATCGTAAACATGTCTGGACATTGCCAACAAGAAAAAGTAATGAAGATTTACCAGAACATACAGTGGGAACTTGCATATAGGGAATAGTGATCAACAAATGATTTAATTTACCTCCAGGTATTAGAGTTTTAGAAATTTTACAGTTCTTCCAGTAGAGAGTAGATGTTATAGGCTGATACAAAATCAGCAAGTTCTGCATGATGAGGGAGAGCATTGCAAGTGATGAGGCCAATCCAAAACCCATCTGCCCGGACAACTAAACCACCCAGAAACTCCCTGGGAGAAGTCAGAGAGCCTCCCAACTGACCAGATGTGAAATCTACTTTCACTGCATCACCATGTACTGAATTATCTGTAACCTTAGCTGGTCGTAGGCACAGATTCGATTCAAATCCTGACTCCTGATTGAATTCATACCTGCCAATATTGACAGCAAGGATTGAATATTGGCACAAGGATTTTTCCTTCTACTCTAAATTCTAGTGCTGGCCACTGATTAGCATGCTAATCACTACAGATTGATAATTAGCAATACTTGGATAAACCTTTTAATCTAAATTCTAGTGTCACTAATTAGCATGCAATTAATTCTGGATTAATAATTAGCATAAGGATCTGTCGCCTAAATTGTAGTGCAACTTAGTATAATTCTAATCACCCTACCAGGAGCATCTAGAGCTATTGCATACCAACAACCAAGTTTTTCTGAAGGAAATGTGGCAATAAAAAGAAAGGAAAGATCTAAATAAGAAAGAAAGTTCAACTTCCACTTATAGGTGAACTGTGCTGATGGGTAATGGATTCAAATTTTTTAAGATGCACCACCTAGGACGAAATAAAGGTAATTCTATATGTAGTTTTTAGTAGTATTTTATATATTAAATCTTATACATATTAATGAATAAAAAATTTGACATATTTTGAAGCATTACAACAACTTAGAGTCTTTTATATCTAGAATTATTAACATCATGTCTATTTTATGTCCATGTCAATAGCGAAATAAGACTAACTAAGATTTTTTAAAAAATGCATAATAATTGACATTATGATAAGATTTTGGGTATACACTTCAAAAAAGATTTGAACCCATATATGCAAGTTGGCAGGCATGATCATTTGTTTACCCGAGGATATAGACGCGATCGCCATACTGGGGATCCACAAACAGTCGATGTGGGAGACTTGATGGACCGCCTACCATTTGCAGGAACGCAAGTCCGAAAGTCCCCGGCCAACTATGGACACTTAGAAATGCCAATCCAAATGCCTGGGATGTAAGAAGTACTTGTGCCGCATGGGTTTCACTCTTACTATTGCATATCAGTACTTGGCTCCGTCGCCGGCTTGCAGTAGCTTCCTCGTGCACCACCTTGATGCTGGTGACCCATGCCGACTTTCCAGATCTGGGAAAATGTGCAGCTCGTTGTTGGCCTGGATCTGGTGGAACGAAAAGAACTGCTGTGCCTAAGTACTGCCGTGTCTGAGGATCCAGGACCACCCCACAGTAGCTCCTCAAGCTCCGGAGTATCAAATCCTGCAAGAGCAGCTCAATCATCTCTTTGGAAAATTATGTGCGTCTTTGGTATAGCAATCTTCAATATGCATGTTACAATAGCTGCATGCAATCTAATATCAGAAAGAAATATTAATACGTATAGTACTTGCCTCCGGTGAGATCACATATGGGCTGGAGATTCCTAACGACGCGCCGTGGTACATCGGGAGCTGGGCGCTGGTAGTAGCTGCCTGAGCTGCAACTGCATCCTGCCCGACAGCCCGCATTCAATTGCTCATTATTCAAGTGCCAGCAATTGGCAAACTAACTACCAGAAAATTGCAATTAATGCAAAGACACCACCAGAATAATATAGTGATCGGTGGGCTAGAGAGAAGACTTGCAGCAGCAAGTAGTTCTAGACATATATATATATATATATATATATATATATATATTACAAGCTAGAAATGAAGCTAGGGTTACCATAAATACTGGAAGCTTTTGGGTTTTGCAAGGCCATGGAGTCTAGCTAGTAGAAGCAGCTGCACTAATCTGAAAAAGCATTAACGCATATAACAAAAACCATGTTTTCCAATCCAACTATTTCCGTGCTATATAGCAGATGCATGATGCATGTTGTAACTACACGACAAGTAACTACTCCATGTTAGCATGCAAGCACAGAATATAGCTGGTCTAATACTCTAGTGTATTGCCTAGTACTGCTGCAATCCTACTCTACTGATCAAGAGATTCAGACTTTGGGTATCCCGTTGCCTCAAACTGCACCGACTGTCCATCAATAGATCCGAGCCATTTGGAATTAAATTCCCACCTGAATCATTCGCCTCTCATCCATGCGTCGTTGCAACAAAGCTTCTCGTTGTAGCAGCGAAGTTTTTGCTGCAGTTTCTATGTTCGATCTCGTACTACCGCAAATGGCGTCCTGCAACTCTCCAGAACTAGCTGCTCGACGCTGCTCAGCGGCTGGAGGACCACCAGCTGTTGCGTCACCTTGTGCTCGGGGTGCGCATAAGAATCTGCGAGCAGTTTTAGGAACTCCAGCTTGTAGTCTGGGATCTTGAGGCCTAGTGTTAGGGTACCGGGAAGCTCGCTGATTATGAATGTACTCATCCTCTGCGAGCTCTGAAGTATTGTGTTCAACTCCTACCTGGACATCAGCAGGCGGATCAAGATTCGGTGCGCCAGCTGCTTGATGAGCCACCGGCTGCAATTTCAAATTTGACTTGGGCCGATCTATTTGCAGTTTTGGATCTAACCCAGGATTTAAAACTTTTCCTGTTGCTACATGTTGAGGAGTAGCTTCTTCCAGCGTATCATGATGAGCGGCTAATTCTTGCCAATCTAGTGCTGCTGGAGATGAAGCTGCTGGTTTCGAACCAAATCTGGCTTTCGACGGAATCTGATTTGTTGCTGGATATCTCCAAGTTATTAGGTCGACGAGATCAACGCCCTCATGATCATGTATTATCGTTGAGTCCGCGTCTTTGTGTGGTCTGTTGGGGTCGAGCTCTATTGATGCAGCCTGTGTTTGACATGCATGGACGATATGAGAAAATCGCCTAGCGCTATGTACTTCTCTGACTTGCAGCTCTCACGATCTCTCTCCATGAGCTTCATTATACCTTGACTTCATGAAGGTGCATCATGGAAGTTTTGACCAGGCAGTAGTCTAGCTACTTACATCAGGTTTTGTAGTTATAACGGCACATACTCGTTTGCCAGAATTGGGTAGACTCGCGGCATTCGTGAAGAAGCTGTACTTCGGATCATCGACCGCGAATTTCGTTACGCTAGAAGCTGCAGTTGAGTTCGAAAAACTGAATCCTGTATACTCTTCAAGCTTTCGCCGAGAATAGCTACCGGAAGTTCTCGACGTAGTTGGGTCTGAATAGATGGATGCAAGCTGGGAGTCTGCCGACGACGTCGTGATCGAGCCCTTGGGTATACTGTTGTCCTGCACACGACCCGTCAGTGCCGACCCATAGCTTGAAAAATCAGAAGTACTAGAGACATCCGTGACTATGCAGGCACCGAACTTGTCAATTTGCAGAAGTGGCAGTGCTGTGCTGTCGACAGGCAGCCTCTCCAGTGTAGCTACATGACCAACCGTTGCTAACAGCTGCTTCTGTTCCGTGTTGCCTGATGCTACTGCTACTCGCTTACCAGCCCCGCTGATGTCCTACACACATTCAACAAGCTGTGATTGATCAGTAGAAAATCATCAACACATATAGTCAGAGCGTTTTATTCAGCAAGCTAATCAATATGTGCCTAAACTCGAGAGAAAATATTTCACAAGAACTTGATCGATATGATCACCTTTACATTTGCAGAGTACTAAACTAGACCAGCGTCAGTACATTCCTCAGCTTTCGTCATCGGCTAGACTCATCAAAGCATTGTTAGGACTCACAGGTGCAGCTCCTTCCACCATTAGGGTGTGAGGCTCTGCAAGCGCGAACTAGCTAGCAGCTTGTGCAACTCAGGCATCATTCTGCATCAACGAAATATGATGTGAAGGCACCCGATCAAGACGTCTAGTGTCTTTGTTCTAGAAACTGTAATATTCACACTGATCTAGTGCTACTTCTCGGGCATCTTCTCCTATTGTCAACTTCATGATCGATCGGGCCTTGCAGCAGAAGCGGAAAACTACGTCTTCGGCAATATTGTTGTGGTTGCTGATCATGAGTAGCCCTACTACTGCTACTGTCTGATCCAGATTCCAGCACTTAGAATCGACGAAGGAAGCTCTGTTCAATAGAAGCTCATGAATATGGAGATCTAGTGCGGTCCGGGGGAAGCTGCTGTAGCGCCATGAATCTGAGAATATTTTCCTCCTTACAAGCTCAGTTGAAGCACTTCCTGCAATCTGTTGCAGCAGCTTCTGGCCGCGGTCACATATGTCGCAAGGAAATATTCCTGGAGATTTGCTGCAAAAATACTGTGCACGGTGCACCCTTACAGTAACTCGGGGTCCGCCATGTCACCGATGCAGGTCTTCGTCTCGACGACGTCATTTTGCACTTCAGAGACAAATGGGAAGTTCTAGACAAAGCAGGCCTCTTCTAGTCTCACCTAGCTCTATTCTTGAATCTTGACAAGCTACAAAACGGCGGCATGAACATGAATCTCGATCGACTTGCAGTCAACATCGCTCAATCTTCTTCCTGCAGGCCGAGTCAATATCAACTTGCAAAAAAAAATCTGTTTCTTACCGGAACTTCTTTCTTCAAGTGTGCCATTGTTATGATTTATCTCATACTCAGAGCTACTGAGCAAGGAGTTGCAGGTTGGAAATCTGTGTTCAGCTGCAACTACGAAAGATCATAAAGTCGCTCCCGTACACAAGGAGCTGTTCACGAGATTAAAGTCGATCACAAATGAAGGCTGGTGAAGACGACTCAACCAAGTGCTTCTGTACGAAAACCTAGAGACTAAGTACTGTATTATATTTGGGGCGACGACTAGAGCTCCTAGCATGGAATTTGCTACGAGGACCTGGAACGTTAATATTTCCACTACTGAAATCATATTATACATATCATTCTCTGATCTCCTAAATCCCAAGAAACTCGACCTGCATGCACAACGTACGAGCTGTTGCCTTAAAACTTTCCTCACCACCAAGATTTTGGCTAGGCGACAAAAAAACATCAGTTCACCACCTTCTTCTATCACTAGCTGTAAGAAACCTAGTCGAAGCAGCTGGTGTGGTGTATGTATACACTCTTTAGTCTACGTTAGGCCGGCGCAAGCTCAACCTGGGTTCTTCCTCGAAAACCTAGTTTGTGCACGAACGCGTAGAATGCTGCAAACAGGGTAAGACCCGCAAGAGCAAACTTTTGAAAATAACACACGCAAAGACACACCCAAAAAAATATTTTCTTTTTGGCTTACTTTTTCCTCTCCCTCGTGCGGAACAAATTATGCCGAGCATGAGATAGTAGTATACACGTGATGCACTACCCGAACCCACGGTCTAAAACGAGCAAGTTGTGATGCAATTGCTTTAATTAAGCAAACCTGGTTTCGAAAGCTAGGTATGCCCATCATGCCGATCCTCTGGCTAGTCATCAGTAGCAGCTGCAGTAGAGATCTGATCAGAAAAGGAAAGTGGTATGTTTTACCTCGTCCCTCCACGGCCCAGATTTGATACACTGGAGCAGCTCACAGCAATTTTAGCTTAGCCCTACGTGTCACGTGCACTTAGTCTCTTCCACCCAAATATAAACCGCCTCGCAGATTCTGTACCACGTGAAGTTCACGCTGTACATGACGGTATGGTGATTGTGCAGAGACACTTAACAGATGGAAGTAGTAGAAGCGTCAAATGATCAAATGGGTCCCACCAGCTAGCTACCCCACATGATTGCATCTGTAGGAGGTGGATGGTGGATTCTGTCGGCCATTCTAGCTATCACTTAGCTAGTAATTGATTTACTAGACATCTCCAATGTTAAATAAAACCAAACCCATCCCTCCCCCCCCCAACACACACAACCTCTTGGGCAAACACTAAACATGGGCAACTAATTAAATCCAACATTGATCTTGACATAGTTGCAGGACAATGTTCAATAAGAAAAATATTTTTGACTTTACTTGAACTGTGATTAATATTTTAATTATCTTTTAAAGAAAATATTAAAAAGAAGAAGAATTGATCCAATGATTTAAATCTTCCCTTTCAACCAAAGTGATTTGGGTTTGATACTTTTCTCAAAAAACAATTTCTTCCATAAACAAAATGTATGGAAAAAGTAAATCTTTGAACAACTTTTTCAAGCTAAATGCCCCAAGGAGAAAGAAAAATTTCCCCAAAATGGTAGTTTCAACTACATTCCCCAAGGAATAATTTTTCAAATGTTTGATTAAAAAAAAAAAAAAAACTATGTCTAAATTAAACATTTTTTATACCATTGAAATTTTTTAAAACATAGTTATTGTTAATGATAATTTGATAAGTATATAAAACAAATTATTAAATGTTATTTTGCAAATTGTAATCCACATATCCCTTTTAGAAACTACATTTGCAAAATGTAAATTGCCACAGGCTACAACTTCCAATTTTATCCTATTACTATTGTTGTTGTGTTATTATTGTCACCTAAGATGTTAACTTCCTATATAAGTGAAATAGGAGAAAAAAAAACCCTATAAATAAAAATCAAGAATGGGAACCCATCCACCAAAAGTATAAAACAAATGAGAACACAAATATAAATAACCCAAAGAAAAAACAAAAGCAAACAATCAACAAAAATCAAGTATAGTCTTTATGCAAATAGGACTCCTAGCAAAAAAATGGCAATTAACGATAACAAAGAAAACTTAAGGCAAAGGAGTTGTCATCTGCCATAAATTGGTTAATGACGGACGTGCACTAGTTATGATGTGTGGAAAAGATGAAGAACCCAAATCAAGTGTAGTAGCTCGTTGAAGAATCATTATGACTTGCGCACTTTGCAAGGTTATGGAAACGCATTGTTGATAGTAAGAAACAAGCATCAAGGGGACTAAAAAAAACCACTGATGATGTGCGATAATGCCTTGTGCAAAAGTGGTAAAAAATGAATAAAAATGAAAATGAAGACACCCATATGTTTTAATAGCAAAAGGAATAAAGTCATCATTTGGTGTTTGTTCAGTGTAAGATCTTGTTTTTTCTTAGGCAACCATCATTATTGCATGTGCTATTATCATTGATGTTCATTACACCATATCTATGTGAGTTAGGTTAATATTAACAATGTCCATCAAGGTGTGAAAGTCATTTTAGATGATAAGGATATCCATTCATTGTCAAGTGTGATGGGGGTAAAGGTGGGAGACTTTCTTTTGAACATGTGCTCCATTTTCCAAAACAATAGTTGCAATAATATTTTGAAATGTATCGTGGGCTATTGTACGTTCATTCCTACAAGGGCGTTGAAGCAAATGGGTACCTAGATTGTCAATGGTATGACCACATTAACACCATGAAAGATGGGAAACAATAAGATGTGTCAAGCCAAGATGGATACGTGGTGCTATAAGAAAGTGGGCTGGGCATAAATGAAATGTTGGTGTGGTAGGATGAATTAATAACTAAATGTCTATACAAGTGAAATAAAATATGAAACTGTAAACAATCAACTTGCATTGTGCATTAGTTTCCAATGAAATTTAAAGCTTAAATAAAATTCTTGAAGAGGATATGAAAACCAACCCATAGAAAGGTGTTACCTGTTGTAATTCAAGGCCTACTTGCACCCAGAACCTAGCTAGAAAACAAATTCAAAACATTTGTAGAAAATTACTCCAAGTTTCAAGTGAAAATGCAATATTGGATAAATTTATAAACATACTAATTGTTAAATTGAAAATGGACATCTTTCTCAAGATTCAATTACAAAAACAATTCACAAAATAGAAATTTGAAATGGACAACATTAAAACCCCAGGAACTAACATGAAAAAAGTTTTACCTATCTTTTTATGTACCTTAATAATAGTCATTCAACTAAAAGCAAAAAATTAATGTTTACCCATAATCATTCATTCATCCTTCCCACAAGTTCATATATAAGTAATGAGCTTTTTGAAAGGGAAGAAAATCATTAGAAACACAAACTTAACATACAATGTGAAAGAGGAAAAAAATGCAACCACAAATTCATTCAAACAAATCAAACAAAAACATAGTTTATATGTAATTGGAAAATCTTGCACAATCTTATTTTATTTCGGGTTTGTAACCCATAATATTTCCAAAAAAAAAAAAAATTTGAAAATTTTGTTTTTGTTACACATGTGCACAATAATGAACTTTTCCATTCCACTTGGCAATGGCTTAATCATAAGGAAAAAATTGCAAAGTAAAAAAATGTAATTGTTAGACTAAGACACCTAGTGCATGTGTGTGTTGAAACAATTTTGCAATTTTTTTTTCATGAAATCGACAATGTTAAATGCTCATTTGTCTTTGATAAAACCAAAAACTTGTCCAAATAGTGACAATTTTAGCCAACTTTATGTATTTTAAAAGCTTGTGGTTGAAGATGGGAAATGAAAAGATTTTGCACCAAAGCCTTGTAAGTAGATTTAAATCATTCATTTTTCACAAAATTATTCCAAGGTTATGCAACATGTTCATCTTGAAAAAACTAAATGGATTAAAATTCTTTAAGGTGTACCATTCACATTACAAAGAATTTGCATATTAATGATTGTTTTTTTGACTATCTTTCAGATGTAAATGCCACATGTGACTACAATTTGCTCTACTCACCTTAAACAAATCGCATAAAATTTCAGTCACAAAAAATAATTTGTGGCACCAAATTGCAATGTAGTTGCATTTTTTATATAAGTATTGTTTAATTTTTTTAATATTAAAAATAAAATTATTATTTATGCATATTATATATTGATAATTTCATTAATTTCAACTTATATAAAGTCCAACCATGGATCCGATCATAGTAAATTAGATCACAAATGGGCGAACCCATCCTTGGGTGGTACCACTAGGAATCACATCAAGGAATGGTTAATGAAGTAAAAGCACCCAAATCATTCTTCTAGGCTTTTTTCGTTAAATGTTTTCACAATATAAATTATTATTTTTTCATATTTATCAATTGCATGTTCTCATATATGGTTTCAAGTTTATTTGAGAATTTTAAAAATTGAAAAATTAAAAAAACTATATTCCTAATTAAAATGGCCCTTTAAAAAATTGATAGTCTTAACTTTGTAAATTCATAACTAAATCATATTTAATCAATTAATTGCCATATAAAAACTTTAAAATAAACTGATTTCAAAATTAGTTTAGGAAAAAAATTAATTTAAAAAAAAATCATGTTCTAAATTCGTGTTCCTAACCAAAAAGTTCAAGGAAAAAAATAGGCACTATGTTCCTAAAACTTTTTTAAAATGCAATGATTAAGAACATCAAAATACACAATATTCTTAATATTATTGATATTTTAAAATTTATGGAACCTAATAAATATACTCAAATTTTTTGTTTAATGAAAATGTTCATTTAAATGTTTCATATGATTTTTCAAAGTTGAATGGTTTTCAAGAAATTCAATGTGTGATGTTTTTAGTGATGTTGTGGATTGTGTCACCTTTTGGCAATGTTGAGCCAAAAGAAAATGCTGACCATGGGATTAGCCTTTTTTTTTTTTGTTGACGACAAGTCAGCAATAAATGAAATTGAAAATTTGTGTTTTTGAACATTTTCAGTCACCTGAAGTGAGCAAAAAAAAAAAGAGGGTAAAACCTGCAACACTCATATATGCGATTTTCATTGTGTAGCCACACATATCCAAGGATGATGAAAGATTTTTACTTTATTTGTGGTTTATAGCGAGATTTGGTTAAATCTTCATAGGGATGGGGTTTTCTTTAAAAACTCTTCCAATGAATGATTGCCACTTCAGCTAAAAGCAGAAATTCCTAAAACAAACACTGCATGGGATGTTACAAACATAGGCTCTGCACAGAGCTAGCTAGGAGGTAATTAGTACCCAATTCATGAAACTGTGTAGTTCTTCTTTCTTCAGTGCACTATTAATGCAGCAGATTGCAATATTGAACATAATGATATTATATGTGGACTTTGTTGAAGTTGAACTTCGTTGAAGTTTTCTCCCACAAAAATGTTTTCTTATTACATAACCACGTTTCCTGGGGGTGAGGTGGTGTGCCACTGTGCAGGGGTTATACTATGGTCCGTGGAACTGATCTATGTTGACAATGATGGTATGTCCATAAAAGTCCAGACGCCAGACTCCATGCCTTTCTATTGTTGTCCCCAGCCGGGGCCCTCGTGAGGGCCCTCAATGCTCATGCCCTTGCTGAGTCCCTGATAGTCAGTAGTTTAGTTGCTGATCTATTTTTTGTTCAAGTGGTCCAGTATGTCAGCTGCAGCTCTGTCGTGCCCGTTGTCCATAATAGTCTTCCACTGCTTGCTATCCGCCATGTGTCATGTCACGCAAGAAGAAGAATAGGCGCACACTATCCAGGGCTGAAGAATATTCAACAATATTATATAATAGTGCAAAAATATTCCACATTAGTGGCTGAGGACATATTTGCGTATATATATCTTTATTTGTCAGAATATTTATTCATTTTTCTTAATTGCTGGTGACTGAAGAATCCTGTTGTCAATTGCTGCTGGCAAGGAACCATTTGCTAACTGTGAAGTGCAGTTCTTCTCTCTCTCAGCTAGGGAGACCTGTGAAGCTGAGCTCTAGTTTCCCACGTTCAATAACTAGTGTGAACCCCGTGCATAATGCACAGGAGTGTTATTTCAACAATGTTTGGTTAATGTTTTTCGTTTTTTAAAAAAACTTTTCTTTTCAAACAACCGTTGGTCCCCCCCCCCCCCCCCGGTCCTTCGCACTTCCCACTCCCGTTCTTTAACCCCTCGAGCCCCCCCTGTCGTTCCTTCCCCTTCCCCAC
>Ga0116231_10000836_pt1 | contig 58727 bp, 46 predicted proteins | sample S1TSphgellanicum_2_FD_89695 | JGI IMG/M metagenome (GOLD analysis project Ga0116231, IMG submission 89695) | Host-associated microbial communities from peat moss isolated from Minnesota, USA - S1T2_Fd - Sphagnum magellanicum MG | ecosystem: Host-associated > Plants > Peat moss > Unclassified...
AAAAAATTCTCCTCCCCCCCAAAACACAAAAAAAAAAAAGGGTGTTGGGCCGAGAAAAAAACCACAAAAAACAACAAAAAAAAAAAAAAAAAAAAAAAACGTGGGCAAAAATCTACACAAACTTGAGATCTTTTGAAGGTCAATACGCCCAATTGGCTTTACCAAAAAAATCCCAAACAATTCCAAGATGCAATTCAGCCCTCCAGCAACAACTTCACAAAATTGCAGCACCCGATCTTCCCTAGTTATTTAGCTAAAAATTTGACAGCGCTTTTGCACTAGGTGTGCACAAACTAGAAAAAACCATCACCACAAAAACAAACATAATGTATAATTCGTTCAATGAAAGCACAATCTGTCTTTGCCAGATTGTAGATCGGCTCTCTAGTTACACTCCTACTAATTTTTAGCAACTTTCTTCAAGGAAATTTCCACTTATCTGAGAAATTAACGTCTCTGGTAAAAAGTCACTAAAAACTGTCAAACCCTAAACTAGTAACTTCAAATGATCATAACTTTTGATCCATTCAACGAAATCCAACATTTTTTAGTGTGTTGGAAAGCTCTTGCCAAGGCTTTTGACACCACCCACTCCCAATTCGGCCACACAACTAGAAAGCGAGATCACAAAATTCCCACGGTTTAACTACTCCCAAAAAAAAAATAGAGTTCTTTGAGTGAAAATGACACAAGAAAGATGTACTATCATAAAATTCGTGATGCAAACATATACAGTCAAGCCAAGCCCACTCCACTCAGAGAATTTAGGCTGATGCTAATGGGACACCATAGCTCGAAGCTCCACTAACTCCAACTACTCCCAACGCTTTAGGCTCAACTCAATGAACTATGTTTTTTGAGCCCTCTCTCACACTTTATACCCCCACTCACAACATGAAGGTGGGTCCTACCAGAAGAGCCACTCTCTTCTAACCCTAAACCTATCAACCCTAAGTAGGCATTACTCACTACCATAGCACACTATAGGTTATAGCTAACACACATATGGTCATGACATAGGTAATAGGTAGGTGGTATGTACGTAAGTACATAATAAGTAGGTAGATGGTAAATATGTAAGTAATTAATAATTAAATAAGTAAGTAGATGGTACATACATAGGTATGTAATAGGTAGGTAGATGGTACATAGTACGTTGGTACCTAGTAATTAATTAGGTAGGTAGGTACCTAGTAAATAGGTATGTAGGTATTTAATAGGTAGGTAACCAGGTAGGTACTTAGTAAATAGGTAAGTAAGTATTTAATAGGTAGGTAGGTATTTAGTAAATAGGTATTTAGTAAGTAAATAGGTAGGTATTTAATAGGTAGGCATGTATATATGTATAGGCACGTATGTATTACTAAATAACATATATGTGTAGCTACTAAGTAACATATGTATCTTATGTAATTATAATGAAACTATTTTGGTTACATGTGCAACTAAACTTGTATATGATGTTGTAAAATACAAAAAATCATGAAAAATCAACCTATTAGAAAGATGAAATAAGTCATAGTTGTAACCTTAGTTGAAAGGAAGATCAAAATCCAAATTTGAAAAGTAATCGCATAAGTAACCATTTGTCGTCATATGTAGCATTTAGTCGCACATAGTCACATATGGAATGGTTGTAAATGACAAGATTTTTATTAGTGTTTCTCGGGCCTTATATCCCTTGAACATTCCACAAGGTTTGCAACAAAATTTGTCACAATGGGGTTGGCCAAGACTTTTGCATCATGACATGCTTTGTGTGCACATTGGGAAATGTGGACAAGGTTGTTTCAATTATCTAATGGATGACATTTTTGGCCTTTCTAACTTCATGATCTTGCACAAAAGGGTCCAAAATCTCATGTCCATATTCAAGCACCCAATCCTCTCATCAAGATGTTTTGAAAAGTTATTTTCTTTAAACATGATAATGTTGTTGTCTTTTTGCATTCTTTTCCCTTTTGGGAAGACCACTTCATATCACCCCCAAACACCTATCTTTATTTCTATTATTACCCATGGCCTCCAGAAATAGGGCATGCCCATGACCTTGACAAAAAATGTATAACCATGACCTTCACAATTGAATAAAAAAAACCATCACCATGACCTTGACAACGAAACCACAAAAGCCACACAAACCTTAAACCCTAATCAACTTCTTGGCCTAGGAACCTTCCACCCTAAATCTAGATTTTGAACCTTATTATACCTCATGATGGAGTCATCCATTAAGATTATGGATTTTGGAACATCTAAAACAAAGAGTAGAAAAGTCCTTATGAACATTACCCCATGTAAAACAAATCAAAAAGATGATTATTAAAAAAAATTTGAAAACAACACATAATGGCAATTCTAAGGACTTATGAAAATATTGTCCATTTTTGATGATCCAAAAGTCCTTATCTATCAATTACTAAAAGTATCAATGATTTTTTTTATATGACTTAATCACATCACATTATAACATATACTAAATCATTAAAAGACTTTAAAATAAAAATAAATACAAATTTTGGTGTTTTATAATTTTGCATATAGTTGACCATTGCATAATTTATATTTCAAAAGTCCTTTATTATATGTGGATAATTTTTTTTAGCAAAATATAAAGATAAAAATGTTCATAATCTAATTGTTAATTTAGATCCAAATCCCAATCAATATTTTAAAAAATATATTTATCACCATAAATATTTGAACAAAAGGCACCCATGGAAAAAATGCATTTCGTTGCAAAAATAAAGCATTTAATTGTGCATGCACCCTATATTGATAAATCATTTAATTGTTTTTGGGTCAATGTTGTTTTTTGGTCTTTTGCATGAGATTATTTTTACTAAGTCATGTTACACGTTTAGATCTAAACACAAGTGTTTTTACAATTAAAATCAAGACAATATTTTAAGTTTTTGAAACTCATAATCACTTTACAAATGGTCCTTCACGGTTGTGCAATACTAGATTTTAGTTAACTTGGATTCTATGTTGTTGCACACTACCGGTGATGATCGATTGATGATTTTTTTTTTATTTGAATGAAAATATTGAATGACATTCCATGCAAGTTGAATTCAAATGAATTCAAATTCCTAAACTAAGGTGAATTGAATTCCATCCAACTAAATTTGATTCCAATTAAATTGAGTTTGCTTCAACAATGGAATTGAATTCAAATTCGATTGAAAAAAATGGAATGCAAATTAGTGGAAAAGATATTGAAAATTTGCTTGTGAATATAGTGTTGGAAAACAAAAACTAAAAAAAGATATAAATCCAAAAAGACACAATTTCATGCCCCTTTACTTGGGAATGGGCTAAACAAATGCTAGTTTAGAATTGTCCAAGCGAATGACCAAAATTTATAGACCCTAAAATTACATCCTATCTAAACCAAGTTCGATAAATCATTGTCATTTGTTGCTAGAATTAATAACCTTTGATTTTTAATTAAGATCAATTTTTCATTGTGAATGACCTTTGGCTGTTTTCTTTGATTTTAGTGCCATTTTGAATAGTACAGAGCTATGGTCCACCCTGCTTGTAAACATGAAGTTCAATGCAATCACCAATTTTCTATTGAACTAGAGTAAAATTGAGGATTGCATTGGACATCAACCCTTCCAAATATAAAGATAATATCACATCATATCATCATGAGAAAAATAATAATATTTTGAAAATCACAATAAATTATTAATCATATAAAAAAGATAGGCCAAATAAAAGTCATCCACTATGAGTTAGATAATAATGTAGGAGTTCCTATTTGTGATAGAAGTCCAACTTTTTTTTTTTTTTCTTTTTTTTGTGCCAATTTGAGCAAATTTGATTGGCCCATCACAAAAATAAGTTGAAACTATGGAGGCTCCCCAAAATAGAAGATTCTATGGAAAGATACCTTATACACTTTAGGGTTAGCTTAGGTTAGGTTTAGGGTTTAGGGTTTCAAAAAGATTGAAGACTTTAGGGTTAGGTTTAGGGTTTGGAGCTCTTGGTGGGCACTGTCATGGAGGACCTGCACGTCTGCTGTTTGTCTGGTCTCTCTCTGAACTTTCTCTCAAGCAACCAACAACGGTGGTAACAGGCTTTCCCTTTTGGCATCGGCTTGTGCAGTGAGGAGTTTTGGCTGAATTTGATGGATTTCAGAGTTTTTGGTGCATATGGGAGGTTTGGTTTGGAGCTGTGAACCACTCTACAAGTCTGATGTAATAATGTGGGTCCAGAGAGTGGAGTGATGGTGTGGGTTTTTCTCTTGGTGTTTTAAAACAAGAGGAGATGGTGCACGGAGCAGCCCCAGGAGTTGTTGTTGGTCGTCTGGCAAGACAAGGGCTTGGTTTGGTTAGAAACAGGTTGAATTGCTTTTACAATGGAGCAGCAGCTGCTGCTGCTGTTGCTGAGGAACCACTTCCGAGAGCCTTGTATGTAAATCAGCATGCTGCATTCCTTATCTGTATATGTCTGTGTCTGCAGTTTTTCTCAATGGGTTTTGAAGAACCTGAACTGGTGGATATTTTTTTGAAATGGGTTTTGAAGAACCTGAAGGGGTGGATAGCTTGGTGGGGGGTGGGGACAAGGAAAAGGACTTGGAGAGGAGGAGCTTAAGTACGGAGCGTTCATCGCAAACACCTTCTTGGTTCAATGTCTCTAGGTCATTAATGCAACACCTTTTGGGACATGGTGCTGCTACACGCCATGGGTCCTTGCCAGGAGGAGAGGTTGGGAAGCAGTTGTTTGTATCGAGACCTACTTACCGTTCTTCTTCACCTGTCAGGCATCCGGTTCTCAGCATTGCGGGAATTCGGTTCAAGGGCACAAAGACATGCAAAAAAGGCCCCAAAAAGAAGAAGGCAAAGGAGGTTAGAATGAAACTCAAGAGGATTCGGATGGAGAGGAAGGCAAGGAAAGCTGCCATGTCTCCAGAGGAGACGTTGGAGTACCGCATCGCCAAGGTTCAATTTTTCCTTCATCTGGTTGCTTGTAATAGCTTTGAATCTTGCAAGCTTACTCACCCTTGTGCATCTGGATCAGTGGATGTTGTCAGAATATAGATTTATTTATTTATTTTTCCCTCTGTTGTCTGATCCAATTTTGATGGGTGTTGTACTTTTCAGCAAAAAAAGAAAATCATGCTACATGAAGAACAACTCAAGAAGAAGTATCAATTGCCAGAGTTTCCAGAGCATGATCCGGACCCAGAGACTTTGACACCAGAGCAACTCTACACACTGAAGAAACTTGGATACAAGAACAAGAACTATGTGCCTGTTGGGAGGCGAGGGATCTATGGAGGTACGATACAGAACATGCACATGCACTGGAAGAAGCATGAGACTGTGCGGTTATGCTGTGACAATTTCCCCAAGGAGAAGATCAAAGCAATGGGTGAACAGCTTGAGCGGCTGAGTGGAGGTATTGTGATTGACATTCATCAGGCAAAGACTATCATTATGTGGCGGGGCCGCAATTACAAGCGACCCAAAAATTACATTCCAGAGGTTTTCAAGAATTTCAATAAGCGCAAGGTTGGTTGCGTTTTCATTCTTATATGTCTCTTAAACTTGTGGGTATCTCACAAATGGGGATCAGGAAATTATAGCTTTCTAGTTGAGCCATGTGACCCAGATTTTGAGTTCTGACTTTGAGTTGTATGATGTCAGGCACTGTTGAAATCTAAGCATGAGCAAGCAATAAATTCATTGCGGGACAGCATTCAAAGATGGGAGAAAGACCTGAGGGATTTGCGGGCTGATATTGCTCGTAAGAAAGCCAAAGATTCTCGCTGGGCTGCAGAGAATCCAGGTGTTCCCAATCCTGAACCGGCATATCAATATGCCGATCAGCAACAACAAAAGTTTGAATACAATTCAGATGATGACGATTTCTCAGACTCTGCTACCATCTACGATTCTGATGGGAAAGTGCTGGAAGAATACACAGAGTCTGATGACTCTCAGAGTGACGGTGCTGGCATCTATGAATCTGACGGGAAAGTGTTGCAACAATACTCGGAGTCTGACTCTGAGAGTGATGATGGTACTGTGTTGGATGAGGTTTATGGGCTCCATAGTGAGAACTATGATTCTGTATCAGACTCTGAGCATGACAGCTACTGGGATGATGAGCATGTTCCAGATGGGTCAAGATCCAAGGAAGAAATCTGTACACCTCTAAGGAATGATATTGAACTGCACCAAAGGGAACAGCAACAAGGGATTGCAAAGCAGTTTGGTCAAGCCTAAGTGGCATGAATGTGGCTGGAGGTCTATCCTCTAGAGACTAAGAAGAAACCGTATTTAGTTTGCAGGATTTAACTCTAGGAGGTTTGATTCAATGCATTCAGAACAGTAAATTCACTCTTCTGTCAGATTTGAAGGTAGCCCCCCTGAATCTTTTGTTTTTCATGACCCTGAGAACTTCAACAGCTGGTACTTCCATCTCTTGGAGTTTTGGTCCTGGACTTTCTGTGACAAAGGGCCTGTGAGGCTCACTATCAAGGAAATAGCACAGATGTCCTCAGTTCAGTATATCAGTTGGTGCAGTATATCATTGGAAGAACCTTGGGGGTGGGCCCTCCCACTGAAATCCATCCCAAAAACTGAAATGTCCTGCATACAATTGGAGGGATTGTCCTACCAGCCCCCCCTCAATTATTACACTCCCCCATTATTTCAATGGACCTTGACGGTTCATGTGGTGGAGGCACTGTTGTCAGTACCTTCCACCTGTGAACGAAGGGCAGAGCAAGGTCAAGGGCTGAAGGCACTGACAGTAGTGCCTCCCCCTCCATAAAAGCATAAAAACAAGGTGTACAAGCATGGGGACAGCCCAGATGCATTCATTTGAATATCACCTTACAGAAAATTCTCTTGCTTCAGCAAAATGACATGTAATTTTTCCCTGCTCCAGGTAAATTAAGTGAAAAGATGGTGGAGTGAAATTGTGCTTGAGGGTCCCTCACTCTACACTAAGACAAGTGTAATGCTCTGCACACTTTCCCCATCTACTGTTGTGATGCACTTGCACAGCTCCCTTTTGTTGTAGTGGAGGTTCCTATCCAAGTGTGGTTTCCTGAGGGAGGGCCACACAAGGGCATGAGCCTGAGGATGTTCCAGAACCTCAGGGGAATCCACAACCCAAGGTACAGGAATCAACATGTGCAGAAATGACCTTTCTTATGGGAGCATATAAGAATGAGTCCTCTTCCTCACATTATCTGCTACAGAACTTCTCCTTGGGTAGATGCTTCAAAGAATATAGAAGTAAGCAGACAGTAGTTTAGAACATTTCTCCTGCATTTTGTTGGCTTGCAAATGTGGGATTATTGAATTGTATGTGCTTTTTCTTATCATCATTTGTACACATTTTGATTTTTTTAGGGTGTTTCCTAATTAGATGTTATGATCAGTTTTTTAGAAACAATGGCAGTCAAGAAATATTGTCCGTTGCAAAGGTTCAACAAATTTAACCATGTTACTTACCATTTAGGAGTTCACTCTATCACCTTCCGTCCCATTTGACCAAAAGAAACAATGTTAATTTTCAAATTTTGTGCTCCCTATTTTGGATGCAGGCTTCCACCACATTGGAATTTGCACAATTTCCTCTCACAAGACAAATTTTTCTCAATGTAATAACATCAGTGAGTAGGGTAGACCAGCCCATCATCGACCACCTGCTTATTATCAAACACTTATTTATATCTTCATCATATGTGCTTCATGTTGAGTGAATTAAAATGTTCTGGTACTAAGGTATTAACGTAGACCAGAACATCATCATCATCAATCGTCTGTTTATGACCAAACACTACAACACTATCTTCAAACATTAGAAATCATCCTTGAAGTGCAAATGAAAAGGAGCAATGAAAAAATAACAAGAAAAATAACCTTCCAAACTTACAAATCACATTTTTTTTTCTTTTTTCTTCTCTTTGGACCTGTCTTCCTTTCAAACTTCATTAGTTTCTTATTTCTTATTTATTTTTTGAACAAAATTATAATGTTATAGCAGACCAATTTCTAATGCTATAGGAGCATAACTTTCTTATTTCTTATTTATTTTGAACTATTTATAATGTTTTGGAGAGCAATTCATAATGCTATAGGAACTTCACCTGAAGTTCTACAAATAATCTTTGAACTCTAATAGCAACAGAGCAACATACAAATAACTTTTTGGGCATTTGGACTCCAGCCTTTTGTAATGTTCGGTGGTTTGTTTTTGTTCAGTTCTTGGCACTCATTACTTTGGGGGATCAGTAACTTTCTTGTCTCTAATCTGTTTACAACCATCGCTATTGCGTCAGGTGGGCCAAGAGGAGGGGTTCAAGTTTTGTTTGGACACTATAAACAATGAAACCTTCCTCTTGGATCTAGCCTGCCCTGAGCTATTAAGCACTCCATCACCAGCCAGACTACAGTAGTAAGAACTTAAATCATGCACAAATTTTGCTCAGCCATAAAAAGTCATGGACTTTCTTAGCCATTTTTAAAAAAAGGACTTTAATTGTTGATCCAGACAAGCTGGTCTATTCAACTTTGTACAGGAGAAATTGCAACTGTCCTTGTAACAAGAAAAATTGTTCTGCCTTTCTTCATCCTGAAGCCCTCAACTCAGGAAAACCTCTTTTCCACAAACCTCCAACTCAACAGACAGGGAGCATTCAAATCCCCAAGCAGCAATCGAACATTAAGAGACTACACTCATGCTAAGTTAAGTGCAACAAACAGTTAGGAACAAAGATGATTGTACCAACCTTTGGGAGGTGAAGATCTGACTCCGACTTCTTAAGAACCTAGATCATAATACTGATCAGGGTGTTCAAGCAGCAAGGGGAGATCGAAACAATGCTCTGCGACAAACTCACCAGGAGAAAGGTAATACTTCTTGGGCACAAACCATTCATGTGTCAATAGTCCTGTGAGATTCCTTCAAGATGAGTTGAAATGTACAGATATTCTCTTGAATGCTGCAGTCTAAGATATCTTCACACCACTTTCAATTGGAGCACCTGACACAAGAGAAGGAATCAGATAAACTAATGATGCATCCCCATGTGGGTGCTGGGATCCCCAGTGTCAAACCGTGCATGCCCAGCGGCCATAACAGACCTGCCAGAAGCTTGCTGCAGCAGCAGCAGGGTTCCTCAACATCTACCCCTGTTAGCAGTACCTGCAAGTCTCATCATCTTCCTTCGTTTGTTGCCCCATAATACTACAGACCAAGAATCAGAAAAAGTGTAAACAACAAGACCTCAGAGTCCAATAGCAACAAGAAAGAAAGAAGATGCTCACGAAAGTTGGTGTAAGTGGAAACCCTATCTCTTCAGATCTCGTCTGTTTGTTCAAGGAAGCACATGAACTATGTAGCTCCACTTTGCATCACTCCGTTCAAGAAACTTTTTGGTGGCTCAGGTGAGTAAGGAGATGATCATGATTTGAAGATCGGCAACAACTATTGGTGCTCCTCTCTCATTCTTGCAAACCTGCACCGGCAACTAAGGGCAAGCAAGTACGAGAAAGAAGAAGAGAAAAGACCATGAAGCCGTCATCTTGACCCAAAGCTCACCAATACGGTTGTCATCACTGCCTTTCTTCGGACGCAATACATGGAGCAGAGCATACTAACAACATATAGACAGAAATTGCAAAACACAGACACGAGTACAACCTACAAATCTATAGAGCTTCAGAAATTACGCAGCGACAATCCAACGTTTGTATCAGAGAACACAACAGAAAATACCTAAGACAACAAAATATTATTGTGTGAGGGGGAGGGGGAAGTCCGCCATTGGCACCATTGCTCTATATAAGAGCTTGCTATGCGGACCGTCTTCATCGTGCTCTGCGACTGCGATGCCAAGCACCATGCTCTGTGTGTCAGCTACGCAGCCAAGCTCACACATGTACAAGTGTGGCGACAGCGAAACCGAGAGTCTGGCGGGCACCCCAGCGACAACAACACTCAGATAAGATCAAGTAGTGTTAACGAAGAACTGCGACGCCGCCAGTTCATATACCCTATCGTTTCCATACAGCAGCAGCAGCTGACGCAAGGACAGAGAAAGAGCGCTAAACCCTAACCCTAACGTTATCCTTTTCTTCCGAAACCCGCGAGAGAGATATCAGAAGGAGAAAAAAAGAGCGCCAAACCCTAACCCTAACCCTAACGTTATCCCTTTCTTCCGAATACCTGGTGTGTGAGAGAGAGACCAGAGATTAAGAGAGCGAGACACACTCAGAGACAATGGCCAGGAACTGTTTGAAGCCTGTGTTGTGAGGCAAATGCAAACGCACTGTGAGGTTTTGGTTGCTACCACGGAGATGGACTAGGTTTCTTCCTCGGGTCGCAGGTCGGCTTGGAGGTTTCATCGCAGCAAGGGGGCGAAATGGAGCCTTCTTTAGGGAGATGGAGTTTATCGGCCTCCCCGCATTCCGTTGCATCTCCACTCTGCTCTCTCTTCAAGTGTTCTTGCTCCCAAATTTCCTTCTCCGACTCCATTTCAGCGGGTACGTCATTCAGGAGCCTAATTTCAAGCAACGATAAGCCTTCTTTGCGTGCAGCTGCTCCAAAGAAGCCGGTGGTTGTTTATGTGCAAGCTGCCAGTAAGCTTGCTCAGGCGAAATCTCCTCCAAAACCAAGGCCACGAAAGCCAAGAGTAATTCTTAAAGCTCCTTTAGATGATACACGGCTTGCCGAAAAATTCTTGAACAGTCCACAATTGTCGTTGAAATCCTTCCCGCTTCTTAGCTCCTGCTTGCCATCAGTATCTCTCAACGATCTAGACAAGGCATGGATGGAAGAGAATCTGTTGGAAGCAAAAGATGCACTAGGGTTAGCATCATTGGAAGTGGAGGAAGACACTCCTGGAGCACATCTGGACACTCTGCTGTACCTTGCCTTCCAGCATGAAGCAAGCCAAAGAGCTAAAAAAGCCCCATATGTGAGAAAAGCTCATTCGCGCCTTGCTTTCTTGGGGCAGTTTGTTGTTGAGCTCGCCTTTGCTGAGCTTTTCCTGCAAATGTTTCCAAGGGAAACAACTGGGTGTCTGCGAGAGCGTGTCTTTGGACTCACCAGCAAGAAGGTGCTTCCCTCGTGGATAATAGCTGCATCCATGGACCGACTGGTGTACCCTAATGAAGACTTGGATTGTGTAAAGAGAGACATTCGTGAGCCTATTTGCAGGTAACATAATTCAGAGTTTTGTAAGACAGATTGAAGTGCATTATTAGGCTTGCATTGTCTGCTTTAGTACAACCAGAATTATTATACATGTTTAGCTTTTGAGGTTTTTGTATAAGCATTTTCTTGATTTGTTTTAGGAACAAGAAATGAAAATTGCAGAAGTTGGATGTAGGTCAGTGTTCTGGGCGCTGCTGGGAGCAATCTACTTGACACTGGGCATGCCAGAAGTGTACAGAGTACTGTTTGAGGTTTTTGACATGGATGTGGATGCCAAGACATGTCAGCCCAAGATGAGGAATGTACAAGATCTAGACTATCTTTCTCCAGAGCTTGATGGCAAGAGACTGACTTGGCAGGAAATCTGTTTCTACCAGGTCTGCATGCTTCACTCTGAAAACTACAGTAATCTCCTTGCTTTCCCTGGTTTTGGGTTTGTGCTAAAACGGTTTCTGAGCTTGCAAGATTTTCTGGTAGCTCAGATCCTAGGTTGTGGTTTCTTCCTACTGCAGCCTCTACCAGGGACATTGTTCTCAGAGCCACGGCTTTTCCGAGCATGTGTACCTCCTGGAATGCATCGATTTCGAGGCAATCTGTGGGAAGCTGAAAGCCTCCAGCATGTGAAGCAAATTCTAGGATATCCACTTCCAGTGGCAGACACTGATTCTGAGACTACGAAGGCTCGTAATACCGAACTAGAACTTGGGCTTCAGGTGTGTTCCCTCTCTAGAAAGAGAAAAAAGAATGTACTTTAAGCACTGGGGATTGGGATAGGTTTGCAGAGAGGCTTATCTGTGTCCATCAGGTTCATCCTCAATACAGGAGAAAGAATCACAAATTGTGAATGTGAGGATTGATGTAGGTCTCTGAAATGGAATATTGCATGACATCTTTAGGTTGCCATAGTTGAGAAGATGCTCTCTATGCTTTTAAGTATCATAAACAAATAAGCACATGTTTACAGCCCACAGTAGATCATACTTCTGCCTATTTGATTATTCCATAATTGGACATCAAACTGAATTTGATGGCAAACCAATGGAATATTCTTCTGCATGCTTTTGGCAGGGTTTGTTGATATGCATTTTTGTGACCATTGGGGCTGCATTCTAAGCCATTTTCTCATGAAATTCTGTTACTATTGTGTTGAACAGAAAGGTTTGGAGGCTCCAAAGGTCTTGTAAGAGCCAGGCAGTCATTTTTGTGCTCAACATCTCTAAGACTCTAATGCTTCTGCATGTGATGTGGGCAGTTATGTTTTCTTCATCCATCAGCATATAAGATGGAGCATCCACGATTTACATTTGAACGGTTAGAATACTTGGGGTCAAAGATTCAGGTGCTCTTCTCCTACCTCAACTCTCACTCTCAGTGGTGTCTGAGCTTGATGCAACACTAGGAAAAATATCTGTGTATGTGCTTCTCTATTGAACAGTCCTGTGAACTGTCTTCAAATCAAAATCTTTGTGATTTAGGTACCACTTTGTTGAGCATAGACATCATGAAGGGAAACCATGGGTACCTATCACATGAATCTGCTGGACACAGACAATTCACTGTATCCTCTGCATTTGCCTCTTTTTCTGAGTAAGGGACACTGCTGAATCTCATGTCTTTGCATGAACAGGATGTGATCATGGCAGAGAGGCTTTTGATGAAGCACCTAGATGGTCCAGGTGTCTGGTTGGCAGAGAAGCATCGACGGTTGTTGATAAACCGGCTCTGTGGCCGCTATTTGCGTGACAAGAAGCTGCATCATTATATCATATATGGTGAGGAGCGTAAAGAAGTGTTTGAAAGAGCTAGGCGCCTACGCAACTTTTCAACAACTGGTGTCTCTCAGGCTATTCATGGCCTTGGTTATGCAGTATATGGTCGACCTGAGGTTCGTCGGCTCATGTTTAGAGTATTCAACTTTGAGCAAACAGAATCACCAATATAAAAGATGGGCTCCATTTCATGGAGCTAGGAAGCCTTCTGCAGGCATCTTAAGTGATTGTGGTTGACAGGCAGGCAAATTAAATTTGTTGTGAGGAGCTATAGAGGCTTTGGTTCCATCTGGAAATGGCATTCCCTGACAGTAATTTTCATACTGTGTAGTGCATTTAGTAGTTCCCAGTACAGATGCTAGAGTTTTGCCTTGTATTTGCAAATTGGCTCATCAGCTACAAACAAAACTAGTGATTTTCGTAACACTGGAGAGCACAGTGAATGCTTCTGCTGTTGTCTGGGATTTTTGCTGTTTCAGAGCAAAGTGGCCCTTTCTTTGTGGGGCTCTGGGCACCTCACAAGTGCTATCAAGATCCCCACAAAGCCTAGGTTTATAATTGCAGATAGTCATACTTCTCTCACAGTTGTTTCTAAGCAGCCATATGCCTTATAGAATGCTGTTCTGTCTGTGTTAATGGCTGTACTTCTCTCACAGATGTTTCTAAACCACGAAGCTCTTTCTACAAAGCTGTGTGCTTGTTGGTCTATGACAATTGACAAGTTGTTTAAAGTTTACATCCCTCTTAGAATAGTTGCTTGTTTCGGAGATAATCTGTTAGTTCCTGATCTCTGATTTTTCCATGGTGATAGAGACTATCACTGGTGGCATATATCATTGAGTGTAATTGTACTTCTAATCACCTCTTTTCCATTTCTTGGATTTAGTTTAACCAACTTTTCTTCAGGCTGAAACATTGGCATGTGCGACAACTGTTTTTTTTTCCAGCCAGAATGCACAGGCATTAACATTGGGAAAGAGGATGTTATGTATATATATGCTGCATGAAAACTCTAAATCCTTATTATCTCTTAATCTCTCAATTTTTTCCAGGTTGGCCACACTATATGTACACATAAGTTCTTAATTCTTCGAAAAGTTTAAATGCCTACTTGATTATCACTAATCTTGTTGTGGACATTTGTTGTTAACCCTGATGTTGGATTAGCAGTTCTGAAATTCCAGATGGAATACGTGCTGCATATATACACTATCCGAGTGGACTGGTCTCTCTGTGAACAAGCCTTCTGTGGAGTGGTAAAAGTAAATGATACTGAAATTTTCTTTTCAGGAGACTGCATGAAATTTCATCTCATGCTAGAGTACTTGATAGGTATGAAATGCTTGATCTTGGCAGCATCTCCATTGCAGTAAATTGCAAAAAGGGTCTAAATTCTTGAACTCTAATGTGTGAAAGGCAAAATATGAATGATCATGCAAAGAGAATAGAACATCGTGGGTATCTGCAGCAAAGTCAGAGACTGGATTGTTTACTGATGTGCTGAAGGATTAGTTCAACAGTACTAACAAACAGATTGATTGTTGCAGGAGTGCTTGTGTTGGGTCTGAGGTCTGAACTGCAATGTAATGAAGCAGAGGCTTGGGTTGCAGAAAAGAGCATCTTTTTGAGAAGAAACACTGGCAGTTAAGTACACAACATCCACAACTATTCAAGCTTCTCTCTATTTTCATAGCTCAATAATGGTTGTCTGCATTGATGGTTGTCTAGTACAGTGTGTAAAGAACTTGGAATTGGTTGCTACCAACCTTCTCTCTATTTTCATAGCTCAATCATGGTTGTCTGCATTGATGGTTGTCTAGTACAGTGTATAAAGAATTTGGAATTGGTTGCTACCAACCTTTTGATTGACCATGATAGCTCACCCAGCTGGCCGAGTGATAATATACATCTATCTGGGAGTGACATGTGCAGCCCTAAATGTGAATGATCATGGGACATGGTAACCAGCCAGAGCTTTGCAGGTTACTGTGAACAGTTGAAACTGGTACAAGGCTGGTATTGCCTTATGTTCCTAGCAGTGTTGCGCAGTTCTCAACTTTTATGAAGAACCTGGTTCCAGTTCTAAAAAATAAATTAGGCACCCTTCACACCTGCCATTATCTCACTGTTAAGTCAGTGTTAAGGAAGGGCCTTTTTTTCACAAATTCATACCAATGGTGCTACTTAACACTAAATCCTTGTTGGCAGCTGATATGGCACTAGGTGATAACTTAGTCTTAGGATGGTGGTAGGCTGGTGGTAAGATACCATCAAATCTTCAAAAAAGGCAGATTTCCTACTAAAATGCCAGAGTTATATAGCAGCTCAAAAATGGGTCTTGTAAGTCAGTGTTTGGTGGCACCCCTAACTGTTCCCCTTGTGAACATCTTGATTACAAAGTTCTATTCAAAGTTACCATGTTCCCAAGCATTCTCTACGTTCGTTACAATTTTTATGGGCAAGAAACTATGAAGTTCTGCTCGCCCTGAGGGCAAGAAACTATGAAAGCTCAAGAAGCTTTGAGGCCAAGAAATTATAAAAGCTTTGGAAGCTCTAAAGGCAAGAAATTATGAAGCTCCAATAGCTTGAAAGGCAAGAAATTGTGAAAGCTCTGTAAGCTCTGAGGGCAAAAATTTATGAGGCTCCGTGAGCTCTGGGGGCAAGAAACAATGAAGTAATGAAGAGAGAGGACAGTGAGAGGAGAGTGAAGAGGGTGGAAAAGTTGAGAATGTCGAAAGGGGAATGGCTGAAAAAAAGGAATGTCTGGAAATTCTTTTATGTTTTGGGTAGGCTAAACCAAAATTGGCTCTTAACTGCCGATTAACCTCTGGTTAGCCCCCAGTTCTACTAGTCCTTTTTTCCCCCAAATATTGTGGATCCAGTTCTTTTAAAATACCAGGATTCTGGTTTGGTTTTGGTTCTTTGATAAAAACCAGAACCCAACTCTGGTTCTGGTTTCAAACCCGGTTCCAAAAATCTGGCCCAGTTAGAACCGACACCTGTGGTTCTAACCCTCCAAACCAGGTACCTGCTCAACACTGGTTCCTAGTCCCTACTGGGCCTGGTATTGATACCAGCCTAATATTGCTTCAAGTTATATCACCCTGCTAAAGTACTTCTATACCAGTGCACAGACCAGACTATAAACCATAACTTGGGCCTCTATGCTAGACTGACTCTGGTTCAGACTAAAATCCTTTAAAATATGAATTCCACAAAGAATGTTTTCATGCAAATTTCCCTTTCTAGCTCATAAGGGCTTGAATGAACTTAGTACCTGCCAATTCAAAAGTGGATGGAAAAACCCAACTGACTCTGTTGTTGTGGATGAACCTGGATGAGCCCTAATTCAGTTGCTGTTGGGTTTAACCTTGGTTAGGTTTCAAAAGTTACTTTTCTACTATAAAGATGTCAAAAGGTATTGGGCTTTACAAATTACCTTCCTTTAGTTATAGGTTTGTTAAGCTGCACTCTATCTATGTTGTGGCCCCAATTGTGGTAACATGGGTTCTTGTTTGTTTTGGTCAACTTGCTTGTCAAGTCTCCTTTGCTTTTGCTTGTTAGTTACCTTTGTTTTTGAGTTGGTCTTGTGCAAACTCTAGTTCCCCCACTCCACTCTAAGCAATCCACTCTAAACAACCATTCTCAAGTCACATCCACTAAACAATCTAGCACCTCAATAGGAATTTGTGACACCTTCATCCCTTTGCCACAATAGCATAACAACAATGTGCCCCCCACACCTTACACATTTGTAGGTCATTGCTTGCAAGTGTGACTTAGAGCAAATTGTCCCCAAACCCACACCCTTGCAAGAGCACCTCAAAGTTTAAAGGTGCCCATCATCAAAGTAGTTTGTAGCAATGTTTTACAATAGTTATCAAAGCATCTTCACCCCACAGTAATAAACATCCCTTGATATTAAATTTTGTAACATGTTGAAAAATTTCATATTATGCACTAAATATGGCCAAAATGTTAGAATTAAGAAAGTCATTTATGTAAAAACTTCCTATTATGATTTTGGTTAGTGATAATGATTGGTCCAAATGTAAGAACTTAAATGATCTCTTATTGTTTAAAGCTAACTTTTTATATATTTATGGTTAGGAACAATAAATAATAAACATTAAAATTAAATTATTTTATTTTAAAGGTGTAGTTTACAAATGTGCGGTGGAAATGCTCCCAAAAAACATCATCATCAATATTATGGTTGACTAGTTTTATTTTTTCAAACCATTTCAACAAGTCTTGAATAAACCAAGTTCCAATGTCAATATTGTGATGTAGCCAAAATGATGATCATTCACAAGAAGATTTGTAAAAGATTGGTTATAAACAAGATATTAAACTATTTCTTAAAAAAAATTCCTTTTATATTGTTGGTTATTATTGTTCAAGATTTGGTATTTTTATTTCATTTTTTTTGAAAATTCATGAATTTATGTCTTTTTTCATGAAAAATTCTTTGCATAGGTCAAATTCAAAATTTTCAAGTAAAAAATAATGAAAATTCCCCAAAATATATAATTATTAACACCAAGACATATGTGGATATGGGATTTCATTCTAAGATGTTTTGAACCATGTTGTTTGCATTTTGACTTTTGTGGTTTACATGTTTTTTTCTATTAATTATGATCTCTCATAACATAGTTTTAGATGGAAGTCGTTAGTGATTTTAGTTGGTTTATAACAATACAATCTATATCCCAATTGTGGCCACAACAAGGTGGATGTTTTACATTGGTTTGTAACATGGCAACAACTACTATAGCAACATTGGGTGAAAGATGTAAATGTGTCATATTGACATGGATTTGAAAGCTTAAATTTGTGTTGCCTTAAATTCATTGTAGAGGTTTGAAACCTTGTAGAAGTTTGAACCCCTCAAAGGAAACATAGTAGAGAAGAAATGTAGGATTTCTATTATAGAATTTGAAGTACTTGTGAAAAAAATTTAATGTATTTCTTGCATATAACTTTTAAGCTTCATTAGATTGAATTTTTTTTTGCATAATTGTCATTAGGTTTTTTTTGGGTTGTTGTGAAACAATTCCTTCTAACATGTGGTGGGTTTAAGTGGCCATAATAAGTAGCACGAAGTTGAGTGGTAGTTGGAAGAGTTTAGGGTTTTGGAAACTATTTAAGATGGTTGTAAAAAAGGAATTAGGAGTGTTAGATGGGTTTGAAGGATTGTTAAGGTAATATGTGAAGTTGACATCTATTCGATTTATAAAACAATGGGTGACTCCTGAACTTTATAATGAACTTCTATTTGAGATATTTTCATCACATGTGAACCCATTAAACAAGTACAAGGATTGTCATGACTTCCAATGGGTGTATTGTGCAAGGGAATGGTCAAGTAAGTTGTGACTTTTTGACCACAAGTTTAAAGGGTGTTTAGACACTCCCATTTACCCAAAAATAAAAAACCCCATATCTATGCCAATGCTTCCCAATTTGATTAATGCCCAGTTATCAAAGGAGTTGAAATGACAAATTGAGAATAATGATGCCTCCTCTAATCAATTGAAGTTGAAAACCAAGCTAACATAGATTTAGAGATAACTTTCAAAAAAATTCCAATTTGTAGTGAACATGTCTATGTCTAGGTGTGTAGGTTTAAGACCCTCAAAGGGTTATTGCTAGAGTTTCATTATAGTAGAGAACATAAAAATGGTGCGTGAAAAAATTTAGGACAATACATGCAAAACCTTTGTTAAAAAGGGGGGGGCATCACCCAAAAAATGGCATGCAAGTACATCAAACGACACATTCTCCATGGTGGATGTGCCACAAGAGGAGCTAGATGTGGATGAACCCAAAGTTACAAAATAGATGACAAAGGAGACAAAGTTGCTTTTGTCAATTGATCAATATATAACTACCACTATTGGTAATATATGTGACACTATCACAAAAGTATTAACTTCATTTGATACAACTAGCAATTGCCATGCACAAAAGCATGATAACAAAAGTGACATTAATATTAAAGGCCTTCACATCCTTCAATACACTTCAAAAGCAACAAATTTTTTTATACCAAGTCTGCTTCATCCCAATATGGGAGGGGAGAATCAAAATGAATCCAAGATGACTTCACACATCCATCCATTTCCACTATAGGGTGAAAACATGGTAAAGTGTACAACTAAAAGTACTTGCCAATCTACTTGCCAAGTGAAAAAAAAGTACTACCAAAACCCATCACAAAATTGTTATGCATTCAATATTTTTTGTTGAATGATAAAAAATAAAATAAAAATTCTTCATTATTATGTATTAAATTTTTAATTTTTAATTATAAAAGTAGGTTTCAAGTAGACTTTTCTAGATGCAAGTAGCTTTTAAAAACTACTTTTTGTGGTGGAACATTTGATTCAAGTATCTGTCAAGTATATTTTACCAAAGAGAAAGTAGATTTGTTTTTTGGTGAAGCCCTTGAATATATAATGATCTTTATGTTATAGCTTCATACATGTATATTTCATTAAATTTTCTAATGAAAAAGTAGGTTTGAACACCATATTGACTAGTCATTCAAACCTACTTATTCCCTACTTTTATTATTCCAAAGTTTTTGAATTTGTAGTTGATTTATAATATGAACCCAATTGCGGCCGCAATAGTTTCAAAATGAAATTTAAGTAAAAATTGAATTTACTTTTTTATGCTTTCATGAAAAATTGCCTTTTTAAAAAACTTGATATGTTTTCAGCAACTTTTTCAATATACTTTACCATGTTTTCACCCTACATCGAAATGTTGTTCTATGGGACCTACACACTTTTGAAAGACATTCAACATTCACAAAATCACTATTTCAAACTTGTGGATGTTAAAGTTGATAAAAATGTAATGGTCCCATGGGAACCACTTGTATTTCTACCAATCTAGGTACCACTCAAGGCTTGTTTAACTTGCTTCCATACATGTTGACAAAGTTTCACTAAGAAAATTCTTCTTTGGATGATTTCAAAGCCATGCTTGATTGAAAGGATGGGATGAATGGATTGAGAGTGTCAAGGACACAAAGGCTCATGAGAACAAAGGATAAAGGAAAAAACTTAAATCTAACTTTCAAACAAGGAATGAGACAAGACTATGTGATTTAAAAAAAGAACACAAGAACACAGAACAAGAACAAGAACATGAGATGTGTAAAACAAATATGAAAATGGATCTTTATTATCTTGACATATGTAAACAGGAACATGAAAAAAAAAAAAAAAGGTTATGGTGCAAGATTGTGGCTAAGATTAGTGTTAAACAAATTGAAGGAAATAAGGGGTTTTATTTATATTTATATCCCTTTGAAGACTTAGTTCAAGGAAGCTTCTATGTGTGCATCAAGTAAAGAAGTTTCTTGAGAACCTTCCTAACTGAGAGTCGACTATGAATTAACTAAAACTTAAATGAAAGTTAATTGATTTAACTTGAAGTTGACTGGGAGTTAACTAGGAGTTAACTATGACTTAATTGGGTTAAACATGCCCCTAACTCACCCACTGAAAGTAATTGCTGGTAATGGTTTTTCAAAGGCTTCAACGATAGGCAATGGCAAACAATCTTCTCAATGATGCAAAAGGAGGGGGCCCATGTTATTTGTAGGCGAGGTGGGGCATTAGTTGGGGAGATTTGGCAAATCCAAACCCAAATAAAATTTGGGAAGTTGAAAGATTCGGTGCCACATGCATATTTGTGTCCTCACTTATTGGGACAAATTGTAACATGTGATTACTTTTATGTAACATGGCAAACATTTACTTTTATCATCTATTTTTTTTGTAACTTGGGTTAGGAGGCATTCCAAGTTTGGAATCAATGGAATGTGAATCAAGGGTAGTTACATGGACGAAGATGATCGAGGATTGTCATAAACAAAGGTACCTAGCTCAGGAAAGATTATTTGTGAGGTGAGATGTTGGAATGTTTGATGGTAATAATCATGTCTTTCATGTCAATGTGATAGAAACATCTTCCACCAAGGAGGTGCAACCTTGCATAATGAGTAGGGAGGATGGTCAATTAGTCGTGGTATTCCTAGAATCAATAATCAATAATCAATAAACGACCACAATTGCTACTAGCATTATCATTCTTTATGACATGGTCGTCTTAATACCTTGATTTCCTAAGAAAATTATGTGCATATTTCATAGCTACAGATTCCCATGCCATTCAAATCCATGCAAAATAGTAGCCAACCAAGGAATTTCACCCAATTCAAATCAAGAAAAAACTTTAATCACTTGATATAATTTAGTCAATTTGAATCAAGCTTAACTTGTAGTTAGTTGGATAACCTCACACAATTTGAAGTAGGCCTAAAGTGCAACCAATTGGATTTATAGATGTGTTTTGCATCCCCAAATCTTGATTACATGACCCAACTTGACTCACCTATAAGAAATCTAAGTAGGGAAGTTACATTAGCAAAGGGTCACATTACATTGCAAATTATATACCATTCAATGACATGCATGCCCTAGCCATCAACAACGTTTGTAAAAAAATGAAGGAATCATTGTCCATGAAAATGTTGCATTGCCTTATTATGCCCTTAAAAGATGAAGCACTACAACATTTGTGTCACACATTAAGGTCATAATTTACTTTCGTCATGTGATAGGTGGATGTTGATCTTCATTTTCACATGCCATATTTGAATCATAGTATGCAACATACTAGTAACATGGTTGGTGTATTGTTCCTTGTTCCCATTGTAAAGTTGACGAGTTGCTAGATGAATTGGGAAATGATGTGCCTTTGGATACACATGATTATATCATTTTTTTCAACGGCTTCAAAAACATGGAAGTCAACATCCTCTTAGATGGCCTTTAGAGTTTCATGGATTTTGAAGCACCCATGTCTAACAAGTGGTTGGATTTCATGTTTGTACATACATTTGCAAAGAATGACGTGTCAAACATGGGCATGTACATTTTGTTAAATGCACGAGCTTATAAATTACTAGTCTAGAATGGAAGAGGGACAAAACGATGGGCAACAACATACTTCAAGCATTGTTCACATCTAAGTAATAATGTGGTTGTGCCATATTTGGACAAGACCATTGGTCCTTATACATCCTTGAAAAAGAACGCAACATTTAGCACGACTTTATACCAAGGTTCCATAGTAACACATCTATCAAATTTGCACATAACATGTGTATTGCATGGATATGTTCCACATGCTTAAATGAAGATGACACAAATTTTGCAACATTTGTGAATATGGATATGTTTGTTTCAAAGGTGTTTGCTCAAAAGAACTTTTGGGAATGTGACCATCAAGTTGTGTTCAATTTTAAAACCTACATATAGGAGCGAGGGAAATTAGTTTCATTATTTGGTTATCTTGTAAGTTCAAACACAACTTGTCATGTCATGCGACATGGAAATTACATGTTTTTATAATGATAGCATAAGCCAAACATTATGAATTTATTGATATCTCTCTTTGTTATTTCACATGAAAACACATCATTATGAGGAATTATGTTCACTGGAACCACATTACCCTACAACTGAAGCTCCAAAACAACCTTATATACAACTACACTACAACTAGAGCATGGAAATATGGGCAATTAATAAATAAAATGCCATTTTAAAAAATCAATTTAAGTTGCAATTTAGTTGCAAATGGGAGATATATATAGTGTAATGTACACATTATACATACGTATGTAGTCAATCATGTTTGATTTTTTAACAAGTTGCACTTTAATTGTGTGTGGCAATTACATTACAATTGGTGTAAATGTAATATTCAATCAACAATTACATTACAATTAGTGTATAATTTTGACACATAAAATCATGCCACACACATTTCCATCGCCCATTACATATGACATTTGCAACTAGTTGTCAACTAATATTCACATTGATTCAATTAATTGTGCAATTATGTTGCCATTATAAAAATACAACGTTTCCACTATTTTGTGATTATTGTTCAATTTTAATAAATTAGTAACTATAAATAATAATATTTTATCCTTAATATTCAATAATGAATTATTTTATCAATAAATTATTAACTACTACATATCCATTAATATTTAATTTAAATTAATCAATCCAACTCAAACAATTAGTTTGTTAATTGACTCGAATAATTAATTTAAAAGTAAATAACTAAATAAATAATTTAAAAATTAAATTTATTCATAAAAGTATTAGGTTCAAATGATCAATCATCATTTCAAAAATTCAAATAATTAATTATTTGATAACTATGTATTTTACCCAAATTCATATTTAATGTTTAATATTTAATAATGACATATTCTAAATAACTTATTAAATATTAAATATTTATTAATACTTAATTTACTTAATTATTATGAATTAATTAATTAAAATGAATAATTAAGTATTACTCTGAATTAATTATTTTAATTCAGATAATTATTTTTTAAATTAATTTTGATAATAAATAATTAATTATTTGAACTAGATATCTAAATTTTAATTCTAAAAAATTCACCAACTAGTTAATTATCTAAATTAAAATAATTATCTTAGATAATTTATTCATATTATTGATTATAAGATAATCCAAATAATTAATTTTCTAAATCCATATGATTAATTATTTGATAATTGACTAATTAGTCATTTAAATTAGATTGATAAATTTAAAAAAATCAAATAATTACTTATTTAGTTGTATAATGTACAAATTTTTTTTAAAAAAACAAAGAATGTGGAAATATATATATATATAGTTGCAATTAATGTGCAATTAAAAGATTCAACCCATAAGGTTTGTCCTTGAATCTCATTTCACATATTATATTAAAAAAATCTCTTTTCTGTGTGATCATAATAAAATCCATGTGTTAGTTTGGGATGAGTTTGAAAAAACTTAACCCTAAAAACAAAATTGTTAAACTGTGGAATTTGGCAATATGGTTACCATCAAGGAAAAATGTTGTTGAATAAAACAAAGAATAAGAAAAAATATGAAAAACACATGAGAGTAAAACTTGTTTATTGTCTAATTACCGTTTGTAGTAGCTATTATCATGTAATACCTACCATCTTGTAGTAGCTACCATCATGCAACCGACTTGAAAAAAAACCCACAATTGCATGCAAACCTTTGATAGCTTTTTCCTATTGTCTATAGCACTTGCAGACCTTTTGTAGTTGTTACCTACCATCTAAAACACCTGCAGACCCTTTGTGGCTATTATTTATCATTTGTAGCAATGTTACCTTCCTTGCAAACCTTAAACTCATGTTTATTTTTTTGTTGTTGCCTTCCAGTGGTAACTACCATCTTGTGGTAGAAGGTATTTTCTACTCCATAGACAAAGAATAGAGGGAGAATATCCTATTGTTCTTGTAGAAAAAACAAAAAACTATTACATAAAACATAACAAAACATTATGCGATTTTAATGTGTATTACCTTCCCCCACTATCTAATATCCTCCAAGTAAAACAAAATTAAAAAAAAATGAGACTTTTTCAACCATTTTCCATTGCAAGAATCAAAATACAAGATACTTCCATATTTTCTACCTCTATTTCCAATGTCACATACACAATTCTTCCCCAAGAGAACTTTCCTAACCACATCCAATTTAGAATCATACAAAGGAATGATCCACAATCCTCCTCTTCAAAGGATAAATAAGGAACTCAAGGGTTGAATCCTTATCTTCCTAAATTTCTTTATCCTTCTAGATCTCCTTATCCTAATCCCTTTCGCACATCCTAGTCAAGGGAAATCCATCCATCCTTTATTCATTTAAATTAATTAACCTAGATGGCTTCACCCCTTAGTAAATAGAAGATGGTAAATAGGACATTTACCATTAGTAACTAAATGGTTACTAGGATGCCTTTCTAGGTTTACTAGACTAGGATATTATTTCTAGTAACTAATATTACTTTTATTAAAAAATTTCCTAGAATTAACTTTTGATTATTTTGCCCCATAAAAGTAGTTCATTGTATTGACAATACTATTGTTAGAAAACATTTTCACTCTAAAAATCTCCTGAGATTATTTTCCATCTGATGGTAACCACCATCCAATGATGGTACTATCGTCTCTTAACACCCATGGTGTTTTAACCAAACATAGGAAAATTTTCTACTGTTAACAAAAACATAAAATTAAAAAATGTATATTTACCTGGCTACTCTTTAGTTTACCTACCCTTTTACTTTCCTACCTATTTGCCTTTACCTACCTAGGTAAGTAAATAAGTGTGTAATGTAGGTAGGTAGATATGTAGCCTAAGTATGTAGGTATGTCCTACCTACCTACTTACTTACCTATGCTTATCTATTGACCTACCTAGCTACTTAAATATATTTTTATTTTTTCAATATTCAATTAATATGACATGTGGCAACTTTCAACAGTGCCATGTGTCACAATCTAAGACCATTAAAAATGAACAATCATATGGATGGTGGAGATCAATATTTCAAAAGAATAATTTTCATCCAAAAATCCTCGTAATGCCACATGTCAAATTTTGATGGATTGATGAAAAATGATGTTACCATGATAGTTGCAAATTAGTTGCATTAGAATTACACAATAGTTGTTTGTATATAGTTGTAATTAAGTTGCAAGAGTTGCATATGTATATGGTTTCACATATAATGAGTTATATCCATTGCAATTTTTACAACTTGTCTGATAGCACTCATGTTGCTAAGTTGCAATGAGTTACAAATGAGTTGCAAATGATCATTGCAACTCAAAACCCAATTGCATGGCAAATCAACTCATTTTCTCATAGTGCATGTAACAAGTAGTTTGCTTATAATCATGTAACATCTAGGCATGCATTTTTTACTTGACCATAGATTGTTCAATGTGAATAGGGTAGTTCATGGCTGGAGGAATTAGAACGGACAATTCAAAGTTGTGTTATCTAAACATTAGTAGACGATTTGAAAATGAAAGACAATAGTAGGGGGTTCACACCTCCCCATGTGATGCCTTTGAAAAAAAACCCAATCTGGTGATGAGGTGATAGTTCAAGGTTCCATAACAATTGAAAACACATTGCGTGATGATGGTAAGAATATAACTCAAGGTCCTTTGCCATAAAAGAAGGTTTTTTCTCCCTTGTACACCAATTATTACATTTGTTGGGGGGTGCATCAAACAAGGCCTCCATTGATGGCAAAACAAAGGTCACCTTTAAATGGTAGAGAAAGGTATGACAACGCAACCCCACTACCCCTAGCAAAAAACCAAGACGTTATGCATTCTAGGCATGTAAATTTAATGTCCTTGAGAAATATAACATAAAGACACTTTAGGGGATTTGCAAAATGTATTTCACTTTATTTCATGATTAGAATTATAACATTGTGCTTGGTAATTGATTCACTACTACCCACAAAAGTCTAGTAGGGAAATATTTCAATCATTAAACTTTGTAACATATTGCCCATTGTGATAATTGTTCATTGGCCAAAAAAATGAATTAGGGCAATTTAAAATGACCACCATATTTTTCTTAACATTACCCATCAATTGTTATGTTATGGTGTTGATGTTAGGTATGTTAATGAACAATGATAACATCAATTTTGATTGAATGTATCATCTTACACTTTGCATTGGTGAAGGATTTGCTTGTATGTGTTTGTTCAATTCCCATTAATACACCAAAACTCATTATAACACATGTCTAAACAAATTAATCATGGGGCAATAAGATGCAAATCACCACCAATATGACTAGAATGGGTAGATTAATAATTTTGGCAATCCCATTTGTGCATTGTGAGAACATCATATTGACACAATAATTTTCAATGTTGGAATTTTTTTTCCATATCTATGAGTAACAAAAAATTTCAAAATTTGTTAAAACATGTTTAGATGGATGGAGTGACAATATTACTCTAGAAAATCTCCCCAATGTTTCAAGCTCCACCCATTGTTCAATGTTTTCTAAGTTACACTTGAATCTTGAGGCACCATTGCGATGTAGTAGCCCATGGTCAATTTTCGCTTTCAACATTTTTTGCTTTCTAGACAAATTTTGAAGTGATGCAAGAAAGTGTTCCAATAGTACTTGGTTGTTTCATGTTTTTTCTACTTGCTCAATTTGAAGGTGACAAATCTCATCTTCTAAATCCACTATTGATGGTTCTTTATGTGTCCTTGATGTCGGAGGACTGTATCAAATATTGCCTAGTGAACATCCTACCTAAGTTAGACTAAAGAAACATTGGAAACCTCCTTCAACAATCCTTTTTAAGGCACCACAATAATGCATTTGGTTCCTTCCACAAGTTTCAGGTGGAAAAACATTGTGATTTAGTGTTTGCATTTTTGTCCATGTTGTGCATATGGGTAGTTGCAATAACACACCATTAACATTTGTAACAATTGTTTAATTTTTTGTATTTCAAATTGTAAAAAAACAAAAACTACAAATGGATTTGTTTTGATAATTAATGTTATTTTCAATATTTTGGTATACACATCCAAAAAAAATTCAATATAAGGAATAAAAATACATAAAAACATTTTTTATGTTATGTAACTAGTGCTTTTAAATGGTAATTAAGTAGTAAAAACACACAAAACATAATTTCATTTTTAAAAAATGATATGGTTTTGGGAAAATTTTAATATAGACCTCAAAATATAATTTAAAATTTTTTTGAAGTTTTAATTTTAAAAAAAATGATGTATTGAAAAGATTTCAAAAATATTCTCGAAAAAACAATAAAAAAAAAAGTTTAAAGGGGTGGTGTGGTTCCTATTGGAGAGGTTTGTCTACATATTGCATAAAACATCAACATAAGAAGATCAATCTAATCCTCATCAGATTTGGATTTATTTGATGAGGTAAATGTGGTGAAGGTTGAAATTCTTTTTGATATGGACCATCAGCAAAGAAACATAGTGGAAATTTATGTTATTTTGCCTTAGGAAATTAGAAAAATAGATGTGCATAATCACATGGGTTCAATATACAAATGGGTGAGGAAGGAAGAAAATAATAATTATATACTTGACACATGGAATTACAACCACTAATCATGTTAGTATATATAAAATGAGATGAAGTGTAAAATAACAAATTCCATTCAAATGACCATGATATGACCACATGACTTGCATTCAATATTCATAATAGATTTTATTTACCTCTTGCAAGAAATTAACAATAACACGTATTCAATGGTGACATACACAAACCATTCAATTAGCATGCCAACCAAAAAACCCACATTCAAGTCAACACCCACAGATCTAATAGAGCAAACACAATCAACTCTTTCAAAGTACTTTCATTGTTTGATTTGCAAAGCCAATGCAAAACCACTCATTACTAGGGTCAAATGCAATTGATCAAACCCATGCCCATTGATCACCTATAAACACCATACACAACAACATTCCTAACAAAAATCCATATAAAGATAAAATTTGCAAACTATGAAAGTAGAGACAAAAAATTTCATATCAAAATTAACATTTGTGGATAAGATGCATTTATGGCCACTTACCATAGGGTCATAATTGAGGTCTATTCAAGTTACCCAAATTGAAAAGAATTTGGATTAAAATTATGATACTAAATGTGTACCTTACATGAATTACCCATGTTGGATGTTAAGTAAATTTTGGCCATTTATTTGGTAGTCATGACATGTTACAATTGCAATTGGTTGGTTATTGCAAAACCAACATGAAATATCAATAATGATTTGAAACCTTCAATAACCATATGCCCTTTAGCCAAAAGGTCGCACAAATGGCATAACAATATTAAAGACCCAAAATTGAATTTTTTCCCTACTAGAGCACATAACATATTCATTTATGTGCCTTGTTGATATTTAGCAAATTTCCAAGGATATGCAATCAAGCAAAATAAATGGTTGGTTTGGTTGATATTGGTTTGAGTCACAACAAGAAAAGTCAACAAATTTCACAACACATAATTCAGAAGAAGTCCCCATGTCCACATCTAGAATTTGTGTTTGCTATAAGAGTTAATGAACTCAATTCTAACATTTAATTTTGTTCTTACCAAGTCCATGTACAAACACTTAATAATAATAGTGCATCGCCTAATTTAATCCATGCATGAACATTTGCACTTGTGAAACAAAAAGAAAAAGTACTAACCATTCATAGTTCCAACCTATGCAACTTGCAAATAGGATACAAGAACAAGGAAATAAGATATCAAATTGTCCAAGTAATTGCTTGCAAAAGAATGTAAGAACTAAAGAATAGTTCCTCAAAATTTTTAGGTTTTTTCAAACTTGTCATGGTTATATCTTTTTCACCATCCAAGCTCACATGGCTCCATTGAAAACATCTACTTTCTCTTATAGAACATTCTTCAACTTTATATTCAATTCATGAGCATTGTCCATGTTATATAGACTATAACATACTACAAGGGTCAACCTTAAACATGGGCAGTAGTAGTGATAAGATGTTTTATTGCTTCTAAGACGTTTTAGAAACACTTGACTCCCTTTGATTGGTTGTTGCACCAACCAAAGAAAAAATATTGAAATTTGTAATATATTATCAAATTTGACAATCCAGTATATAACCATCAAAGAAAAAAACCATTTAACAAGTTGAAAACACCAAAAAAAAGCCTATGGACATGAAAAAAACACACAAAACTTAATCCTACTAATGGGCAATTCATTACTTCATGTATGACAATATATTTGTTCAAAATCAAAACATGTGCTTGTTGTGCTAGGTGAGAAAAATTGTAACAATAAAATGTTTCAACTCATAATTAGAAAAGTATCATTTTAAAGACCATGAATCAAAACATCAACATTAAAATTGCAAAAACCAACGCCATGTGCAATTGATGACTAAATAATCATATGCAAATTTTTCAAAAAAATTCCCTCCATGAATTTTGAATGTCTCATATGAAAAGAAAAGAAAGAAAGAAAAAAAGCAAGAAGATAAAGGAAAATAAAAGATAAAGAATGAGGAAGTAAAGAGAAAGAATGAGAAAAAGAAAAGAAAATAAACAAATAAATTAACATGTCACTGGCTAGTACTTTTCGTTGGATAGAAGATCCCAATACAACCTAGTTGGTATTTTCCACGGCAAAAGATCTCACTTGATGAAAACATGTTTCTTTAAGCAAATAAAGGTCCTAAAAATACAAAGGAATAAACCAGGAAAATTATGCTTTACATGTAAGGTAAAGATTAATGTTGTGTTGATATATAGGGTGCAACCTAGGGATATGGTACCTATATGAGTACTCATACTGAAGAACCTACTAGTTAGTTATGACCTAAGGCAATAAAAGCTTCATATTAGTACTTGGCATGGGACTTGAGGTAATACCAAAAATACACGAATGTTTGGCAAATATCCAAAAATTTAGAGATTAGGTTTGAGTATCATGTTGGATATTATTACGCTTGATATCCATGAGATATCATAAATTGTAATATTTGGGGTGATATCTTGATTGCTAGATCTCAAAGTTATGAGATTTGGCGACATAATATTCAGATTTAAAATATTTGAAATTTGGGTAGTATATCAATTCCCTACCCAAATTTGGATATCAAAGAAGGGGTAGTTTGGTTTGAAAATAAAAAGGAAAAAAATTTACAATAAGAGGTAATTAGGTTTTCACTTTATTTTTAAGAACTTACAATTTGAGGCAGCCTCTTGAAACCTTTAGTGTTGCACTCTTAGGCTCATGACTATAAAGGGCCTTGAACTTACACTTAAGGTCCATCCTCTTCATTCACATTGTGTTTATGTACTTCTTTCACACATTTTTAGGTTAGTGCTCTTCCTCTAGGTGCTACTAGGTCCGTGTTCTTCATTTGTGTTGATGTTGGGTTTCATGCATTTCTTTTGTGTTGTTGCATCCATACCCTACCTTCATGTTGCTAATGTACCCTTTCTTGGAGCTATTGTTACATTCATGCTCTTTCTTCATGTTGTTGATGTTATTGTGTTTAGTGTTTTTCCTTGGTGCTACTATTGTTGTTGTGTCCATCTTTTTGTGTTTATAAATTATATTATCCCCTTTTTCACAATTTTTAGTTTGAAAGTTGGAGCCTTTTTTGGTGGTTTACTTTTTTGTGAGATGAGTTTTTTTCTTTCCATTTCTCCAATTCATTTTTTCATTTTTTAAATTTTGGTTTGTGTTTTGTTTCTTTATATATATTTTCATTGATTTATGTTTTGTTTTTGTTTTCGTGTTCTTGAATGTTGCATTTGTTGGATTGTTTGATTATTTTTTGTGGTTTGTTGTGAATGATTTTTTACAAAACATTTTTGGATTAGAACATTATCTTACACATAATTTTTGCTTTATGATGTAGAGTGAATGAAATATTTATTCTTGCTTGTAAATGCTTGCATTTATTTTCTTTAGGCATCCATAGCAACAACATATTCCATATTCATTCTTTACAAGACATTTGTTTGTTTGAGTTTTTCCACCTTTGGCCTTATTGAATGAATGTGTGAAAAATGAAAGGGTGTAATGAAAATGAAAATAGACTAATGAAAAATGAAGGATACAAAATATTCATGAGTAAAATCAAATTTGAAGATCATGTAATGGAAGAAACTCAATAAAAATCAAGTTTGCAAATTGAAGGGAATATAATTCCCAAAGATGATGCAAAAAAAAAAACAAAAAACAAAATTTGGAAATAATTGCATTTTCAAAGAAGAAATTGAAGGCTACATAATAGAAATGCTTCATGCTGGTCTTTTTACGTGTTAACAATAATGCAAAAGTTACACCTCAAATCATGTGTTATACCTTGTGTTATTCCAATCATATGTTTTTCCTTAAATCCAAGAATAGAATTGAAGAAAGATCTAATATCATATTGTAAGAAAAATGGAATAACATGTCTGAAAAAAACAATGTGTTGATGAAAATAATGTAATAATTTTAAAAATAAATAAAAAGGAAGTCAATAATGTAATGAGAGGAAATGTGCAAAGACAACATGTTAAGAAAAGAGCAACTGCATTTAGTTCATCCATATTTAATTTTTTTGCTTCAAAAAGGCCTTCAAAAATGATGTGAAAAATGAAATGTTTTTGGAGGATCTTGTTGTTTTGGTAATGAAAAGCCATTTACCTTTGTAGTTTGTGAAATTTTTTTGGGTAAAACATTTGATCTTGCATTTGTGTCCTCAAGTTCAATTCCCTCTACAAAAGTTTTTTTCACATGATGTTTTGTTTAACTAAATGGAGATAACCAAACATACATATTTTTTCTTTTCCTTAAAAAATGTTATGGGTAGATGCAATTTATGATGGCTCATGGCAGAATAAAGGTGCTCATGATGTCTTTACACTTGTTATAATTTTTTTGGGATTTGATTGGAAATCAAAGCATGTAATTCTTAGCTTATTTGAGGTTATTAAGACCATAGACATGCATTGGAAAAAAAACTTGATTGATCTTTTGGATGCATATGGTGTGAAAAATAAGACTATAACATATGTCAAAAATAAAGTTTCAAGTATGAATACAATGATAAATGTTCTCAAGTCTATTACGAAATGTGAAGTTTTGGGCGTAGAAAAAAAACTTTCAAGAAACATGTTTTGGGCATGTTTCCTACCAAGCTTACCAATATGTCACCTTTAATGAAAAAGTTTGTAAGGGATTTAAATATGTTTTTTATAAAGTCTACCCTTATAGATTTACAAAAATGCACCATTTGGCCAAAAAAATCTAGTAAAGGTCAATAGGAATGGAACAAGGTTTGTATTGAAGCTAGTTTCAAGCTAAGAAAAATAAACATTTTAATGTAAACTAAATTAATTTGGTTTTCATACATTGTGGTTTTTATTTTTTTGTTTGCTTGTGAAAGTTCTAACATTATTATTTTGTTAATAAGAAAATTGTTCCTACAAGTTTGTAAGTAAAATCATATTGTTCTAGGAAGCACTACAATTCATGGTAGAAACTATTCTATGTTACAATTGACAAACATCAATGACAATTATTAGTTATGTTCCTCCACCTCTAACTTGACACATATTTCATTTGATGTTTTTTCTTTGGTTGTGAATGTTTGTGTGCAACACCAATCATGTGGGTATTAGTTATTTTCTAATGCCTTGCATGCAACAATTATCATGACCTTGAAATTAAAAAAGAGTTTGAAATTGCACTTTCTATGAATAATATGATGGAGGATGATTATGGTGTGGCTTTGGAGTTGTCAATGCTTGCATCTAACATCAAAAAGGAAATACATGAGGTTTTAGATGATTTTTTTTCATTTTTAAGGATGTATGAAAAAAAAAAAGGTTCAAAATATGTTATTTTTAATGTTAGACTCAAGATTTAAAAATCTTTTATTCATTGAAAATAAGGTAGCATTTCAAAAGCATTGGAATCAAAATTTCCAATCATGAATATTTTAAAAATGAATCCTATGATTAGTGAGCCAACCATGAAGTTGGTGAATAGGGAATTGCAAATGTTTAAGAGATATCTAGTTGATGCATTTAATGTCATTTGGAGTGGTTAGGAAAACATGAATCCTTTTTCCAACTATTACTTCCCTTGCTTATTAGATTCTTGGCATTGTGAGACCTCAAATTAAAACAAAAGATATTTTCTTTGGTTGGATACTTATGAATTTGAGGGGATGTTGGTTGCAATCAAATAATTTAGATAAGTTAATATTTAGAAGCAAAAACTGACCTAATGATTCTAATGTAGGTTGCACTTTGCCCTGTAGCTTGATAGAGTTTATGTTTCTTTAAAAGAGTTAGAAGAGGGCGAGTTTAAGCAAGATGAGCTTGTGGACATGTAATAAGTAATTTCATCCCCTTGTACATAGATTGTTTGTAAAAAAATTGCTGGATTTTGTTATTCAGGCTATCATAACCGCCTTAGATATTTGACGAATATTATATTCCAAGATATCTAAAAAAATTGAGATCTGACCTTTAAATTTTAAAAAAAAAATTTGATATCCTTGCCAGATATTGTAAATGAGAAAAATTGAAGAAGAATGAAAGATTGGACCTGGTTCTTAAAACCTAATTTGAAAACTGGAACTGAGGTATATCATAAAAATTATGATATCTGCCCAACACTGGTATACACCTGCCTTATACCAGTACCAGGTTCATAATACCTGCCCATATACCAGGCCAAAAAGCAGCCTTGGACCCAATACCAGTATGAGACTGGTATCAAACAACAACAAACTGGCTATGATCCACAGTAAAATTTAGCCAAATTTGGCTACAAGCAATATATGAAAGTAATTTTTAAAAAAATCCTTCTATATTTAAAAAATTATGCATAGAAATCTGGCGATTTTCCTTATGTTTTGGTCAAATTCTGGCTATTGGAAATCACAAAAAGCACTTGATTTTAGGACTTAAATTTTTTCATTTAGCTACCTCCGGGGTGGTTATTTTTGGAACACCCTGGCCCTTGCGCCTTTACACTACGCAAAAATGTAAGTGATGGCTTTTCAATAGCGAGGTTAAGTATTTGAAACTTCAGTGATAGTTTGTTTTTTTCATATGTGACCCAAAAAACAAAAAGCAAAAAGAAAGTAAAAAGAGGAATAGGTACTCTTGCTGGGAAGGATGAAGATGATAATATCATAGACCATCTGACAATTATATAAGCACCTGGCTGACATTCCCACCTTCAAGTAATTGCAGACTTATGAGGACAAACCTGGAGAACTGAAGACTGAGTCACCATAATTGCTGCTCAAATGTTCATGCTTCAATTAACCCTGCAAAACAATATTGCAAGTCAGAATCCCTCAGGGTAGTAAAAGACAAACAGATCACCCTTTTAGCAAAGCATGCAAACAAGCAAGCTTCCAGCAAAACTGTTGTTACTGTCATGAGAAATTAAAAGCTTTTCCACTACTGAAATTTGCAAGCTGCCAACAGCTTTCTGTAAATCACATTATGACATTAATAAGCTGTTGAAACACAAGTCTAGTCAGCACATCCTTGTGTATATAAGTTACCCATTTTGGATTCAATCATTATAAATTTAATAGCACTTGCTTGCACTAATTTCAGCTAGTTTGGGGAAAAAATTAAAACATTTTTGAAAGTTTTTTGCTAGATTGTACAGGCTTGCCATCTAATAAGTGCAGAAATCCTGTTGGTTTTTTGAGATTTTGAGTAGCCAGAATGAGACCAAAATGTACAAAAATCTCCAGATTTCTATACATGGTTCAAGTATGTAGCCAAAAATATAGATGGATGTTTCAAAAATTTTACTTTCACATTTAGCTTGTAGCCAAATTTGGCTAAATCCATTTATCACTCCTTTGCCAGTGTTTCAGTGGGTAGGCAGCCTTCAATTTCCACTTCTATGGATGACTTCCACACTATATCAAACACAACATGGCCAAAGTGAACCAGCACCCACCAGCTCACCATCCACTGGATGCCCGTTATTACTTAGTTATGGATGAATCTCAACTGAGTTAATATTTGGTTCCACCTTGGTAACAGATTCTGTAGGAAATAGGACCTCCTTGTGAGTTGTAAATTTCAGCTTTTCTTTTCTACCTACCTACCTACCTAGGTAGAAAAAGAAAAGTAACTGAGCTAACCATCATGGTTAGCTAGGGAACTGGGACCCAACAGAAAACTGTGTTCTGACCACTTACCATTCATCCTTCATGGTGCACTGGTTGGGGTGCTGGTTAACTGTAGGCCATCAAACACTTGCACTCAAAGGGATTCAAGTTGGCTACTGTCCACTGACATCATCCCTGGACCCTGTAGTTAAGAGGGTTTAGCTTAGATCATCTGCAAGTAGTTCACTGTTGAGGAGGACCCATTTGTTTCCAATTTGCTGGATACAACAGCTCATCTTGTATTCTTCTCTGTTGTTATTTTATGTTATTTTATTTTATTTTATTTCTGTTGCTATCAATTGGGCTGTGTTCAGTTCCCACTCCAACTTACTGAGAGCACTGCCAGGACCCACATCTGCTTTGTCCCACCTGAGCACTTAAAGAATCCCTGCAGTCTGGTGTACGTAGAGCCTGGTTTATCCTTAATTTCCTTCATATGATGGGAATCACTTCTTTTGTTTATTCCCATTATTTTTGGGTATGCTATGAAATAGTGGATTTTTAAAAAATATTTTTTTAATATTAAAATTGGGAATATTTAAAACATAATTTAAATATATTCTCATCATCTAATTTGAAGTACCCTATTTATATTCCCATCATTTAGAAAATACTTAAAATGAAAATTTGCAATTTCAACTTTTTCATTATCCCTTGTTCTCATATATCTGAAATTACAATTTCGAATTTTAGACCCCCCCCCCCACCCCAAACCCACTATTCCCATTCGCATAATTGCCACGTAAGCACATTACCAAATGTAGCTTGTGTAACACACAATCCCCTCTCATGGCATCCATTAGATGAAGATTTTGACCATCACATGTCATCTCATCTCATGGGCCATTTCACCATCCCATGAACTAGTCACATAACTTGCACAGATTCAAAACCCTATTCATGCCAATTGAGACTATTGCCAAATCCATCATCCTTGTTTCTTAAACCCTAAATCCTAATGCAATGTAATAGTCTCCATTGTTGTACAAGATTCAAGCAACATCTTAATTGATGTACAAGCTTCAAGCAATGATCACCAAGTTTATTGTACACCAATAAATATTCCATATTGTCATAGGAAAGTTCAAGTCGTATTGCATTAGGTTTTTGAAAGCATTACTAATCATCACAAGTTGTTTGGGGAGAAGTAGTGGAGTGAGAGTTCAAGACCTACAAGAACTTCAAGCTAAATGTTATTACTCATGTAAGTATTTTTGTTTTTTGTTTAGAATCGATGGCCATAAGATCCTTGTGGAAGCGACCTCCTATACAAAACAATGTCTTGCTATTACAAGTTGTTTGGGGAGAAGTAGTGGAGTGAGAGTTCAAGACCTACAAGAACTTCAAGCTAAATGTTATTACTCATGTAAGTATTTTTGTTTTTCGTTTAGAATCGATGGCCATAAGATCCTTGTGGAAGCGACCTCCTATACAAAACAATGTCTTGCTAAGGCACTCATGGATGGCAAATAATCCTTTGACAAAAAAGTCCCCTCCGGTGGTTGAATGTTAGTAGAAAAATGAATGCAAGCTTCATGTAAATTATGATGTGTTATTCCAATCTACAATGCAATGTCCCTTTGTTAAATTAATTGAGTGTGCACAAATGTGGGGATGGGGTATCTTCATGGAATTAGGTTTTAGGGGTGTTGCATTCTTTTGTAACATGTTGAAAACTTTGTTTTTGAGGTTAATATAAGATGAAGGGGTTTACATTTTTGTTTGTTTGTTTGGTGGGTTGTTGTTTATAATTTAATACTTGTTTCCAATAAGTTTTTAAATTTATTTGCAATAAGTTGTGTATGGACTTAATTGCAATTATTACAATATTTTTGCAATTTACATTTTTTGCAATGTTTAGGGTTATGCAAACGTGAATGTTATTGGAATTGCAAGCTAATTTTAAAAGGGTGAAAACACATTAAGGGTGAGCCACTTTTGATGTATAACAAGTATTATAGTATGCAATAAGCAAAAATCTTGATGACATCTTTTGGTTATCCTAAACATAAGTAAAAAACTTTAGAATTTGCACAACAACATTTTTGAACTCAAAGTTCATTTTGAGTCAAAATTAATATTGATCCAACGATTAGATGAAGAGGATTGGATAAGATCAATGTACATAGAATATATAACTTATAGTTTTTTAGCGACCATAGGGCCTCATGTTTATGATTCATGAAACATTACCAAAAGAAAATTGAAAAATTAATGCAATGCCCATCTATAAAATCTCTTCCTCTTTGATGCGGTAGTGGTTTTTTTTCTAAAAAAAGATATTATTATGCATTCATTATTAAACAAATGAAAAAAAACACATTTTTGAATGGAATTTCATCCAAAAAAATTAAAAATTTAAATTGCCCTAGATTTAATTGATGTATATCAATATCATACACCATAAAAAATTCACTCAAAAATTCCATCCACAACTTTAGTTTTGAAGTATATTATTGAAATTTTCAAACTTTGTGACGGGTATTATTTTGTCACGAATATACTCCATACATTCAAATTCTTCAATGTTTGTTGAATTTTTCAAAATAATTGATTAGATGAAGTTAAATCTAATCAAATATACTTAAAATAAACAAAAATAATCCAAGATGTGATGTCCATACATTACCAAAAAACTTAATTGCAAAAAGATTATATGTGTGACTATAATTTTGGGGGGGCTTAATGTGTTTTCACCCAAAAGATGATCAATTTTTTAATAAGTTTGGTGTGATCAAGTTTGATCACAAATGTGATGGTCTTCATTCAATTGCTAGCAAGTCTTCTTGTTGTTTATTCTTTTCTTGGTGACTTTTACATGAAAATAATGCAATTTCATTTCCAATTGAAACATGCAATGAATCATCACCTTGGATGTGTGAGTTTTTTTATGTTTACTTATTTTTAAATTGACATTTATTCAAAAGATGGTAAAATTACACAACAAAGTAGAAATTCAAAGTAAAAAAAAATACATTCTAATTTCCAAGAAAACCTATGAAATCCTAGAATTTCTAAAAACTCCTATGTTAAATTCACTAGCATCAAAACACTCCTAAGTTGACATCATTTACATAACTAAGATTGATATAACAAACTTGTGGATCAAAACTCTCATTGTTCATTTTGTCATGATTCATTCACCTAGATCCAAATCCCAACAACCCAAAATTCAATAATCCCCATTAAGCGTTTTGAAAAAATCCCAAACCCCACAACATCCACTATGGCCTCAAAAATAGGATTGATAGATTCATTCACCCAAATCCAAATCAACCTTCCCATAAAATAGAACCCCAAAATACAAAAACTGGATCTCCCCAAATGAAACCCAACAACCACCATGAAAAAATCCCAAAGCCCATGGCATCCACAACTCCCTCAAAAATGGGATTGATACAAAAAACTTGTGAATTAGAACTTTCATTATTCACTTTGTTCTGGATTCATTCACTTAATCAAAGTTTCAACCACCTTCCCAAAAAATAGAATTGCAAAATAGAAAGACTAAATCTCCCTAAATGAAACCCAACAACCCAAAATTCCACAATCCCCATCAACCAACATGAAAAGAACCCAAACCCCATGGCATCCACTGCTCCTTCAAAAACTAAAAACCCTAGGCATCCTCATGAAATCCAAAACAATTCCTTGAACTTTCATCATCTCCATAACTTCTTAAATCCTTTATTATCTGTGTATGACAATAGGGTAGAAGGCTTACCTAATGCAAATGAAAAATAATAGCAAGTCCTTAGACATTTGCAACTTTCAAGAAAAAAGAATGAAATTCAAAACTTATTTAGTACTATTGGTGGTCCTAAAGAAGAAACTAACTTTGGATCAATTACATAGGTAATATTAATAGGGTAGTTCTATAACTTATTGAAAACATGCCTAGAAATTGTGTTGGCATTCATTGTCTCAATTGGGTTCAAGGAAAGATTACATTTAGATGATCTTGGTACTTCAGAAGTTCCTTATCAAACACAACATTCCAAAAATTGTCTTTATGATTGATAATAGCTCCACCCAGTCCACCTAGATGAGGTACATGCACCACATTTTCTTTATCTATAGAAGCACCAACTCTACTCATCACCTTCTTTTGACTTTAGTTGCAACATATCCAATAGAAACATGAAGAGAAACAATGTTGCAAGAAACCACAATGGTAGTACCAATTCCAACTTGAAAACAATAATCAAGATGAATAACATTTCCAGTGCCAACATACACAACAATAATGATGTCCTCATCATGATCAACAATGTTTCTTCCATGAAATGAAAACCATCTTGCACTTAAATTGTTAGAATATAATTTATTTTTATAAAAAACTAAAAAAAGAGAAACGTTAATTTGCAAAATTGTCAAATTGAAAAAAATTCAAGAATAACAATTTACCTTATCTTAATTTTTCATATGTAATTTTTTCTTTGGTCAGTGCCTTTTCATAATCCAACAATCAACTAAACTTCATTCCTTCACTAATAATTTGTTGTGTTGCTTGATCCTATAAATGTTTGTCAATAGGCTTGTACTTGCACACAAAACAAACCACATAAAAAAATCAAAAAAAAAATTCAAAAAAAAAAGTTATATAATTTGCCATACAAAATTGAATCCTTGTGCCTTATTACTTCCATCCTATATTGTCAAGGAACAAACGCTTCCTCCATGTAAGTAATATTAGTACCTCAACCAATTTGATTTGATAAGATTTGTTTCTTAAATTTGGAAAATTTGTAGTAAGCTTAATATTGATAATCAATCATAGCTAATTCTACCCAATAGGAGAAACATTAAACCAAACATCATTAAAATATCTCCATTATGTTTTATACACAAAAATAGAAGATGAGGCCTAGGTTTGTCATCAAGCCAAGCGGCAGGACAATGATGAACCAATTCCTTGAATGTTTCAATCACATCAGCAATTAAATAATCAATAAAAGGTCGATGTCAATTTGTAGAACACCATTTAATATTTATCTTTTAATTCTTGGAAACACCCTGACAAAATTTGGAACAACATTAGTACGCAATGAAAGTAATGTGAATTCTTTAAAATCCATGTTTCGGAGTTTAAAACACCTTTTATAAAAAAGTTTCACATATAGAAGTATTTGAATATCAAATTCAAGCCTTCTAGAAATGTGATTTAACACATGAATTGAATCTACACCTTGCATTCCTCTTCAACACACAAAACACTAGATTCTTTTATGGTTTTTCCATGACCAATAGTTGATGCTCAAAGAGTAGCTTCATTGCTAATAACTTTGACATGATAAAACTTCAAATGAAAATGTTAAATGAGATTGCAAGTATTTTACTTAATTCAACCACACATTGTTGTTTCTTTTGACGTATAAGTATTCCGATACCATGAATTAGGGCTTGGTTGCTACATAATAGACACAATAAAAAAAGGTTAAAATTAGGTTTAAATTTCAACTAGAAAAAAACAAAATTCAACAAAAGAAAGAAAAATTTACCTTATTTGTGGATATAAGGTACCATATTTTTTTGCAACCTATAAAACAAAACATAACAACATGTCCTCAAGATTCATTTTCAAAAAAATCAACGATCAATTTTTCTATGCTAAAACCATGAAAAATTTGCCATTCATCAAACACATTTTTTGCCCACAACTCAACTTGCTTGCTTGTTCAATGTCCTCCTTTATTGACATTCTCAATCTCCTTTTCATCCATATCAAGGAAATGTGATTTCGGAATTAAATCCTTGACGAGAGATTCAAAAAAATTGTCTTCAACAACCTTAGCTTCAAATGTAAAAGTTTCAAAGCTCAAATGAATAACAAAACCCAATGTGGAAGAAATAACATGAACACTATGATTAAATACAACATGATGAAGTTTAGCTTCAGATGTAGAAGTTTCAAAACTAAAATGAACAACAAAACCTACATTACAAACTTAACATCTCACAACTTAGTAATAGAAATTGTATTTCATGCATCAACACATTGATAAATGTGTCAAACCACTAGTACATAATGAGTCCAAATTCACTAATGAATTCATTAGGTTTTGTAATGAATTAAGTGAATTTTGATCCTAGTGAATTCCTAGCAAATTCATCAATTGCTTAGTGATCGACAATGGGTTGATATGGAAAAGTAAATTCATGAGTAAATTCACTAACATATAAACAATTAGGAAGTTTTGAATATTTAATTATTTAATTCAGATGATTTAATATTAATTATTTAATGCAGATTATTGAATATTAATTATTTAATTCAGATTATTGAATATTAATAATTAATCTAGATTATTTAATATTAATTATTTAGTCCAGATTATTTAATATATTATTTCATACTAATAATTTATTTTGGTTTCTATTGGATTATTTAATTGAAATCATTTTATTATTTGGTTTTTTCTTTGAATTTAAAGTTTCAAGAATACTCAAACCTACCTACCTACTTAAGTCGAAAACTAGCACCTACCTGTTTGTGTAGGTACGCAAATAGGTAGGAAAGGAAAAATGTAGATGGAATGAATAGCCAAAAAAATTATTTCATTTACTTTGCAACTTCCATTTAAGGTTAAACAATCTTTCACTCATCCAAATTGGCATAGAATGCATTTCAATGTGACAAGTCAAGGCAAGATATGTCGTTTAATAGTTTGTGAGATGAAATTCAGAGATAAAACATATGGATTAAACCTTTTACTTGCACTTTAGTTTTAAATTGAGATGCAATTAAACCTTTTCCAAAACCCAACTTTAATTAGTAATATCTTTATCATATTATGTCCAAATGAAAGAAAATTTAAAAATATGAATTTGTTTTGTATTACATAACACAATTTAATTATGAAATTTAATACAAATAGTTCATAAAATATGATGTATTTACATATAATAATGTTATTCTCAAAACCATTTAATGTGTAATGTATTGGGAAAATGCAATACATTTAAATATGGTATATTAAATACATACATGTTAAATTTTATATTATAATATGAGATAGGTTATATAGTTATAAAATATAAATTAATTTGAAAATAAAATATTTTTAAAATGAAAATTTTTATTACAGATTATAAATAAATTTAATATTGTATTCATTTTATATATTATGTATTTTATATCTTATAAACATATGATATATTATATAATAGTTTTTACACATTTATATGTTAAAAAATATTTATTTTTGAATTTTTTTTTGTTGTCAACATCTTTTAGCATTTTATTAAATAAAGGAAGAAAATAGAATCTGACTTATTTTTCAGACTTAAAATAAAATTTTATATTTATAATATATATTTTGGATTTAAAAGTGATAATATTTATACATAAACTAACAATATATTATATCATTAATTGATATGATAAATACATTGAAATACATTTATGTAAAAATATTTTACATTAATTTTCAATGTTAAGAAATTAAAACCATATTGGTATAAATAGTATGTTAATTAATAATACAAACTAATAGAGTAATAGATTATTTATTATAATTTATTACTTATTTAATATAATCCAAAAATAAAGTAAAGTACATTACAGAATTTTATTTCAATTATATATATGGAATATGTAATTTTAATATTAATGATTAATAAAAATTAAATAAAGAACATCGTCCTTATTTATTTACTTGGAATTTCATTGTAATTCATTTGGTTTCAAAATAGTGGAATATGTTGATTAATTATAAATTAATCTATATATTGTATTACATTATGTTAATGAAACATATTATTTATAATAATTATATATATATTAACACATATGATTAAGATTGGATTTTCATCTTTTTATTTCTTAAAAATGTCTTTACATTGTAATAATTGAAATCCCAAAATAATATATGGCAATTAAATTCAAAATTGTATGTAAAATAAATTACTAAATAAATTTTAAGTTGGTTTAAATCACCTTCTAATTTGTCATATTGTAACTAATTGATGTAATAAAAGGTTATGATAAATAATTTTATACATTATAAATTAATTATATTAAATAATGCCTATCATAAATTTTATATAACATTGAAATTATCATTTTAATAATACTAAAAATAACATTGGTAAATTATTTTGACTATAGGTGAATGTGTAGTTGGAAGTTTCATTGAAGGTGAAATGAAATTAGGGCATGGTAAATTTGGTTCATTTTTACAACCTGTAATAATTTAGGTTAGTGGATTTGAATTCATTGTGTACTAGTTAACGTGTTTTCAATACATGATATTTGTGTATAAAATGTACAAACTTATGAATGAACAAATTTTGCACTATTTTTATTATTAATTCATTACATGCTAATTTTTTGATGTAATGTGATAAAAACAACATGAACATTACAATTAGATACGACAAGATGAGGTTCAAAAGGAAATGAATCACAGATTTAATACAAAATCAAGTGTTGAAAAATTGGGAAGAGAATCCAACTCGTCAATGTTCAAAGATATGTGTGAGATGAAGAACTATCCAACCAATTGAGCACCTATTTGGGGATGTAACTTAGAAGAATCAACAACAAAACTTATCAAATGACTCGAGAGAAAATTAATCACAACACTGCACAAAGATATCAAATCCTTCAATGCACCAAACAAGATCGCCAATAGTTACATATAATATTGAAGACACTGAACTAAAAGAAGGATCTGAAGGTTGAAGGTTAGAAAAACCATCAACAGATTCAAGCCCAAGGAAATCAGTGGGCAAAGGGATTGATGACCCCAAGTTTTCTTTCAAGATTTCAACAACACCCCCTGAACTCTGAGCACATAATTTTTTCACAGGAGCTCCTAGAATAGAAGACATACTACAAAGCACATGAGCAAATAAAAAACATTTAAAAAGAAAGAAAAAACACACACAAAAAAAAAGTAATACAAATTGCAAGTTCTTGTAAGATGCAAGAATTCTGCAACCACACAAACAAAAACATTCAAAAAAAATCTGAACAAGACAAACAAACAATAAACTAAAGAAAGAACTCAAAGAAAAAATCAGAAAGAACAAAGCAAAAGAAGTAGAAGAAGCCATAAGAGCAAAACAAAAAAATAGACATAAGAGCAGCAACTCCCTTCCTAGGAGTTAGCTCCAAAAGCTGCAAAAAAAACACATACACAATTTTTAAATGACAATGCAAATGAAATGAACCCAAAGAAAAACAAAGAAAAAGAAGAGGTATAGGGCACAATGTACAATGCATCTGCAAATTGAAACACAGTGCCCTACGTCGTCTCAAGGAAAACAAAAACTTGCATGGCGCAGACCGCAAGAACAACGCGACCAAGAAAACATCGATGAAAGGAAAATCCACAAAATCATGCCAAGCTGCAATGCTGACGCACACAGACACAAAAGCAAATTCTTCCATTGTTTACATGTAGAAAGTCACAATGCTCTTGATTGAAGAACTTCGCAAACAAGAACGCCTCATAAATTCCGCTAACACAAGATCAAAATGATGAAAAGCAGCAGCACTTTGTTGTAACACACACGGGAGAAGGTAAACGAAGAAAGACGACGTGATGGCCAGGAAATGAAGATGTACCAATAAAGTAGCAAAACAGAATTCGCAACTGTTCTGATGACACAAATTTTTTAGTCTCACTTCTGTTTAGGATTCTGGGAAGTTGTGAAGCTTCAAGAACTTTCCACAAAGTGTACCCCATTAGCTTTTTTTTGGACATAAGCATCCTCAACAATCACTTGTGTATTTTGTTGTTCCACAACGTGGGTATGTAGCTCTCTCTCATCTCCATGCAATTTGCATGAAGATGAGAGAGCTACATACCCAATGTGCCTCCAGCTGCCCACTAAGTGATCCAAGCCTTGTGTCCACTGATGGTAAAGAACTGTTCAAGTTTTTCTAGACTTGTAAATTTAGGTCAATACGTATTGAGCAAAATCTGGCACAGGACCCTTCCATCCTTGAGATGCTATTCTTCATCCAAAGCATTGTATAGGTTCCATTATAATGCTTTCCAGTGGAGATGCACTAACTCACATGGTCTCAGCAAGCCCTAGAGTGAGCACCCTGCATATTAGAATCAGCAATACCCAGCTTGTTATCTAGTACATAACCATCTGTTGTGTGAATCTTATGCTCTGATAGGCCATCACTTCAACGGAGTTACAACCCATAACATTAACCTCCGGTTTATTAACATCCTACTAGTTGGCAACATAGTACCACCCCCTGTGGTTGTATTGGCCCAATGATTTTGTATGTTTTTCTGTTTGGATGAAAATTTCATAATTGTTCTCTGTGTGGATGAAAAAAAATGCATCTTGATTCTCATGAGGGATGATTATGTCAGGGAATTGGACATCCGTGCACAGGTTACCATGAATAGTGATGGTGCTCAAGTGTATCAACTATTCATAGTAACCTGCTCACTCTCGTCCAATTACTAAGTCCAAAATGTATATTCCAAACCGCATAAGTCAAGTCGACCATTTTTGGTTTAGGCTAATGAGGGCCATGAATTGGGTCGTGTCTCAACTATTCATGGTAACCTGTACACTCTTGCCAGTTACCTAGTCCAAAGTGTGTATTCCTAACCATGGCACTCAAATCTAGTGTTTGGCCTAGTGTTGCAAAGTTTTAGGTGGTATTGGAATTCCAGTATCATGGGGCGAGTAAAGGTTGGGTGAAGAGGAGAGAGGCATACCAAAAAAGTAAGTCCTAAGTACTGCCTACCTATTTAGATATACCAGCCAAGTCAGGTTATATTTATCATGGTATACCATTTCAACCACTGAAATGTACGTGATTTAGAAGATACACCCACCAAAAAAGAAAACACTTGTATATCTTCAAAATAGAAATGAAAAAATGTTTTACTCCTTGAGGTTAAGGAAAGCTTGATATTTGTCTTTTGAACTTGTTACCAAAGAAGTATACAAAGGAGAGTAACCAAAGAATTTTTGGGGTTTGGGGGATAAGGGAATGCCCATTACCTATGATTGGTATGTCATGTTGGTAATTGAGTAGGATTTGCTTGATGACAAGCAATATTTTTGTGTGTAGAAATTGGTGCTTGTGGTTTGAAAGATGAACAAGTTCAGTTTACAATAATACCCTCCCAATCTTAGCTCCAAATTGATGTTCATTGTGTATTACATTTGACTCAAGGTTACCTCATTGTGAAACCAAAACCAACCATGATTAGAAAATTGTGAAATCAAAATGCAAAAATTGCAAAAAAAATAATAATTGCACAGATAATTGAAATTTTGGGGGCAACAAAACATTGGTATCCTTATGATAATTTCTTTAGTTTTTGGCTTCAATTGGATTTAGAGATGACCGCCTTATCTAGGTAGGTCAATAATTTTTTTATTGTGGCACTACCATGGCAAGTGAATCATGAACCCCCCCTAATAAGCCAAGGCCAAAGGAACTGTTGGTTTAGGGTGAATTAATTTTGGTGCCTGATTAATAATTTTATTTTTCAAAATTCATTTTGGCACTAAAATTAATAATTTATGGAATTTGGACAATAAATATAGGCAGCTTCTTCCAGACTCTAGAATCTAAACCTCTAAGAGAATGAGAATTAGCATAGTTCCTAAAAAAATTGGCATTCAAGGGTAAGTAATACTTTTCTTAATTTTTTGCATTTAAACAGATAATTTCTAAGAAATTCGGCATTTTCAAAAATTAATTAATTAACGCCGATTTTGGCATTCAAGGATAATAATTTTCTTAAATTTTGGCATTTAAAAACTAAAACAGATAATTTGTAAGAAATAAATTCGGCATTTCCAAAAATAATGTAATTAATGGCAAAACTGAAAAGGTACTAAGGTACTACGATTTTCAAGTTCAGCTGTCTGACAGCACCTGGCGTGAGTACAACAGAATCAGGCAATAAATGCACCATTCCAGTCCCAGGTACTCATTACACAATGGAACGGGGCCATTACCTGGGAGAGTATAGCAATTACGTGTTGCGGTAACGAATCCGTCACGGAATTTGCCGTCTTCTTCTTGGGGTTGTACCACACACAATACTGTACACGACAGTTCTGTCACGGAATTTGTCGTCGTCTTCTGCCGGCGTGTAGACGGGAGACGACGTGCAAAGGGGCGTGTCTCCCTCTCGCGCGCGTTGTCGCGACGACAGACGTCGGACGGGTACGACTGTGGGCCCCGCCCCCCCTAAGGAGGTCCGGTCTGCGATCCCTGTGCCCCATGGTTTGCGATTGGGCGGGATGCACATTTGCGCGTGTTTATATCCAATTGTACTCCGAATTTACACCTCGCGATTCCCAAAATCCTGCGAGATATTGGGCTTTTCCTAGAGTTATTATTAATAATAAATCTCAAGAATATGGCAGGGTCACGTGTGGGAAAGCAACAAAACGAAGGAAGGCCCCTCTTGAGCGAGAGAGATCCTTGAATGGACCGGCTGAAGAGGATTCCGTGTGTCCATCATCGCTCGTTGTAGAGATTGATTGCAAATTGCGGCAACACCTGCTGCTGCCTGCGAATCATACTTACCGTTGTCGATACTTTTGAAGTAATGATTGGGTGATGCATCGCGGATTTAATTTCCAAGCGGATCCATCGAGGCTGAGATTCGTCCGCTGCCAGAAGGGAAGTCTTTGATCGCTTGACGAAGACGACGAGAGAGAGATCGCGGATTTCTTTTCCAAGCTGATTCATCGAAGCTGAGATTCGTCCACTAGTGGAAGAGAAGTCTTTGCTCTCTTGAAGAAGACGACCAGACAGACAGACAGACAGAGAACCAGAGCCCGAGATTTGAGACACTCCTGAAGAGAGACGGCCCGGTACAGCACGGATTTCTTTTCCAAGCGGATTCATCGAAGCTGAGATTCGTCCACTGGTGAAAGAGAAGTCTTTGTTCGCTTGACGAAGACGACCAGACAGACAGACAGACAGACAGACAGACAGAGAACCAGAGACAGAGATTTGAGACACTCCTGAAGAGAGACGGCTACAGCGCGGATTTCTTTTCCAAGCGGATTCATCGAAGCCGAGATTCGTCCACTGGTGGAAGAGAAGTCTTTGTTCGCTTGACGAAGACGACCAGACAGACAGACAGAGAACCAGAGAGAGAGATTTGAGACAATCCTGAAGAGAGACAGCCGGGTACAGCGAATACCAAAGGAACCAGCAGCAGCAGCAAGAGGAGGAGGAGAAAGTAGGTTTTTGGTTGCGATGATGACGATGGAAGCGGTGGCGGAGTTGCTAGGAATCGGAGTACCATTGCTCCGTTTTCTCGTCTGTTTTCTAGCTTCGATTCCTTGTAGCTGGTTATGGCGGTACGTGCCGAGTGCGGCAGCACGCCATTTGTATGCAGCCGCGACAGGAGCGTTGTTGTCGTATTTCTCCTTTGGCGCCGCATCCAACGTCTACTTCGGTATCCTCATGCTCGTGAGTTACGCGAGCATGCTTTTCTCCAGACGACACTGCGGCATCATCACGTTCGTCATCGCGTTCGCTTTCCTCATAACGTGGTAAGCAGCGACCTTCAGACCTCAGAGGAATTCCCGTAGACCTCGGCGATGTAGTAACGCTTGTAATACAGATTTCCCTTTCGATCTCTCTCTTCAAATTTCTCCCTATTCCTGGCACCCTGACATGCGAGCCTTGCACCTGAATTCGATCTCTGGCCGTGATGACATTTAAGGCCAGACGATGACGAAGCTCTTGTCTGGTTGTGATGTGCAGCCATGTGATGTACATGAGCGGCGATGCATGGAAAAAGGGAGGCATTGATTCCACGGGTAAGAACCTTGATCAGAGTATTCTTCTCGATCAGAGTAAGAAATTCCAATGCAGAATCGAAAACGCCATGCGCTGAATCACTGAGATTTGCATTTGTTTAGTCTTCCTGTGGATCAATTGATGTACATATATATGACATGATATGGATTTCAGGGCTGCCATGTTCATGGTTGCCTCCAGGCGGCAGCCAGGCTCTGTACAGACTGTGCTGCAATGGGAGCTGGGTTTGAGAGCTAGACTGCCAGGTTTGTCTCAGTTTGAAGGTTTTCAGAACAGTACGTGTCTGTCTTGATGAAGTCATCGTGAACAGGCACTTGATGTTTGAGATCGTTTTTTCAGAATATATCTCTACCAATGGTTCAGCAATGATGTGAAGACAATAGGTGGCTGCTTACTGTATCATTGGGCAGGTGCAATGATGGTGTTGACACTGAAAGTGACGTCAGCAGCTATCAACTACCAAGATGGGTTGATAAAGGACGAAGACAGTCTGCGGAGTGCGCAGAAGACTTATCGGCTCAAAGAGCTTCCATCACCCATTGCCTTTGCAGGCTACTGTCTCAACTGTGGAACTCACCTGGCTGGCCCTGTTTATGAGATCAAAGATTATATGGATTGGACAGAGGATAAGGGGGTATGTCTTAGTGTTATTAAACTGTTTTACTGGTGATGATGCAATGCATGAATTGTGTTCACACAAAGTGTCCAGAGGTTTTACTAGGTTGTTCTGTACCTTGCTTGGGTGTGTGCACAGCTCTGGAGCCCACATGCGGCCATGCCACCTCCTTCTCCAAATAGATTTGCGATGGTGGCTGTTGTCAAGGGATTTTTGTTTCTGGGTATCTACATGTATCTTATGAACCAAGTCCCACTTGATAAACTCAATGAGCCTCAGTACTTGAAATGGGGCTTCTTGCACCGTGTTGGATATCAATACCTTTGTGCTTTCACAGCAAGGTGGAAATACTACTTTGTTTGGTCTCTGTCAGAGGCGTCAATGATAATCTCAGGCTTTGGGTTCAGCGGTTGGACAAAAGTATTTCCATCAGAAGAGAAGCAACCAAACTGGACAAGAGCCAAAAATGTGGACATTTTAAGAGTGGAGCTGCCAAGAAGCGCAGTTGAGATTGCACAGTATTGGAACATCCATGTGGGCATATGGCTCCGTCATTGTATCCATTTTTGTGTTCTACCCTTTTGGTTTTACTTTTGACTTCTTGTTGTATCTCCTGGTTGGGTTGTAAGCTACTCACTACAGCCTGTCAATTGCCTGTGCATTCAGAAGGGTGGAAGAGCCTGAGGGAGATTGGGTTGTCAGTTCACTTGCATGGTTTCCTCTTGACATGTTCCTTACAGATGTATATGAGAGACTTACAAAGAAAGGAGAGAAAGCTGGATTCCTGCAGCTCCTTGCAACTCAAGTAACGAGTGCAGTGTGGCATGTGCGTTCCTCTCCTTGCCCTCATATTTTGTTACTTGCATGATGTTAAGTGAGAATTGTTCAGCTTATACCATCATCAAGATAGAATGACTGAATTCTGGCAATGTGGGTTGGAACAGGGGTTGTATCCTGGGTATTTTCTCTTTTTTGTCAACACTGCCTTCATGATTGCTGGTTCAAGAGGTAAACATTGGCCTTACCTTATGCTGGTAGTTTCCATCTCTGAGGGGTTGGACCCTTGCTTTACCAATTGTGATAACCTAATGGTACAATTATGTATAACTGGCCATGTCAGGGTTGTTTAACCAAGACATACAAATGAGGAGAGGTCATTCCCATAGGTGGCAGAAAACCTTAAGAACCTTCTTGTACATGGGCAGATAACTGATCTCAAGTTCCATTGTTTGCCAATCTCTTGTTCCATTCCCAGGATGAATTGATCTTGTTATAACAATGAACAGCAATAGGTTGGTGCAGATATCCTGGTGCTTTCTTGGAAACATTTGATGACTCAGAGCAACTGATATGGGCATGTCTGGGGGAGACAGTGTTGTACAGGTGGCAGAAGGCTATTCCGGAGAAAGCTGCTCTAGCACAGGATCTACTAACCTTGGTCAATAGCATCTATGTCGTTATAGTTCTCAACTTAACTTGCATAGCATTTCTGGTATGCAAGTTACTCTCTTGCTCCCATATATTTCTCAATAATGTGCTTTTTCCTTTCTGCTTTCTATCTTGAAATTTGTCACCAATCCTAGTTGTGCTAGAGGATGCTTTGTCCACTGCATTTCTGATAGCTTGTCATCATTTTGATTATCAATTTTGGTTGCAAATATGGTGAAATCATAAGCTGTCAGTTGGATGGAGATTTGTATCAACTATGAAACTAGGTTGGATCAAATGTTTTTCTTTTCATTGCTTGAAGGCAACATAGAACAAAGCCCTGGAAGGAGTGATGCAGGTTACTAACTTGACTGCTAACTACTTTGAGTTTTGGTTTTCAGGTGTTGGATTTTGTGGACACAATTGCAGTGTACCGGAGTGTATATTTTATCGGCACCTTCATACCTGTGTTGATCATGATTTTAGGACAGGTTATCAAACCTCCAAGGACAGCAAGAAAACCAAGAGTGAAAAAGGAAGAATAGATCTCTTTCCAACTGGGTGTACCACAAATTTTGGCTATGCTTATCGTATAGCTAGGTGCTCAGCGCTTTAGAACTTTTGTCCATGTGGGGTTTTCAAACTTCAATGAAGCATGGGCTTGCCATTGAAGAAAGGTCTTGGAATGAATACAGAAAGTTAGAAACAGTGATCAATCCTTTGATTTGGGCATTGTAATTTGGTTGTTGCAAATGGATGAAAGTTTTGTCTGTAATTGGATTTTGCACACATGGAGCAAGCTAATGATGGAGGATGTTCAATATCAGTCTGTTGCCTAATACAACTGTGCACATTTTGCTGACCTTTTTCAAATGTTCTTGCAGTTCATCAGCTACTCAAATCAAGTTCACTAATGAGATTGACATGGTTATCATGTCAGGTCAGGTGCTGCTCACCAACAACAGAGATTGTCAACATTGTCTGCTGCTGCCCTCAGGTATTGCCACATGGCCGATCTGACCTCTCACATCTTAGAAGTGTAACTCTGGTTTGGCTTGAATGAAATTTGTGAATCTTTTTGGAAGTTTCTGGCCTACAAGAAACATATGGTCTTCTTGCTTCATAGTTAGTTGTTGACTTGTAAAGTATGCTCTTAGAATCCATATGACACTGTAGAAGGTCAAACCCAGTGTTGGGCAGTTCTCTCTTTTTTGAAGAAAGAACAGGCGCATAAGGGTTGAGGAAATGGACCCTGGACCTACGGTTTTATTCAACTCAAAGAACCCATCCCAACCCTTGACCAGTGGTTCAAAAAACTATAGAACCGGTTTTGACCTGTAACGGTATAGAAAGTCGAAGGGTCAAAGAACCTCCTGTAAACCGCCAGTTCTTTGCCGGTTCTTTGATGAAAACAGGCAGTTCTTTTAGTTTTTTTTGAAACTGAGAACTGAAGGTCCTTTGATTCAAAAAATTGGGCAAAAAAGGGGAACCAGAGATTTTGCAATTCCAGTTTTGGAGGTTCTTTGATTTCTGAAATTGAAAAAAAAACTGGAGAATTATTAAGAAAATCAAAGAGCTGTGTAGAACTGCTTTAAAGCATTTTCATCTAACAAACCTGGAGTACCCAGCATTATTATTTTTGGAGGTGAAATTTCGCCACTTAGTGACCCAAAAAAATCCAGTGGGACTCATACGGGAAAAAAATTTGTGAAAAAAAAGCATTAAAGTTGTGAGATTTCAAGGAACAAATTCAGAAATTGCCATATTTAAACAATAGGATCCAGCAGGTTGTCAAAATATAGCACAGGACTTTTTAAATATTTTACTTGTCTCTCTCACCTGTAGCCAAATTTGGCTAATTCCTCTTCTGGATGATCACCAGTGTGGCTCAAAAGTGATGATAAACCCTGTGAGTACCATATTAGATCTTATAACAATCAAGCCTAGATCAATGCAAATTTCAAGAGATCTATTATGATTTTGAACAAGCTTTTAACTAGATCATGTTTCACATATCAAACACCCTAATTACATTACACTAAACTTGCTTAAGAAGATATTCTTGTCTTTGGATACAATACAAAATTCGTACTAAAACCAGGTACTTGATTTTTTGAGAACCATAATTATACATCTTAAAGAATTGCCTTGATAACCTCGGCGCCATTTGGTGCCATTTCTAATTAACTGCCCATCACTTGTTCAAACTACACCTCACTTCAACAAACCAACTAAAAAATAATGATTATTTAGAGCAAATAAACTAAAGTTCATTTTCATGATACTTTGTGAAATCTAGTAGCGCTGAAGTCATGAGTTTCACAATTGATAAACATTTGTACAGGGGTCTAATGTAGCAATTGGTGGTGGTGCCAATTTGGGGTTGGAATTTTTGGGATATGTGTGTACCCAATGGTTAATATTGTTGTATCAGGTTCTCGCAACTTGTTCTTAACGTGTTCTCCAAGTTGTTCACAATAGCACCACACTTTATCTCATAATACCATTATATTTAGATTCATAGTTAAGTTGTCTCTTGATAGAAACAGTTTCAAATCCATTTCATGTTTATAAATAGTGATGTCCAATGCAATTCAACATTATTTATTATAATTAGGACAACATGATAATGATTGTGTGAAGTTTGTATAATTGCATTATAAGTTCCAATTTAGTTGTTTAGTACTACTAAAATCAACTACCATACAATTGATTTGAAACCCAAACTTAAACACCTAGTTGCAAATTAATCACTAAATTTTTTATGTTCATTTCATATTTAGTTGTAAATTAGTTGTAAAGGATAGGAACAAAATTCATTGCTCAAATGGATGAATGAAATAATTAAAGAATATATTCGTTAAACTAATTATAAAATAGTTATAAATAAGTTGCAAAGGATTGGGACATAATCCATTTACGTTAAATGGATGAATGACATAATGAAAGAACATATTGTTGGATTAGTTGTAAAATAGTTGTAGGTAAGTTATAAAATATAAGAATAAAATTCATTCATCAAATGGATGAATGAAATAATTAAAGATTATATTCATCAAACTAGTTGTAAAATAGTTGTGAATAAGTTGCAAAAGGTATTAACATATGTCATTCATCGACAAATGGATGAAAAATCACGTTGGCATTTTGTTTGCCACATTGGAATTTCGTTCATGGCGTTGGAATGTGCATGAGAATCTAACATGGAGATTAGTTGCAAAGAAGTTGGCATATAGTTGCATGTGGGTTGCATCATATATACGATATTGTATCCAGCATAAGGTGTCCACTACAACTACTGCAACTTGTTCATTAACACTCAAGGTTGTATAAATACCATGAGTTACAAGCCCAGTTGTAAAACCCCATATTTTTCTCATAGTGAAACATCCGATATTGAAATGCTTATGGTAGAAACTTTAACTATAGGAAAAAACTTGACCTTTCGTAGGAACTTTGGTTTTGAACCAAAAGCTTTGAAACCAACACCAGATATTGGAAAAGTCCCAAGTTTCCCAATTCCTATGGAATTCCACCACATCTCATGCATTTCCTCCTCACACCCTACCTTTATGCACTTTGAAAAAGAACTAAAATGAACAACTACACATCAACAATGATAAAGATGTTTACAATAAGCTAATTTGCCTGCCCACATAGGAGCAAATCCAAGCCCAGAGTAAGGGTAATGCTCAACCATGAGACATTCTTGAAACCTAACATCATTTTTCTCAACCAAATTAGTAGGCAATGGCATACATACATTTTTTTGACTTTAACCACTTTGGATTGACGAAAATAAGGACCTTGCACCATCTTGGTTCCTTTTTGTAACAATGACTTTTTGTTTTAAAATAAACAATCTACTACCAATCTACTCAAAATCTACATGGACTTTCTCATATTCCTTAACCCCATCATCAGCAAGGTCTAAAAAGCATTAACCAAAGCCTTTTAGGATTCGACTTGCTTCTACAAAGCCTTTCACGATTCATTTGTTGCCTCAATAAAGGCTTCCAATTCTAAGATCAACAATGAAAGCTTGTCCTTCCCAGCCACAAGGTTGTTCATGAACCCTTCCATCAAGCCCTGGGCTTTCATGCTTGTGGTCTTGATGTCTTTTCTTGTTTGCATATTCAAACATTCACTCTTTTCAAAATCAGCCACCAACTTGTCCAAAAACTCAAAGTAACGCAACAAATCATCAGGCACTACTTTTGTGCAAATGTTGCTTGGACATTGATCTCCTTCTTGTTCATATGTTGGCTCTATGTCACCCTTGTCATCACTCAATAATTTTAACACACCCTTCTTTCGCCGTTATTGCTCCTAGTTTGTCCATTCAGTGTACAACGCCCAATTCATCCTTTTACCTTTAAGCTCCATTTCCATCCCTCTAACAAAGCCCAAAGACACTATCCTTGTAGCAAGAACACAAGCTCATTAATGAACAAGCATCCATAACCTTTCAACTTTTGCTATCAAGATAGGATCCTCACTATGCACATAACTATGACCATTCTTGTTTTGTATTGGACCAAAAATTTTTGAAACCCCTTTAGCTGGGTGAAAGCATGAATAGGGGGACTATTTGGATTGTGACATTTGTAATTATTTTGGATTACATACAAATGTAAATTTAAAGCCATATTCAAAATTAACATTATCAAATTCTTTCATATTGTCATAAACTTTAATGGGCATCATGATAAAAAATTTGGATGAATTTTAAGAAGATTATGGACTTGTAATGAACTTTTGAAATGACAACATTACACTTGACACACAAAGAAAATGGAAAATGTGGACTCAAAAAATGCATTGAAGTAGTGTCAAAATAGAAATTAAAAAATAAAGCATCATCAAATGAAAAATTGATTAGTAAAGTGCATTGAAATTTTCCTAATATACATTTTTCTAATTTTTAAAAATCTTAAATGATGTGATTATTATAAATTTTATCCTTGGGAGTCCATTTGACATTAAATGTTTTAATCTTTTGCATGGATTTTTATATCAAGCACATGTTTAGGGATATTTAGAGGTTGGCTTCTTAATATTTATGATTAAAAGCATAGAGGATAATTATAGGATTTATGGTTTGATAATTGTTAAAATTGCAAAAACATCACTAGTGTTAGATTATGGACTTTCAAATGCCACTTTTGAGACACTTAACCATGCTTTCGCCTAGCTATTAGATCTCTAAGGATCTTAATCCTCTTTGGGCTCATGCCCTCTACAAAAAGCCCATATATCTCTACAAAATTTTTACAAAAGATAGGACTACCATCACTTATTTCTAGAACCTTAGCATACAAAAGACATGCAAACCCTGTGGGCTTAAAAAAAACTACCTTCAAATAGTTGGGTTTACGCTCAACTTTTACCTTCTTACCTAAGTAATCCGACTTGTTGCCAGAAGGAGTTGTGTGTGCCATTTTTCCCATGTGAATCTCTCACATTCATCAACAACTCGTGATGATTAACAAATGACAGACATAGTTAGGACCCCCGTGGCAAAGACTTAGCATACGAAGTTTTAATCTTCGAACCTTAAATGTCCTTTGGGAAAGTTTAATGCAAAGTATGTGTGACATAAATTTGAAATTTCCTACACTATCTTTTTGTTATCCCACATAGTTACATGTAAGGTCTAGCCCAAAAACATCCAATGGTCCTTATTTATGGCCCAATTTAATTACTACCTTTTTAAAAAATTATGGACTTCCAAAAGGGACTATGATTTGCCACTTTTGGTCCACCCTTGTATGTTTTAATTTGTTCTATGAGTTATGAATAAAGCACCACCAAGCATGGGTTGAGGCTCTAGTCACAATCCAGTTACCCCAAAAGGACTATCACACGCCAAAGATTGCAATTCACAAAATTCAAATATGAACTATTTTTTCTTTTCATATTAGATCTTAAATTCAAAATTCCCAATCAATTTTATGAGTTGTAATAAACAAAGTGATAGTTAAAACTTAAAATTTGGTGCACAATTTATGTCCTTAAAATTCCTAGAAAATAAATTTAGTCCTTAGTCACAACACCTATAACATGATATAAAAATCAAAAGGATTAGTATATTTATGACCAAAAATTGCACCAAATTTAAACCATGTACACAAATTGTTGTTAAATATCAAATGGCATAAAAATAATACCATGTACATTGTCCAAATTCTCTAATGGCAACATGTAACACTATCACCATGCAATATTTTCAGGCTACAAGCTTAAGGACTAGTAAATGAACATTATTTAGTGTGTTTTCAAGCAAATATGAAACATCTAGATGTAAATTAATGTTGGATGTAATTTTTTTGTACAAAATATTAAAATGCTTTCAAGTACATCGAACTAAAATTACATGGGTTACATAGTCAAAACTAGCTTAAATCATTTTCTTTGAAAAAAAGGATTCTAAAGTCATGGAGCATTGGTTCCTTTTGGGATACCCCAATTGTGACTACATTCTCAAATAGATGGGTTGTATAAAACTGACTTGGGATTTGTGGGTGGGTCACAACAAATTGAATTACATTATGAAGATTGAAATCTTGCAATTGTAAAATGGGATCTATGGGTGCAACAATGAAATTAACATATTCAATAGAAGTTCAACAATTAATGATGGATTGTCATATTTAAGGTATTTAAGGAGCTTGTTGTAAACAATGAATGCATCCAACTTTGTTTTCCATTCCAATTTAAGCACATTGGAAATAATGAATGAATTTAGCTTTGCTTTCCATTCTCATTTGAACTCTTCCGATAGAACCTCTTTGTTTCCAGGTTTCATCTAGTGGTTTTTGGGGTTCAATTTTGTGTTTCCAAGTTTGATTAGGCATTTTTAAGGTTTGGTAGAAATTTTTCTTTTGTTCATATTTTCAACCAGTGTGTTTCCGAGTTCTTCCATCATATATTTTATTGTTGGTTAGGGTTTAATAGAAGCTTTTCTTTTCTTCTTATTTTCAACCAATGTGTTTCCAAGTTCTTCCATCACACATTTTGTTGTTAATTAGACTTTAGCAAAAGCTTTTCTTTTGTTCTTGGGTAAAAACACTCTAAACCAAAAAGGGCATATGTGGACTCCTTAATACTAAATTTTTGCAATGTATTTTGATTGTGACCAAAATGAGACACCATCTTATATTCAATTTTTTATAAAAGTAATTACATAGGCACCTTTTAAACATCCTAAAATCTAAGGTTTGTCTACATATATATATATATATATATATATATATATATATATATATATATATATATATATATAT
>Ga0116231_10000838_pt1 | contig 58667 bp, 52 predicted proteins | sample S1TSphgellanicum_2_FD_89695 | JGI IMG/M metagenome (GOLD analysis project Ga0116231, IMG submission 89695) | Host-associated microbial communities from peat moss isolated from Minnesota, USA - S1T2_Fd - Sphagnum magellanicum MG | ecosystem: Host-associated > Plants > Peat moss > Unclassified...
ATTTGTAAGAAATAAACGACTTTATATTTTTTAAAAAATTAAATATTTTAAAAATTTACAATTTTAAAATATTATTTTGGTTAAATAAAAAAAAAAAAAAAAAAAAAAAAAAAAAAAGGTTGTTTGAGGTGTAGTGTGAAACAATTCGAAGAACAAGGACCCCTTAAATGATTCCGTTTTTAATCTCGCCCTAAGAAAAAAGAACATACCTCTCTATTTAAGACCATGTCGATAGGTTCATAGTTTAAGGTAAAGGCCTTAAGGTGGAGGGATCCCCTTCCAATAAGGTGCCTAGGATGATGAGTAAGTAGTTAAGTCTGACCTCACATTAAGGAATGTCCATGGCTTTCTTCACATGTGAACCTTACCGAATGAAGTAAATGGTATCTATCATAAGCCTAAGCATTCACAAATTGTGAGGTGATAGGAATGACATGCATCTTATGCCTACAAATGGCCTTTTACATCTTGCCAATTCGATTCTAAATTTTTAAAAACATTAATCCAAATAGGGATGAGAAGTACAAAAAGAGAGTACCTACATTTAACTTGAATTACTACACATTAGATCTCGAAGATTAACAATGAAGTTTTTTAATTCAACTATTAACTAAGTCAGTAATAGTATTATTATTTGAGGCATTTTGTTTTGTTTTAGTATTATTCTTTTTGGAAGATCAATATCATGTTAAAATAACAAAATCATAAAGTTTTTCATGAAAAAATTCAACCTTCAACATGGGAAAAAAAATCAGCAAACAACTTGTTAACAAAACATAATTGTTTTTGTGTTCAAAAATAAAAAGTACAATGTTCCTATGTTATAATTCTTGCATGTACCATCGTTCCTATGTTGTAGTTTTTGTGCATGCCATCATTTTTATGCAAACCTTGTGACTACCATTGCTTCTTTTGTTACATTTCTTGCACTTGGCCATTGTTCAACCTTTACGATATCGCATTCGAGAAGGAGGATAAGAATTTTTGTTGTTTTGCTACATTGATGGTGCCTACTATCATTCTTTTGTTCTAATATCCTAAACCCTAACCTTTTCCTAGTTATTTTGTTATTGCTACAAAGTGAACTTCAATTGGGGTGTTGTAAGTATTGTGAAAGAAAAGAATATCAAGGTTCTTCTTAATCAACTATTGATTTTGATGATGCAAATGTTACTAAAGAGGTGATTGGGAATAATGGAGTTAGATCTAAATTAATTAATGAGTTAGTTGGAGAAATAAAACTAGAGGAAGAGGTTCTACAAGTTGTAAAAACACAAATGTGACAACAACTTCTTCAATTGTAAGTGAACCAAAAGTTTTGGCTTCCTTTTCATTGGACAAGTACGTGGGCTTCTTTAAATTCAATGATTTTTCTATTGCTATAAATTATTCTAAAATTCAACAAATACAATTTTGTCCACCAAGAAGACAATGGTGAGAAGAACAAAAGCAAATAGGGTTGGAAAGGTCTTGTTATGTATAACAAATACCATGGCATGACTACCATGAACAAACATGTCATTTCCAAGCATTCTAATTTATCAAGTATTTTCAAATCACAAAATAATGTTGTTAATTTGATTGCAAATGTTCATAAACCATTTAAGAAAATATAGAACACAACAACAAATCATTTACTAATTTCTTTTGCAATGGGCTTCCTTACAAAAAAATAAACTTTTTCAAAAATAATTTCTGAAGGATATAGCTTTGTATATCACTAACAGATATCGTCCTTTGAATTCCATTGAAGACATATGGCTTAAAAAACCAAATAAATGACATCTTTATGTTGAAACAATCTCTAACATGGCCAACAAGACCATGGAACGACATGTGTTCCTTGCCCTTGTTGAAGCCATTACAATCACTACCACATTTTGACCTTTAGATGCCATGAGGCAAGTTCAACATTTTCTTTTGGGTGGTTATTTATATTAACAAGCAATGGGAATTGTGTCATTTTACAATGGGTGTCTTTGAGGTTCACAAGATTTTAAAAACTACCATGGCTATACAATTGAAATAATTGTTTGTTTCTTTTGGATTATGTGACAAGGTTGTTGCATATATGTGAAAGATGAAGTCCCAACTTGAACACACTTACAAATACTTTTATAAGAATAATTTTGTGCGATCCACTAATGATAACAAAGTTGTATTTTGCTACTTGTTATGGGCATGCCATGACCAAATGTTGTCAAAGTCCTAATGATATCAAAGTTTATGGTGGGATGAGAGAACTTTCCATCAAGGATGCATAATCTTCTCTTTGTAAGATTATTACTTGAACAAAAAAACAAAAAAAATAGACCAGAATGGGCTAAATCTTGTATAAATCTTTTATTTACCCTTCAAAGTTGAAGACTTTGGTGAAGACCCAATTTGCATCTAAAGTTATTCAATTCAAAAAGACTTTGGAATTCAAAATGCCATCAATCTTTGTTATTCATGGCACTTCATTGCCTTGCAAAATAGAATTCCAAGTTTTTATAGATGGGTTGTGACACAACAAGTCAATGATATTTTGATTCCAATGGTCATTTAATGCTTTGAATCAATTTCAAGGGTATTGGTTACTATTTAATGCAATTTTTGTAGACATATTTATGTGTTGCATGATGCACAACATGAATATTGAAGCAAATAAGGTCATGCAAGTATGTGTCTTGTGTTTTTTCATGATTTTCTTAAAGTTGTGTTGATGATTTTGTTTTTTGGAAGTTTTTAATAAATTTGTTGGTTTTTTAATGTTGATTATAGATTGGAGACTTCAACTCCGAATTGATGCATCTTGGCATTTGCATGTAGATCAAAGCATGTATGTGTCGAGGCCATTTGTTGGATTTTGCTTCATCCTATAATCAATTTCATATCACATTTAATGTGTTGGTTTTGATGTTGGACCCGCAATTTAAGAGTCTACAACTTATTTGAAATTAATTATGTGGGCCTTGATATGGCCATGCATATTGTGGTGGTGTAAGATTGAGAAGTGCCCATGCCTTTCTTGTTGATTATTTTATTCAGAAGGACTATGGTACCAACAACACCAACCCTTATCATTGTTGAACTTGTTGGTGATGTTAGGCTTGAACTTGGAATGTTTGGATCCTTGGCCTCAACTAAAGAAGTTACACTAAGATTTTTATTCAACTATATTTATTCAAAAAGATTATGGTGCTAACAAAACCTTTCAATCCCTTTGATTTGGTGGGTAGAACATGAACAACAATTTTTGAACATTGGATTCTTTGCTCATCAAATGATGGGCATTGTGGGATCACAAATTGAAACTAAAAGAATTTTTAATAAGATGGGGATGATCACCGGTTTAAGATGTTGTCAGCTTGGGATTGAAAACTTAAACAAATTGGTTATAATAACAAATAATTGACCAAACGCTCTTAGGTATTGCTACTCAAATGAAATATTATTCAAATCAATGGAAGAATTCTTGGATGTTGTAGTCATTCAATTAGCCTATCTTTCTTTGGGTCTAGGTCTTCGTGTTTTTATTACCTTTTCAAATTAATTAGTTTTGTTGTGGGTTATCTGTCTTTAAATTTCTATTGCCATTTTGAAACACACAACATGTAATTTTTTGGGTTGTTTGTGTTATGTTTCTTTATTGCACTTATTTGGTTGACTTTGTTTTGGGTCATATGTTTTTGAATTTTTGTTGCCATTTTGAAACACACAATAGTGTGTAATTTTTTTGGGTTGTTTGTGTTATATTTCATTATTGCAATCATTTAGTCAATTTTACTTTGGGTCATATGTTTTTGAATTTTTGTTGTGTAATGTTTTTTGTTGTCTTTGGCAATGTGTAACATTTTTGGGTTGTTTTGTTGGGTTTCCTTGTTGTAGCCACTAAATTTTGTTTTGGGTCACATGTCTTTATGTTTTTGTTAGCATTTTAAAGCAAATGGAAATGTACATTTTTTTCGGGTTATTTGTGCTAGGTTTCCTTTTGCATTTTTTTTTTGTCAACTTTGTTTTGGGCCATATGTCTTTGTGTAATTAGCCATGTGCATTTTTTAAATTTGTGGTTGAATTTTGGGTTAAAGTGTTATACAATTTTAGTCAATTAGTAAATCAATAAATAAGTAAGTCAATCAGTCATTAAATAAGTGAGTAAGTCATCTCTTATTGTTTATAATGAGTATGATATGAGTCCTATGGTGTTGTTTTATTCGTGTCATGTGATCATATCAATGTTGTCCAATGAATATGCTTTGAATATTTATGTTATTTGATTTGTTTCATATGGTTTTGTTGTTTTATGCGTTTATAGTTTGAGATAGGTAGTTGTCTATCAAAAACACGTTCTATCCCAATGTGCATTGAAAACAACTTAAGGACATTGCAAGGAAGGATGTGAAGACAAATTGTAATTGAATTGCAATTCAAGTGTAGATATTATAAATAACTAGTTAATAATATAACATTCTACATGACACATTGCAATTGTTCATGTGTGCATAATAGTTTTATCAAGTTAAATGAAAAATTTTCACACCATATATGTTTCGTTGATAATTCCTAATGTAGTTTTTTCAAAACGCATGCCTATTTATTGTTTTTCCTTGGCTTATGCTAGTTTTGAATATGGTTTTGTTGATACACATGCTCAGGTTGATGTTTGAAAGGAATATCACATACTTATACATATTATGCATATGCAAATATTAATTTAAAAAGAGATCTATGTGCATGCTTGAAAAGGTTTTTTTTCAAATTTTAAAACAAAGTTTAGGCCTCATGGGTTTGACATATGCAATTTTTCTTTTATGCCAATAGTAGAAAACACAAAATTTGTGACCAAAAATTTTAGTCAATAAAGACCCCATTTAAAAAATCATAAAAAAACCCATTGTAATTTTGGACAAGTCAATTTTAACATGTCCAGTGTTAATGAGTGGTTGTTTTTGACTAGTGGGGCATTGGATCATTTTGACTAATCAAATTAAAATAGTATGGTACCTAGGTAGGTAAATAGCTATTATAGTACCTAAATAATTACTTGCCTATCCTACCTTGCTTACCTACTTATTATGGTATCTAGGTACCTATCTATTATGGCATCTCCTATCTACCTACCTACCTACCTACCTAACTACCATAGTAGGTACCTACCTACCATAATTGGTTGGTAAGTAAATAGGTATCTACTATGGTAGGTAGGTAAGATGTCATTTTTGTTTGTTCAATTTGATGAAAAGTCTTATTTGATTAGAAACCCATTGGCCATCTTGATGAGGGATGTTTTTTTTGTTTGTCCAATTCGACCAAATCTTCCATTTGACAAAAATCGATTAGCCATTTTGACAAAAAATATCATTTTTTTGTTCGACATGACTAAATCTCCCCTTTGTAAGTAGGCAAATGGATCACCACTAGTCAAATTAATCAACCAATAATTACAATGTCCATTCATATGATGGACCTTAGTCAAAATGAACATTTCAGTAGTCTAAAAGGAGAAATTAATCAATTTGGATAACTTTTAAAAACATGTTTTTTTACTAATGTGCCTTGTCCATGTCAATATGGTTGAAAGCACATACTTGCCCAACATTGGTAATAACATGACCCAAATTTAAGTCCCCAATATACCATAAACCATCACATACTTTAAATTAAACATTCCTAAATTGGGTAAAATATTATCTCCCCAACATTTCAAAGTGGCAAACAATTTAAAAGAAAAAAAGAAGAAGCAAATGGTGGTTTAATAAAAAAAATTATCTTCATTTTTTTTTCTTGACATTTTTTTTTCATTTTCAAAAATTTCAACTATATTTTTATATTTTCATGATCCACATCATCATCATCCCCTTCACTTTTTTTTTTCACACTCTCATTAAAAATCCTTCATGTAATTTTTTAAGGTTTATGGTTTAGGGCTAGGGTTTGCCTCAAAACCTTAAACCCTACCAAACTATTGGACATGGGTTCCCATGACTAATCCATTACTTGCTTGGATAAATGTATTTAAAGTAGATTAGGCCTTAAATTACATAATGCAAGATGATTGCACAGACGCTCATTAGGTTGGTAGTTTTGCGCAAACTAAATGGTTACACATGCATTCATTAATTTATATTGATAGTTACTTTAGCTAGCTGTTGCCCCTTGATCTACCTTCTCTAATTTTTAGTATTTTAATGTTCCATGTAGGACTCACAATCCATTTGCACGGTCATAGTGTTTACAAAATGTGTCCATTAGGGTATGTGTCCATTAGAGTAATGAAGGGACAAATTTTCTTAAATTATGTTTGATTTTTATGAGCTATGTGCTAAGTCAACACTAAGAAATGAGAATAAGTATTTTTAAATCAAATAAAATGGTTAAATGTGTAGTGTGCTAATCTTTTTTTTAGAAGTTGTCAATGTGATTATATGAAATTATTTCTTGTTTTTTTTTGTGTTTGAAATTTGTTTGTTATTTTTGTCGACTTGATTTGTTTAGTTGAGTTTGTTGTATTGGAATCAAAGATTTAGGAACATCATGATGATAGGAAACATTCTCCTTGATGCCCAAAAAATGGCAAGTGACAATTACTAAACATGGAAGTCTCGTTGTAAGCTATTCCTAATGAAAAAATATTTTGTGCTTGTACTTGCCCTTAATTTACTTTTAATCCATAAATGATATGGGGCTAGTTTCTTAATATTTTATGATAAATTTTTTTTCATCTATCAAAGCCCTCATAAGATTGTAGGTCGAGGAATATGTGACTCAAAAATAGGTCTTTATTGGTGCATCATCATTAATCCAAAATTCAAGATTTGTGCAATTACTTCACCTTTAGTGGCACACCTCTAGCATTGTTGTTTCGGGCACTTAAACCAACATAATGTCAAATCAATGGGGTTGCATCATGTAGCCAAAGGTGTTCCTTTAATCTTAAGACTGCATGATTTTTGCAACAACTGTCAACTTGGCCAGCAAGCTCATGAACCAATTTCGAAGCAAGTTATTCACCCTCGAATTACAAAACCATTAGTTTTAATTCATTTTGATATTTGTGGTGAGATTTACCTTGCTTATTTGGGTGAAAATATACTTTCACATTCACTAATGATTATTCCAAGTTCACTTGGATTTATTTTATGTGAAATAAATTTGAAACTCTGCAATATTTTCAACATTTCAAGACTAATGTTGAATTGGCTTTCAACACCAAGATTCAAGTCTTTTGGAGTGATTGGGTTGGGGAACTTTTTTTTTGGCTTTCATTGAAGTGTTGAATTCAATTAATAATATCCACTAGGAGTTCACACAAGTGTATACACCCCATCAAAATGGGGTTAATGAATGCAAAAATAAAACATTTCTTGAGAAGGCATGAGCTATGGTGTTTGAAGTTCAGACACCATGGTTCCTATATATGGTCAAAAGTTTTGAATCTTGTCAATTACTTCACATATCATTTTCCAACTTGTGTTAATTACGATGTCAACCCATATTAGTGTTTTTTTGGCAAACCCCTAGAGTTGCACCATCTTTGGGTGTATGGTTGTGTGGTTTTCATTCACATCCCCAAGGAGAAGCGTATCAAACTTGATGTGCATAGTAAAAAATGTATTTATGTTAGAAATTTTGATGAAACCAAAGGGTTTTGTTTTTACAATCTTGCTTTTCGCATGATTATTATTAATGGTGATGTAAACTTTGTAGAAGACCATTACTGGCATAGTTGATTTTTACACAACCCTTGTTGTGTCTTTTGAGGCTTTGATGGATCAATTAGTAGTTATTGAAGTCATTGATTTAGTCTTCACACCTTTGTCAAGTGTGTTTACACCTTTGTTGACATTTGAGACTTTTATGCCCATCTTTCCACCCTTACATTCAAAGCCTCCACCAACACTGATGGTGATCAACAAGATGCTAGGTTTGATTACCAAAAGACCTTTGCATTGGTCATCAAATGGTCTACAATGTGCACTCTTGTTCCCATGGTTGCACAAAAGGGTGGCCTATGCTCCATATGGATGTAAAATTGGTTTTCCAAAACAACAATATTTCAGAAGTAGTCTTCAAACAACCCCTTAGTTTTATCAAGGTGGGTTTTGAGCACAAAGTGTGCCATTTACACAAATTTATGAATGGTTTAGATCAATTTCCTTACGTGTGGAATGGATGGATTGACTCATACCTTTAATCCATTAGACCCATCCCTTATTTTTCAGATCCTAGATTGAATGTGATGGTTGTTGGTGATTTCATGTTCCCATTAATTATTTATGTTGATGATCTGATGGCCATAAAAAAATTCCCTCAAAAAATTGAATAGATTGAACAATAGTTCTATGAGTAATTTGCCATGACCTTAATCCCTTTGTTTTTGTACCTTGGTGTCGATCTCTTTTACACTCTTCACATCATGCTGTTTTACCACCAATATCTTCTAAAATATTTCATTGACATGGATTTGACCAATTGCTTTCCTAGTCCAATCCCTCTAGATCCCAAGATCAAACTTTCTCTTGAAATGAATTCACCATATTATCGAATGGGTGTAAGTTTTTTCATGTCATCAACATTTGCCTTGACATTGCATATTTTGTTGGTGTTGTGACCAAATTCATTATTGCTCTTTGTAAGGTTCATTTGAAGGTAGTGATCTTCATTTTCGTCTACTTGAAAGGGTCTTTGGATTTTGCATTTCATTATTAGCGAGAGGGAGATATTGTACTAGTCAATTTTATTGACATTGATTATTTTGACAATTTGGATCAACACAAATATGCTTTTGGTTATTTGTTTAACATAGGAAGTGGACCCACATCATAGCAAAGTAAACTCCAAGATGAAATGGCGCAATGGACAGTTTTAAAACAAAATATCATGCCCTTGTAGAGGTTACAAAAGAGTCATTATGGTTGTGTCATTTGTTGGAAGAAATGGGCTTTCCATTCTTGACATTGATGCCAATATTTTATGACAACCAAAGTTGCATAAAAATGGTGAAGAATATTGTTTTGCACATGCACGTACCCAACACATTAAAAAGGCATGTCATTTTGGCCGTGACAAAATTAAGAAAGAGACAATCATTATGGAATATGTGAGGTTCAAGGATTAGATTGCTGATGTGTTTACCAAAACAATGAACAAGGTTTGGTTTCATGAGTTGAAAAGTTAGTTACAACTTAAGACATGTGAAAAAGTTGAAATACATTAATTTTATTAAAATAATAATAATTACATAGTTTTTAAAACATCTTTGCATAGTTTCCTAGGCTTTCACAATTTTTAGGTAAAGTGTTAGTGCAAGACAAAAGTGTGCTATCAAGTTGTAACTAAAAGCTTGTAAATAATCATTAACAAACTAAGGGGGAGTGTTGAACTTGGGTCCTCATGCCCAATCCACTACTTGCTTGGATAAATGTACGTAGAGTAGATTAGGTTTTAAGTTACATGATGCAAGATAATTACACATACATTCATTCGGTTGGTATATATGTACAAGCTAAATGGTTGCACATGCAATCATTAGTTTATGTTGGTAGTTACTTTAGTTGGACATTGCCCCTTGAGACCTTTCTAATCTTTAGTATTTTAGTGTTCCATGTAGGACCCAAAATCCACTTGTGTGGTCATAGTGCTTACAAAACATGTCCATTACAAGATTTATTATATTTCTTTAAAAAATTCCAATCTAAAAAGGGATGAGAAATATAAAAGGCAAAGGAGCTTCAACTAGGTTGAATTGCTACAAATTAGATGTAGAAGATTAGAAATGAAGTTCGTCACTCATGTATTAACACTTTGGAACAAATCAACAATGGGATATGGGTGCATTGAAGGGAGGTTGAAAGATGATCAAACTCACTATTATGGTTAACATTTAAAACAAAAGGTGGATGTAATGTGTTGGCATCTTTTGTAATGTAATGAAAATTTGATAATGAAGGAGGGTGGCCATGACGAAAAATGACCTAACACTTTAATCCTTTCATACCCCATGTTATGTTGGCACAATCATGGAAAAAGAAAAATTGATTATCAAATTCTCACCACTTTTTTTGGAGGCATTCTTAATATATATAAGGTGCCCTCCAAATACACTATTGAATTGTAATTATTGAGATGACTTTGTTGTTTTTAATGATTTTGAAATTAATTGCAAAAACATGTAGCTATAAATGTGACATGTGACATTTGTGTTGTTGAATAAATTGCCGAAAGTTTTTGTTATTTTTCATTTTTAACATGAGTAGGACATTATGAAGCTTGAATGCAATATGTATATAGGTCAATGATAATTTGGGTCATAAGCTTTTAATACATTGGTAAATAATTGATTGCCTTGGACATTAGTCCACAATATGGTCATATCTTGAACCATTTTGTGTTGTATGACTATTCTATCATTAAGGAAAATAATTTGTTTGTTTTGTCAAGATAAAAATCTCTCAAACCCTTGTGCTCTTGTTAGTGTTGAAAAGCTCTCAATGAGTAGGGGGTGCACAAAAAACTGATTTGTAATGTTTAGACTTACAATTTCAAATATATTGAATATTGAACAATTTCATCAATGAAAAATCAATAAACTCAAAATTCAGTTTTTTTGGAAAATTGGTGATATATATTCTTGTTATTGTTGGAAACCCCTCCAAGAGTAAGGTCTTGTGGAGGCGATTTTATAATTTTTAGACCCAAGGTGTAGGGGACATTGGATTTTAACTAATTTATGTCATTGAAAATTCAATAAAAAATTAAAATTCAATAAAAAAATTATTTGAGACATAGGCTAAAGAAAGCGTACCATTTTGGCCCTTTCAAAATTCATTCAATATTGCAATATGTGCTCAATCGCACAAGCCACACTATTAAGTATGGCATTTGAACTTGAATAGGTATGGTTATAAAAAAAATTGTCATTGTTTAAACATGTTCCTTAAAACAACAATAATCCCGAAGTTAATCTTGTTCTAAATTTACCTTTCCTCACATGAGGCTACAAAGCTTATCACAAAAGATTAGGTAACAAAATGTGTAGTTTTGTTGAGCAAAAACAAAACTCATACTTTTGTTGCATAAACAAACGTTTTGGTCTTTGAAGAAACATCCTCACTTTTCTTAGACTGTCCTCAAAAAGTCTATCACCACTTTGCAGCTGTTTTGAGCAGAATTTTGGGCAGTTTTCTAAAAAACTGTCATTGAGAAATGCTAAACCTATGATGCTCGTTGTCTACTCCTACTTCAAAAAATTGAAAAAGAAAACATTGGTTGTAATCTCTAATATTCACCTCCAATTATAGCATATGTTAAGTCCTCATGTGATTTATACTATGTGTGTACCAATGTGCGTACTGTATTCACCAGACAAACATGGTTATATTCTACTTAGAAAAATCATGATCTTTATGTATTCGCATCTGATTTGCAAGGTTATGACCATACCCATTCTTGTCATGTTTGTTCTGGTTTCGTCAGAACTCACACAAGAGTTACCTTCAAAGTTTTTTTGTGTACTTTTTCTCTGAAATCTCATAAATATGGTTTTTAGTGAGAGAGAGGAGAGAGAGAGAGAGAACTCGCATGCAAAATTCAAAGGTACCCAATTCGCACATAAGGCAAGAGAAAGAGTTTGTGATTCATACAAGGATATGAGCTCTTATGCTGAAAAACTGGCTTTGAGTGCATCAGAAATGAAGCGGTACTTGTATGTGAAGCCAAGCTCTTCTGCTTTCTTTGGTAGCACCCTCTGACCTTCCAATACCTGCAGCGAGTAACGAGAGAAAACTGTTTACTGATCAGCACAATGTCAGAGCTCTGAGCTTCTGCATACAACTTTTTGCAAATGACAACCCTGCTGCTGCCGACTACCTTCAGAGATATCAAAATCATGACATGGGTATCCTAACCTGCTGTGCAATTGACCCATTTGACATTTGCTGCAATGGAGGAGGGCAACATTATAGTCTAATTGCAGATGGAAGATAGCCGATGATTCAGGAATCAAGTGCAGAGCAAAGATGACAGAAGTGCTACAATTTGGGTTAGTAAACATACAATCATGGCACCTTCTCCGAGAAGAACTCTTACTGCAAACTCAGGAACTGGAAGCCATGAGGGGCGTCCCAACAGGGCACCTATTCTGTCACACATCTCATTCATTCGCACTGGGTTTGGTGCTGTTCCGTTTATAACACCTGCCACAACAAAATCTCATGAACCCTAAATCAGAAAGTGTGCTATGTTTACAGTTTGTAGCAACAAACTTGGGGTCTTGCAACAAATGCAAATGAAGGTCCAGGTCCTGGTCCCAGTTTTGGTGAGTGGTTTGTTTATAATGGAGTGCCTGATTGAGGTTGGACTATGTATCTGTTTCTTGTAACTGTGCAAAGACAAAATGGGATTTACCTTTGTATGTGGGGTTGGACAGAGATTCCATGATCAATGAGACTAAGTCATCACGGTGCACCCATGAAATCCTGCACACCAACAATATCAGCAATCAGAAAGTTCGAAACTTCCTTTGATGGCATAACAAAAGGGTAGTGCACAAAAAGAAGGAAATCAAAGAGGCAATAATGCTTGAGCTCATGTGAGCAGAAAGAGTGCGAGGGTAAACAAATATTCTAACCATTGCTTTCCAGAACCCAATGGTCCACCTGCAAAGATAGAGAAGATAGGCACCATCTGGGCTGCAATCATGAACAAACGGGTGACATAAGTGATTGTCCTACTCTGCACTGCCACATCTCACCTTGTAGAAACCACAAAGCAACCCTCAAATCCTAAGTGATGGACTGTGATTATGGGAGGTCAAGGGATGGGTATCAGCAGAGGAGTGACTGTTCCGTGCCTAGGACACCACCGTCTTTGGCAAGCACAATGCCATTACGGATGAGTACCAGCCTGGTGGTGGTATCATCCAGGCTCTGAGCTGCAGCTTCCCACTCTCTGCACACCTGTGGCATCCCCGCCCATGCCCATTTCCCCATTCCTCTCATCTTGACTTCTTCTTGGGGCCTACCTTCTACAAGAAAAAATCAGGCCTCATGGATCTAGAGACTTTAAATGTAAGAAAAGGGTTATCAGTGATGATGCAGATACTTATAACGAGATACAAATCTTTAGACAGGCTAGCATCATTTATCCATGTTTGAATTATAGTTGATTACAATGACACAGATGGTTCAGCTCGACAGCAGTGATCCTCTTCCAAAACACAAACTGCATTGACTGTCATATTTCTCACCTCAGCAAGATAATCCTTCCCTGATGGACTTGCCTCATCAAATGCAGAGCTCTCACTTGTGCCTGCACATGAAGCTCACTCACAACCCATTATTGATGAGTACCTGGTGAGGGATTCTGGTGCTGGATGTGTCATTGTTTCTATACTTGGTCTCTGTGATGATGACAATCTGTAAGAACAGATGCCACATACAACAACATCCTCTGTGACCAAACCCATCATTTATACATCATTTCACTTTAGAGACAAAAAGAAATCTCTTACCATAGTAGCCTATGGCAGTGGAGCTGACAAGAACTTTTGGCTTCAACTCCTTGGGTGCAGCATTGATCGCTTCCACTACCTACATGCCATCCCCTCCTTATAAACAAAAGTTCATTTCTTGCACAGATGAAGAAGGTGAACAGTGAAACTTGGTCAATTAGAATAGTTGCCGTTTACAATCTTAATAAGGAAGAGATGGGATTTGGGGGGGTGGGGGGGCACTAACCTTAGCAGTTACTCCTACTCTGCTGTTCTTGATCTCTGCTTTCACCTGCAACAATTGGGAATTAGTTGCTGTGAGTGAGTATGTTTCTTGCCTATCGTTCTTCTAAATACATGGGTCCCTTCCTTTCCCCCAATCTGCTCTATGGAATAGAGATGTAGTTTCCAGCAAAACAATTGTCAGCAAAAAGAGTTGACCTCAGGAGTCCAGCGTCTGCTGATAGGGAGGCCAGCCAAGTTGACTACACCCGTTGCTCCTTGAATCAGCTCTGCCCAGTTGGCTTCCTCCGCCACCTCCAGGTTTGGATATCTAAGCTCTGGTATACAAAAACAAGAACCACTAATCTCGACTAAGCCATGTTCCAAGCTAGCTGCTGAGACTATCACCAGCATCTGACAAAATCAGCAGCTCAGCTGCTGCTGTTGTCATATGAACAAATTCTCTCAAGATCTCCATTTCCCAGCTGCCAATTCTTGCCACTCACCAGGAAAAACAGATCGGGCCTTTGAGACTGATCGCGTGAGTACACGTACTTGGTGTCCATCTACATCACAAAAATGTGCAAATGAAACACAAGTAGTCAGTGAAGGAGGTGAGAAGGTAAATGGGTAGCACCAAAAATTGCATCACAATGTTATGTTAGCTGCTCAGAAAGAAAACAAATTCAAGAAGACCAATTCACTTTGTAGCATTACCTGCATCAAGTCTTTCAACAAGCCTCGAGCCAATAAGCCCTGTTGCTCCTGTGATTGCCACAATCATCTTATCTGTCTGCAAGAAGAAAGTCCCCCCCACTTCACTGAATTTATTTTCAAGTGTTTTTTTTTAAGGGTTTCATAGCCAGCTGAAATGGGTTTCATCAATTGCTCTTCTCCAATAACTAAGAGCATATCCTTGGAGAAACTTGATGATTAGGGGCATGTACCTTTGGGGCATCCATTTTGCTTGAACTTGCTGTAACCTTACATACAAGTCTTCGCTGTCGATTTTGCTGTACAGACTTGATTTGCTGCGGTGAATCCAAGAACAAAAAAACCCGATATAAAGACTGTCATCACACACACATAACCTATCTACATTGTGATCCTCCAAGGCAAAAAAAAAGAAGAAAAAGAAAATAAAAGGAGAAAAGGTGGAATTGATGATGATGTAAGCTCGAGCTCCATGAGCTTGTTTCTCTGTTGTAAACTTCTGTCTTTCAAAGTTTGGAATGATGCAAGCTTGTTGAGCTCCATGAGTTCTCTGTTTGTAATAATCTTTCCCTTTTCCAAGGTTGAATGCAGCAGCAGACAGACATTAAACCCTAAACCCTGAACCCTGCTCTTAGGACAGAGAATGCATCTGGATGTCTCTGAGGGAGAAGTTCTCTTATCTCTCTATCAATCTTTGAGCATACTGGGATTGGCATTCAAATGGGTACCAGTGGAAGAAGAAGAAGAAGAAGATGATGACATTTGCGACTAAATTAAGGAGTACCTGAGAAGGATTTGCAGCATTCAAGGAGGAGAAGGAGAAGGAGAAGCCACAAACGCCGCCGTCACCATGTAGAGTAGAGTGAGCAGATCGCAAAATGCTTGCTCTGACACCAGTCACACCACTGCAATGCTGCTGCCATTGCACTGTGGTGTTCATCATCATCCCTGCTACTGCACTGCACTGCACTGCACTGCACTGACACCCCAAAGTTGTGAATGTGAATTGCCCACAAACATGAGAAGAACAACAAAAACAAGTACAACAACACAGACCAAGAGAAGAGAAGAGAAGAGAAGAGAAGGGATTGTGGGCGTGTGCAGATCTGATGCCTCACTCATACCCAACAGCGAGAATTGCAAGTGAGATAGCAATACACACATGAGATTGCAAGTGTAAAGCAGCAGAGTGCACAGGCAAAGTACGTCTCTTTCTCTGTCTCTGTGTGTGTGTCTCTCCACATGAGATTGCAATCGCAAGGAGAGTGGCAAGGAGAACAGTACCCCAGTAAACTACTGTTTGATGTTGCACTGCCTTATCCGAAGTGATCCTGATGGAGTGTTGACGTCTGTTTTTGTATGTGTGATGATGATCATAAGGACCCACAAGCAGCAAGAGATTTGTTTGCGCAGATTGGGGCTGGTGGATGGGTGTGAAGGACGTCAGGCTTTTTGTGTTGCGACTCCCACGTCCGGAGACATGGGGTCATTCATCCTGTTGCCAAGGGAGAGACAGTAATTGCTGTTGCAAATGACAAATCCTGTTGCCAGGAGGAGAGAGAGAGAGAGAGAGAGAGAGAGGGAGAGAGAGAGAGCAATTGTCGTTGTGAATGATAATTCCTGTTGACAAGAAACTAGAGAGAACAGAGAGATAGAGCAATTGGAATCTAGCAGCCAGCTTCTGTTTGCTTCTTGTGGGAAGGAGATTCCTAGTGTAACAACCTCCTCCTCATCAGTTGTACTTCACAGTCAGTCTACTTCAGGTAACGTTGAGTTGTTCAGTAGAGTGAAGGAAGAGCAAGCAAGCAAGCAAGCTCAGGTTGATCATTCTGCTCTTTGTGTTTGGTTCATGAAAGACAGGTGTGTGTGTTCTGTCAATGTGAGTGCAGATTGGGTCTAACGCTGAGAATAAATCATCCAGCACTCTCAAAATTAGAAACACAGTGTGAAAAAACCAGCATTGAGAAAGGTGGTCAATGAAGTGCTGACAATTTTGTGCTTCATGCTTACCATGTCAGGTATGAGGACAGTCGGAAATTGTCCTTGGCAGAATTCAATTCCTGTTCAACCAGCTGCATCAAGATTGTTTGATAGGTGAAGTCAATGCAATCTCACAAAAGAATTTGCACCGGTGCAGTGATGAAGACAGAGTGTCAATGTGATAAGTTTGATGCTATTAGACTACTGTGTTGGTGTTCTACAAAGGTGGGTCTGTTTTTTATTGCTGGACAAGACTTAGGGGACTGGAGGTGATGGCAAAGCTTCTACCCTGATGGTAGATCTCTCATGCACCTATCCACACTATTCTGAAAATTCTTGCTGGAATGTGCCTTTCACCTGCAGTTAAGATTGCCCCATTCAAGTATGCTGTTCTTTTTCACAGCACTGCCCAGAAAACTGCAATCTGGGTGTTGGATCCAAATGTGGATTTCTTTTGCTTTCTCAGCCAAATTGTTGTCATGAACAATGAGTAAACTTGTTTTTGTGTAGTTTTACACCTGAGCTGATGCCACTCTTTCTGCTCATCATTTCACTGCCACAAATTGAGACCAACAAATTGAGAAGGTGTTTTAGAGCTTTAGAGCTTCTTGTAATAGTTCCTGGGAGCTAGTTATCTAATGTGCATCAATTTGCAGTAACCCATTAATAGCAAAGGCCCCCAGCATGACAACCCACCTAACCTAGATTTGGTGAGCTGATGGCTTCACCCTCTGTGTAAGGGTGCACAGAGTGGAGCACACAGAGCTCTGCAGCAAGCACAGCCCTGGCCATCTCTGCGTGTTCCCTCCTGATCCAAGATTTCTCCCTCAGCCTCTCTGCTGTTCCTTTGGCAAAAGAAAGTTCAGAGCATAGTATATGTTTGCTGGCTTGAGTGGGGTCTACAAGGTAGCAGCTGAGTGAGACTTCTGCCAAAGGATTTGCTTCTGTGTCAACAACACCTGAGGTAAACAGTAAGTATCAAAAGAGTTGAAGCTAGAAAAAGGATCATACCACCAGTATGTGACTCAAGCTGCAAATCCACATGGTCCAAGAGTAATTTCAAAGCATGTGACTTGCCTTCCTTCAAAGGCAACTGTGCAAGTTTGCCTTGCCACCTCTTGGCACCTTCAGCCAAGGCCTCCAGTTCTGCAAACAGCATCAACAGCTGTTATGGATATTTCTGAGAATTATGGAATGGCCTAGCAGGATGATTCAAGGTGGTAAACTAAGATCTGCAAGACCAGCTGCTAATCTAAACTGCATATTTACTGCTGCAGTTTAGATTAGCAGCTGGTCTTGCATATGACAGTGAGGTGTCCAAGTTTGAGCTATCTTATTCAAGTGCACCTGTGCTCATTTCTGTCTGTTTGCAATTGACAATCTGGAACTGATGTGCATTTTGAACTTGATAAAAAGCAATTCCGACTTACTGGAGTTATAGCTGTGAACTGGCACCTGATCAATGCACAGCAATGCAATGTTTGCTCAAATAGGCCACTATGCTGCAATAATGTCAGTTCCTCTTCCCTCCAAAACACCTAAAAACACGATAAACATCTTGTGCAACATCACTCTTGAAGGTTCTGCAGTACAATGACAATGGAACCTTACCTAGAAGAATCTTGGGTTGTAAAAAGGGAAAATGATGACAATTGAAAAATACAGTACTGTACAGTTCTCAAATACGAGGGAGGCACTTCATGTAGGGTGCCCATGGTGATGCCTGCAATGATGCACTGCTACAAGTTCATGTCAATTTCTGTCCACGGATTTGATAACCCTTCTGCACCCATAACTTCCTTCCTTCCTTCCCTGGCTACTGGATAAGAGGAAAAATTCCACAAAATGCGCAGTGCTGGTAAAATACAGCTCAGAACGTGGTATCTATTCAGCCATAAGCAACATAAGGAAAAGGGCAGAAGAGTAAGTGCCTTGCCAGCATGCTTGTGTAGTAGCAGAAAGACGGCTAAGCAGCTCCATTGGTTAACATCCTTGGGCAAGCACTGCTCAACACCTCAGGGTAATTTCTCAGGTGTTATTATCTGCAAAAAGGGACAAGTGTCTCCTCAGTTTGCAAAAAACACAACTGGTCCACAAAAGAAAAGGAACTGAATCCAACACCCAAATTGCAAATGTTCATCATCACCAGACAGACAATACACATACATGTATCATTGGGCAAATGGAATAACATGGGTTGTACCAAGTCTCTTGAAACACGTAGCACTTGCTCTCCTCTTTTGACGGGTCACAAAGTAAACAGCACCCTGGAATTCACACAAATAAAAATCATGCAAATCAAACCGAGTTTTGCAATGTGACCCAAAACTGCAGTTATTATACCATCTGATTTTTCCAAAACTGAATCACTGTCTCCTTGATTGTCCCTCTACTGTACAGATTTGTTGCAGCAAGACAGACACCCAATTTTTCACATGAGAGAGAAATTGGCAGGACATGTTGATCATGATGTTTTGTTCATGTGGTAACCACATAGCTGCTATACCTGCCTTGAGTGAAGTAGCTGATAGTGAGGGCTGTGGGCCTCCATTTCTCCTCGTTGCTGCAACAATGTGAGCAGAGAAGATGTCTCTGTTTGAAGTCCCCCTTGTTCCTGCATTAAGCTCCTCCCCTTTGAAAGAGCAAACTAAAATTGGGTAACAAAATCCCCAAAATTGCAACAAAAGATGCAAGAAGATGATGATGATAAACCCTAAACCCTAAACCCCATGTCTGGGTTGAGAGAAAATTGTAGCAAAGTGGTGGTTGAGTAATCATAGCAAAAATGGATACTAGTATGAATCCATAAACCAAGTGAATAAAATTATATTAAAAAAAAATAAAATCTCCGCAACAAAACACATAGCAATCTGAATTCTCTCATTCTTCTGAGCTGAAGAATTGCATCATATACCACCACCCATAAGACAGAATTTGCAGATTGACAAACAACTTTCATCAAAGGAAACAAACCCAAAAACAAAAAAAACAAAACCAGGCTACAAAATAGAAGAATGCGAGTGAGAGAAAGCGATGATACAAAAAAACCTTTCAAAACTTACAATGCAAGTTCGTGTCCTTGAGATTGTCTTGCTGCAAGCATAGTTCAGGGGCTGGATAGCACTGCCCACAATTCTCCTGCTGCCGCTGCCGCTGCCACACCACTCTCTCATTCTTCTTCAGGAGTTCTTCTCTTCCAAAAGCTTTGCAAGAATTTGTGAAACACAACTGACGAGCTTCTTCCCCTTTTAGCTCTAGACTTGGATTGAAGCAGAGCCCCTAGGGTTTGGTAGACATCTCTAGGGTTTTTTGTGAGCCTAAATTGGGATTTCCCTCCAAGGGTTCCATCTGAAAAACCCTTGGGGATTTATTTTATTTATTATTTATTATTTATTTATTAATTTCTTTTTGGGGGAGGAACAATTTCCCCATCCTTTTGGAAGGTTTTTTGAGAATTATATGGTTTGGGAATCAGCAGATTTATTGAAGGTTATTTCTGTGAATTCATCCGATTGTTTCTCATTCATCCATTACCCAAAAAAAAAAACACACACACACACACACACACCATCTAGTTGTTGGGTCATTCAACATCCATCCCAAATGCATTTCATTGCATTTTGACATAATTTATGCATGGAATTCATCTAGTAAATAGGGTTGAAATTCATCCATCAAAATTTTAATTTCCTCTGGGACATAGATTGCTTGGGGTCATGTTTTTTATTCATCAGAAAAGAAATCCAATTCAATTGGTTATTCAATTTCACCTTTCATCTATTCAGATGATGATTCATCCTTGCACACTAAAAGTAGTGTCACCCATACTCAACATTTGGCCCTACAACAATATTTCTCCCATTCAAGATCACTTGTTTAGTGATGCTGAGCCCCACCCATACTCGACATTTGGCCCTACAACAATATTTCTCCCATTCAAGATTACTTGTTTAGTGATGCTGAGCCTCACCCATACTCAACATTTGGCCCTACAACAATATTTCTCCCATTTAAGATTTACTTGTTTAGTGATGCTGAGCCTCACCACCCACAAACATGAACTTGAAACAATAAAAAGGTCAGAAACTACTGAAACACACCACGTGAGTTGACAACTTGGCGATCGAAAGTTGACGATACGATGATGATGTGAATTTGACAAAATTGTTGAAATGGATGTGGACTTGAAAGAAAGGCAACAGCAGCTTCGCAATTTAGCTAGGCTAACATTTGCTAAGTATCTTAAGGTAAAAGAAGAATTATGAAAATTTTTTAAAAATATTTCACCATGCAAAAATTATAATCTTCAAAAAAAAAAAATCCTCTAAAAGAAACCCAAAAAAATCTTTCAAGATATCAGAAACTCTATAACTAATCTCAAGTTTCAACATGCAAGCCAAAATATCAATCTTTCAAAAATCCTCATATAATAAAGATAGACCTATTATTATTATTATTATTATTACCTAGTAAGGGCCTATGAAAATCCCTTAAGCTACTATTATCTATAGTAAAGGAAGAATGAAGCCTCCCCTGAATCCGAACACAAAATCCTTTTGCCTTGGTAGCAAGGTCAATCAAAACCACTAGTGTCAGCAAATCCAGAGCAGCAAAGTCAAAAACTGGGTCATTCCAAACTTCAAAGGAAACAAAGATGAACTCACACAACACAGAACTAACTAGGTAGGTGGGTAAGTAGTAGGTACCTACTTATGTACCTACCTAATGGCTTTTTCCTCCTTGTATTCCAAATTCAAACCTGCAACCAGTTTCCATGAAATTAGTTCCCAAAAATTGAACTCACAAGGAAAAAAATTTTAATGGAAAGATTGAATTCACTGGCAGAGGAAATGTTTCATGAAGTTCCCCAGAAAATGGGACTCATCACAGTTTTGCACTGAGTATGAACAACAACAACAACAGCTGATGAAACATTCCTCAACAATGTGGGAGCAATTGGAAACTAGGTAGCCACCAAGCAGAGAGTCATTGAAACCACAGATCCCATCATCCCAGTCATCAAAAGGCAGGCAAGCAAGCAAGCAGGCAGGCAGGCAGGCAGGAAAAAAGTCTGTGAGCTCTGAGACAGCAAAAGAAAAATGGATTTGGGTCAAATTCAGGAAACTAAAGAATACCCAACCCACAAAAAAAGAAAAGGGAAGAAAGAATAAACAAACTCCCAAAATCTGATGAATCCAAGTAAGCCTAGATAGGTGCCAACACAATAACAACATCATCAACAACACCTACCATCATCACCACCACCACCACTACCATCCCCACCCATTCATCAAATTCATACTTAGTTTTGTGAAGAAAATCAGCAAACAACACCCACCCATCATCACCACCACCATCACCATCCCCACCCATTCATCAAAATCACACTTAGTCTTGTGAAGAAGCATCAGCAGACAACACCCACCATCATCACCACCACCATCCCCACCCATTCATCAAAATCACACTAAGTTTTGTGAAGAAGCATCAGCAGACAACACCCACCATTATCACCACCAGCATCCCCACCCATTCATCAAAATCAGACTTAGTTTTGTAGAGAAAATTATCGAACAAATTTATTTCAGCAAACAAAAATTCCTTCCAAATCTTTTGATGAATCGACTACAGCAAAACCCCAACAGCCACCATGTTGTACCCAGTCAGCAGAAGAGAACAAAAACTGCAAAAAAATTCACACAAAACAAATTCCTACAAATTCACACAAGCTCCGTTTGAGAGAGAGAGACACACACACACACAGATCCACCACAGATCCCACAGAGAGAGAGAGAGAGAGAGAAACGGGGATTTGGGAATTGATACTTTGTTGTTGTACTTGTTGGTCAGGAGGAAAGAGAGATCAGGGGGAAAAGGAATAAGAGGAGCTTGTTGTGGATTCAAGAAGAACAAGAACAAGAACAAGAGCAGATTGTTTCTTTCAAATGGGATTGTGGGTATTCGACTTGGAGAAGCATGTCTCCTTCTACGGAGCTTATCACAAGAACAAAGTGAACAGCTTGATCCATGTGCTATGCGTCTGGCCCATTCTGTTTTCCAGCTTGCTCTTGTTGGCCTACACCAAGCAGCTGGTGCCGCAGCTGCCATGGATGCCCAGCAGCTTACAACTACCCTCCTCCTCCTTCTTCTTCCTCCACCGCTTCATGGTGCTCAACTACAGCTTCGTGATTGCGGTAATCTATGCCGTGTTGTACGTGAGCTTGGATCCGCGAGCAGGTTCTTTGGCGGCTTTTCTGGTGCTAGCTTGTTGGGTGGGTGCCAATGCGGTGGCGCAGAACTTGCCCATCTGTTGTGGTCGCAAGTTGTTCATTCTTTCGCAGCTCATCTGTTGGAGTTGTCAGTTCGTTGGACATGCTGTGTTCGAGAAACGCGCTCCTGCTTTGCTCCACAATCTCCCTCAAGCGCTTCTCATTGCACCTTTGTGGGTATTGCTGCAACTCCTGCACTCCGCTTTCCATTACGAGCCTTACCCTGGCTTCACCAAGAACGTTGAGATCAAAGTGAATGCTAACATCGCTCAATTCCATCGCCAAGCAACCCACAACACCCACAACAAAAAGAAGACCTTAGCAGCAGATTGAGAGAAGAAGAACAAGAACAAGAAGTTCTTGGCGGGTTGAGAGAAGAAGGTTTAGGAGGGTTTAGGCAACCCATTCACATCTATGTGCACATTGTCCATTTCTTTGTACAAATTTTCTTTGTCTACAAGAACCAACAACACTAGGGAGAACAATCAATCATCAGGTAGAAAGAAGAAGAAGAAGAAGAAGAAGAAGAGAACCTGTAGAAGAAGAAATTTCTTGACTACGTCGGTACACAAGAACTTACAACCTCTAGTAATATGGAATCATCACATCCATGATCTCACAGTGATGAATCTGTGTTTTTTTCTTTCTTTGCAACTAACATGTCTGATGCAAATTCCTTTTTGTGTTTGTTTATTTCTTTGCAACAACCATGTTTGATGCCAATTTGTCCCATCCCAACACAAAACATTTCTTTCTTTGCAACAGATTTGTTAAATGTGAATTCCACCTGACCCAATGCATATTGTAGTGTTGAAGTTTGAATGTGATGCAGTTGCATGATCCTGTTTCTTTGAACCTTTGAAAATGCTGCTGCATCCTTGGCAAGAAGTTCATCATCTGGGTGTAGTTGGTTGGTTGGTTGTTGAATTCTTTAGACCCATTGCACAACTTTTGATGTTTTGTATCATCTTCTTTGCCATTCTCAATCCATGATGGATGTCTGAAATTGTGCATAGGTATCTCTGGAGCAACAATTGGAAGATTAAGACAACTGATGAGTGCGGTCAAATGAGAGAGAGAGAGAGAGATGATCACAAAGTGTCAGACCATCATCACCTTCATCAGCTCTGGATGGTGGCTGGTATAGATGAGAACGTAAAACATCATCAGCCCAAAATCTGGGCAACCCATTATACAAATAATCTGCATCCTGAGCTTCTGATACACTTCCACAAGCAACAGGAAGACTGTCATGATGTTGGATAGCTAGCATTGAAGGGATGTTAAGACACAAACCTTTCTACATCGAAAATCGACACAAAACATAAATTGTTGACCAATTTTGCATGCTACAAATCAGATTCACTGTTCCAAAAGGGAGGGTGGGGACTCTTTGCAGCACATGCTAAAGAAACAAAATCCCTGTTAACAAAAAAAAACACTGCAACAAAACCCACCATGAAACATATGGTGCCTAATCAGCAGAGATATTCCAACGTTGCACTTATGTGTGTACCCACATTTTGATTAGATCTATGGAAGCTTATCCTTTGCATCTGGGTAAACAAGAAGCGAGTACTGAAGTGACAATCCGCTTCAGCTTTTTTATCTGTACACTTTGCCATAAAACCCTAGTAGAACCGACTGTCAGAGCTTTCATATGAATCCTGTTACCTGGACTTCTGTAAGGTGTAACAATTTTACCTATCAATTTATCGGCAGTGCTCATAGTGCCACCTGCGTCATTTTGTAAGAATAAACGGGCCATGGACTTTTATAAGTCAAATTCTTGACTCAAACATCAACTTGGGGTATCCCAAGACCCTTGCTAAAATCGCATTAGATGTGCTTGGATGTTGGCATGACAGAAAATTCTGGGAGTTTTGTTGCCTCACCCGCCCACACACCCATTTGTTGAACCTAGGATGACCCATTCCACAAATTGCTGACAAAGAATTGAGATGGAACAAATGTCTAGTGTACAAAATGCTGTTGTAGTTTTTTTCAGTCGAAATCCTCATACATTGATGATCCTTCAGAGAGGTCTGTCTCACTCTGTGACTGTGAAGCTTCTTGAGTCCCTCTCGAACCTCGGTCTGCTAATGAACCTGTTAAGAATTGGCATACCCACAACATGTACAAACAGATGAATAATGGAAACTGTGATGCCTTCTTTGTAAAAGCAGGGTCATTATCACCTGTGTACTTTCACATAAAACTCAGGTTTTTCAAGGGGAAAAAAGGTTGAGATTGACCTCGGTCACGATGAGCTGGCCAAGTTTTACGTGTTCTGCGTGGTATACGCTTCACACCACGAGGAGACTTGGAGATGCCGGCCTCGTCTTCACTGCTGGAGATTTGGAGATCATCCAAACCTTCTTGGCCTCTCATAGTGCGCAAGACAAGTGCTTTAGCCTTGCGGCGTTGCGAATTGAATAAACCTCGGATGGAAGATACAAAACCCTCTCCAGCTCGATCGCTTTGCCTCTGATGGGCTGTAGGAAACTGCTCCACAGCCACCCCATAGCTGCCTGCACTGTCGCTGGAATTTGACTCACTCTCTGGATGCAATTTGTCCTTGAACTTCTTGCCCTTTCATCATCATAACGAGGTACAAAGCTTTTGTAAGAGTTTATAAACACAAATACCCAATCTCCCCTTCTGATATCAAAATCACTTCTGGTGGATCCTGGAGAAAGTTTAGTTACCTGCATGCCTGTCACAGACTTTAAAACACTCCAGATTATGTGTTTTTTCACTTTGGAGAAGAGACGTCGCCAGCTGCCTGTGAACTGTAACAGCACTAGTGTGTCCATCAGAAGTCGCAGATCACTCACTGCAATTGGAGATCCTTCATATGTCACCAGCAGCTCCACCTGCATCAACACCCAATCCTCTCTTAACATCCATCTACAAGTGCAAAAACAATTGTGCACAGAACAGAAAGTATATGGATGCCTGGGGATCAAGAGCTCAGAATGCCTTTAGACTGTATTTGGAGAAAGAAACAATGAAGCACAGAAAATCCAAAACCACATTGACTGTTGCCATTAACACTTCACTCTCACCTGGCAGATCTTGATGTTGTGGAACTCCAAAAAGCTTTTTTTCATCTTGGAGTCTTTTTTCTCCTCCTGTAATGAAGCTTTGCTGGATTTGCTCACCTTTCGATCCTTTGACTTTAAAGACCCACCATTTTCAGTACTTGTGCCGACAGTGGAGACAGCAGCTGATGTAGTTGGGAGTGCATCCTGGCGTGATGTGATTGGGAGAGAGGTGCGGACTGACACACCTTGTCTGAAGGTCTTTGTCAATGCCTCCTCACTTACCAGATCAATGTCAGGTTCCTCAACCCTCTCCAACGATGATGATGACTTGCATTGCTCATTCATGCTTGCTGTTGTGCCTGTTTTTCGCTGCTGCTGCAGTTTAGCTACCTGCAAAAAGGACCACATTGCATTCACACAGTAATCAGCAAGAAGCTCACTCCAGCAATAGGAATACATATAATAGATCTTGGCACAAAACACCGCATTGTGCTCTCAACAAGCCACTTTTGTTGTGGCAGACAATCTTGGGTAGTCAGTCAGTCAGTCAGTCCCCCTCTGCCTTGTGGGTCAAGATGGAAGTTCACCTCTAATGCCTGTGCAGCCATCATGAAGTCAACACGTGGTAGTACTTCAACAGGGATTCCAGGTAACACGTGTGGGGGAACGGCAAGCCCAGAAGTAATAATACTTGTCCTTGAGGAGGTGGTCACTGAGGCCTCCAAGCTGGAGCGCTGCTCCACCAGTACTGTACTAGTGCCACGACGCCCCCCTCGCTTTGCCACTGTTGAACCCTTCCACACCTCCTGCATGAAATAAAAGTCTTCCATTATTGTGAAGAAATTCAACAAGGTTGCTCAGGTTGAAGACTGGAAGAGAAGTTGAAGAGATTTCAACAGCAGCAAGCAAGAAAGAAAGAGCAGGGAGGATGAGGTGCCGATTCATACCTGGCGCTTCACATCTTGCTCTTCATCAGGGAAAAAGTACTTCCATAGTTTGGTGTACATGGCCTCAGTCAAAAAAATACGCAACGGGTATATATCCACCTGCACATAGAGCAAATTGACGTCAGCACACAGCTTCCTCATCTCTTGGCACCAAGAAGGCAGAAGTGACCTCCATTGGGGCTCTTAAACAAGGGTATGAGACCTACTAAGCACAGACAAAAGAATCCTTAGTGTCAAAAGATGCCAAGAGAGATGCGAAAAGACCTGAAACCGCTCCATTGGTGAGAATCCATCCTTGGGTGCTCCCTGTCTTGCCTCAACTCGAAGCATTGTATTCCTATTTGCAGAAGGATCCCACAAAAAATTTCTCAACAACACTAGAAAGTATTAAAGTTGCTTGTTGAACATCATCTGGTCAGGAAAGAGGCCAAAAAATGAAAGATAAGAAGTGGAGGGAGAACAAACCTTCCCCATTCTGTAGGTGGGTTCCAAGCAGAGAGAACTGTGTCGAGTTTTGCACCTGGCAAACAATTTTTCACAACAAAGGACTTAATGGTGAAACGGGCAACTCCAATGTCCTTGAAATCACGGTCAACCATCAGGATCTGCAAAACAAAAATCATAACCACAGCCACCCATTATTGCTGAGTTTGAGGGTTTACGGTTTAGAGATGTTTGAGATGAAACAGTTTCACATTGAGGTTGCATTCTTTCAATCATCAGTCAATGGAAAATCCAGTATGTTCCTTGCTCCAGCAACACATTTTGGCACTAATACAAAGCACAAGAAAGAGAGATGAGGGCAAACCATGTTGTTGATCTCGGCCTCAGCGAATGATTCCCCATCACAGATCATGCTCCATACAAGCTTGTCAAAAGCCCATGAGATCCGCATGGCTGATGATGGACTTTTGTTCTTCTCCTTCAATGCCAATTGCTGCTGTGCAGCATGCTGTAAAGCAACCCTCAAACCTAATCTTGCTGCCTTCCTGGCCTTACTTTTCACCATGAACTCCACCTCTAGCTTTTGTGCCTGCACCCAAAAACATGATGAAAACAAACTGATTTTGTTTTCAACTTAAAAAAAACCTCATCACAATTGTAGCATGGTGAAAGCATAGGACATATATATATATATAGCCTACTACTACCCATTGGTTATATGGAGATGTTCTTCATCATGAAGCCAAATGATGTAGCATTGGAAAAGTGCTAGTGTTCAATTGCTGACCAGAATAGATCTAGCACTTGAAATCATCCATAGGGTCTCCTCTTCAGCTTTAGGAGACCATACAGTCCCAACATCACGGGTGCCACAGTCAGAGCAGCGGAGCATTCGAAGATCACGGAAAAGAAGGCGACACTCTCGTTGGGCTTGTTCCACTTTGATGCGTGCTAGTTCGACTTCCTCCACGCCTTCAGGCACAACCTCGTCCACCTCCTCTTCTCCTTCCTCCTCATAGAGCTTGTTCTTTCTTGATCTAATCACACCCCAAACCCAAAAAAAAGGCTCACATTTTGTCAAACAATATTCAGTTGTTTGTTCTCCCAAAGTTTTTTGTCCTGTACAACAAATTCGTACATGTGCAGTTGCAACTTTTTCTTTGCTTCCCATTTCAGGATTCTTTGTTTCTCTCTCATCTTTCAAGTTCCAGAATATATACTGTTTTGGTTATCTGACTCGTCTACCCATCAAGCACATGATTCCTTTTGGTTCTTTGCTGAAATTGCTCTCATCCAATCTGCTCTCAACTGCAATCAATTCCCTTTCCTTTCTGCCTCTGAAAAAAGAATATTACAGTGTGACCATATTTTTCTCCACTGAAACTACTACTGAAAATTGGGGAAAAATGCAAATGAATCCTCTACTCTCATCAAAGGGATAGACATACTTTGGGAGCCGGGCAAGCAATAGGTTGCTCATGACATCAACCACAATCTGAAACTGCCGAGATGTCATAGTAGCAGTGATGTTAGGGGAGTTGAATGAAAGCTCCTTCAGTGGCTTTACCTGCAAAAGATCCAAGCTGCATGATGTCACTGCCAGTACTAAGCTTAATCATCAGTGGGTAGGTCTTGATTTCTGTGGAATCAAGAGAATTGGAATAGCAGCAGCAGAAGAAGCAGAAGAAGAAGAAGAATGAAGCACCTCAAAGTTCGTTGTGCCACCTTTGTGTCGAGTATACTGAAAATACATTGTGCATGGCATGAAGATTCGCTCCAAGAGTGTTCCAGTTCGCTTGAGTTTGGCTGTACCTGCGAGAATCCTTGGCAACCATTGAAGCCCAGCACCTGGATCCACATCTGTCGGTGCAATATGTGCCTGAACATGCTTTAGCAATACAGACAGCTCTCGCCGCTTCCAAGCAATCTCTTGTAAAGGCCCTTGTGTTGGTACCGAGCCTAATGCCTGCACTATCATATCAAACCCAACAGACACTAAGGAATGATATGAGCGTGCCAGCACTTGTCCACTCGCTGCTGCCAACAAGAGGCGACCCTGCATTACACACAGAGAGAAATTCACATCACCAAGCTTTTTGCTTCTTCTTGAAGCTGGCAATCTTGACAGCAGCAGCAGACAAACAACACATTCTTAGTTTCAGAAGGATGACCAATGGAGTGAAAAGCTGAGACATACATGTGCTTCTTCAGAGTGGAGATTGAACTGAGGCTGAACCACATTGACCATGAAGTGCATGGTGCCCTCGCCCTCCTCTTCTGACAGCGCTTCCTTCGGTAAAGCTGCAAACCATGAAAGGTAATGGCAAGCAAGATCACTACTGAATTAGAAAGTTGAAAGGCAGGTCATGGACTTCCATAATAGCTCAAAAGAAGCCAACAAGCAGAAAAGGCACAACTTTGATGGTTTAGGGTGCTGGGAGAATCCATTTTACCTGTTGAAGCTGAATGCAAGCTGTTGGCACCACCCCTTCCTGGTGTAGATGTGTGCAGCTTGGAAGGACGAGAAGGAGATGAAGGGGCACTTATGGAGCCGCCTTTATGTAGTTGAGTTGAATATCCTCCGCCATTCAGTTTCTCCTTCTCTCCTTTGTTGGCAACAGCCATGACCTTTTGCTGCTCCTCCATCCTTTTGCGCTGTGCAAATTGCCTGGATGGAGAGGGCTTTGGGTGTTCGAAAGCTTGTGCCATATCTCCCACCCATGCCCACACGGCATCCCGATTCTCAAGGGTCCACAGCAGCTTCAAGCCATACAAAGAAACTCGTAGACAGTTGTCTGCCAGGACAACATTGAAGCCATCATCATCAGACAAAACATCGCTCCCACTCCCGTAGTCAATGTCCATGTTACGGATAGCTGTTTCTACACGAAGCTGTCGTCTGCTCCCTTCTAGCCAGATTGAAAGGCGAGCAGAATCAGCCTTAGGTGCTTGCTTCCTGATTGTAAGGCGATCTGTTGTAAGCAAGAAACCACGCTCACTGCTCCTAAATGGGTCTGGCACCAACTCACTTGAGTTTACTTCTGGCAGTCCCAGCAACTGCTTCACTTTGTCAGACTTCTGCAAATTCTCAGCGATGTTGTCATCTGCAGAAGGAGGAGATTCATCCCGATGAAGTTCTACCTTCATACTGTGGATATCTAGCCCTTGGTAAACGAGCTCCAATGGGTCACGCTTGGTTTCGATAGTGAAGTGGCCAAGGCCCCGGCTGTAACACAGCTCGTATTTGAGCTTTTTCATGCGAAATGCCAATCCAATTGCTGGGTCATCTTCCATAAGAGAAGAATGATATATGCAAGCTGGTGTTGAGTCCACTCTTAACATGAACTCTGTAAGCACCTTATCTAGAGACAGATTCCCAGAGCGAGGTACTCGTGGTACACCAAATCGAGGAAATCTTGCAAAAGATCGCAGTTTATGCGGGGGCAAGTAGTAAAGGCTCCACCACTTGAAAATCCACATCAGATCATGAGCACCAAGATTCATTGTCGGAATCGTCCCCACACATTCTTCGTGAGAGGCAGGTGAAGCAGACCCATGTGAAAACCAGCGAGTGGGATCTTTCAGAGCTTGAGCTGTTGTAGTAGCAGTAGTAGTGAAACTCCTGCTGGTTTTCTGATCTCCAGCAGTAGCAGCAGCAGCTGCAGGTAAATCCTCATTCAACACTTCTTCTTCATTGGCTTTGAAGCCAAAATTCAGCACCAATGAGAAAGATGTGGATCGAAAGGGATCATAAACTTTCTCACGCAGCTTCATCTCACGAGGAAATGCATGTAGATAGTGGTTCAGCGGTGCTCCACTTTCACAATCCCAATCCATGGTGATCTCCAACTCAAAAACCGGCATCGTCAGAAACACAGGTAGTTTCAGGTTGTAAACACCTGAGTCAAGCCCTTTTGGGACAATCTCGAGACTAGAAATATGTAGTCCAAATTCCTTCCCATTGAACACAACGCACCCTTCCGATTGCTTGATCTCCATAGAATTGGACACCAAGCGCATCATGTTGACTTCCTCATATGGGTTAGTTGTTGCCAAGAAGCTCCACTCGAAGTTGGTGACATTGACACTGTTATTGCCATGTATGTAGTAGCGCATATCATCCCACCATGGCAAGTTGCGCTCTTTCTTGACAGGCAGTGGTGGCAAGGGAATCTTCTCAGGCCACTGGTCTCTGCGGACACTGATATCCATTTTCCGTAGTGCAATTGAAAAGGCATAGCTCACATCAGCTATGGCAGGTTCATGACCCACACCATAACTCACCTTTGCTGTATCCAACTGGACAGGAATCTGTAAATAGCACTTCAATGGTGGAGTTGAGCCACTGATCGAGCGGTTTACGGTGATTCTCCGCCACCTACCAAGGTACACATCTTGGGGAATCTGTGGTGGGAAAACCGTTGCCTGCAAAAACCAAAACAAGCCAACAAGATAGAGAAGTGAAGGACAGAAGAAACTCAAAACCACATGTAAAAAAAACCTCCAAAGAAAGCTCAAAGAAGAGTATAGTGGGGAAAGTAAACTGCAAATAGAAACTAGAAATGGTCTGTTAAGAATCAACATTACCTGTTGGGCGAGTACAACAACTCCATCACAACTGCCACTTTCAGCAGCCAGCATAGGAGCCGAATAGTCACGAAGGCATACTGCAAGGGATGAACCTTGCACCTGCAGCTTTCGACCCATCACCCGAGAGAATGGAACTTGCAAATCTGGGCTCACACAGTCCAGCTTGCGGATAATCTCAATCATGCCCTCTCGTCCTCCTTCAACTTTTGTGAGAACCACCTCCAGGCTTGCTGCTGTGATAGATGCCAGCGATCGCCGGGTAATGCTGGGTTTGAATCCTGCTTGCAGACCACCACAAGCTTCCGCCCCTGATCCCATGTAAGGAACCAGTTTTTTGCAAGCTCCATAGTAAGCATTGAATGTTTGCCGCTGAAGTCGCTCATGCTCCTTTTTCACTGTGCTAGGATTCTGTAAACCTGTTTCTGTCTGCTGCTTCTGAGAAGAACCACTCTGGCTTCCTGCAGCGGCTTCCCCATCTGAATTTGAGACATGGGTTCTGCTTTTGCAGCACTCCTTTGCAACCTTGTCATTAAACAACTGTTCTCTGAAAATCAGTTCACACACTTCCTCAGCCATGAGCCGATGGTGCTCATCGAACCAGCCTTGAAGAGGCTCCTCTTCAATTTCTGCCACAACATCCCGCATCACAAACTTCAGCGCGCGCATCTCTGAAGACCTCTTTGTCCTTGCCTTTGTGACCACAGCAGCAGTTGGAGCCGCTGCCTTTGCGCCACTCCTGCTCTTCTGTGCAACCATGACCAATTTCAAGGTCCTCCACATGTCTTCACATGCATCTTCCATTGCCCGGAATGGCATCCGGTAGGGCATAATAATCCTTGTTCCACTGCCTTGGATTATGCAATCCCATCTCTTGAAGTCACCCAATCCAGCAACCAACCTCAGTGGCCCGTCTTTGTGTTGTTCATCCGCAACAGGAATACGTGAAATCTGCAAGCTCTCACTGCTCAAGACTGTTGCACTATTCAACGTCAAAAGCGAATTCTCGAGAAGTAGCCCAATTTCAGCATCTTCAGAGAATAGGGAATCAACATGTAGAACCAACTCTACTCCATCAGCAACCTCAGCTATGAAATCAAAACCTTCGACATCAAGAGCAACAGTAACTTTGCTCGAGTTTTGCTCAATGGTTTCCTTGGTCTCAACAACCTTCATGGCAGCAGCAATGAGTGGACTATTCCTTTCCTTTCTCAGCAAGGATTTGCGAAAATCCAGCAACCCCTTTGTCTGCAATCCGACTTCATGACAAAGCAAGTGCAAGTCAGGCTCCCATCGGGTCATCACACCCGTAGCACTCACAAGCGCCAAGTTGCCATTTTCTCCACCCACAACAGCTGGTTGGTAGATTACCTCCAAATTCTGGACTCTGAATGCGGTGATGTCACCAAGAACTTTGTCTCGAGGAGCCAGCTCTTGGTACAGTAAACTTCCTCGTTCAACTTCCACAGTGAAACTATGAACCTCCTTGTCAAAGCATAAGTTGAGATGTGCAAGTTCAGCGATAGCATTGTATTTGGATCGAAGTCTGTTGCCTTTAGTGACATGGATCATAGCTGTTCGCAATGACCCATCTGATGACTTGGTAACAACAGACTCCCCTCCTTGGTTTCCGAAATTGACCTTCTTTGGGTCCGGCACCTTCTCATCCTCTGCATGCAGTAATCCCATCAACTCAACAGCAAAACCTTCAAGGCGAAGAATCGCCTGTTTGATCCCCCCAGCCTTCTTCTGTGTAGGTTTCAGTTGCATGCTGTTCGTCTTTTTGCTCTTTCTCTCATTTGAAAGCGTCTTCAGGTACTTCTCCATCACCATTGCGGTAGACAGGATCGAATGCAAGCGTGGGAAGCTGAAGTACAGCTTGCTGCCACTAAATTCAGCAACAAGAGTTTTGCTCTTCTTCTCTGACACGGTGACATCAACCAAGTCGGAGTCTGCCAATCCCCACTCCACAACCACTCTCGAAACCCGCATCAGGCAGCCTGCAATAGATTCACCTCCAGCTAATGGGTCTTCAGAGGAGCTGTCCACCTCCTCAGCCATACTAATGACACACTCTCCCAGTTCTGCATGTAGTGCCATTTCCTTACCCGATCCTGTATTTATGAACAAATGGGATGTTTGTGAGCTCACCTGTTTCAAAGAATCCAAACCACCGTGACCCCCCACCATCTGTCAGCTCCTATCGCCTATGAGCTAAAACATCAGAGATATATGAAAAAGGACAAACAAACTCATGTTGTGTACTGCAATCCTTTGGCATGTTGTAACCAGCATGAACACTGTGATCCATATTAGAGCTACAGATCCAGGGCATTATAGAAAGTGGTATACATTATAGAGGGCCATGCCATCAAGGCTGTAAGCAGTAAGCAACATGTCAGGTGCTGACAAAGTACAACCCCAAGAGATCTTCCTTTTTGTTGATGACTTTGTTCGCTTGGGGGGTGTTGGCATAGAGGGAGATCCAGCTTCTGTTGCTGGATGATGCTCATGCCTAAGATTTGAGTTCTTCTTCATGACACGAAGTGCAAACTTAAGCCAGCAGTCGAGGCTTGCTGTCAACAAGTTGCACTGTGTTCCTCCCAGTTTTACATCAATCTGCGCCTGTAAAGGTCTTCTAGTCTGGCAAGAAACAGTAGTGGAAATTTCTCAGTAGCAGAACCTGAAGCTTTTACACCGCCTCAAACCCTAAACCCTAAACCCTGCAACCCAAATTGTGAATGACAGCAAGCACATGGAAGCGTACTTCAGCAGGAAACTCGAGGGAAGCTGCCACTGCAACCTTCAAGATCTCCAGCACAGATTGCTTGTTCTCACGCATGATCTGTGCACAAAACACTAAATTGTTACCGCACTCAACAACAACCACACAAACATTCTGAATTTTTTGTAACAGGTCATGTCATGCAATTAGAGTTCCTCTCTCAATCCACAGAGAAGGTTCTGAGTTTTCTAGAGGCCAAGATCCAGTATATAGTTTGAGGCATAGAAAAGAATCAGACCAGAATTTCACCACAGTCAATGTGAATGTCGAGCTGTGATATCAGGTCACCTGCTTGCTCGGACAGCCGTGACCTGCCGCCACGCAACAGAATACCTTTTACTTTGTTCTCCATCATTTGTCCTCCCTCTTGAGTGCACTTCACAGTGAGACTAGGAAGAGTGAAACCAAGCTTCAAAGACAGAACACAGAAACATATCAAAAGCTGTCACAGTTTCAGTCTACAAATTAGCTGTGTATAAGGATGACAGATGCTCTCTCTCTCTCTCTCCAATTGTAAGAAAAGTCCAGGAAAGTTGGGTAACTTTCAAGCTGGCCAAAGCACATTCTAGCAGGATCCTGCTGAGCATTGACACTTTGATACTCAGTCAGTTGCCCCAAAGTTATCCTGTGCAACTGATCACATTCCTCAGTATGCTCCTCTAGAATTGCAAGAAAAATTCCTACATAAGCAGCTGCAACTGTAGGACCTTGATCAAAAGCAAATGGCTGAGAAGAAACAACAAACCTTCTCTGGAACTTTGACAACTCGACCAGGGGGAACATCAACTGCAACACCATCTTCTTCCTTTTCCAAGCTTGAAGATGGTGGGTTGACCATAGGAACCACTGTAACCTCATCCTTCTGCTTTTCTGCAGTTTCTATATTCTTGACCGGTTTGGTGGAAGCTCCAAGGGGGTCATTTTCACTGACCAGAAGCTCCTCATTCAAGTCCAACATGGCATCTCCGCATGCCACTTCCAGTTGTTGCATCATCACTCCAGCTTCCCTGCAAGAAAACTCTCATTGAAGACACACCTTCTCATGTGAGGATTTGATCGAGATGAGATACAATCTTGCCTGCAGCAGAACTGGATCAAAACGGATTTCATGTCTCTATTCAGAGACTCTAAACTTCAAAAGGTGGGGTCTGCAAAACCAACAAGAGAACAGTACCTACCTATCATGGTCAAAAGAGCAAGCCACAGAGAGGTGCTCCATCAGGAAAAGAACACTGGGTGCAGTGTCAATGACAGGAGCAGAAGAGGGTCTTGTCACTGAGAGCAAACGTTGTCCAAACTTGGTAATGCCTGAATTGTACACCCAGTTCTCAAGCTCACCCAGGTATATTGTGCATGGAATAACTGAAAGCTTCAACCCCAACAAGCTTGACCCAACATCTTCTTTCAATAGATCAAGGTCCAGCTCCTTGATTTCCAATGAAATGTTTGGAATCTGACCCCACCCACCGACAAGAGCTTTCATGACGTTTTAGATGATGTGCTTTTTGCACTTAATACATTCCCAAATGAAGACAATAAAATCCCCATTGAAAAACAGGAAGTTAGAACAGGAAAAGAGATAGAGAGAGAGTCTGCAATTACCTCCAAAACTTTGAACACCAGCTCCGTGATTGAGAACTTGAGATACTTTGCAAGGGTGGCTACTATTAGCCATTTTCTCCGCTCGGAGGCAGAGTTTCTGTGAGTGGAAACTTTGAGTTTCGCCTTTGCTTTCTTGGAAGTAGTTGTTGGAGGTTTTTGCAACACAACTTCGACATCTGAAAGAAACAACTGAAACTTGTAGTCGCCAAAGAAAGCTTTGAGCTGTTTGCGTACACTGAACCGAACCTCTCCAATTGCAAGATGGGCAACTGCACCCTGTTCATGAACAAGAAGAAGAAGAAGAAAGACGGGCCCGTCCAAAGTCAGCACAAAAACTATATTACTCTTCTGAATTCAACTTCTCGCAAGATTTTATGTCCACAGAGCTCAACAGGGTGATTAGGTATCTTCATCAATCAAACTCAGGAGCTTCAGATAGCTCCTGGAATGGTCCATCCCATTCACAAAAAGTAATTCCCATTGGTACCTAATCAATCTGAAGAAGCCAAAACACACCACAAACCTTTTGGAAATTTATTGTGACATCTTTCAGGCGTTGAAAACCTGCCAGACGAAACTGCACTTTTGCACGAAGTACAGTACTTGCAATCCATGCCAAAAGCTTAGCTGTGAAACTGACCCACAAGACCCCCCAAAAAAACACCAATATAAAAATCATATATATGTTTTCTGATCATCTCATCGAAACACAGTCAGAACAAAACACGTATATTGTCAGCTCATTTCTTCATCATTCTCATCGAAGCATGGGCTGTCTGGTTTCATCAAATCCTTGCTCTACTGGAAAGGATTTGCACCCTTGCAAATTTCCAACCATCACTACTACAAGTACTGAGCTCTGAGACAGATACAGATTGGTTCACAAAGTTCCAATGAGCTTGTATTCTCCGAAATCATTGCAGTGTTTTCAATTGGCTTTGCATTGATATATCCATATAGCAGTGGTCACTATTGCTTGATTCATTTATTGCTAATATAATTTCGATGAATGCTGTGATGTTTGCCAATTTTTTTCTAACAGATTCCTTTCTAATTCATGAGATTCAAAAAGACCTGTAAAATTAGCTTCTGTAAAACCCTAATTCTGCACAACCCTGTAGTAGTTGTCACATCCTTGTCAAAAGCAACCAGCTGCAAAAAAATTCCTGAGATTTAAGCTGCTTGGCTGCAAACTCTCTTCCAAGGATCTACAAAATAATTTCTTCCTGAGGATTTGCAGCTCAAAGCAAAACCTGGGTCAAGGTTTTAGAGCATCAAATCCTCATATGCTATTTACCATAATCTCACATCCCAAAAATAACACTTGCAATCCTCAGAAATCAATCATTGAGCTTCTGAAAATCATTGATCTCTAAAGAAACTCTTCAGAATTCTCTTCTGAAACTCATAGGGTTTCCTCTGGTGATGCAACAACAACAGAGGAACCCCAAGATTGCCAGAGACAAAACGAGAGTCTCATCAGATCTCCTCTCCCTCTATGACACATCTGAGACACGGACCCAGACACATAGACACAGAGGGAGGGAGAGACAGGTCTACAGGAACCCAACCAATCCAGCTTTCCTTCACCAATCTGAATCCGGGTCCTAGAAAACCCCAAGACAGAAAACAGGAACAATAAACCCTAAGCTCCAACAAAGAGAAAGCATTGCCAAAAGGAACAGGAAAGAAGAGGATGGACAAACAGAAACGTACTTGAAAAGGATCCATCCCAGAGTAGCCACCACCAGAAACAACCACAGAAACTTGTCCGGAGTCACCTCCATTGACAAACACAAACCCTAAAGCCTTCCTCGAAGCTCTCATCAGTAGAGCTAGCCAGCCATGAAAGCTTCAAATCTCAGCTACACATAGCACCATGGTGATGACACCCCCCCGAGCTTCCCTTCAACCTGCTTTTTTTCCTTCAAGCACCAAATGTCCCCAACTCTTAGGCTGCATGTGATTGAGAAAGAAAACAGATCACACAATGCAACAACACCAACATGACTGGAAGGCTTTTGCTTGCGTGCTTCCTTGCTTGTCCCTCTCACAAGAATCCGATCAAAACACGGAAGCTTACAACGTCAGATTGGGAGATCTGAGAGAATGGGTACCTGGGAATTCGAGTTCTATAGCTGCGAGTATTGTGGTTTTCCAGAATTGGGTTTCTGGATCTAACCCACCCAACAACAAGAATCAAGGAAGGATTGGGTGCCGGGCTTTCTTTCCTCGCTTGCTTGCTTGCACGCCAATGCTGATCTAGGGCTTACTTTCTTCCGCGATCTTCCGCTTCTGCATCTTCTCTTCTTCTGTCAAAACAGTAATGCCAATAAAAGACTGCTCCATTTTATTTTTTCTCGACTGTATAATCTTTGTATTCGCACGCCAGCCAGCTATCTAGCTCGCTCGCTCGCTCCTCCTCGTTCCCCCCTTCCCCTCTCCCGCACGGATCATCCTGCCGGAAGCTCCGTATCGGAAACCGTATTCCGAATGCGGAAGATACGTATCGAAGACCGTATTCTGAAGTCGGGAGATACGTATCAGAATCCGTAGGCCGAACCCGGAAGCTACGTGCTGGAAGCCGTAGTTTCAAGGCAGAAGCTCAGTACCGGAAACCGTATTCTAAAGGCAGCAAGATACGTATCGGAATCCGTATACCAAGGCCGGAACCTGAGTATCGGAAGCCATACAGTCCGCAGGGCAAGAGCTCCGTGTTGGAGACCGTATTCCGTATCCGGAATATCCGTATCTGAATCCGTATTTCGAAGCCGTAAGCTACGTATCCGAAGCTCCTTATACTATACGATCCTGGGTACCGTATACGAAACTTCGACGCTCATAAGGTCCGCTCACTGGAATACTAAACGTCGACCCCTACTATAAGGACCATTTTGGTACCCTGAAAAATACTTAAAGCCTTGAGCCCCTAATAAGGACCCATCTGTACTGAAAATTTTTAATTGCGGTTTTTAAAGTGAAAATTCGGGAAAATTGCTAAAAAATGAAAAAAATGATCAAACTTTCCATAACACATAATTGAGGAAAGAAGGAAATAAAAATACATTAATAAATGAATATAAATAAATATATAAATCCTTGCTTATAACCTACTCTTGTGCCCTACTAAAGACCATTCTGTACCCCTGAAGATACTTTTAAAGCCTTGAGCCATAATAAGGACCATTTTGCACCCTCAAAAAAGTACTTAAAACTTGGAGCCCTAATAAGGACCATTTTGTACTCCTGAAAACCAAGTAAAGCCTTTGAGCCCTAAATAAGGATCACTTTGTTAGCCCTGAAAATACCTATAACTTTGAGCCCTAAACAAGGGCCACTTTGGTTACACCCTCAATCCCTCATGAGGACCACTTTGTACCCTCTAGAATACTAAACTTTGGCCCTCACTATAAGGACCATCCCTTTGAAAAAGACTAAAATTTGGACCCCTAGTAAGGACCACTTTGTATCCTGGAGTACTACTAAGCTTTGACCCCTATTTAGGGCCACATTAAATTACTATGGAATACTAATTGTCGACCCCTAACATAAGGACCAAATTAGTTACCCTGGAATACTAAGTGTCAACCCCTATTAGGGACCACATTGTAACTTGGAGTACTAAACTTCGACCCTTATTAGGGACCTCCTTCAGATTTTGAAATATTGAATTTGGACCCTAAAAAAGGGGATGACTTTTGTACCCTTAAATACTAGAGTTTGACCCTTATTAGGGACCCACTTTCTACCTGGGAATGCCAGACTTTGACCCCTTATTAGGGGCCTCTTTGTAACTTGAAATTGCCAAGGACCTATGTATCCCACCACTCAAGTAAGGTGCAACTTAATAAGCCCTAACTCAAGGTCCTTGAATATGGGTCGATATAGCCTATGCAAGGGTTGTGCAATATATCTTGCATGCTATTGTGCAAGTTTGAGTTTCTTACCGGAATTTGATAATGAACTAGCTCCTATTCAGTTGAAGAATGATACATGAAATAATGCTTTGAGAAAGCCAATTATGAATAATAATGTGCTGCCAATTATGCACACTTTGTCTTTCTATGTTCTAATTTTCTACAAAGACATGGTGAAATTGGCCTCATAAATAAATCTAAATAATTTTAAACATTTTGGGGCCAACGTGTTTTTTTTTATAAAAAACTTCAAAAGTTTACACACACTTTACACTAGTTACTATTGAAACATTGTCAAGTTTTAGTACGGACTATTACAATGGTACCAAAGTGTGTGCTAGTTCACCCAAGGTAAAGCCTTGCCCTTGTAATTTTGACCATTGGAGAATGTGAAGCCAATTCGAATAGATGAAGTTAATAAACAACCTAATGGGTCATTCACAAATGGATAACATCACTAATAACAACTTAAATAATTAAATATGTTCAAACTACATCACATCCGATCATAAATAGCCTATGTGGCATGCTTACATGGCAATTTATTGAGCTGCCTATCACCTAATGGTAACTTATTGTTACTCTACTACCACAAATTCTTAAATCTTCCAAATTTGAAGATTTACACACTTATCACTCAGGGTAAGTTATCATCACGAACTTTTGGTGAATAAGATACCAATTTCAAATCCAAGCTCCAAACCTTTGGCACCAAAACACCTCCCATAACAACATACACTCCACATCCTTCAAAAACTTCTCAAACTTAAACCACATCTCTTCAAGTGTGCAGAGCTTCCTCGCAAATGGAGATGCACAATTTTTTGTCGATGCTTATAGACAATGTAGCAATGTCAAGAAAGAGAGGTGCAAGTAGGAAAGCACAAGAAGGAAAGGTGCATGGACTCATGGAAGCAAAGGATTGACAAGAATAGGACGAGAAGCAACGCATCAAAGGCATAGGAATTGGGAGAAAAACAAAATGATGGGATTGATAAAAAGGCAAACATAGTGAAAATGCAACATAAAAACAATTGATGGATCTAATAATGCACATGGTACTTATTGTAGTGTGGTGGAACAAAATTACAATGAACTTTAGAAGTTGGTCCACAACAAAGTTCCAGGAAATAGCAAGATGTGTAAAGACAAATGGAACATACTTAATTCAGATTTCAAAAACCTTTTTTAACTACCATTAAGGCACTGGACATCACACATCATATTATGAATTGTCTACAAAGGAACATGAGAGGCATCACTTACTTCAATCCTTTAACAAAACCTATTAGGATGCAATTGAAGCATTTAAAAAAAAACACATTGTCAACACACCACTACATGTGAAAGATTTGTAAAAACTATATGGCAATAGTACTTATACATGAAACCGATTCGCAAGAAGGGCATGATTATGTGTCACAATGTTCATTCACACAAAAACTTTTCAATGAAGATTATGTACTAGAAGATGTAATTCCGATTGAACAACCAACCCAATTGAATGTCATCAACTTGTTAAGTGACTACACCAATAGTCCACCAAAAACAAGACATCATGTTTCATTATAAATTTTTTTGATGTTCCATGTGCATGTGTTGTGCCATTGACTCTAATGACTCCAACCACTACAAGAATCGTGGCTTTTTTTACTAGGAATTTCAATAGAAAAACCCCCCCATATGGTTTTTTTGCCCCCATGTCCAACTTGACCAAAATGTCATTTTGGACAAATTGTTTTGGACCTAACTGTTTTGATTGGGTCTTTTTTGTTGACTTTTTGATTGGGTTTTTTTATGAACCATCGTGACAATAATATAATTTGGGCAATGGCCAAAAATATATAGTATTAATTTTTTAATTTAAAATTAATATGAAAATATTAATTAATTGCATACCTTAGCTACCTATTTAATAAATAAACATAATATTTAATGCCAAAATTTTATTTATTTATTTAATCACCAACCCTATGTCCTAGACTTAAGTTAGACCACCTAGGTTAGACCAAGCCATTTAGGCTAAGCCAAGCCCCCTAAGTTAAACCAAGTAGCCTAAACTGGGTGGTTTGATATGTTTTACAACCTAGGGTACTTAATTAGGTCACCTAAATTGCAAATGTGAGGATTTGAATTCCTCGACACCACATTGAAAAGTCAGTCTTTAACCATTGCACCACCACCCCATGAAATGATTTTCTTGAACAACATATTATATTAACATGATTTTGAACCAACATATTATAATTAATTTTCATGATTTTTTTTCAACATGTTGTACTAAATGAACTTGAATTTTTTTACATTAATACATAAATAGGTAGGTTATAAGTAGGTTAGCCTAAATAGGTAGGAGGTACTTAAATTAATAAATGCATGTACCTAGGTAACATGTAGATTATAGTCTACTAAGCCTAATAAATATTTACTAGGTCTATGTTTATACTTACTTAATAATTTTTGACGAATGCAAACATTAAACACCATCTTCCAATGGATGGAATTCATCCATAATGTTCATTCATAACTCTTAGTTAAATCCAAGTTAACTCTTAGTTAAATCTTAATTAACTCATAATTAAGTCCGAGTTAACTATTAGTTAATTCGTAATTAACTTGTAATTAACTCTTAGTTAACTCTTAGTTAAATCCTAATTAATTCCCAGTTAAGTCCTAATTAACTTTTAGTTAACTCTTAAATAACTATTGATTAAGTCCAAGTTAATTTTTAGTTAATTCATAGTCAACTCTCGATTATGAAGGTTTTCAAGAAGCTTCTTTACTTGATGCACAAATTAAAACCTCCTTGAAAGGTTCCTTGAATTAAGTCTTCAAAGGGATATAAATAGGAATAGGACCCTTCATTTCCTTTAATTTGTTCAACATTAATTTCAAGCACAATCTTGCACTATAACTTTGTTAAGTTCTTTTCATGTTCATGTTTGCATATGTTAACATAATAAAGATTTGTTTTCATGTTTATTGTGCACATCTTATGTTCTTGTTCTTAGATCTTGTGTTCTTATTTTTAAATCACATATTTTCTTTTATTCCTTGTGTGAAAGTTAGACTTAAACATTATATTTAACCTTTGTTCTTGTGGTTTTTCGTGTCATTGATAGTTTGAACAAATTCCATCAGGTGTATGTCTATTTTTGTGTCTATAAGTCATTTAAGAATTAAATTTCTTTTGGAGTTGAATGTGAATTACCCCACTTCTTCAAAAAAAAAAAAAATCAAAAAGTCGCGGATTACCCATTTCTCATCGATTGAGGTTGTGGACACCCACCTCTTATTAGTGTCATATTTCATGATGTTCATCATGTATACATCCATGGAAGAAGTCTTTGTTGTCCTTACAAATCTTGAATAGGAAAATCAAGCACTTCGTGAATTTGTTGCTCATTTGCAAACCAATCAAACTTTGACCTCTTGGGATGCGTTTTGGCAACATAACTTTAACCAAAGGAACCACATATTAACCTACCTAACAAGTTTGATGGCACATGTTCAAAGTTTCAAGGTTTTGTCAACTAAGTGCATTTGGTCATCCGATGTCATCCTCATTGGTATCCAACTAACCTAGCTCAAGTTGGATTCATTAGCACTTTATTATTAAGCATGACCTTTATTTGGTTTGCACCTTTGTTGGAACATTAATCATCTTTATTCAATGACTTTGAAGCGTTTTTTGAAAAGTTCAATGCCACCTTTGGAGATTTGGACAAAGAACACACGTTTAACATCAAAATATGATCTTTTCATCAAAAATCATGTTTAACTACGATATATGCATTGAAATTCAAACAACTAGCTTGCAATATTTCATGGGGTGAGTGGCATTCATAAGTTAGTTCCAGTTTGGGTTACAAAATGATGTGAAGGATTTACTACTCACCTTGCCAGAACTTTCAACATTAAGTCAGGCCATTGCATAAGTTGTTCGGTGTGATAATAGGTTCTCCGAACATTAATAAAAGAAGCGTCATGAACCCACATCGACGACACAAATTTTTTTTGCACTATTAATAACACAAAAGAGTTTTCCACCTGCAATGCCAGCTCAACCTTCGACAACCTCACCACAGGACGACCTTATGCAAATTAATAAGACAAGATTCAAGCCCTTCATGGAGGAAAAGAAACAATGTCGACGTACAAATAATTTTTGTTTGTATTGTGGATAACCAAGTCATGTTGTTCACAAGTGTCCAAAGAAATATGGACCACATGTAACACATGCCATTTCTATTACCAATCCACAATTAGAGGAATCAGAAAACGAGCATGTCCAATCTTAGTAAGGATTACGAGGATGGACCTTGGTGCATCATGTAATGAAAATGGTCCCAACCTATCTTTAGACCCAACACCATGTTTTTTTGGTACTAATCATTGTCAAATGTAGTAAGCTTGTGACGATGGAGGCCCAAGCATTTTTTGAATCTTGTGCATCAACATGTTTTATGGATAAGGAGCTAGTGTGACAATTCAAGTTGGTTTTAATGGAAAAAAACACATTAGTGTTAGTTGAGGTCATTGATGGTCAAAGCCTTTCATAAAGACCAATCACCCATGAAACCAAGCCATTAGATGTTACCATTGGTTCTTGCACCATCAAGGTTATTTTCAATGTCATTTTGGCGCAACCCTAGCTTTGGGCTCGCGACCAAGGCAAAGGGAATTGCAAGGGTGCGAGCCAAGAGGAAGCTCGGGAATTAAGCCAAGAGGAAGCTCGGGAATTAAGCCAAGAGGAAGCCCGGGAGTCAAGGCAAGAAGAATCCCGGGAGTGTTAGAAAGTGTGAGGGAGTGAGCCCTCACACTCCCAAGGCAATTCCCACTTGGGGAGATGGACTCCCGATGGACTCCCAAAACTTCAAAGAGTGATTGCAGGGGTCAAAACTCAATGGCTCGTGGCGTTCTTTATATCATTAGAAAGCTCTTGGAGCTTAGATGTCTAAAATGGGCTCGTTTGACTCATTTGAACATCTGAAACATAAGTTATGGCCAAAAGAAGGGCCGAGAGTCGAACTGCCAGTTTGACTCCCGACCACAAAGAGTCGGGAATCGACCTCTTCCCAATGTTCGATTTGGGAGTGCGACACGGCGTTGGAAAGCTCTCGACAAGAACTACAACTTTGCTTTAGATGGCATCGCGATCTGAGGTCTGCTCGCAAAGTTATGGGGCTCCAAAGTCCCGGGAGTCCCATTTGGCGCGATTTCGGGACTCCCATCGGGAGTCCCGGGAAAAATAGCCATTTGGATGTAGCCTCCGTGGAGAGCTGCAGAGTATATTATAAGGGGGAAGGTGGTGGCTTCCCACAAGTCCGGGCCGTGGTGAGTCTTATGTGTCCGTGTTGCCCGTGGCTCGTCCTAGCACCAAGGGTGCTCCAACTTTGCACTAACCACTTTGTGTGGGTTGTGTGCGGGCCCGTGTGAGTGACTAAAGCTTGTCAACTCTTCCTAGTCCCATCCCGGAGCTCCAACCCGCCCCTCTACCCCTTAAAGGGTTGTGAGCTAGGGAGCGTGCTCCAACTCCTCCTTTTCCGCTACTTTCTACTTGGGCTCACATTTGAGCCCTTTGAGGAGTTGAGAGTGCGTCATTTGGTATTTGACAATCATTGTCAAATGTAGTAAGCTTGTGACGATGGAGGCCCAAGCATTTCTTGAGTCTTGTGCATCAACATGTTTTATGGATAAGGAGCTAGTGTGACAATTCAAGTTGGTTCTAATGGAAAAAAACACATTAGTGTTAGTTGAGGTCATTGATGGTCAAAGCCTTTCATAAAGACCAATCACCCATGAAACCAAGCCATTAGATGTTACCATTGGTTCTCGCACCATCAAGGTTATTTTCAATGTCATTTCATCTCCAAGAAATCTTGTTGTCATTGGATTGTCTTAGCTCATTCTACATAATCCATAAATGGATTAACATAGAAGGAATTTTCATTTTGAAACACCACAACACGAGGCCTTAGAGTGTGAAACCCTCATAAAAAACATGCAAAATTTGAAGTTACAAAAAAACCTTAATAGTACAAAAGGCCTAGGTGCCCCAAGCCTTTGTTCATTGGAGCAAAAGCTTTTGTGAAAGTTGCCATCAAAGGAGATGCATTCTTAATTTACACTTTTCCTTCACCAAATGTTGAACCACGTTCACATGAAATTCTTTCCTAGTATTAAGAATTCAAAGAATGTTTGAAAACAAAATGCGAACACATTGCCCAAACATCAACCATACAACTACACCATTGATCTTGTGAAAAGAGTGTAACCCCCATTCAAACCCATCTACAATTTGTCAAAAAATAAACTTGTAACGCTTCATGAATACATTGATGAAAACCTTGAAAAAAGTTTCATTCGACATTCCAAGTTTCCAGCTGGTGCCCAATTTTATTTGTCAAAAAGAAGGATGGCTCCCTTTGAATGTGTGTCGATTACCATGGGCTTAATCGACTCACCATCAAGAATTGGTACACTTTACCCTTGATCTTAGGGTTGTTGGACCAACTCAGTCATGCAAAGTTGTACATTAAGATTAATCTATGTGGAACGTACAATATAATGCACATTTGAAAAAATAATGAATCGAAGATGGTGTTCAAAACTCATTACAACCATTTTGAATATGTTATGATGCCATACTAATGCACCTACTATTTTCCAACATCTAATGAACAGTGTCTTTCATGAGTATTTGGATGATTTTGTGGTCTGTTACATCGATGACATCCTCATTTTTTCAAAGAACATGGAGGACCGTGAATGCCATATTGCATGAACCCTCACACTCCCAAAGGAGCTTTCATTTTGGGAGTTGGAGTCCCGATGGACTTCCAAATGTTCAGAGAGCGATTGCAAGCGTCAAAACCCAATGGCTCAAGGAGTTTTTTATACCATTGGAAAGCTATTGAAACGTAGATGTCTAAAATGGGCTCGCATGACCCATTTAGACAACTAAAACAGTCTTGTAAATCTAAGTTGCCCATGGTTCATCCTAGCACCAAAAGTGTTCCAACTATGCACTAACCACCTTGTGGTGGTTTTGTGCAGGTCCGTGTGAGTAGTTGATGCTTGTCACTCTTCCTAGTCCCATCCCGGAGTTCCAGTACGCCCCTCTACCCCTCCTCAAAGTGTTGCGAGCCAGGGAGCGTGCCCTGACTCCTTGCTCTTTCATTGTTTTTAATTTGGACTCACATTTGAGGCCATTAAGAAGCTTGGGGGTGCATCATGCCATGTATGTTTGGTTTTGGAGAAGTTTTGGGAGGTTAGACTTTACACCAAATTGGAAAAGTGTGAAATTTCATCAATTTGTCTTGAGTTGCATCATATCTAAAAATGGCATTACCATGGATCCTCGCAAGGTTCAAACCATTATTGATTGGGCTATCCTAGTTTTTGTTCAAGATATCCAATGTTTTCTTGGATTTACCAACTTTTATGAATGTTTCATTGCCCACTATTCTTCAATAATGGCCTTTCTTATTCAATTGACTAAGAAGGATCAACTTTTTTCTTAAGGAATTGAAGTTGATAATGCCTTTCAATCTTTGAAGGTTTTTTTCATGACTACCCCACTTTTGATTCGTGTAAACCTTTCTAAACCTTTTGTTTTGGAAATAGGCACTTTTAACTTTGCAATAAATGTCGAACTCTCACAACTTGGAGAAGACAATATTTTTCATCTTGTTGGTTTCCATTCTCGTAAACCTATGGAAATTAATTACGAAATTCATGATAAAGAACTTCTAACCATCATAAATGCCTTTGAGGAGCGATGCCATTTGCTTAAAGGAGCTCAACATGAAACCACTATGTATTCAAACCATAAAAACTTGTAATATTTCATGACAATTCATGTTTTGAATTGATGCCAAGATCAATGGGCATTGTCCTTGTTTCAATTCTAGTTTGTCATCACATATTGCCTTAAGTGCCAACAAAGGAAACTTGATGCGTTATCCCATCATTCGTACCTCACGTTTAAAGAAGGAAATGCCACCTATGAACAACAATGTGATGTCATTCTCAAACTTGAACATCTTTGATTTCAAGTGTTGTTAATAATTCCAAATGACACAAACCTTCTTTGTTAAATTCGTAAAGATTTGAAAAAAAACCCTCTTACTATTGGCATCCAATGCCAATCAAAAAGTCGTCATCAAGTCTAGGATTTTTCTAATGATCATGTTAAGTTCGAATTTCAAGATGGTCTACTTTATTGTGATGGTCTTTTGTATGTTTTTAATGGCCCTATGCAATTTTAAATACTTTAAGTTAAGCACGATGTTTTGGTTGCAGGCCACTATGGATTCAACAAAACCATGGAGTTAGTGTATCGAGATTATTAATGATCACAACTTTGGAAGTATGTGAAGGAATTTGTTAGATCTTGCAATGTTTGTGCTTGAGCAAAGAATCCTTGTCATTGCCTTCATGGTTTCCTTTAACCATTATTGATCCCTACATCCCCATGGTCTTCCATTTCCATGAACTTCATCATAGACCTTCCACCTTCTAGTTCCTATGATTCCATCTTGGTGGTGGTGAACCATTTGACAAAAATGGTTAATTTCATTTCATCTACCAAAACAATAACTAATGAAAGAACAACCAAGTTATTCCTTGAATTGGCTTTCTTAAAAGTTTCATTTCAAATTAAAAATTTCCTTGTCTACATCAATGTTGTCTGGGTATCCAAATCACTAAATAAAAGCCAACCCCAATTTCTAAAATTGGGTACGAATTAAAACTTGATTCAAAGCCTAGTTTTAAAATCAAAGGTGGAATTGACCCCTAGTTCCACTTGGGGTTTTTTTTACAAAAAAACCTAAGTTGTAGTTCCAAAATGGGGTCAAAACCAAAATTGGATTGGAATTTTGAAAAAAGCTTAGTTACGATTCCAAGTGGTTTGGGGCTTTAGGCAAACAGTGGGTAGCAAAGGGTTTCATTCATCCTTGTTTTGTTCTAGTTTTGGACTTTGCACTTCTTAAAAGGTTCCTCCCAAGTTTGACATTTTTGTTTTTGCAACAAGCCATTTTGATTGGCCCATTCTCGAACAAAGGTTATGCCTTCATAAATTTTAAAAGTTTCCAAAATAAAAACTTTTGTTGGAACATGGAGCACTTTCTCATTGGTCCACGTTTTATATATGAGAAGGGGGAGAACTTTGAACAAAACATATGGGATAAAAGTGTGGTATTATTCATGACATCATGGAAGAAGATATTGGGAAAAATAAAAAACCAAATTTAATCCAAATGACCCCAAGGTGAACTCATCCTTGGGCGGTACCACTAAGAATCACTTCAAGGAATGGTTAAAGGACCAAAAATGGCCAAATCATTTTCCTAGGCCCTTTACTGTAAATGGTTTCACAAGTATAAATTATTTATCAATTGCATGCATCAATATATGGCTTGAAGTTTATTTCGGAATTAAAAAATTTGCTAAAAATTTCTATTCTTAATTAAAATCACCCCTTTAAAAATTGATAGCTTTAACTTTGAAAATTCACAACTGTACTTATTCAATTAATTGCTTGATAATGACCTAGAAATAGAATGGCCTCCAAATTACCTTAGGAAAAATTCCCACGAAAATTCTCAAATCATGTTTCAAATTTGTGTTCCTAACTAAAAAGTTCAAGAAAAAAATTTAATGTAACGTTTTTAAAACTTTTTCTAAATGCAATGATTAGGAATATCAAATATAAATTATTCTTCATATTATTGAAAATTTAAAAAATATGGAACCTAATAAATGTACTCATCAAAAAAAATTTATAAAAAAATTTATTTAAATGTTTCCTATGATTTTTCAAAGTTCAATGCATTTAAGAAAATCAAGATGTGATGTTCCTAATGGTGCCATCCAAGGATGGGCTTGCCCCCTCATCCTCCCCAAAAGAAATTACCCTAGGCCTCTTGGGTCCATGTTTCATCACTTCATTAGCTAAACATAATTTCTATTCATACATTTGTTTTTTTTCCATTTTCAACCTAAGCTAATGGAAGGAAAGGGGAGTATGGGTGTATATTGGGAGTGTTTTGAAAGGTGTTTGGTGTGCAAAATTGAAACAAAAGTGAAAGTTTGAAGGCATAAATATGACAAAATTGGGGGGGGGGGAGGGGTGAGGCTTTTTTCGGGGTTTGAAATCAAGTTAAAGTGGGGGGTTGTTTGAGTCGAATGTGGAGTGAATTAGGTGGTTTTTGGGGTGTATTTTGGACCTATTTGAGGATGGAATTAAAGATTACATTCTAGAAAAATTAGGGAAATTTTCAATATATTTTAGGAATAAATTCAAGAGAGACAAGAAGCCATGTTTCAAAGTGATCGATATAATTACATGAAACCTTAAACATGAAATCACATGGCAATGAACAAAATGGTTCTAATCGTCAAAAAACTTATTAATGTAGTTTAACATTTAAAAGTAGGTCATTTTGTATTAATTTGACATTGTCCAACCTTTGTTATATATATATTGGAATAAAAGTTCATGTTTTTTTCATTGTAAATGTTGGTGTTTTGAATCTTGGAACCAAAATTGAAGGTTATTTGAAACCAAATGTTATGGAACCTGAAACAAAAATTGCTTTAGTTTGACGATAAATAAAATTTTGGAACTTGACTCACCCCCTAAATTAATAAACTAAAACTAAAACTTGGTCCCATTGTTTAAACAAAAAAATTAAAATCATACTAAAAATAGTTCCTTGAAAATTTTGGGAATCAAAACTAGAGGTTCTTCCTAGAAGCTAGGAACTACCCAACATTAGTCTACACCATCACTATACCATTTATATTTTTTCATTAAATCAAGTGATTTAAAAAAATCAAAAATTTCATATCTTGTGAAGTGATACTTAATTTCATTAAATGATGGCCAATGTTGTTCAACACTAGCCCAAGATTGTTGCAAGATTAAAACAAAACATAGTTTATATTCTTGAAATTGCACAAGATTCCAACTATTAATTATAGTTTATATACAAATCCCAAATTATCAATATATAAACATTTAAGTTAAATAGAGTTAACAATAGAGCTAGCACTTTTATTATTCCATTTATATTTTTCCTAAAATTGATTTTTTTTTTGTTCTAAGCCACATGCAAATACTATTAATAATATTTGTTGATGACCAAAAGCTTCTTGTTTTGGCAACCTTTTTGTCAATTTGTAACAAAATTAATTTGCAAGTCTAATAATTTCTATTAAGAACTAGGTTCAAAGTTCTTGTAAAAGTTACTTTCTCTTCATTAATAAAGATTTTTAAAAAAAATTTGCCCATTTAAAAAATTGATCATCTCAACATTTTTTCATGGTTTTTTTCTCATAAATTGTTTATAAATGTTGTTCATCTATATAAAAGGATATTTAAAATAATACTCAATAATTGAACATCATTGATGATTTTCTTTAAATTATCAAACTTAGTAAACTTTGATTTTATATTTAATATTCATTGTATGAAAGTTCCAAGTTTGTTCAATGTTGAAAATTGTAATAACTTATAACTTTGGCCTTGCCTCATATTTCAAACAACTTTTCATACATAACTAAATTCAATCCCATGGAGCTTTATTCATTGTTTGTAAGTGATTTTTTTTTCTTTTTTAAAAAATCATTCCAACTAATCTTATCAATTCATTTTTCCCATTGTTACACAACATTCAGTAACAAAAACATAGTTTTGTATTTTTAAAAATTATAATAGGCTTCATCAACATATTTCACACATCATGTTATATAACCATGACTTGTTACAATCATATATATTAATTCACTATGTTCGTCTGTATGTCTGTGACAGTGACTCCAGTAATTGTTGTGAAATTTCCAAGTGCCAATTAAAACTGATTGCGGCTTTTCCTTTTGGTACATTTCCAAGTGCCAATTAAAACTGACTGCGGCTTATCCTTTTGGTAAATTTCCCAGGTCCCAATTAAAACTGACTACGGTTCAACCTTTTGGTAAATTTCCAGGTCCCAATTAAAACTGCGACCTTTTTTCCTTTTGGTAAATTTCTAGGTCCCAAACTGTGGCTTTTCCTGTAGAGTCATTATTAGGTAGAGGGAAAGATACGGGTACCCGGGGTGACTAATTAACCACGTGTCAGGATCCGGAACGATTGACATCTTAATCGATGGATTACTACTACACAATGGACTCCAAAATCCAGGTGCCAAAAGCACTGCCTGACCGACCTTCTCTCCCTCTCCAGAACGCTTTGGGAATTAACACACCTATGCATTATGCACAGGGTTACCACTAGTCTATAAGTATATTCTCTAATTATTTGTGAAACCATGAAGAAATAATTTTAAAAAAAATATTGACACATGCATTTTGGTTAGTAATAAATTAAAATGTTTTCGCATTAATTGAAATTTAACTAGTAATTAATCGATCTTTTGTTACAAAGATGTCGTCTTTCATAAAAGCTACAAGGAGAAATATGGACCACCAATTTTGTTAGCTAAAATACACAAGTTGATGTAATTGATTAGGTAGCGAATGCAACTATGAAACAATTGTCCGTACACCTAATGTATTAAGTTAATTTATTTTTAATGTCTTTTATCTTCATCAATTAAGATTTTTAATAGGTTTCATCTTGAACTTGAGAATATTTTTCCATATTTTAAATGAGCAATTTCTTTTGATGGTAATTAAGCAAGAATGAAAATGATCAAAATTTAAGGAATGGAGCAATTTTCCATTTGGGTGACATTCTTAACTTGTCTTATGTATGGCTTGTCTTTTGGGGCATATGTGTTCTTGCATTGTTTGTATGATAGTGACATTCCAATGTTACAATAAAATCATTGTTGCTACTTCCCTTTCGACTCAATGATTCAACACGTATAACATTGTCTATGTGATATCTTACCATTAACATTATTACAAAAATTAGTTCATGTTAATTCACAAATTTGTGCCACTATAGATTTGACTAGGCAAATGCATCAAGTATAGGAGAAAGGTTTACATTTAGAACCTTCCTAGATTTAAGGTCACAATCGTGAGGCCAACACACACTAGAAGAGATCTTGTTTGCCAATAAGTTTATGCAACTATTTGTTAATTGTGTAAGTCAAAAACTAGTTGCAAAATCCAATTGCAAAAGACAAGATTTTTTCACAATTGCCACCTTCAATATAAGAAGGGTTTAAATGTAGACCTTTCTCCTTTACTCAATGCATTTAAACAAATGTTTGACAACATCCAACTTATGATGAGTTGGGGGCTTGTTAGACAATATGTTCACCATGTTTAGTGCAAATGAAATATATGGACGTGTTTCCATTGCCTATGATCCTTTGAAACTCTTTGCATCAATAGCAAAAACTCCCAAATCTTGATCATTAATTTATGCCAAAATAACATAGAAACAAAAATATATAATTTCATTTCAAATGTGTCCACATTCTTTTAGCATCAAAGCAACATTGGACCTTTCCCATGATATTTTTGGTCTTAGATTTTGTAATAATTTGCAACCAAATGTAACCATATTATTTAATGTTTCGATATACGCTAGATATGTGAGGTAGCCATTTGTAATCAAGTTTTTCCTAAGACCAAACTTTTCATGGTGATTCTACATTTTTACATGTTGCCACATGTCTACAAAACAAGCAAATTGACAATGGTAGAGGGTTCTTAAAACATATTTTTAAAAAAAAATTTATTGTGATATTTACACCCAAAACCACCGTATGTTTCGATGTTTTTTAAAAAAAAAATTACATTCAAAGACATCCAATTTATGTGAGTGTCATTCTTTGATTACACAAAGACACTTTCCCATAATCTTGTGCATGAAGAATTCTAAATATTTTTGATTTTGATGGTGAACAATAATGCATATAGAGAGGCCTTTAGTGATTGTGCAAGCAAGAACATCAACAAATCATGCATAAAACTTGTTTTTGAAAGATAATAAGAGGTTGTCCTTATAGAATAATATTTTGCAATTAAATTTTCAATTTTTTTTCTTTGGATTTGAGTTTTAGTTTTTAAAACTGAAGTTTGACATGCCATCATTTTAAGGTTGGTGTAACCCCTTTTTAGTTTTGACATTTTAGCCAAAAATCAAGAGACAAATGAATTCAAAGATCGAATTATCAAAATCATGAAGGGCCTTTTCAATTGGCCCATCTTGTTATATATTTTTCCAACAATGGACATCCTAAAATATAAATGTTTTAATACCTCATTTAAATATTAAGAAAACTAATGCCATTGTTTGTTACATGCATGCTTTTGCAAACTAGAGATGAAATTTGAAGCATCATAATTTTAATTTTTTTTACCAAGTATAAAATGGGGAGTTTCATTTGGAACAAGTGGGGAATACAAATTCTTCGCATTCCCATGGCTACTAATCACTTTCCACCATTTGAACAACTCTTACAAATCCATGTATACAAAATTCATTTTAGATTAATTTCAGAATATGATTTGAAACATGTTTCAATTTTATGTGATAACATTTTCATAATTTAGTTAACCTAACACAATGTAACATCTTTGACCCCGTGTGCAATTAATCATGCGTCGTGAAGATCACCTTTTACAATGTGAGTTGTTTATACAACATTGCATTTTATTCAAAACAAAATGTGAGTTATCTCATAGGAATAACGATGATAGAAATGAGGGTCAATTCTTCATGCACACCAACAATAGCACTAGAACTATAAGCTTTAATTTCATTAAAGTGGAACCTTGGAAGAAAAAGGGGAACCCTCAACTCAAGTTTGAGAGTTTTCTTCTATTGAAATCCTTCCTAAAGACGGAGGATATAAGCTAGTGGTGATCAAGTGTGCATGCCATTCCTACCTATTAGACAAATACAAGTTTTCCAAGGAAATTACGATGCTTGACTAACTTCAAAAACTTCATTCTTGCATTCAATTGTGGAAGAACAAATGTGCTTTACTTTGACAATCTTCCAATACATACATATCCACGTCCTCCTTGATTGTATAAGAAGAAGAAGAAGAAGAAGAAATAATGAGCTAGACCATATGACCTAAAACTTCACATTGTTTTGCTAGTGTCAAGATGACTTCTTCATCTCCACATTTTGCCAAAATCTCAGTCCCAATTCCAATTAAAAACTATGAAATGCAAAAATTGTGACAAAGTGACATGCAAATGTTTTTGAATCTCTCAGTCATATTCCCTCTTGTAATGTGAAAAAACACCAATGTTTTTTCACAATTGTGTGCATGTTTTACAATAAGGTTTTTAACACGGAAAACCCATGTTTTTTGTACATCTATCTGCACCTCAAATTCCACACCAAGTGTTTGTTGCAAACTAAGAATTGCAAAAACCATGCATCTAGTTAGCTCATCTTCCCAAACACATAATGTACACTAATGCAGCAACATTCCACAATTTTAAGAAAAAAATCAACTCACTTTCAAGGACCTCCACCTGCTGATAACATCTAAACTAACTTGGCAGATAGATAGCCCTTTCTCAAGTGGGTGACTGACAACACAAAAATTGTCAACAGGAACACAATTACAAGAACACTACTCCTCCTGGGTACAGACTATTTTCGAGATCACTACACAGGACATACAACAAAGCCTCATCTCCTGGCCTGCTGCATTTTCAAATACAGTACTACTGGTCAAAACTGTTGCCTGTCTCAGCCCCTACAACATTTGCTATCTTCATCTATACAACCACAGAGTTTACCACTCAACTGACAAAGCACTGGCAAGTTGGTACAAGCTGCCATGATACAATTGTGTTTCTTCTGATTTACTACAATCCTTTTCTAAGTGATGAAGTAGTGCATTGCAGCACAAATCTTGGGAGAAGATGACACTGATCCTTTTGGGATTCTTTGAAAAAACAAATAGAATCCAGCAAGATCTACCTATTTGTGAGGAAAGTTCACAACATGGATAAGTAGCTGTGATTCCAACTGAAGCATGATGATGGATGGGGGTAAAGAGGAACCTGCCATCTTGTTGAAGCAATCTTTCCTTCAAGTGTGTGCAAGATGATTTACACCCATCCAAGTTTTATTGCTCTCCAGGAAGGGTTGTGTCTTCAGGCAAATCACAGTACCCATTGTCATCTCCAATAAGATGTGCCATGCACTTCTTTTCTGCAAGAAGCTCATTCTCACTCTTCTTGATTCGCTCGTATAGGTAACTGTCAATCTGAAGGTCTGGTACAATCTCATAGTCTCCATCCCCTCTAGACCTGCAAGGCATACTAAAAATGAGCTCATTGGCAATCCCATATGGATTTCCCGTGGTGAATACTCCTGATGAGAACCAGTCACCTTCTGGAGTCGGGGTGACAAGAGACTTGATAGCATCTGCAATTGACACAGCAGTCGATGCAGCTGAGGATCGGCCCCACTTCTGGATCAATGCCCCTCCTCTTGTCTGCACCCGTGGTGTAAACTCCTCCTCCAACCACTTGTGGTCTGTAATCACATCAGTTGCTGGCTTTCCATTAATTCTGGCATTCAGAAAATCAGGCACTTGTGTTGTTGAGTGGTTGCCCCAGATGGTGACATTAGAGACGTTGTCATAGAATACACCTGCCTTGAGGGCCAGCTGACATTTTGCCCGGTTTTCATCCAACCTGGTGAGTGCATGGAAATTCTTGCTGGGGATACGAGGTGCATTTTTGAGAGCAATGAGTGCATTTGTGTTGCAAGGATTCCCAACTACAAGCACCTTCACATCAGGACTTGCAACAGCATTCAGTGCCTTCCCCTGCTCAGCAAAGATCTTCCCATTAAGGTCAAGCAAGTCTGCCCTCTCCATTCCAGGGTCCCGAGGCTTGGCCCCGATGAGCAAAGCCCAGTCCACATCCCGGAAAACTTCAATGGGGTCAATGCCAATGTTAACTTCCCGAAGCAAAGGAAACAAACAATCCTCCAGCTCCATCCCCACACCTTCAAGCGCATCTCTTGATTTCTCTGACCCCAAGAGGTTTAGGGCAATCGGCTGGTCATGGCCAAACACTTCTCCAGAAGCAAGCTTGAAGAGCAAATGATTTGCTATCATACCAGCTGCTCCTGAAACAAGCACACGCACCATCTTCTTCCATGTCTTGGACCTCTGGTCATCATCGGTTTCCTTCAAGTCATAGGTCACACAAAACACTCCAAAGCATTCCCTTTCCTCTGGTGTCATTCCAGATGATGGAGCAGCCACAACAGGCTGTGCTCCTGCCGCTGCAACAGGCTCTTGAATTGCACTGGCAGCCACAGAGCACTGCACCCCAGCTTGCTGAATTTTTTTCTGCACAAGAACAAGTTCTTCTTTATGGGCTGCAATCCTCAACCTCCTGGCAACCCATTTCCCCCTTCCAAAGAATGCACTTCTTGCAACTGAACATGATGCCTGCCCAACTGTGGTAGTAGTGGTGGTGGTGGTGGTGGTGGTGCTCTGGGACTGCACTCCACAACCTGAAACCTGAACTCCTGAAGCTTGGAGCCCGGTTGCCATCCTGCAGGACTTGGAGCAAAAACTCCCAATGGGTGTCTTTCTCTTCCACAAGTAATCAAAGAGACAACACAACTCCGAGTTCAGACCCCTTCAATTCTCTCTCACAATCCTCTCACAACCCTCTATGTGTCTGTCTGTGTGTCTGTCTGTACAAAACGGATCCTCTTGCAAATGGGTACCTTTATATACTTCCACTTTCTGTCTCGTGTCTGTTTCTCTGCAAAAAACCCTAATTTTTTCTCTCATCTGTAGGTCCCTCCCTTCCTTACTCCTCTCTCCTCCCCCTCCTCCTCTCTAATCTCCCGGAACCCTAATTGGGGCTTTGGCCAGTGGCACTCCATACAAACCAACAACTGATTCTGTGGGCTCTAATTTCCTGGCTGTTTTTTTTCCTAATTTTCCTCTTTCTCCTGGACACAAATGACAGATTCCGTGAGTTTGCGATTATCTTATGTGGGTGATGGGAAATGAAAGGGGGAAAGAGAGAGGAAATGGGTGGATGGGTGGATGAGTGGATGGGAAAGAATCTGGCATGACCTTGGGTGGTGGGGTACGATGACGCACTCGCTGACATTAGTAGCGTAGTTGCTGCTACTGCTACTGCTTCTGCAACAAGAACGACAACCACCACAACAACAACAACGACAACAAAAACCCCTCCTCTTCCTCTGCTGGTGCTGCTGGGATGAGTCTTCTTCTTCTTCTTCGTCATCGTCTGGGTCCCCACCCACCTTGCATGTTGTTGAAGTGTGCTGCTGCTTTCCAGGAGTAGCTCCATACATAGCCAACCCACTACTAATGAAGATGAATCCTTTCTTTCTTTCTTTCTTTCTTCCTTCTCTCTTGCTTGCTTATATATTATGATCTTTTCTCGCTCTCACTCTTTCTCTCTCTCTCTCTCTCTGCGCAAAAATGCTGGACCAAAACCATTTTGCTGAGCCAAACCGACATGTTTTGACTTTTCTTCATCCAATTTTTATGTGCAAGGTCACATACTGAGTACACGAGAGCTGGGGGATGCTCTCACTCATGCATACAAATATGCAATCCCCCCCCCCCCCCACCCAAAAAAAAAAAAAAACCACCCCCACAACACATCCCCCTTCCCCCCCCCCTTCCCCCCCCTCTTCCCCTTTTTTCCCCCCCTATCTTTCCCCCCTCTTTCCCTCCTC
>Ga0116231_10000840_pt1 | contig 58644 bp, 53 predicted proteins | sample S1TSphgellanicum_2_FD_89695 | JGI IMG/M metagenome (GOLD analysis project Ga0116231, IMG submission 89695) | Host-associated microbial communities from peat moss isolated from Minnesota, USA - S1T2_Fd - Sphagnum magellanicum MG | ecosystem: Host-associated > Plants > Peat moss > Unclassified...
AAACTACTGACCAAGTAAACTGACCCTTGGGGGGCAGTTTCATCCCATCCATGAAATCCCAGAACGGGGTTTTTTGGATTGCTGCTAAACATCGGTTTCCATCGGATCACACTGGGCTAGAGTGACTTAGCACCCGCCGGCGCACCATCCATCCATTGGATGCCTGAACACCGGTTTCCATTGGATCACACTGGGTCAGAGTGATTCAGCACCCACCGGTGCACCATCCATCCACTGGTTGTGGATGAACCTGAACCTCGCCCGTGCCCGGCCCGCCCGTGCTGGCGCACCGTCACGGACAGACAAGTGAATTTATATATAAGATTGGTTAGTAGAAGTTTTTGTGTGACATTCATTTTTGTTTGACTTGGTTGTTTTAGAAATTGTGATGTAATTGTTTTGTTAACAACTTCAACCATGGCAAAAGAATGCGTGTGAGGATTCATAAATTATCATTCACAACAAGTCATGACATGCATATTTTAGTCAAATTGAAACATCGTCAAGTTGACAATATCAACTAGTCGGTTGTTTTGCTTGCAAGTTGTACCACTTGAGTCACCTATTTTTTGGCATTGAATTCTACTCATGTGGCCTATGCCATTGGCCCAAGTATGAACTTTAAGATTTTTAATTTTATTTCAACAAAGATTAAGTTGCTCAAAATTCAACATCTCTTGCAACATACCTTTACAAATTACCAAAGCATCTCCATAAAGTCCTATTCATTGAGCACATCCTATTCCAATAACATCAAAAAGATACTTCAATTTCCCTCAAATTTTTAGTTTTGATTTTATGAAATTTTCAATGAAACCACCTTTGTGGACCAATTGTTGAACAATTTTTTAATTGTTGCAACCTTGCAAAACTAATTGATAGACACATTGTAGATTAGGAAAATGTACAAAGGGATAAGAAAAAATAAATGGAGAATTTACATGACGTCAAGTTAACTCAAACTAGATGTCAAAACTTATTCAAAACGCTATGGAAAAGATCGGAGATGTTAATCGGAAGCTTGGGAAGATTGGTCAAAATGTAAGCCAAACATTCACCCCTAAACCAAAATTTGATAGAATGTGAACATGATGGGTTTTAATATCTTACTAAAAAACATATTGGTATATGGTGTAAACATTTTGAATTGGAATCTTGAAGTTGAACCATTTGTTGCTCAATGAATTGTTTAAACGAAGAAACATAAATGCAAATTAAAGGTGGTAGGAAATCACATGCTGCTTTGAGATGTTGCTAAAAAAGGAAGGTGTTTTTATCAATTCGTGTTAAGGCTTCAAGAAGGAAGGGACGATGATCAACCATAAACCTAGCAGCTATGATTGAAGCTACAAAGGCCCAATTCTTTAAATAGACTATTGGGGCGATAATGGTTATTAGTATGAGCTTGATGCCACTAAAAGTTATTGGGAGAAAAGTTTATTTATGTGTTAGAGGTTTTTATGGGTTGTCAAAGGATCCTAAACCCAAGAGGCACCCAAACACTTGAAAGAGGGAGGAGTAAAAAAAAATGAACGACTCTATGAAGGTGGAAAAAGGAGGTGTACATCGTAACAGATATGAAAGCCATTGCATAAAATAGTGAATTAGAATTCTAAAGGCTATTTGAACATCATCGATTTTAGGGAGAAGATCCACATGTCAAACATCCTCTAACATGGCATTTTTTATGAAGGATGATATGAATGATGAAATGCCCAATGGAACTTTCAAAACTTTAATTCCTTTTAATGAGGTGGTAAACTAGGATAGGATGTTGAAGTCAAGCGGTAGGCCAAAAGGTGATCATGCTACACCTTTATGAGGTTGGATGAAAAACTTATTGCACAAAATTCAATTTGCAAATTTTCATATTTGTAAGTTTTTAATTAAATATATAGGCATATATTTGGCAATTCCCAATGTGCTAAACTCTCAACTTTGCTTCCAATATGACAATTTTCGAAAACCCCATACCCACCCCTTCCTTTGAACCATTGACTTCACTTTTCTAAAATTTAACCTTACTTTCGCACAACATTCAAAAATGTTCAAGGTTTTTTATTTTTTAAAACTTGACATGCAACAAGTTTGGAAACCACTCAAATTGATTATAAGTTTTTTAAAAAGAAATTGAACTTTTGCAAAATTTGAAAATTGTTTACATTTTTTCCAATGTTCCTTCATTGGGATCATTCAACATTCAACACTCTACACTACAATTTTTCTCCAACTCTTTGAATGCAACCTTGAAACAACAAGAACCATTACTTGTTTTCTTTATAGATTTATTCATTTATAGAAAACCTTCCGACATGTTGTGTGTTTTTTTCTATTCTTTTATTGTTTTTTTATATGTTTGGTGTGTCTTTATTCCTATGAAGTTTTAAAGTAAACTCAAGGTGTGTTATGTGACTACAAGTGCTTTGCATTTTAGTTTTGTTACCACCATTTGCATATGTTTGCCATTTGTTCACCCCTTCAAATCATTACTACTTGTGATTCTTTTTTAGTGTTCTCACCCTTGCCATTTTTTTGCTATAACTACCATGGAGTTTTCAACTCCAAACACTTTCATTTACATGAAAACCAAACCTAATGGCTTGTATGTTATTGTTGGGTGTTTGGCATGGTGTCATAGTAATAATATTGTGAATGGCTTAGAATAAGAAGCCCCATCCAACGTTGGCACTTATGACCTTGTAATGCAAGAAATGTTGCAGATTTTTTTGAAGAAGCCAAAAAAGCTTTGGAACTCTCATTAAAAAAAATTTCACACTTGGGCCTTCTTTAAAGTGAATACCAACCAACATGTTGAATTGAGGCAAAGTCAAGTAATGAGATGCATATTTATCATAGGGAAACAATTGGCCTTGAAATTCTAGCCTTGCACCCAAGATGGTCACAAAGGCTTCATTGTTTATCACAAGGCTAATGGCATATCAATCATGAAAAAAACATGTGAAACAAGATCATGTTGTTTTAATTAAAAGGCATGTAAAGGGAAGTACATGTTCATCCCCAAAATCTTCTTGATCCAGAACTAACTATTAAATAATAAAATATTACCCCAAGTCCCATCTCTAGATATTTGTTTTCTTTTTATCCATTCTCAAAGACCATGAAACATAGAAAGGGTCCTTGGAGGACATCATGTTTGTGATTAAAGGTTTTACCACTAAGGGTTGTTAAGTATATTTGGTTACACAAATTGGTTTTTTAATTGTGCTTAAAGGTGAGCTTCCCATATAGAAAGGTTTTCATTAAAAACAATTTTGCATTCATGAACAAGGCCTTAGTAAAATATGTGCAACCTACTTTGGTTGAATGCTTGTCAACCACATGCACATCCAAAAAGGCCCATGATGTTTTTGTGATGGTTGTTAATTTTTTTTTCAACAATTTGGAGCCAAAACACATCACTATTGGGTTGTTTCATGCCAAGGATACTAATGGTGTTATCATGTTTGTGAAGTTGAAACAAGTCCTTGACAAATTTTTATTCACACAAAATATTGTGATTTGTGTCGTAGGCAAAGGGTCCAATTTGCAAACTTGTGTAATAACTTTCAACTTGATTGTGTCATGTGATGGCCCTAGCATGGCTAAGCCATTTGATGGCACCTATTTTGGGCATGCACTATCAAAGGTATGTCAATATGATCCCACTTTAGATGGCAATGCGGCTTGTGAATTACATTATGTATCAATATAAAAGTTTGCAATTAGACATCCAAAAATGTATCAATAGCTAGGAATTTCAAAATGGAACATAACAAATTTATTGCAATTTTTTTTCTATGGCTAATTTTTTTGAATGAAAATCAATTTTTGATTATTATTCCTTGGTTAGGTTGGATATTGAACTTTAAAAGTGCAAGACTTGTAAGGTTTGATCCTTGTAAAAATTATGTCAACAAGGTTGAATGAAGGGAAAGGTTTCATTAATGATAAATAACAATTGTTACCAAACCCTAATTTGAGTTCTACATCTATTTTGATGTTTATGATATTAATTGAGTCTATTGTAATGATTTTTTTTGGACATTCATGGATTTTTTCCCTTGGGGTGATTTATGGTTTTTTTCCATTACAAATTTCTTTCATGGTTCATGGTTGATTTTTTTGTTGCCTAATTTTCTTTATGGTTGATTTGTTTAAACTAGAGCTAATTGGTTAGATTGAACATTGAACATGGATATTAAAAAATTCAAAATTTGCAAAGAAAGTTAGAACTTAATCTTTGAATCATCATTTGTGGACAACAACAATTGAAAGTTTAATTTGACAAGAAATTTGGAAGGTTTTTCGGAGGACTTCTTATTAATACATATCTCACAATTCCAATTGTGGGGGCCTAGTTTTTAAGCAAAGTTTCAAAAAGAGAGGATGGTTTATACGGTGATAGGAAGAAAATGAAATGATAGAATTCAAGATTCATGCCTTTTTAGATAAGATGGTTTTGGAATTCAAAAAACTTTGAACATCGTTTTATGAACAACTTTATGAAACTTCAACGAAAAGTTCAAAAACTTTAGTAGCAATTGGGTAAAAAGCTTCACTACACTTTTGAACCTTTGAAACTTGTTATTTTGATGTTTATAGTTCTTATAAAAGTGATTTTCTCTGGTCTTCATTGACATGTTTTTGTTTCTAGGGGTGATTTGTGACTTTTTCTATGGTTGATTTTTTTTTCATGACTAATTTCTTTTTAAATGGGCTATTGCAAACCAATGAATACATAGCCCAAAAAAATCACCATGGAATTTTAATGGAAGGTCAATTGGAATTAGAAGTAGCCAAAAGAATGAGACATATGTGAGCTTTAAGAGCCCTAGTGGAACTAAAGCCCTCTTCTTCCAATGTCAATTGTTCCCTTCTTTCAAAAATTCCATTAGCAAGCATGTTGGATGAATGGAAATGTCTAATTGATGTTGCACAACAATTGTTACCAAGCCCTAGGCTAAGTTCTAGCAAACATCAAAAGCTTTGGAAAGAGGAGCTTGAATAAGTGCTTAAAATGAAACAAGAAGGAGGATGAAAACAATTGGATAAATAAGGTTCTCCATTAGACTACCATTAGCCATGTACAATGTACTATCCATTTGCAAGGTGCAAGGCCATTTTGTCCCTCTTTCTATATGCGTTTTTATTTATTTTTTGATTTTTTATAATTTGTGATCTTTTATATAACTTGTTTGAAATTTCAATTGGTAAGCAAGTTTCGTTCTTTGTTTCAACTACCAATTGCAACTTGGTAGTGTCAGGTCATCTTTTCATCTTGGCCCCATCTTTGGCTCTTTTATCCTCTAGATCTTGTATTTAATAAAATTAGGGTGTTTATGCACATGTGGATGACATAGTTTTTAGTTGTGTAAGGTTTTGAATTTTGTGGTTTGATGTTGAACATGTTAATAATTTTTGTTAACAAAAATTGGCCCTTTAATGCAAAGGTTGAGTGTTCTAATCTTTCTAACCTTGCAAATACATGTGAAGTAGAATCAATGTTGATGAAAAAACATGTGCATAATTCAAAGATGAGGTTGAACTAGAAGAATTCTTGGATCTTTGTGATTTTTTATTTTATTTTTTGATATGGATCATTGAGGCTTTTTTTCATGGTTCTTTTGTACTTTAGATTTTGAATTTGTATTGTAAGTGCATTGGTTGAAGGAAAATACATTTGAATTGTTCCTCTCTAGCTTCATTGTTTGTTATTTGTTGTCCATGGTTAATTTCAAAAGAATTTGTAGTTTCAATGCCTTGTTGAAAATAAGAACATTGAGTTCTTTCTTCTACCTTCATAAAAACTAGAAGCCTAGTTGATTTCAAAGGCTTTTATATTGCAAATGCACATTAAAAGAATGCATATTAGAGGTCCGAGCTCACAATTGGAATAATCAAATTTGGCAATTTGATAATTGAAAAAATGCGACCAACATTGGGATTGTAATTAGTCAATTTGCTTCAAAAACTCGAATTAAAAAACTATCCTTTGAATAAACAAATTGAAGAAATTTTGTTGGGCTAAGGGTTTGCCTAAAAATTGTTTTGTTTAATTGGTTAGTTTTCTCTAAAAGAAATCATTCAAAAAAACCAAGCTTCCAAACCTTTACAATTAGTTGATTCTTACAAATCTTTAATTTTTAAGGAACTAAAATCAATTGTTGTCATTTTTTACCTAATGCGAGCAATTTTACTTTTCTAGTCTAGTGCAACTCAAGGATTTGTCACCTTTGACATGGCTCAAGCCAAAGAAGGGAACTACTGCGATGGACACCCCCCGGATCAATTCTTCCTTTTAGTAATTGAAATGTTTACATGTCTACACAAACATGTTGATGTGTTTTTACACAATTGTGCCTATATCATTTGGAGCTTGAAAGGACTAGAGGGCCTTTATCTTTTTGTCTTGGTTACTTTTCTTTGTCAAAAAAATTCAATCACTTTGCATAGGATGTAAACATCCTCCATCTTAGGTCGGGCGATAGCCGTAGGTCTAACTACGTATCAACTTCCACCTCTTCAAAACACACCTCCTGTCACCACAACCAACTTATTACAAGCAATCAATTTTTGACATTGACAAATATAGCCAACTTACTACATGCGGTCAATTTTTGACACGGAAAGATTTTGACATCTAGTTCAAGCTACCTAGACACCTTGTAAATTATCCCTTTTCCCTTTTCTTATTCCTTTGTACATTTTCCAAATCTATGGTGTGTTTTTAATAAAGTTTTGTAGGGTTGCATCAATTGTTTATCTAAAATCTCTTTTCCACAAGAATCGGAACCGACACTTCTTTGAAAAAGTAAAGAACCACCCAACATTGCTGGGGACCAGTGTTTTTCATTTTAGCCATTTTTTCACACTATGGGGACCAAAAGAAAAATACAGTGCCAATTCTACTAAGGGGTTTCTTAATGAAAAAGATACACAAAAGTCGCCTCTTACTGAGGGGAAAATAAAAAAGTTAGAAGTCGCCAAATTTAGACAGTGAGTTCATCTAGGTCGCCAGAACTAGGCAGTATTCCAAAAACAATTCTACTGTCCTGTCTGACCTGTAGCCAAATCTGGTTCGCTGCTCTTGTGGATGAGCGCCAGTTCACCTACTTCACAAAATAGGGGAAGAAAAACCCTGCCTTGGATCCCTGCTCATCAAGGACTTTCCAACAGTACCAAGTGTGCAATAAAGGGGGATGGGCAAAACAGACAAAACAAATTTCAGTGATGAGTAATCGGAACTGGTATACGGGGGATTTTTTTTGGGAATCCTTTGTATGGTTGTCTATAGACCATTTTGAAGACAATTCCAAAAATAACTACCTCATTTTCAAGCCTAATTTTTTATTATTATTAATAATTATCACTTTTTTTAATAACTTTCTTAGTAACTATCTTCCACCTTGCGTAGGGTGGCTTTAGACGAGGGTCCAAGGTCCAGGGACCAATGAATTCAAGCAATCTTATTGATCAAAAGCTTTAAATTGGTCCTAAGGCCTTTAGACAAGGGTCGAAGACCAAAAAGTGGCAAATTGAGGCTAAACCTACATGGCACATGGCACCTGCTTTAGAGGGAAAATCGATTGCTTCAGAACCAAAAACAGTGCTAAAAGGAGAGCTCCTGATTGGGAGAACCAAGAATCAGGCTAGGGACCAAGGTAGAGTCCAACTCAAGGATTCAATTTGCTTCAAATCAGTCCAAATTGGTTCCAAGGAAATTGTACCCTGGACCCTCGTCTAAAGTGGGCCTTAGTAACCACCTCCATTTTATAACTACCTCACTTTTTCCCCTATCCACCAATATGGATATGGAAAAAAAAATTAAAATGTGTCTTTTCATGTCCATGAAATGTATATTAATTTACCTTAAACTTGACATTGACATAAATAATGATGAATTATCAAGATCCATATGAAAAAATTAAAAATATATAAAATAATTGATTGTCACTAGTAGTGCACAGCAAACCAGAGCCTAAATAGTTAGATAGATAGTGACTTAGGCAAGGATTTCTTTTCAGCCCTAAAAAATAATAGTTATTTAATATTAAACCATGGTGAAAAACATGGTCAATAAAGAAAAATTATAAGTAGAAAAAGACTAATAGGTGCACATTTGGCAAATAGTAACTAGTTTTATCAAGCTAGGGAAAAAATAAATTAGAAAGGCCTTGTTGGCCAAGATATTAGACACCATTGTGTCAAAGTTCCGAGGGTTTGTGCAAAACATCCACTTGCTATCATGCTTACACCTTCAAACAAGCAATAGTTACAGTTACAATAAGAAATGTTCCATGTAATGCCCCAGAAACAAACTCACAACTCACAATAACATCTCATGAACATTCTGCAAAATGTGGGACAAAATGAGGACTACATCATTGCCAAATCTCTCCCTTACAGGCAGAGCCAATAAACTCAAGGCAAGGTTCTGCTCCTGTTTGCACATGAGCTTTTGCTCACTTACTGAAAAACAAAATGGTACCTTTCCTTTGTTGCAATCCATGTCCAAACTGTAAGTTAATGCTTGAGCAACTGTGAAGGTGGGTATTGCTATCTTGGCTTTCAAACTGTGCAAAAAGTATTTCAGTGCCTCCACCTTGAGGACCCATTTTTGGGACCTTGAAGATTTCCTATAAATAATATTGATCGTAATTTGAGATGACACTAGAGAGATGCATAGGATCTGTCAGGTAACGATATTAACAAAACTAGCGAGACACAGTCAGAGCATGAAAACACCAATTTCATCAATGCAATTGTCAAATCTTCAATATATGCAAAATGGTTGAACTGATCAAGAAACAATCACAAATGAGGTTTGTGTCTTGGTTTGTGCATACAATCCTGGATCACCGGAACGTGCTTGTTTTCACAGCTCCTAGGAGGCCTCTTTGTGCTGCATACATGGCAGATATGGAATTAGTCCATTCAAATGTAAACTATCTAGCTCAAATATTTCAATAAAGCTATTCTGAAGTTTTGATCCAATGAAAGCTGTGAAACACATCTCAGAGTACCAACTTGGTGGGGGGAAACACCATGCCAGTTGACAAAACTTTACTAACTATTTAGAATGCTCAGAGCTTGCTGCAAGGCAGGTCAAATTTAACCCTCATTACAGCTACTTTCATCTTTAGATATGCAAGTCTCTCTTTATGTCCCTATTGTTTATTCTGTAACCATCACTACTCTAAAATTGGTTGCAGAAGTAATGAACAATTCACTGCAAGTCAAAGCCTCTCTCATCTTGAGACAAGAAGCTACAAAACTCTGAGCTAACCCCCAATATATGGTAGCACATCATGGAATCTTTTCATGACCTGGAATTGTATATGGGTGTACCTGTAAGGTGCCAGAATTGACATTGACCGCTGGGATGGAGCTGGGTTCATGACCATCCCCGTGTTGAAGGGAAGGTTTTTTATGTTACAGCCTCAGGGGCAGAATTACAGTATGGTGTGTGGAGGCACACCAGGCGTGTGCTGGCCAGGCAAGCAGTTGCAAACACTAAGCCCAACAGAAGTCCCAGAAAAGCATTCCTGGGGTTCACACCAAAAGCTCGCTGAAGAAGTTTGCCACCAAAGGCAGGATAGAGGCTCCCACAAGCCAAAACCATCCAATAATCAAGCCCTTGATAACCTATCCCCATAAGGATGGCCAAAATAGCAGCAATTGGACCAGCCAATCCTGTGAGCGCAGCAGCTAGCATAGCACCCCTCCCACTGCGTGTGCCACCATGAATTGTGCTTGCCACTGAGACCCCTCGTGGAAGACCATGAAGTGAAACAGGTAGAAGTAGATGGACTCCAAGACCATAAGCTTTTGGTGCTGCAACCCCTAATGCTAACCCTTCAGCAAATGCATGAAACCCTATCATTAGTGAGGCCAGGCAAGCCATTTGTGCCACTGGGCTCATGACCTTTCCAGGATCTGATCGCACTGTCTCAGCTTTTAGTGACTTTCTTTTCATGTGGACAATCTTCCTCAGTATATAGTGGACAAAAGCACCAGCACCCAACAGAGAGCAAACTTGGAACAAGTTCATTTTCCCTCCAGACCATAATTGCAGGGGCCGCCAGCTAGCCAACACAAAGGCAACTCCAGCACCAATTCCAGTTAGGAGGGTTGCTGGTAATCTGACTGAACTCGCAAGTACTGTAATGACAAGTCCACCAAAAAAAGGTCCCAATCCAAAGAAAAGTGAAACCACCAACGCAGAAAGATTCTCCCACCTTGGAGCATGATCAAAATTCTCCAAAATTGCACTGAGAGCTTCCATAAATGCAACAGAAAGTGTGGCAGCTGAAGCCACCTTTGAGTGGCTTGCATCCCGGAAACTATCTGGCATAACCTCTGCAACCACCATCCATATCATGCAGCCTGCTGCAAAGCCCATACAAAATGGCAAGACTTGGGTGAAAGCTTCTGCACACAGGAATGCGGGAACAGCAACCAGGGGTTGTGGCAGTGATGTGAAGATGCTCCACAACATGGAGTGCTTGGCTGATATACCTTGTTGTGAAAGAACCATGCTCACTGCTAATCCCTCTGGAATGTTATGAACAGCAATTGCTATAGTCACCATTAATCCCTGAGACAATCCCTTTGAGCCCGCAAAGGAAACCCCAACTCCTGACCCTTCCCCAAATGAGTGCAGTGTCATAATAGAAACAACTAGAATCATTTTGCGCATATCAGCCCCCTTTACATCTTGCATGCGGACTTCCCCAAAGCCTTGCAACAACTTCTGGCTGATAAGAATGAACAATCCACCAAACAGGATGCCAACAACCACCCAGCTACCAGATCCATACTTCTGGCCCTCTTGTATGAGATCAAAGCTTGCTGCTAGCATAACCCCAGATGCAACACCATTGCACATTCCAGCCCATTGTGCCTCCAGCTCCATGAAGAAGAAGGGGACTGCTCCCAGCCCTGTTGCTACTGCCATCCCCAGTGTGAGGAGTGCAACAGTCGAGACTGGAACTTTCTGTTCCACAGACTTTGCCACCACATCTTCTCTTATTACATTGACATCATCTTGTTGCTCTGGCAGTACATCCTTGAGCATCCCTGTGGCTGTTGCCTTTGGAACCACATCCTTGTTTCGCTGTGCATTGTCAGACCTCCTTCTTATGCCTGCTAAGATTGTAGCCCTGTCATTGATCCATGCCGGCTTTCCAGTAGCAATGCCCTCCACTAGAGGGATGACAGGGTAGAGCATTTGCAGCAAAAGAACTACTGTAACATAAAACAACAGAGTGGAACACGCCTGATTTCTAGACTTTCCGCCCATGCTGCAGCCTGATGACATCCTCAACCTTCCCATAATTGCTGTTTCAAATTTGCTTGTCTTCATTTGAAAGGCTCAGACATGGCAGCAGCAAGGGTTTCTATGAAGGATGCAACCATTGCATCCTTCCTTCCTTCTACTACAAACCTCTTATCAAGTCAGCATCCTCTGCAATGCAATGACACATTTATGAGATGAACTCAGGCTTGATTGCATCACTCCTGTCACCAGAGAATGATTGATTACCCAAGTAAATTCCAGAACAAAACCCTAATTCTTAGAGTACATAGTTGTGCTCTAAGAGCTTGATGAGATCCTCAATCTTTCTGGCATAGTTTCTGTCTGGCCACAAAAGAAAGCACCCCGCTCACCTCTTATGCTCCTCGTGGTCATCGTCGTCGTCGTCGCGTAGCGACATCTCCCTTCCCACATCATCGCCCTATTTATCCTTTCTGCAACCGCGCCGTCGCCGACGCCAACGCTGCTTCTTCTCAATTCCCTTCAAAACTCCCATTCCTCAACGCTCAAAACAAGTTCAACCGCTGGATCCTGTCCACCGAACCAAAAGCAAAAGGGAAAAAAAAAGGAGGAGGAGAAGAACAAGAACAAGAAAAGAAGGAGAAGACAACCTAGAGACACCAACACGAACGCACTTCCAAAAGAGCCTCAAAGTGTCAACTCCTAGCTAGATGTGTGAAACACCACCACAATTACTACAATTATTGTCGGAAACAGGATTGCAGCAACAAAGCGTTTATTTTCCGCTGGCGATCGCACCCAACCAAAGGACAGACGGGGAGAGAAACAGGGGATTCGCGAATGGCATTTGTTTGATCCTTTTGGGAGCCCCGCTGAGTGTGCAAAAGGCAGCGAAAGAACCGCATTACTTCCTTCCCTTCCTTCTTTCCTTTCCTTTCCTTTCCTTTCCCTTCCTTTTCTTCATTAGGAAATAGGGTCCAAGTAATTTCTTTCTTTCCTTCATTTGCTTTGTTAGCCTTGCCTACCAAAGTAAGGATATTGTGTTTAGATTCATTATAGAGTATGGTAGCTTAAGGGATTTTGGCCCCTAGTTAATAGGCCTATTTTGATTATGAGGATTTTTGAAAGAGGATATTTTGGCTTGTGTTGAAACTTGAGATTAGTTACAGAGTTATAATATCTTGAAGGATTTTTGTTTTTTTTTTAGAGGATTTTTTGAAGATTAGGTCTATTTTTGCAGGGTGAAATATTTGAGTTTCCATAATTCTTTCTTTTGCCTTTTTTAATGGGAATGGCAAGGCCACAAGTGTGACACACCCCTTGTTAGGAAATGGATACAAGTAATTTTTAAGTGTAGGGTAAAGGCCAAGGCCATTATCTCCTTGTGTGGGCCCTTAGTTTTTTAGAATACCCTCTTTCCTTTGTTAGGAAACAGGTACAATTGATTGTTTTAGTTTGCTTTGTTAGGACATGGGGCCAGTCTTTCGTTTTTCCTGCTTCTTTTGCTTTGTTACGAAATGGGTGCCAATAATTTCCCCTTTATTTTTTCCCTTCCTTCCTTTCCTTACTTATATGTTTTTTCATCCATTTACAAGAAGGTTATTAAAATTTCCATCCATCCACACGAGGGTTATGAGGTCGATTTGAAACCTCTGAACAGAAGGTTTTGTATGGTAACCAACACCCTCTTGTGGTTCACCTCGCCCATAAGAACATCTCCATCCATCAGGAACAGTTTAAATGGCCTTGAAACTATACCTTAGATGAAGTTCATCTTAAATACTACGTAACTTCACCTTGCACCATAACCTAATCATTCTCAATATGTGGTAAGAATAATTCAATAGGATACTTGGGGGCTTGAGAATCCATGCAAAATGCTTTGGTAAAACATGGGAACATAAAAAGCACCCACCCAGACAGCAAATGAAAAAATATGCTAGGTAAGACCATCTCCAACTATGCGCAGTATGTAACTCTGGATAGTAAAATTAAATGTCTAAGTTTAGCTGTTTTTTTTTTGGCAACTCCACCAATAAAACTGAAACTGCATATTCATGGGGGACTACTAATAGCAAACCACCTTGACCAATCATTGTGCTCGACCAATCAGAAATACTGATCCGCAGTCAGGTGCAATTTATCACACTCTTTTTGGGAGGTGCACATGCCTTTTACCAGCCTCGGCAAGCTACACGAATTTGGTGCGTAAAAACCAATTTCGTGAGCTAAACTGACACATTTTGACTTTTTCTCAATAAATCTTACTGTCTGGAGTCACATACTGAGCACCGTTGGAGATGCTCTAACATGCCCTCCAATTACACTAAAAGCAAGTTTACACAAAAAAAATTAATGTGTTCCCTTGTGTGTGGAATATAGATATCACATTTAAGGTTTAGTGCCAACTGTATTCGCCTATGAGTTAGTCACCTTCTGTGTTGAATAGAGACTCTTATTATTAGGGTTTAGTGCAAAGTATGTTTCATATGGGTTATCTTATTTGTTGTAAAAGGACCCATTTTAGGGTTTAATGCAAAAGACTTATTTCATATGTATTATTGTTGTGTGTTGGATGAAGACAGTTTTTGTAGGGTTTAGTGCAATAACTTATTTCATATGTGTTAATGTTGTCTGTTGAATGAAGACAGTTTTTTTAGGGTTTAGTGCAAAGTGTATTTCATGGGTATGTGTTCTCTTTTGTGTTGCATAAGGACCCTTCTTTAGGGTTTAGTGCGGGTATGTGTTTTCTTGTGTGTTACATAAGGGCCCATTTTAGGTTCTAGTGCAAAAACTTGTTTCATATGTATTAACGTTGTGTTTTGAATGAAGACCGTTTTTTAGGGTTTAGTGCAGAGAGGGCGATGGCATCGAGCACCGCAACTGGGGGAGGAGGAGGAGGAGGAGGCACTGTGGGGGCGGCAGCAGGAGGAGGAGGATCAACTTCCAGGAAGTTCAAGCTGCAAAGAGAGAGCGAGCTACGTGTGGAGGTTGGATGGGAAACTCCTCTTCGTTTACAGTTGATGGCAGGCACTGCTGAAGTGTTTGGCACAGAGTTACCCCCTGCATTTTGGCTCTCTTTCCCTCCTGCCTTCAAATTTGCTGTGAGTTCCTTTGCCTGCTGCACCTGTGGATTTTGTGCGTGAAGAGCCAGACAGACGCAGAGAGAGAGACATCATCCTAATTTTTTGTTATACACTCATCAAGTCATTTACACAAGGGCTAGAGGAATCAACCACAAAGACTGTGCCCCCTCTTCTTATCATCTTAGGGTAATAATTCTAGGGTATCACAAAATCTATGAGCAGAATGTGTATCTCACATATCAATGGACATTGTTATGGTCAAAGATGAATTGAACCTCAATTTTGCTTGGCAAGAATGTGTTTCACATATGTCAATGGGCACATGCACTGTCTTCACAATAGGGAAAGTGATCACTCTTGCTGTGAGGGGCTTTGTAGGTGTTTACATGGCATGGTGCTACAATTGAGCTGGATGGAGTCTCAGAAGTTGCATATGTTGCTGATGAGGTAATTTTTTTCTTCAGTGCATGTAGGGGTTTTGCACTGGAGCAGTGTTTTCTCATATGACACTTGTTTTCTCTTGAGTAGTCATGTGGAATGAAAATCAATCATTTTGTAACAGCTGCCATAAATCACAGTCTACTGCTTCAACACATTTTTCATTGTTTTTGTTGGTGCTCAGACTCCTATGGTGAGCTACATAAATGTGCATGCAGTGCTTGAACGCCGCCGCCAACGTGCCCAAGAGGCTGTTGGGCCATCCACACCCCCTTTGCCTGTTCCAAATCCTCAGCAGCTGGATTCCTCTTCTCCTGCAGTAATTCCTTGATCATCCCCATTGCCTCATGCCATCATATAGCAAAAGTTTTGCATTTTTCTTGGGAAGGCATCTAGTAATGATAGTCCTGTGCAGGTGGTGTCAGACTGATCAATGCTCTGGCAGAATGATAGTTTTTTGGAACTACTTTTTGGCAGAACCTTCCTCCATAGATATTGCATTATTTGTTTGTGAAAGCTTTATGCAGATCATGTCAAGTTATTCAATGGGTTTGGTACGTTCTAGTTTGGACATGCCTACAAGTTAGGTGAAGAGCTGGGAGCAAGTAAAGAGGAAGGTTTCTTAGCAGTAAGCATAGGTAACAACTTCTCTAGTGGAAGGGAACTTGCCATTGATCCCTGGTCAGTGTAAACAGAAAATTCAGGTTACTGTAGATTACCTTGAGGTTGCTGTATGTATGCTAAAGATCTGAGCTGATGTTTTTGACAGTGAGGATTTGGTTGCAGGGTCCAAGAGTAATAGTTGTGGGACCAACGGATTCTGGGAAGAGCAGCTTGGCTCGGATGCTTTTAGGCTGGGCAGCACGTCTGGGCTGGAAACCCACCTATGTCGATCTAGACATAGGGCAGGGGGCTATCACAATTCCTGGAACAATAGCAGCCACACCTATTGAGATGCCCATCCACCCCATTGAGGGCATCCCACTTGATTTGCCTCTGGTCTATTTCTATGGGCACACCACTCCAAGGTGTGTTTGATGATGGCAAACCAAGCATGATTCAGCATTTGTGTTCTCGCAAACTTCAAAAGTGCACTGGTAAAAACTGTTCAATGTTTTTGTAGGAAGGAACATATGATTAGAAGGTTCCTCTGGGTAATCTGGATTCCTTGCCAAACATCCTTATGTGATGGAACATCTTTGGATTGAGATGTGCAGCATTAATCCAGAATTGTACAAAGTGTTAGTGAAAGAGCTTGCTCGAACTTTGGAGATTCAATTTGCTGCCAATCCTGGGGTCCGAGCGGCTGGCATGGTGATCAATACAATGGGTTGGGTGGACGGGGTCGGCTATGAGGTGGTTGCCTGAACTTTGTAGATTTAGCTGTTACCAGCTCTTTCCATCAGCTTGTTACTGTTTTCAGAAGAGTAAGCAGTTCCTACCATTTCCAAGTTCTATTAAAATGCTGGGTGCACTTCTGACAAATATACCCTAGTTGAAAACCTTACAAGTTCTGCCAGATGTCTTTGCTTTTTTTGGGTGAAGTCTTGGTGCTGAAGTTTTTATTGTTTGAAATTGCTGAATTAGTGACTTAATTTAGCGGCAAGTTGTGTGTAGTGAACAGCAATATAGAGCAATTGATATTGAGATGGGCCAGTTTGTTTGTGGGCTGCCTGGGTCACCAGTTGCTATTACATTCAATTGAGACATTGCGAGCTGATGTTGTTTTGGTGCTCGGACAGGTATGGTGCATTTACCTATACACCAATCAAGCACAGCCAGTGTAACAGTAAAGGAGTAATGGAACTCATGATTGTAGGATGAATTTTCTATTCAGACATTTAGTCTGGAGACCTGCTTTCTAATACCTCTACCATCACAAGAAAGTAAGATACGGGTAGCTGAATAATGGATAATCTTGGATTTAGTTCAAAGGTGGGCCAGGCAAGTTATTATGGTGGAATTCACCATTTGCAGAAATGCCTGTGGTCAGATAGTACTGAAGCAGTCACAGGGTCTCTGGAAGGATGCAATTGGTTGTTTAAGGAATTGGTTGAAAGGATTTTCCTGATTACCATTATCCTTTGCTGTCCAATTTGAGATGTTGAGTGTGCAGTGCAAAACCTCTTTTTTTGTACAGGAGAAACTATATAGTATGCTTCAGGATGTGCTCAAAGACAGGCCTGGGGTGGACATTGTAAAGCTTCACAAATCTGGGGGTGTTGTTAACCGTAATGCCAAATATCGACAACGTAGCCGCATTCACAAAACTAGGGTAAGACCCCCTGCTTTTTCATTGGCTTTCTATACAAAACTGCGATTGTTTGTGTCCCAGGTTGGGTTGTGAACCTGCACTCCACGATTTCATGGACTACACACACAATGTTTCAAGAGGGTTGGTTGGAGCATAAGGAAATGAAGGAAATAAACACTGAAATTTTCTGGATCAAGGTGCTGCTCCATTGTTTCAAATGGAGCACCCCTTTTTCTCTTTTCCAAGAACCAGTCCACCACATATTGTACTTCATTCTGCTCTGTTTGATCAAAAGCTTTTTGTCGGTGCAGGAATATTTCTATGGTCTCATGAATGACCTTTCCCCTCATGCTTCAGTCTCTAATTTCAGTGACCTACAAGTGTTTCGGATAGGGGGAGGTCCACAGGCACCTCGATCTGCCCTCCCAATAGGTGCAGAGCCAACAGCAGATCCCACTCGTATCGTGCATGTGAGCATCAATCGTGACCTCATACATCTTGTACTGGCTGTCTCCGGTGCAAAAGATCCTGAACACTTGCTATCCAGGTAACATGATAATATGTTCATGTCTGTCATCAAGTATATTATTGTGTTTCAATGGGAGTGACTTGAAGACTATTGTGTGCCAATGGGACTGAATTGAAGACATCTGCCAAGTTTTGTTTTGAGATATGAAGAAAAAAAAGTTAATGGTGGCATTCAGATGATGTACTCAAAACAAAAGTTGTCTCTCAATGAGTTATCTGAGCAGGGAGTTGTGGTTGGGTGCAGTAACGTCCTTGGCTTCATCTACATCACAGATGTTGACATTCCTCGGTCTCTGGACTTTTTCCTCTCTTCCCTCTTTCATAATACAAATTGTTGAGTTGACGTGTGATACTGTCTCAGTTTTGCAAAGCCTGAAATGCATATCAATTGTGTGATGTGGAGCCTCTGTAGTGTGAAGAAGCAACGTTCTTTTTAAAAAATTGAAAAAATTGTGCTCAAAAGAACGTTGCTTCTTTGCACCATATCTAAATTGCTGCTAAGAATAGGCTTTGCTTGCTTGCTTGCTTACACAGTTCTTTGTTCAAATGCAGGAAGAAGGTGACATTTGTGGCACCTTGCCCAGGCCCTTTACCAAATAAATTACTCCTTGCTGGATCTCTTGCATGGGTAGATTGACTTCCCGAGCAATTACTTACTTCTAGAAGGAACAGTAAGTCCAATCAATCATCATGTAAGCAGGTTTCCTGCATCTGGAATCTGTACTCAGGGGACATTACTGTTACCAGGTTTCTGGGCTCCCTACCTTCACAGCAAAGTTTTGCAGTTTTTTGTTTCATTTCAAGGACTGCTGCTGCAGCACACATCTTCAGATGTGTTTGTTTTGCAGCAGCACTTGTCTTCAGATTTGCATCTTATTGAGGGATTTGGTGGCCATTCCCTTCTTCATCACTTCAGAGTTTAAATCAGATTCAATATGTCCACTGTATCTACTACCATGTATTTATGAGAAGGAAACAAATCTCAAAACAAGCAATTGTGTATATCAAGCAAGCAACTGGATGAAAGAATTATGGGAAATCAGGAGGGAAAAAAAAAAGAAGACAAAAACCAACCACCTGTCTAAGTAACCTCTCTTAATTACATGCAGCTTGCACTAATCATTTGCTCTCCACTTGAGGTTTAGAAACTGGATTTGATTGGCACTGGTGTTCAACTAATGAACCTTCTTCTCTAACTGTGGCAACAATTATACTTCTATGTACAAGATTGATTCTACTGCCAGGAAGTTCATTACATATCTTGCTTATGATGCATGAAGCATAGTCAGCAAGATATGTATACCAAATGATGGATTTCTAGGTTCAAATTTCAAATGCGTACAGTACATACATATATGTATATATACAGTAATGGCTCTGATCTAGTTATTCAAGCCCTGAATGTGTGAAGGTAGTACTGAAGGATTTCTAGGGTTTTAAAGTTTGGATTTTGAGAGAGAGCTGTTTCCAGAATTAGCTCCAGTGGCTATGTTTGATCATGTACTGATCATGTAATCGGAGTGAAGGTACTGAAGGATTTGTAGGGTTTACGGATTTGTATAATTCGAGAGAGAAAGTTAATTGGAGAAGAAGCTGGTGGAGCTCATACATGTGGCCAGGAACTTTGTTTGATCATCAGTACAATGTCAAGAGGAATTCTGGAAGGCGTTTACCGCCAGTGAAGATGGGTGAGCTCAGGAGTCGCTCGAAGACCACCTGCCATCCTGCACTTGTTGGGTGGTTGTTGTCCCAGAAGAAAGCTTGAGATGGGTTGCTACACACGCTGTACAAGGGTTGTCTGTTGTTGATAATATCCACATCGCCGCACAGTCCAGTGAAGAAATTCGGCGTACAACACGGCTTCAGAACTGTAGGAAAGCCTGCAAGGGAAATTATCACGAAGACATGATGAAATCGAGTGCAGAAATCGCTAGTTTGATTGCATCATGATATATGTTACTGTCAGAGATGCTTATGATTTCATGGCTGCAATGTGGGTTGCAATTCTTGTCTGCGAATCTAGAGAAAGGAAATGAACTTGGGTCTCACCAGTTGGCTGTCGTGTAAGAATGTCATTGAAGACTGTTTCCATGTCGAGGTAAATGAGGTTTGCTTCCCTCATATAAAGCTGCATGGTGAGGTTGAGCTCAGTGTCGAGGAGAGAATTGTGGATGGGTGTCAGAGTGTTCACAATGTCGTTACACATGGTGTAGTCAAACGCCATTGTGTAAGTGGGCAAACATCCCACAGGCTGCAGTTTGGTGACAGCAAAATTCCGGAAGCCCAAACCGTACAAAGACCTGAGATCCGCCATTATTTGCGCCACCACTTGCTGAATGAATACCGGAAGTCCCTACAATATCACCAGCAATGCAGTATTACTCAGATCACTACCCACAAGTTAAAACTGTGATGAGCTCCACGACTGCAAGACAATATTCGCATCAACGAAATCTTAAACCCTGAACCCTGAACTCCAACGAGTTGAACTAGGGATGGGAACAGGCGACTAAACCCTAGAAATCTACCCATTTGTCGGAGACTCTGCGGAGATGACTAGTGTGGAAGGACTAACGGGAGAGAGACGACACAATTGCTCCGGAACTCCAATATTGAGAGTCTGTGAATCCATATCGTGATCATCCACAATGCGAAATATTACCGTAGCGCTAATGCCACCTGCGTTGTTGCGCGTGAAAGCAGCGTAATCGTTACCAGACACACCGTAGAGAATGAGGGACGAATCCGCCATGAAACTGGGGTCGTATACGCCTGCTGTGACGAGCTCTTTCAGCTGCGTTATTTGATCCCCAGTTTTGGTAAAACCCAGATTGTCGAACACACCCGCACCTCCCACCGCGAAATTCACACCGTCTCTTAGCGCCGGTAATGCTGCTGCACCGGTTGAGTAAAGCCGATATGGCACCGGGTTCAATCCCATGAACGTCGCTGAACATCACAAGAAGAAAGGTTAGATCTTCATTTATTCCTTTGCACAATTACGAGCCTTCGCCTTCGTCCACACTTTGTTTGCGGGAATACTACATTTCCATTGCATGATCTTTTGCACAGAAACTACTCATGTCAAGGGGAATGGATCGGCATTCAAGCTTCTTTTACCAAGGTAATCAGTCAAGAGAAAGCCGTCAGAGAATCGTCCAGCAGGGTTGCGCGGGAACGTGATCCCGTAAGGCTGCAACCAATCCTGGTTCACCGGCCCGATCTCCGTCTGTGTACCGTCTGCTGGATTGCGGTTGCCAGTATCCAAATACGAGTCTCCAATTGCAAACAGCGTATTGAACCTGGGTCTACCTTCCGCCGTCCCTATGTATTTTTGCACGACCATCGAATCCATACATATTCAGCAATTGGCCGGGCAACTCTTAGTAATCCGACCTCAGATTGCAGTCAAGAAATCATTAGATTATCGATCCGCGACACAGCAATTACCATTTCATGCTCGATGCAGACTGCAGTTTCCTATCTTCTCATTTGCAAGTTCCTCTTCCAACAATACGGTATGATCGTACAGAAGAATCGGAACTAGATCATCGGCATCTCGATCTGATTTTTTCTGTTGTTCAAGGAGCGTAGATTTCTACCAAAATGCAAGACTTACAAGTAGAACTTCAGATAAGATGAAGCCAAATTACTCGTTTCAGAGCTTGGAATGAGTCTACAGAGCTCCGGCGATTTATGGACTTCTACGGCCATCATTTTACATAAGTACTGTGCCCTGACAAGTCAGTTTCTAAGCAATTGTCACGAAAACACTTTGACTAGGGCAACTATTCTCTTGCTGAACTGATGTTACAAAATCGTCGCTACTTCCGGGACCATCAGTGACGCGATCGATGACGATTGCATAATATTCTTGCACATACCGAGCCTCATGTGAAGGTGCAGAATGACTGCATCTGCTTTATGAAAGCTTTGCTCCCGAAGTGGGATTTAGTATAAGATGATAGCTAGAAGAAGGGAATCGACGACGAACCTGCACTCCACAACAGTGCTACAAGAATGGGAATCGCAAAATAAGCCATCGAAGCTCTTCCTCGTAACGTCCCCTGCTGCGACCGGCCTTTTGATCTCCCCGATTCAACTAGCGGCGCCATTATTGTCTTACGCCAAAATATTCCAGTTCAGAGAGTTGCAGTACTCGATTCCGATTCTTGAAGGAGAAACTCATTGAGCTTCAAAAGTTTCTTCAAGCAGATCAGCAGATTCCAGAGCATGATCATCAATTGACGCCTGGCAAACAGACTGAACTCTTAACAACAAAAAATCTCGCGGTTATTATGACCAAATACTTCGTCACTTTTTTTTATCAATGACAAATATTCTAGTACGGCACAGGCCGATTCAACAAGTCCAATTGTCCATGAGCAGCTGAAACTTGCAACGAGGAAAATTGATGAGAAAGAAATGTATCCTGCAGAAGGAGTATAAACAATAATGCATGCATGCAACTCTGGCCTGCTGCAGCGAGCAATACACGATAGCGATTTTCACAAGAAAAGGAGTTCCGACTGAAAAGATCAAGGCGATGCATATTTACCAGAAGCTTGTATGTATGATTCGCAAGTCGTCAGATTTACATAGATCCGGTAGATGCTATGATCTGTCTCCATTGATGAGCAGGTTGAGACGACAAGGAGTCCATCAGTGGAGCAAAATCCATCAGATCGCATCCTCAAAGCTCATGTTTATGCAGAATCGCCATGCCTCATGACTGCATGAGAGAAAGAAGTCGGGATGATGCAGTAGTACTAGCAAATAAGATAATATTTCCAATTGCTGCAAATTTCTCTGCAACCAAACGTAGTAGCTCTCTCTCTCTCTCTCGATCACTGATCATGCAAACCTGAGAGCTAAACCCTACAATATTCTCAGGCGGGAAACTCTTATAAACTTGATCCTGCAATGCACATGCGATCTAGTCCTGAAAAACAAAAAATTGCTAGACTTCTTGAAAAACACATTCAATCTATATTATTATTATACTCTCGAAATCCAAAAAGTCTGCCAAATAAAAAAATAAAAAAATTGGCGCTCATTCAAGATTATTCAACACAAAGTATATATTATCGAAACTCGCTAAAATTGTCCAAAAACAAAAACCAAAAAACAAGAAGGAAACAAAAAAAAAAAAAAAATACTGTTTAAAAATCAAAAAAAAAAAAAAAACAAAATCAAAAAAAAAAAAAAACACCAAAAAAAAAAAAAAAAAACAAGAAAGGGAAGGGAAAAAAAGAGGGGAAGGAAAAAGAGGAGGTAAGGGTAGGTAAGGAGGGGGAAATAGAAAAAACAATTGACCGTTGGGTGTCAGGGTGTGTGAGAAAAAAATAACTATGAACCCATAACCCTGTCCTGGGGTTGGCTTGGGTTTCATCCCATAAAACAAAACTTAAAATCTAATTTTTTGGATGGTGCTCTGGCGGGTGCTGGGTCGCTCAAGGCAGTTACACAACTGTAATCTGGTAAATAGTGACTGGAGTTAGATTTCTTCTGTGCAGGGTTGTGGACCCTTATACAACAACAGCTATTATTAGGTGAGTTGAGACCCATTGACCTTTCTTCTGTGTCACAAATTGCTACAATCTAGTCTACTGTTATTCAAACCACCTAGCCTTTGTGGGTTCATCAGCGGTGTTTTCTTTTTGTTAATTTTGTGATGTAGCCAAAGTGGCAATAATTCACAGGAAGATTTAGCCAAATTTTGGCTACAACCTACATATGAAAGTAAAAAACTTCAACATTCTTCTATAATTTTGGCTACCTACTTGCAGAACCATTTATTAATATCTGATGATTTTGCTTAATTGTTTGTCAAATTCTGGTTATTGAAAATCTCAAAAAGCACTTGATTTTAGCATTAATTTTTTTAGAAAATAGTTTTCTTTGCAATAAATAGCCAGCCAAAACAAAAGTCTGGGACTCATCAGCATCCAGACTTATAGAATAATAAGATCCTCAATTGCATGTCATTATCATTGCAAAAATGTTGGATTTCATGCATATGCAAAACATAAGTTCAAGGACATACATATATGTACAAACTTGCGCTTTGGGTTGCTACGGAGCTACCAATGATGATCAACTTATCAATGGATGAAAACCTGAATTAATTTGATTTAAATTAAGTTTCATTTGAATGAAAATATTTAATGACATTGCATGCACATTGAATTGAATTTTAATTAAATTTAGATTTAATTGAATTGAATTCAAATTCAGCTAAATTCAATTGAACAATTGGTTTAAGATTGAATTCAGTTCGATTCATATTGATGAATGTATTGAAAATTTGTTCATGAGTATGGGGTGAGAAAGAAAAACCTTTAAAGAGAAATAGATTCGAAAAGAGACTTTTCCATGCCTCTTTACTGGGGAATGGGCTACATCAATTTCAGGCTGAAAGGGCAAAATACTGTGAAATGGTCCTACCAAAACCAGCTTAGATCAATCATCGCCACTGGAATGGAATAAAGGACCCCAAAAGGTGGGGGTGGTGGTGGTAGTGGTGTAGTAAGCGTCATTGAACCATGCAACATATGAGTTTGTGTTGTCTGAGTTTCTTCTGTCTGCAAGGGAAAAAGCGCTTGAGAACAAGAGATCCTGCACAGACAACATTTCTCACATGAGTAAGTACTGACTCATTTTGTTCAATAGAAAAAAAAACTTGATCTATGGGTAGCTCATAATTGTCCTTGAATTGTTTACTCAGCAGTGTTGCTGAAGAAAGAAAGAAAGAAAGAAAAAGTAGTGTTTCAAGCTCAAGTCTATGCAGGTGCAAAGGAGCTCGGTACCAGGTCTCTGAATTCCAGAACCTGAGAATTTTATAAAGAGAAGGAATTTGCTGCTTGAAAGTTGAAGCAAGAAAACAAGATGCATGTTGGGTTGCTGAATTCCTCTCTTCTTTCTCAGTCCCTCAGGGAATTTCTGTGAGATTCAGCCGCATCTGCAGCTACTTACGAGTTTGATTGAAATTTTCTTTTGTATTATGTGATATATCCAAATTTGAGCAAAGATCTTTACTGCAAAGTGAGGGGCAGTGTAGTTACAAGAAGATCATAATCTTATTGTTGAAGATCATGGCGGACGCAGCAATCATGGGTGTTGAGAAATTAGAGAGAGCGAGATGGGCGGGAATGGTAGCTTCATCATGGGTGCAAGCAGCGTTAGGTGTGCTCTACTGCTTTGGCCTCTACGCTCCCATGCTGAAGCAGGTTTTGGGTTACAACCAAGCCCAGCTCAACATCCTAGGGTTTGCAAAGGATTTCGGAGCTTATGTGGGTATCGTGGCAGGACTTGCAATCAACACAATACCAGTCTGGGGATTCTTGGCCTTGGGTTCCATGCAGAGTCTTGTGGGCTATGGTGTGCTGTGGCTGGTGCTCAGTGGCAGAATTGCACCACCACCATACTGGCTGGTGAGAAGAATCACATGTGCATGCAGCGTTTCTTTTTGTATTTGAGACCTTCAGCCTCATCCACCAATTCACATCATCATCACGTCTTTGATTCTAGTGCTGCCAGTGATTCTAGTGTCTTTGCAAGGCTCTTGCTGCAGCTTCATTCTAGGCTAATTACAGTGATGGGATTAAATTTCTTTTGTTGTGTGTGTGTCCGCCAAAATTCAGGTCTGCATGTTGTTGGCAGTGGGGTCCAACAGCGTCACATGGTTGGACACAGGAAACATAGTCACAAATGTGAAGAATTTCCCGCACAGAAGAGGGGCAGTCACAGGGATCCTCAAATGTTGCTTCGGCCTTAGCAGTGCCATCTTTAGCCTTCTCTATGTCGCAATCTTTCACAACAATAGTCCGGCCTCAGTTCTTCTACTTTCTGCACTGCTAACCACCGCTGCGTGCTTGCTGGGTCTCCCCTTCATTCAGCTCCTCACCCCTGCCAAGCTCCAAGAAGACTCCTTGAGAAACAAATCCAGCTTCATCTGCTTCTATGTCATACTCATTGCGTTCACACTCTACTTGCTAGCTGCAGCTCTACTCATCTCCACAGGCTTTACAAATTCTTTGGCCACACAAGTGATGGCTTGTGGGATCCTCCTCTTCCTAGGGGCTCCTCTCTTCCTCCCATCTCTGATTTCACAATTCGGCCACAACAATTCTTCTGTCGTTGTTCGAGATCAGCCATTTTTGCTACCTTGCCAGCATGAAGGCGACCTGAGAGTTCATGATCTTCTGGAGACCCAAAACTCCAGTGATGCGCCAGCTATGAAGACGATGGCAGCTGGGGATGATGACGAGGTGGCGGTGATGAAAGTGCTAGAGGAAGAAGAAACCGCTGGTGAAGAAACCATTGTCATGCAGCAGCTGCATGGTGGTGATCATGATGATGATGATGAATTCAGCCTCATGCGAGCAGTAAGGAAACTAGATTTCTGGCTCCTCTTCTTTTCCTTCCTTATTGGAGCAGGGACAGCCGTCACAGCACAAAACAACCTTGGTCAGCTGGGAGAAGCTCAGAGCCTCACCAATGTGACCGTTTATGTGTCGCTCATTGGCACCATGAGCTCCTTGGGTCGACTCGGAGGTGGTGTGGTCTCTGATTATGGTGTCAGGTAAGCAGAATTCAGACTTCTTTACTAACCAGCTTATCTGCAGATAAGTATACAAAGAATCACTGCATCTTTGGAGCTTCTGCACATACATCTAACTGAGCTTACTCTTCTTCTTCTTGTCGTTATTGACGTGCAGACCTTGAAGCGGCCAGTATCAAAATTGTATTTTTTTGCGGGTTTAAAAGTGTTGATATGGGGGGTGCATTACTGGTTTCTGTTGCAGGTTGGCTGGAATTCCAAGACCCATTTGGATGGCAATTGCACATGGCGGGCTGCTTATTGCTCATCTTCTGTTTGCCAGAGCTCTGCCAGGCTCAATGTATGCAGCATCAATTCTCACAGGGCTCTGCTCTGGCATCCAATGGACCATGATTGGCCCAACAATCTCTGAGTTGTTCGGCCTTAAACACTTTGGTTTGATCTACAGTACCATCTGCTCTGCCAGTGCACTAGGCTCCCTCTTATTCTCCAGCCTTGTTGGTCATCTTTATGACCATGAGTGCCAAAGAGAAACATACATTGGAAACACAGTTTTGTTGACAAAGGAAGCTGCTGCAGTTCTGAGCTTTTCTTCTTCTTCTTCTTCTTCTTCCTTCTCCAGGTTAACCTTAACAAATTCATTTCTGCAAAAAGCAGCAGCAGCAGCAGCAGCAGCAGCAGAGACAGCATGTTTGGGAGCTCATTGTTTCAAACTTGCCTTCTTCATCATGGCTGTTGTGTGTCTGGTGGGTGTGTTTATCAACCTGATACTTGCTGCACGGACCCGAAACTTGTATCAATCACTGCACAAATTGCATTCTTCAGCAACAACATTCTCTGATGATGATGACGATGATTACGACTGTGAAGATAAATGTGACTCTGACCCCATTCTGCCCCATTGAAACACGGTTATCAGTCAACATCCACCAACTTTTCAATGCTTCTGTGATCAACCCAGTAAGGCCAATTTAGTGTTTGAAAGCTGTTTGTTCCCAATTTGCCTTCATCAAAAAGTTGATCAAAGTATTGCTTGCTGATCAAACCCTGACCTGATTGAGAGATTCTTCTCCCCTCCAAGGCAACTCCTCCTTTCATGAAGTGGGCTTTTATATTGAAGCTTCACCCATCCCATAATGTATCTATGGACACAGTTGAACTTCATAGTTCTTACGGGATTTGGTGTATATGGTTCAGTTCAACTGGAGATATTGACAACTTTCAACATATGACAATTGTGGAGATGGACTTTGAGGGTTGACATTTGCAACTTGTCAATACTCAAAGAATATGAATGAGATGAAGACTCAAGTTCACTGAGATCCATTCTATTCCTCAAGTTCCAGGAGGTGGTGTAACATTGTCATGTGCATCTGAAAACTTGAATTCTTGGTTGAAGTTGCACAAAACTTGTACTTTTAACTTTTGTAGAATCAAGGTTCTTGCGAAATCTCTATTAAAAAATTAGGGTCTAAATTCCTTCAGACCAAGTTTTCTAATGTTGACACAATTTGGAAACCTTTTGTCTAGAGATTCTAGAGAACATGTTAGTTAGGTTAGAGAGGGGCAGTATGCTGATGTACAGTCATCTACAGTTGATTGAGTTGTGGGGGTAAATTCCCAGCATTGCAAACTTCACCAAATTGGTCATTGGTCATTGATCATTGATGGTTCACCTAGTATGTCAGTATTTGGAGGTTTCAAATTATTAGTGCCACCTAATAGATAATTGGGTTTGATGTATTTAGTGTGGGAATTGAACAAAATGTGCAATTAGTGGAATAAATATGTAAGGGGTGAAAATTGGGTAGGTTGTTTAGGAAAAGTTTCTAGATAGGAAAAATGAATACAAGCAAGGTGAAAATATCCTTCTACTCTTTGAAGCTTTCACAATGTTTGGAACATCAATCAACATGATGCCAGTGATGGTTGCAATGCTGGTGATGGGCACTTGGAATTATTTCATTCATCGCCTCATACATCTCAACAAGTTTTTATAAAAGCATATTCATTCGCAGCACCACCGTCATGTGGTACCATATGCTTTTGGTGCCCTCTATAATCACCCCTTGGAAGGTCTCTTTGGAGGTGCCATTGGGGGTGCCCTCCTTTCTGGTTGCTGGAATGACCCCTCACACCACCCCTCGCACATCTATCTTCTTTTTCTCATTTGCAATAGTGAAGTCAGTTGATGTCCACTGCAGGCTGTGGCTGCCCAGGAACCCTGTCCGCCTCATTTTTCACAACACAGCATCCATGATATTCACCATCAGCTAAGCAGCAAGTACAGTTACTCACAGCCCTTCTTTGTGACGTGGGACAAACTCCATGGAACAAGTATTCCTTTTGTTCCTCAGAAGAGAGCTGATGGTGGGTTTGAATCCAGGCCTTTAAGGCCTTATGTCAAGATGGAAGCCACAACCATGAAAACTGAATAGAATTCCTTTCCTCTTCTCATGTATTCCCCAAATTCAAGAGGAAAATATGCTTTCTCTGACCATCAGGATTTAAGCTCAATGATCCATCTGTGGGGAGGTCATATTGAATACAGTTAGGGGAATGGATAGACCAATTCCATATTCCTGCTACTTGCAGTTAGTTATCAGCATTCTGCAATTGCATAGGAAAAGAAGCCAATATCCTTTTACATTCAGGCTCTGACTTGAACCAGATCATATTGTGCAATTAGTCTGATAAGAGCACATGGGAGCTGTACAGAAGGATGGTAAATTGCATCTGTGTTGCTGTGAAAACCCATTGCGCATGCCCCCACATGCTGTAGACATCCATTGATAGCAATTCTCAGCTTATCACTGCTCAGAAGTTCTGATGCTTTGAGATTGTAATCTATTGATACTACTGACTAGAACTAATCAGTCTGCACTAGCTTTTATACATTACCTGCCTTTTCTTCAGGTGCCTTACAATAGCAATTTTCTTTTCAATTTATTGTTTTACCGCCTGTTTCTTCTCACACTACTTTGTACATTTGCTCAACTGAGGTCATTTGGAGGCTGCACTTGTAATAAAACTATTACTGCTTGTGTGCTTATCTCTCTCAAAGCTTGAAACAAATCTGCAAGCAAGGTTTGTAGCCATTTTGCATGAGCATCCACTTTATGACCTACATTTTTCATTAATTTGTCATCCCAGAGCTTTTGTAAGAATCTTCTTATGGTTATCTATTGATGTGTGCAAACCTTGTGCAGAGTGCTTTATGTTTGTTTTATCAGTTATGACAATGTTGTCTCAGGTGCTCCAATGGAGAGCTGCAAACTGGTCATTTCAGCCTCCTTTCGCAAAGAGACAGTGTGAACATTACCCTTCCCCTGCCCTTGACGAAGAAGTGACAAAATTTAGGTCCTTGAACTGGACATTGAACAGCATGAGAATTGGAGTATGAACTCAAGCTGACATGGTGTATGAAATCTCTCAATATTTTGGCAAGCCTTGAAATACTGATCATCTTTGTTTTGTAGAGATACTTTTTGTCCTTTGCTAAGTGGCTAATTCACTTAATATTTCTTCTGTGTATCCCATGTGTAAGATTGGTTTAAACAGATCGGGCCCATATCATCATGGTTTCTGCTTGGTGATTAGAGGATGTCAGTGCACTCTTATACTGGAATACTCAGCAATTGCACTGCTGCAGGCTCAAGGTATGAGTGACTCTGTTCATTAGACACACACTAACCTGTGTTTAAAATTGAATAGTTCTGTTCATTATAGATACCAATTGGTGCAGAGCACCAGAGTGCTGTACACAGGAAATAGGGTCCTGGTAACAAGCTTTTGATGTGTGTTACTTGCACATATAGATTCTATGCTTAATATCATGTCAAGTCATTGTAGTTTCACCTTGTTTTGTGAACAGCTCATTCTTATTAGGCTGATATCATGACTTTCCTTATCATAGACTCATCTACACCCACCCCTGAAATAGGTTTGGTGTGTCCAAGTAGCTGAGCATATCTAAGTGTATACATCAATACACACGGTTGGCAACTGCACTATCCAGGCCATCCATTGTGAAAGGTAATGTCTGGTACTGTGCTCTATCCTGTTGTTGGTATGTATGGTTACTGACATGCTTATATACTTTCATCTATTTTCATTCATGAACAGAGAAAGAAGTGTAAAAGGATACATAAAGACATCAACTGAAGTACTCAGAACTGTGATGCATTGCTGGAACCTGACAGAGGACCACTGTATTCGTACATATGCCATTTCACATACTAGAAATAGTCACTAAATTGTATTATAGAAAACTAGAACATAATTTGCAAGTCTACTGAAGAGTCAAGACCCTGTTGCAATGTTCTTCCACTTAAAAAAATATGTTGACCTGTAATACCAAATACCAAAGTCTTAGATTGACTGTATAAGTTACAAAATGGACAGCATAATAATGTGTATTGCATGTGATTTCATTCAAAAGAAAAATGACAACAGATTTCAGTCTAATAAAGCTGTGATAAAAGATATAAACTGAAAATTGCACTCAGAATAATGAATTGATAAGCTGCTTTTTGACCTCATAACCACAAAACCTCAGATTTCAACAATTGCTCAATTTACAATCACAAATAGTAATAACTTAAAAGTCTTTGCATGAAGAAGAAAAGAAATACAAGCTCAATGTTGGCAACAAAGAGAGATCAGGATCAAAATGCAAAGGAAGGAGAACAGGATTTGTAATCAAGATATCTCCTTAATACAACCCAATGAAGCAAAGCAAAGCAAAGACAAAAGAAAACAAAAAAACTTGGAAAGAAATCGCAACTTGCAATCAAAATGTCTCCTTTTAGGGCAACCAAATAGCAAAGGTCAAGCAAAGTTGAACAACAATAGGTTTTTTGGAGGAACCCATCAATCAAAGAAAGTGAACCATTTATCATTTGAAAAGATAAAAGATGACAAAGCAAATATGACAAAACAAGTTGACAAAAAACTAAATAATTCACAGCAAAAACAACAATGCAAGCATGACATGAATCAAGTCAATATCTTGGACTGCAATAGACAAAGATAACCTTATGGAGGAAGGGTTTATGGTTTAGATCCTCCAAAGTAATGGCCCAAATGACATTGCAAACCTAAGATGAATGACATAGATGCTCCAATCCAACAACATCCACTCCAAGGACAATCCAATAAGTATGACCAATTCAATAAATCTCATGTTATGCTAAATGTGGAAGATTGTGATGATTTAACTTAAAAACTGAGATGCAACCATTTTTTTTTTTTGGCTAAATATCACCAACTTTCTTAAAAAAAAGAGGTCATGCTCCAAGTACAAGGGGAAAAGTGGGGGGAAAATGCTTCCAAATTGCTAGAAATAACATGTCCATGGCCATGTGATAGCCCAATCACTCATCCACAATGATGGGAATAGCATGAATTTGCTTTATGGCCATGGACCATGTAGCTTAGATTTTATTTTAGCCCTCCAATTTTCACAAGGTGACTACATCTTGGCCTTCTATGTTGTCAAAATAATTACCCTAAGGTTGAAACAGTAGCTAGCAAGTCTACAATTAGAGTGAGTAGTTTTAAACATAACTATTAAGGTTAGCTACCTACCTTACTATTAACTACTTTAGTAAATAGTACTACTACTAGTACTTAGTACTTACCTTAGTAAATTATAATGTTGTAAATTTGTAAATTTTAAGTTGTATGTTGTAACTTATAAAAATGTAAGTACCAAATACATATTACCTATTTACTGATAACTATTGTAAAAAAAATGTGCCCTTTGAAGTATAGAGGTACGCCGTCATTGTAGGTTGTGATGTTGTGTAATTATGGTTATGACAACTGCTTGTCAAGTTTCAACTTGAAGGCTTGGATAATGAAGCTTTGATAAGCTTGAGGTTTTCGTTCACCCATTAATGCTTTTGATGAATCTAAAGATGGCAGCTACTTATGAATCATGATTAAGTTGTAATAATAACATTAAAACTTAAAAGGTCACAATAGTCGTTCAATGGTGTTCTAATCTTTGGAAATTTAATGTTAACTATGCAGTTAATGGATTAGTCATTAATGTGCATAACATTGCACTCAAGAAATAAGATCAATGATTCAACATTGTGTAGTGTGCACATTGAATTTTTTAAAGTCTTAGCCTTGAGGGTGATTCTAAAATTTGTTAAGCAATTGTTTGTGCATTGTGCAATGCTTATTGTTGGTGTTTTGTGGCAACGTTTCTTCTGGGTGCATAATATGCATTACAAACTTTTTAAGTTTGTCGACAAAGTTGTTTGTCAATTTCATGGCTTCATTGAAGATGCCAACAAATTTCAAGGTGAAAGCATTGTTTAGTAATCACAATGTGACAAATGGTGGAAAATTTATGTTTGATCCAAGTTCAATTGCATCCAATAGTTGTGCACCTCCTCCACTGCATGGTTCATTCAAAGGATTCACCATCATTTCTTCAAACTCAATGTAAGAGGGTGGTGTGGGTTCATTTGAAGCACTAATCAACTTGGTGTCTAATTCCACACAAACAAGTACCAGTGTCAAACCTTTACCCAAGAAACAACACAAGAACTTTGATGCCATTTGAAAATGGCAAGATAGTTATGTAGCTCAATTTTCTTGGGCAGAATCTAAGATGGTTGATGACATGTTGGTATCTATCAAATGCATAGTGTGTGAGATAATTAAAAGTTGGGTCAAACACATTACGCTTAAACGTGAAAATCTTGAAAAACGCATTGGGAAGCAACGAACAAACCATGACATTCCTAGCAAAAGGTTGAAGAAAAATGAGATATACTATGACAAGAATAACAAACATGCTCATCTTTTGCCTTGTTTAACATTTGACAGCTTTTGTCGGTTTTATAACGAGTTGGTAATGTTGTTGTTAGGGAGAATCGATGCAAGATTGTCCAATTTGCCATTGTTTTTCATGTTTTGGAAAATGGTTTACCCATGGTTGAGTATGAATATCTAAAACTTTTATTTGAATTTTTTAAGGTAAAAAGTTTGCTTAAAAAACCTTAGACTAATGGTTCGGGGTGGGTGATTGGGGAACGCATTCATTACCAAATTCTAAAAGCCTTAAAGGTAACTATTGTTGGAGTTTCATTCCTTTTGATTAATTACAATGAGGTGACTTTTATTGACAACCAATAATGGTTGTCGATACATGTCTGTGTTGGACGATTGGGTGCGTACACCATTGCTTCTATCCATGGCCTAAGTCATTAGTGGATCAAATGCAAGAAATCTAATGAGTGTGTGGTGGGATCTTTAATTTGTTGCAAGAAGGAGGTTTAGATGGCATTAGTGTTTTCCAAAGGGCTAAGTATGGTGAAACGAAACAAATTCAAGAAACATGTGCCCCATTCAACTTAGGGGTGCATTGTGTCTTTCACAAAACAAACTTGGTTAAGTAGACAATGTTTTACTTTCCTTTAATGTATTGAGTGGAAACATTGTTCCAATCCTTGTATTAATATTTTTGCAAAGTCCCAAGCGCCACTTGGAATTCACAAAATTCGCTAACATCATGGAAACTAAAGGTCTGAAATTATTAATAAATGTGAAGACCAAATGGATTTCTATGCTTAGCCCAACCAAGCGAGTGATGGCAAAATATAAGACCTTATTGATGAAGATGGCCCTAGACATGGATGTGAACTTTCAAGCTACAACAAACTTTGAGCATTTGGTTGTTTGGAGGTGTTGTTGTCATTTTCTTGTATATCCTACTCTTCGAATCTATGCATAACTTGATTAAGTTTTTTCAACACAATGACATTTTTGTTTGCGACTTTGTAAATGTGGTGAAAATTTGTTAGGCACAATTGTATTCTCAGTTTGTTGATCTTGCCACAAAGTTTTAGGTGGATGCATTCAATGTTAGAAATATTATTCGTTTCTGATTCCCAATGTTGATGAATGTGTTAAACATTCATCAAAAGGATGAATAGTATTCACATCTTCATAGTAATTAGGTTAGGTTGAATAGTGGCGGCTAAGGTTAAGAAATGGAGGCTACATTAAGGCTTAGTGACAGTTAAGGTTATGGTTTGGTGGTGGTTAGGGTTAAGCGACAACTAGGTTAGGGTTAAGTGGCGGTTACTTTAAGGTTAGGAAATAATATATATTGGAGTGGTTTTGAATTGTCTTTCATTCTTTCCTTTCATGGTTTTGAGTGCACATAGAACCTTCAAGCTTTGTTAGTTGTTGCAAACCATAGTTTTGTGATTGTAACATTTGAAACATAGAACCTTTATAATCTTTTTGTTAGTTAATACAATTGTTCCATTTCATGAACCTTGAATCTTTCATTTCTTGCTTGTTTTCAAGTTGTTTCCAATAGGTTATGGGCCCACACCAAGCAAGAAAAAGGACATTGCATTAGAACAAGAAGTAGTGAAAGGTTTTGAACTTTTGTTGCATAAAAAAAGGGAGAATCTTTTTAAGAAAAGGTTTTTAGTATGCAAAGTGAGTGGGAGTCCATTTCCAAGTGGTGGCATACAAGGAGCTTGCAACTTTTCCAAGTGAATGGGAAGTGTAGAAGAGACTTTTTCAAACTATTGTAAGTTTTCAAGTGTGGAAGAATGTTTTTTAAGTTTCAAGTTTTAAGTTGAAAGTGTGTCAAAAAGAGTTCTTCAAGTTCTTGAGAGTTTCAACGTTGAAGCTTGAGAAAGTGTGTGGAAGATAATCCTTCAAATTATTGAGAATTTCAACGTTGAAGTTTGAGGTGTGTGTATGAAAGGTTTTCAAATTGTTGAAAATTTCAAGTGTGTCAAAAAGAATTCTTTGCCATTGTTGCAAATTTCAAGTGAAATTTTAAATTTGTGCAAAAAAGTTGTTCAAGTGTTTGGGGTTTTTTTGTAAAGGTTTTGTTTTGTGCTATAATGATTGAGTTGGAAAAATTTGAAATGAAGTCTTTAAGCATTAACAAGTTTTCAATTTGAAATTTTCCCACTTGCAATTCATTTGAATAAAAAGACATGGAGTGTTTGTTTTAACATTCATGAAAAACAAAATGTCATCTTTCCAAATGGAATCTTTGAAAATCATGGAAAAGTTTGATGGTGGTAACTTTCACCTTTGGAAGTTCAAGATGTGCATGATGTTTTCCAAGCATGAGCTTCAGAAGTTTGTTGATGGGAAGGCAACAACTTTCGATGTTAAAGATGAAATGACGGATTATAATGAAAAGACAACCAAGGCATTTTTGCCTTTGTGAACATCTCACGAATGCATAACTTGCACACATTCAATATTGTGAAAATGTCAAAAGCATTTAGGAAACACTTTGCAATGTGCATGAAACCAAGACTATTGGAAACAAGTTGTTTTTTCGAAAGAAATTCTTCACCATCAAAATGCAAAAAGGGGAAGACTTGTTTATGCACATCAACATGGTGAAAGTGCTTGCGGATCAATTACATTCCATTGAGGTGAAGATTGAAGATGAAGATGTGTACATGGTACCTCTCATGAACCTTCCCCCATCTTTTGATAATTAAGTCACAAGTTTGGAGTCCATGTCCTCTAAGGATGTTGACCTTCAATTCATCGTCGTTCGATTGCTTCATGAGGTTTCCAAAAGAAAAGAAAGTCAAAGTACATAATATACTGCATTGTTTAACAAAATTCATAAGGCAAACGAAAAGTTTTGCTTTTATTGTAAAAAACCCAAACACTTTGTGAGGAATTGTTTAAAGAAAAAGAGTGATGAGAAAAAAAAGGTAAACCAAGCTTGTGAAGATCAAGAACAAATGTTTATTGCCGCTTAAGTGTTAATGATTTATACAGCGTACGATTGGATCATCAATTTTGATGTAACACAACACATGACATTTGAACAAGAATGGTTCACCGCTTACGAATCCGTTGTTCCACGAAAAGTGTACATGGGAGATGACACCATTTTGGAGGCCATTGGCAAAGGGAGCATCAAGGCCACAATGTAAGTTGGAGGTAAAATGTTGCTTACAACCATCACTCAAGTTTTTCATGTTCCCAAAATGAAGAATAGTTTTATTTATGTTAGCAAACTCATTTCAGAAGGCTTGAAAGTGGAGTTTGACAAGGATGGTTATAAGGTGAACAATGTCCATGGAACCCTTATGGTAGAAACACGAAGGGAGAAGAACTTGTATCTTCTCAACATCAATGTTCAAAAAGAGAATGCAAATGTGGCAAAGTTTTCAAAAGGAACTACGCTTTAGCACCAAAGACTTAGTTGCTTCAACATGGTGAGTTTTTAAAAGTTAAAGAAAATGGTCAATGGCATGAATTTGAAAGAAGTGTCATTGCATCATGTGTGTGAAGCTTGCATTGAAAGCAAACATCAAAGCACATCTTTTCCTAAAAATGAAATGACTAAGGTTTCTAAACTTTTAGAGCTTATGCATAGCAATGTGTGCAAATTGATGAAGACCACATCTCGTGGTGGAGCATGATATTTTGTCACCTTCATCGATGACTTTTTGAGAAAAACTCATGTTTACCTTTTGAAAGTGAAAGGAAAGGTGTTTGACAAATTCAAAACATATAAGGCCTTAGTGGAGAATCAAACCAGCATGAAGATTAAAACCTTGCAATCCGATAATGGAGGAAAATTTGCGTCCAATGCCAAACAAATGCTCCTTACGCACCACAACAAAATGGAGTTAAAGGGATAGATTAAGTGGAAGGTGTTCATGATAATAGACCCTCTTCAAAACAAGTAGAACACGTTGTTGTGGATGAAGTCATGAATGATGATGAACTTGTTAAGGATGCCAATCCTATATTTGAAGGAGAGACTAATGGAAAGCGTGGAAGGTGATGATTTTACATCAAACTTTTCTTCGGAAAAAGAATTTGCTCCACCACAAGATGAAGGTTTAAATGAACCATAACAAGATGGACGAAGAAAAAGGCCCCAAAAATAACATAAGGAGTGGCCTTGTGATTGGTACCAAAGAGGTGGAACGGGCCACCATAATTTTTTCGAGAAAACCTCAAACTGTGGAAGAGGTGTTAAAAGGAGAAGATGCAAAAAAGTGGGAGATTACCATGCAAGAAGAATACAACTCTCTTGTTGTCAACAACACTTAGTCCTTGGTGCCACTCCCCTAAGGTAGGAATCCCATTTCTTACAAATGGGTGTTCAAAATCAAACACGGGGTCGATGGTGAAATTGAATTTTACAAGGTTAGATTGGTGGCAAGAGGTTTCACCCAAACATTTGGAGTCGATTACAACGAAACTTTTTCACCTATTGCAAAGTTTGTGTCAATTTGTTGTATCCTTGCACTAACGACCATTGAAGACATGCAAATTCATCAAATGGATGTCAAAATTGCATTTCTCAATGGTGACCTTGAAAAGGAGATATACATAGAACAACCCGAAGGATTCACACAAGGAGACCAACATCTTGTGTCTAAGCTTCACAAGTCATTGTATGGCTTGAAACAATCTCCAAGGGATTGGAACCAAAAATTAGATGTTTTTTTTTAAAGCATTGAGTTTATGAGGAGTGATGTGGACTTTAGCGTGTATGTTACGCAACTCGACAATGTTAAATTTTTCATTGTCGTCTACGTTGATGATCTCATCTTGGTGTGTTATAACAAGGACAAGTTTTTGCAAGTGAAGGAAGAACTTTCTTGAAAATTTGAAATGAAAGATCTTGGTGATTTGCATTTTTTCCTTAACATGGAAATGGAAAGGGATCGTGCACAACATCTTCTTTACATCAACCAAATTGGGTATCTCAAGGAAATTCTCAAACGCTTTTGCATGGAGGATTACAAAGCCATCAAAATGCCACTTGATCTCAAAACAAAGTTGAAGAAGAATGTGAACAAGGATGATGAGATGGTGAAGGTTCCTTATCAACAAGTTGTGGGATCCTTAATGTATGCCATGTTGCGTACTTGGCTAGTTTTGGCATACCTAATAAGCATGGTGAGCCAACACATGGCTCATCCAAAACTAGAACATCGGATTGCGGTTAAGCACATTTTTCAATACTTACAAGGCACATTGCAATTCAAATTACATTTCAGAGGATTACCACCCTAGAATTTGGTCAGATATTGTGATGCAGATTGGGCCAGTGACCTTGAGGATAGGAGATCCACCACAAGATTTGTATTCATGATGGGAGGTGGAGCCATTTCTTGGAATAACAAACGATAACCCACAATCGTTTTGTTAACGATTGAAACCAAATATATGGCAAGTACGTAAACTAACAATAACGCCATATGCATGATAAAGTTCATGAAGGAATTAAGGTACATGAAAGAGAACAAGTGATGGTGATTCGATGTGACAACCGAGGTGCAATATCATTGATGAAGAATCCCACCCAACATGCTTGAACAAAGCAAATCGATGTGCAACATCACTTTGTTTAAAAATAAGTTGAAAACGGCGAAGTTACGTTCGAATATTGTTCAACAAAGGACATGGTGGTGAATGTGCTTACTAAAGCATTGCTAAAAGAATAACATAACAAATTGATAACCATGTTCAAATTAGAAACTTCATAAAATGGGAGTGTTAGAAATACTGTTCGTTTCTAATTCCCAATGTTGATGAATTTGTTAAACATTCATCAAAAGGTTACATAATATTCACATCTTTATAGTAGTTATGTTAGGTTGAATAGTGACGGCTAGGGTTTAGAAATAAAGGCTACATTAGGGTTTGTTGAAGGCTAGGGTTATGGTTTGGTGGCGGCTAAGGTTAGTGGTGGTGACTAGGTTAAAGTTAAGCAACGGCTATTTTAAGGTTAGGAGATAATATATATTGGAGTGGTTTTGAATTGTCTTTAATTATCTCCTTTCATGGTTTTGAGTGCACATAAAACCTTCAAGCTTTGTTAGTTGTTGCAAGCCATAGTTTTGTGATTGTAGCATTTGAAACATACAACCTTTGTAATTTTTTTGTTAATTAATACAATTGTTTCATTTCATGAACCTTGAGCCTTTCATTTCTTGCTTGTTTTCAAGTTGTTTCCAATATTCAAGGAATACCATTCCTTGCTAAATTTTGTTCATGAAAATATCACTTTGCAATGGCAACAACTACCTTTTTCTTCTCTTGAGCATCTCATTTTCAATTTGAATGGCAATTAAACTTTCTATTAGTGTATCGATCAAATGTCAAGGGAGAAAGTCTTTGTGACAAAAGAAGCTTGAAATCAATGTGCCAATGGTGTAAAAGTAACCATGATAGGTTTACTTCTAGTTTTTTTTTAAAAATTTCTCTCACATATGTTTATTCGTTTCAATTTTATGGATCAAATCTTGGAGGCCCATGTTCTTGTTAATTAATTATAGAATATATATACCCTTAAAGCATATCCAAAAATTTCAAGTTTGCTCTAATTCTGGGTTTTTGCACAATTTGAAAGTTTTGTGTCAATTCAATATTTGAAATCTTTTTATGTTAAATCTTCAATTGTGCACATCAAGGCTTACAAGCCATTTTTTTTTTCATTATGTGATCATGGTTTTAGTAGAAGCCCATCCAAGTTTAAGTTGGAGACCTTTTTTTGATTTTTGTAACTTAAAAAGCCCATCCATTTGTTTTAGGTTTGGAATATGACCGATGAGCTTGTAAGTTCGTAATATGATCTTTTGGGTTTGTAATATTATTTGAAGGTTTAGGTGGTCACTAGTTGGTTTAGTTATAAAAGTAATTTTTCATTGGTTAGTTGCATTATGTATGCTTATATTCTTAAGTTTTTCATTTGTATGATGTGTGTGATGGCTATTTTGTGGTAGAGATTGCAAAATCTCTTTTGATTGCGCTAGAAGGTAAATATCCTTTCTCATGAGATATGCATTTGACATCATTTACCCACAACATTGGCTTCAAGAAGGGGCTAAGGCATCCTTCAAAAACATCTTGCAATCTTGAAGTAACATTATGCAGGTTCTCATGTGGTTTGTGTTATGGAATTAGGTGGTGAGGAAATTAACATGTGTGGAATGTTGTCAGTTTCAACATTTGATATTCAACAAGATTTTTTCAAAATGACTATGAAATACCAAGTAGTTGATGTTATGTAGCTTCCTCTCGATTTTAACCCCTTGACTTGGTTATGGTGTACAATATCAAGCTCCAAAATATTGTGTCATAATTTACTTGAGTATTTCAAGCTTTGCTAAGATAGGCACACCCTTGTTTTGGGTAGTGTGGAGGATGAAAGATGTTTTTTCATTTTGAAGTTCCTTAAATCTAGTGTCTGTAATAGGTTTAATGTGCATCTACCTATGGTTGTGAAGATGTTTCAACAAAAAATCTTCATTTTGGCAAATTTCCCATACAAAGAGGTCATTGAATCTTGGAAAAGTGAAAACAAGTGGTATGGTGAATCATGATTTTTTTATGTTGTTGTATCCTTTGAAACTTGACCAAACTTTCAAAGTTTTATGAATCCTTTTAGTTTCCATGATGTTAAGCTAATTTTTTTATTTTGTTACAACTTACAATCTTAACTCTTAGATTTGGCACCCTGAATTTGGCATCTATGACGACACTTCTTGGACACATGGGTGATTTTGGTTGTTGGTTTCACAATGCAAATTGTTGTATTTAGGCTATGAGCCTTTTTTGACCCATTTCCATGTTTTGGATTTTAGCATTTTTATGTGTAATTCTTAATATTAACAAGTATACTTTCTAATTATAATAATTAATTATAAATATTAAATATTAAAAATACCTATGTTCTTTTTATATTTTTAGTTTTGATAAGAAGCATTTGTTATTTTGCAAGCCATTTATGTTGTAGTGGGCAGTTCAAGAGGTTCAATTCCTCCATAAATGACAATAACCTAATCTAAAATAATAAGTGTGCAATGTTTTTTTATTGTTGAAAAGTTACTAGTTTTTGTAGAATTCAACTTTATTTAATTTCAATATGGAGACTAAACATCACCAAAGCAAAGGTTTGTGGAGCAAAAAAACTAAAAAGTGGTGTAGTTTGTTCCATTTTTATACATTAAAACATTTGAATTTTCACATTTTATTGAAGATTTTTTTATAATGTAACCATTTTTTTTCACAATCCAAAATATGTAGTAGCCTTTTAAAACTTTTTTGTTAAAAACCATTAGCTAAAAAACTTAAAAATTTAAAAATAAAAATAAAAATAAAAATCTATGTTGTCAACTATAGCTAACTTAGTTGATGGCTTGATGCAAGTTTTGCAACATGCCATGGGTTGTTGGTGCAAGTGTAGTTAAGCTTTGAAAATGAAAACAAAATGAATGTTGAGATGAAATATGAGGTTGACTTCAATGCAACATTGAATACTTGGAATGAAATGAAACTTTATGGAATTGATTGTTCAATTGAAGATGATTGACAAAGTTTTAATGCAATTAGATTTGAAGATGCAAGGTGTGTTTTATGCTTAAATTGAATGATGCAGGATTAAAGGAATTAACCGAAATCAACAATCAGATTTAGTTGAAGACATGATGTTCTTAAAAAAGTTTTGAACAATGGACATTCTTTGATTGATGACCTAGATTTCTTGATGCAACTTTCAATTTTTGATTAATGCAACAATTAACAATTTTTCACTTGGAGGTGCACTTCCATGTTGTTCACATAGACATTTCATAATCCTTGAATCAAGAGCCCAAACGACTTTTCTAACATTGATGGTTGATATCACATAATCAAAGGTCATAACAAAAGCAAAAAGTTGCCCAACACTAGTGTGCATGTTGCAAGTGGTTATGGGGGATCATTCATGTCAATTTCAGGCTAATTAATAGTTAAACATAAATTTAAAACTACCATAATTATGATTAATAATGAACATTTCTTTGCCAAATATTTATTTATTTTATAAAATAAGGTTCAACAATTTCATATTTAATTTTCAAATTTTCAACAATTGAAAAATAAGTATGCAAAGTAAACTTTGTGTTGTTGTATTTGTGATACAACAATGGTTGGGATAATAAACATTTCTTCACAAGTAATCAATACAATTATCAATAGTTTCAGTAAATATCAATACATTTTAAAAAAAAATTGCTAGACCTTTAAAGAATTATTTTGTGTTGAACATTCGTCATAGGTATGGTATCAAAGTTCATTTAAGTTAGTGTATATTGTGTAACTTTGCAAAGGTTCTTGTGAACTCTCTAGGTCCATCTTAGGATCTCCTATATGTAATTTAACAATTTCTTTTTTTTTGTGTGGGAAATAATTTTATTGGTAGACCTAAAGTTTTTGCTACCTTCCAATCCTTGGCCTTCTATCCAATACTTCAAATCCTGAAAGGTTTTAAGTTTATAAACAACAATACATCAATTATAATAATATATTAATGTGGTTCATTAGCTAAAACATTCAAAGAATTAATACAAAATGAGTTATAATCAGTTGGAAGAAATTAGAACATTATTAAGTTACACCTTAAGTCCCCATGGTGATAATAGTTAAACAATGTTAGAAAGTGTCAACTTAAATTTATCTCAATAGTTGACATCCAATTACTTGTTTGTGTCAACAAACCTTGCATCAAAATTTATTTATTTTTAGATTTAACTAAGTGTATGGAATATTGTATGGAATAGTGTTAGTTTTTTTTTCTTTGGTGGGGGCCGGGGGGTCGGTGGGGAGGGCATATGACATTTGCCTATTATTTCAAGTTTCAACCCTTGTGGTGCTAGGCTTGCCATTGGTTGGAATGAACTAGAGTACATTAGATTATAAGGATTTTTTTAAATTAATTTTTCAGTTGCAAATTAAGGGGAAATGAAGTTTAATTAGGTGATTAATTTTTTTCAAGGTAGTTATTTTTAGCTACAAGGGTCAAATTGTTGTCAAATTTTTCGCTCTTGTCAATTTTCAAAAAGAAAAATTTACGCAACCTTATTTTAAATTATGGACATTTCAAGTCTTTGACCATAATGTCTGTTGTTCAAAATTCAATGCAATAAACCACAATGCATGCACACATAAGATATAACACAAATTCCACAAACATGAGACAAATAAAAATGGTCATTTGTGAAGGAGTTGAACTTTTAAAACTAACCACTACAACACAAATGTTTTACAAAACACCTTCAAGTCTCAAGGGAACAACAACTTGAAAACAAAAGGTTGAATTATAAATAAGAAGTGATCTTCATTTGTGATCATCAACTTCGCTTACACAAAAAACTAGCCAACAATTGTAACTTGCAATGTTATCAAAAAAATGTTGAACTAAGATTGGAGAGCCTAAATCTAAGTTCCCTCGCCATATGAAGGACATTCTGCACGTCACTACTCATATGCTTTTACATACGCAAAATTATGCAAGATATAAAAATTTTGGGAAAATGTTTTGACCACCAAACCCAAGTTGGTACTAGGTAGTGAGTTGGTTGCACAACTTGGATTTGCAAAATGCTAAAGAGTTGAAACACCATTCATCCTATACATTACCAAGTACTTGTACCATGGCAATTTGAACCAACTTGAAATATTTTGAAAAAGAACATGCAAGCACTTTAGATGTTAAAAAAGTGCACTACATGCACATTAAAGGATTCAAATCAAGTTATTTAGCCACTAAACAAATGCATTTGATTTCATGGCCAAATTGAACATGGATTACTAAATGTCAAAAGAAACTATTGACAAAACCTCACACACCCATACATCATTGTTGCCCAACTTCTTGTGGTGGCAAAAGGTTGCTTTAGTCACATCCAAATGCTTGTGAAAACTTTCTTTTACATGGAACTACCAATATTGTGGGTACACCACACCTAAACTATTCATGACACCATGAACAAAGAATCCCTTGCAATTATGCAACAAGGTAAATAGTAGCCCTTGGAACCCCTCACATCCATTTTTTAGTTCATTTCAATGTAAAACAAAGTGGACAAAATAAAAATGACAAAATGTAAAAAATGGTTAGGGTTTAAGGTTAAATTTGCACATTTACCTCCATTTGCATGATGACTACAACATAAACCTCCTTTGTCACATGAGAGACTTCACCAATTTGCAAATTCAAATCAATAGCCCAAATTTGTTGCTAGTTCACATCAAATGCCAAATGTTTTATGCCTATGTTCAAATCTATCATTAAATGCATGATTATTGAATCATATTTAGCGCATAATAAAACATTGTAGACCTCAAATGCATCAAACTTAAACCTCATGTTTCAGTTTGTGTACAATGCATATATCTCCCCTTAGCACATTTTTGTTGCTACAACAAAGTCACAAATCAAAATGTCTCATAACTAATTGAATTTAATCAAGTTGTGGATGATTACAACAACATGAAAATGGCAACAAACCCCAATAAAATCTACACATCACAAAGAAAATCAAAAAATTTGCATTTGCATTGTCATTGGTCGAATCATCAAATGGCCATTTTCATTAACAATGTTTTGTACTCCACCTTAGCATGCTGAGCAAAAGACATATTTTTTGACATTTTTCAACATTTTAGTCCCTTTGATTTCCATAAATTTTGCAAGCTTTATAAATTCCAAATGCCTTTTAAAACTCTTGAAAAAATAGTAATACAAAGTTTAAAATAAACCCTCAGTTTTATTCACCATTTGTAAGTATGATCAAATCTAAATTTTGCAAGGTTGATTCTATGAGCCATATAATGAACCCCCATGGAATAAGATGCCCTCCAAATAAACTAGGAAAACTTCTCTGAGTGGTTTTCATGTGAGACAATAAAAGTAATGGCCTACTTCATTTAAGTAAATTAACCAACCAGCCCATAGAGCAGGATGACACCCACCTGATCAGTTCAAACTTACCCATTGGGTCCTATGATCAGGTGAATAAGCTTTCTACACCTGGGTCATTTCAAACTAGGTCTAGGTGTAGAAAGCTTGTTCATCCCAACACACCTAGTGGTCCCCAAGTCATCCTTTATGGGGTGCGAAGTAGGTCCCACTTTTTTCCCCTCCTCTCGTTTCCATCAAAAGAATGATGCTCTAAAATATCACAAAGGGTTGAAAAATGGACATCTTTTGGAATCAAGTTTTATTGGTGGAACTCAACGTCAACTCTTTGGTTTTCAAAAGGGGACACAAAAATAAGTACGGTACCTAGGACTGATAATCAGCACTTCTTTGCCAAATATTATTTATTTTATAAAACAAAGTTCCGCAATTTCAATTTCCATTTTTCAAAATTTCAACAGTTGAAGAATAAGAATGAAAAATACACCTTGAGTTGTGTATTTGTAATAGTAACACAATGATTGGGAAAATAAACATTTTTTCACAAGTTGAGAGTTCAATTCACAAACAATTTCGGCAAATATCAGTAGAAATTTCTCCTTTTTTGGCAAGACCTTTTGAGAATTATTTTGTGCCAAACGTCAATCATAGTGTACGGTACTAATTCTTTTTTATTTTGGTAAAAGTGTGGCCCAATGAAGCTTCTGAACCTTGGGGGCGGTTAATGAAGAGAGAAATGCATGCATGGGCATGGTCATGGCATGGCATACGATTACCATGCATCCCTGGTATGGACATGTAAGGGGTTCGTCGGGGATGGGGTTATTGGTGCGAACGCAGCAGCAGAGGTAGAGGAGGGAAGGAAGGAAGAAAGAAAAGAACTCGTGAAGCAGCAGCGATGGCAGCGCACCAAATGCCGACAACGGCGTCAGGGATGCCACACCCGAACGCTGTGATCCCGGCGCAGTACGCGCATGCACAACCACAGGTACTGCAAGATTTTGCCTCTCGTAAAATGGCTCAGAAACAAGGCAATTTTCTTTTTTCTGTTGTCGCTGTTGTTTTTGGCGTTCGCGAGGTTGGCGCTAACAATACTTATGCATTCTATGAAGGTCGCTATTCTGTTCTGATGAGGGTTTTCGGTTCTCCGTTTCTCAGCCGCTGCAGCAGCAGCAGCAGCAGATGCAGCCGCAGCTTCATTATCAGCACGTACAGAAGCAGCAGCTGCAAATTTTCTGGCAACAACAGATTCAAGAGATCGAGCAAGTGAACGGTGCGAATTGCGGAGCTCTCTCTAGTTTTTGTTGGGTTTCTGCTTCTGTATGAATCCCCCCGCGGCTTTAGTCGCTGACTGTTGTTCCTCTTTTTTCTGTCTCTCTTTTCTTTTCCCCATGTGCAGAGTTCAGAAATCATCAGCTGCCATTAGCGCGTATCAAGAAGATTATGAAGTCGGATGAAGATGTGAAGGTAAGCTTTTTGGCTTTGCATTCTTAACCCATGGTGGATGACCGCTATTCAATTTAGCTCGTAGAAAAAGCAGGCTATTTCTACCGCGCATGCCCTTCTTCCACAGCAGCAGAAGAAGCTTGACGTCTTACTATGAACATCCTTAGGGTTGGTTGGTTCCACTACTTTGGCTGAAAAGAATACACCGAGTAAAAGCAATTCCACTGGCGCTCAGTATGCGGCCCTGCACTGGAAATCTTGGATGAGGTGCAGCAGCCACATCCAGTGATCCAGTTGAAGACTGCTGGAAACATGCACATCTTTCAGAGCCCTGGAAACAGTCTAATAAATACGTTCCCTGTTTCTGATTCTTTAGATAGTTTGAGTGGTCCAGGTGGGTGCTTATTAGTAGTCTCCCACCTATTTGCAGTCCTAGTTTTAGTTTTATGGGTGGGGTTGGAAAAAAGTAACTAAAACTTGGCTATGAGAAATATTTTTGTAGGGTTACATACTGAGCACTGCTGGAGATGCTCTAAGTTAGGTGTCTTGTCATTTGCAAGCACCTATTATTATGTTGCACTTACAGACATGGTTTTGTCCGTGTTGCATCTGGTAATTTCCTTAGTGAGGATCAAGTCAATACCATTGTGGTAGGGCTTGTGGCTGTCTTCCCAGATCTCATTACTTTGGATGTTCATGCCTGGCACTATTGTCCAGCTCTCCAACTAAACAGTAGGCCCAACTAGTGAAGAGAGTCCCAGTTTATACCATGTTCACAGAGACACTGGTACCTCTGTATTCTTCTTCTTCTTCTCGAGAGTAAATCCAGTTTTTTTACTGCTTTTCATGGAAATCCTCCATCCCCATCAATGTTCTGCTGTTTTTTTGTAGAGCCAGTAACAAACTCCTCTTCACAAGTTGTTCTTTGTTCCACAGGAACATTATCCTGCTCTCTTTCTGTTGATGAGCTCATGAAAAAGGGTTAAATATCCTTGCAGGCATAAGCTCAATCAGCGCCCCACCCTCAGTTTCAGTTTAAAAAACTAACTGCCATATACAGTTGGAAACTTGTTGTGTGCACTGTGGTTTGAAGATTTGGAAACTAGTTGCCTGACAGCTAAGAAACACTGCCAGTAGTGGAATCTGCATTGAGTCAAGAATGTGATTGAAACTGAGATGGGACTTAAGTTTCAGTTGACCATGAATATTTCTGGCTAGATGCTTTCTTCCACATATTTGGTTATATCCTGACCTAGAGAGCAAGCACTCAGAATTTCTGTTCCAAATGGCAATGGCTTTGTGACAACAGATGATTGCAGCAGAGGCTCCAGTTCTTTTTGCAAAAGCATGTGAAATGTTCATTCTGGAGTTGACTCTACGTTCATGGATTCATACCGAGGAGAACAAGCGGCGGACACTTCAAAGAAATGATATTGCTGGTGCCATCACCAGGGGTGACATCTTTGATTTCCTTGTTGACATAGTCCCACGTGATGAGCTCAAGGTTAGAGTTTATGCAGCCCTTGATATTTGTTCTAGTGCAATAACCACATGGTTGTCTACATTTATTACATGTTATGGTGATTGGAGTACCCGGATTCTTGCAGTGCATAAGCTTAGCATGTTGGCTTCCAGGATGAGGATTTGGCTGTACCCTGGCCTGGAGTTCCAGGCGAACCAGTGCCATATGGGAATATGTATTATCCACCAATTCAAGGACAGCCTATGCACCACCCAATGGCAACACCTGTAAGTTTCTTGTATGCCAAAAAGAGGGCATTTTGTTTTCATTCACTTTTTTCAGCCCGTTTACTCTTACTGTCTGTTATTTATGGTTATTCAGTACTTTCAGTATGTTCATTTAGTATCTATGCATCGAATGGTCTAACTTGATGTGGTCATAAAAAATTTCATGGGAACTTATGTCCTGCATGCCCTGTTGCCCTCCACTGCACCATTTCTAGCAGGTAGAGCAAGATGTCAGTTTGGCAGATATGCATCTGTGAGGGATGAGATTGTGGTAGATATGCTGCCGTTCAATTTATAATACTATCACTTAGGATCCAGTGTCACCAAAGGTGGTGGTCCCACTATTGATGGTTCCCTGACTTCTGCAGGAGATGATGGTTGGGCAGCCAGCACTTGCACAGAACCCACAGATGATGTACCAGCCACCACAGGTAACTAAGTTCAAAGTGATCGTTAATAGAGAGAACAAACCATGTCTCCTTTGTTGACAGAGCTAGAATATCAGGGTGCTCCTTTCCTAGTCTGTCTTTTGGAAGAAAATCAGGATGCAGATGCATGCATAATGGTTTGCCCAAATTTGGGTGGATTATTATGTACTTATCCACACCCACCACTGGGAGCTGATGAGGTGAGAGGGGAGTCATGGCAACTTGTAACTGCTATTCATGATGAAACTGATGCACTAACACTTTGTGAGTGACTCATAAGGTCATGAAAGCAATCATTCTTGGCTTGATAGTTTTGATTTTTCTGGAAATTGCAAAATTCTAAGTTACATTCTAAGTACTGTTATGCAGTTTCCTCTGCAACTTGATAGTTATCTTTTGGTCTAATGTGAAATGGTCATATCACTGCATATCACTGATGCCTGTTCTGTATGATGCTGGTTGCAGCAAGGACAAATGCAGTAAATAAAAGTACATTGGAGAGCCATGAAGGTTTTCAGGTACCACTGGGGATGCCATGGTCAACAGTATGATAAAGCATGTTCACCAGAGAAAATTGTCAGGTTCTATTGTCATAGCATATTTACTTGATTAGGAAGCAGACATAGAGGTCATCCATGTTGCCATTTTGAAACAGCCTGGATGACCTGGGAGCTTTCCCTCAAGGAAACATAGAGTTCATCTTTTGATACCATTGGCCCAAATGACCTGGGTAGCTTGCCCATGCTGAGTTTTGCTGTCTGGTGTCAATTTATGTTCATGCTTGTACTCTGGGTTACTGGTGGTTAAGCTTGCAATACTTGCAGCTAATTGGAAGGTTGTCATATCTGGCTTGCTGCACAAGTACAATTCTCAGATGCTGCAGGGGCATCAACACTGTAGTTTGGTAACTTCAAGCTCAAATCATGGTATTTCAAAAATGTACATGCTTTTGTTGTATCAATGAACTTACCTTAAAAGCTGTTTGTTGAAGAATAAAAGACAAATGGGATTGGAAAATTTAGAAATGGCCACATAATCTGTAGGACAAGAATTCACCATTTGAAAATCAAGTTGGCAGAAAGCTAGATGTGATCCGCCAGATCTTCATAGTTTTCATAATTGTAACACAATTTCATCCATTAAAAAAATATATCATTATGCATCTACACAAGGGACCTAAAAATGCCTACAACGATTATTACCTAGTAGTGTATTTTGCATTCTCAAGCTGAATCCAAACTTGAAGTTGTAAACACAGGTACTGTCAAACATAGTTCTCAGAATTCTTATCTGTGCAGCCTCCAGGCACAGGAATGGTGACTTGTTGACCAGTTTCACATAGTTTATGTAGGCAAGAAATTGCCTTAAAATCTAAGCTTTTGTCATTTCCTCATAGGGATTTTGGCCCACTCCTCAATTTTACAAGATTAACAAAAGAGAAAGCAGCAAACAGTACTGTAAGCTGTGCCTTATGACTCTGGCTATACAGAAACCATAACCTACAATGTACATAAAGAGACAATTATTCAAGAATGTGCCTTGGTTGATTGCATCATCATTAGCATCACCCAAAGCTGCAGAACTTGAATATTTGTCAGCAAGTTGTACACCCTTAAAATTCTCTTGCTCTTCAACTAACATGAAGCCATACTGCATCAATATCTCAAGGGTTCATTTTGGTTTCTTGAAGGTCAGGGGGTCCTTCTTGTAGATGACTAGCCTCTTGCCCAAGTTCTCCACACCAGTGGTCAATCTCTATTTCCTCACCTTGTCATAATAAACTCAGGTCCTCAATGCTCCAAAAGAAATCTGCAAGTAAGACTGGATATAAGACAGTATGCCAACCTATGGATCATCACATGTTCAAGAAAAGTTCCAGAGTCAAAGTCTGGCACTTGAGAAATGGGCTGATGAGGGATCTGGTTGACTAATTTAAATAAACTCCACATCATTCACATTATCAGATCCGAAAATGCTGTTGCACACACCAATTCAGTAGTCTTCATAAGTGGCCATCCAATAAAATTTCTATCATGGATGAGAGGGGCATAGACAGTGGAGAAATTATTCCCAGTGGCAATGATGGTATGGATGCAAGGAATCACATCCTTGTTGTGAACCCTTGGAAGTTGAAAATTGGTGGGATTATCTACAATGTCCATGAATGGCATTTGCCTATTGAATGCAAAAAGGCCAAGCTTGTGCTAAGGCCTGGCCCATTTATATTCCTCCAATAAGAATTCAGTATCACTGGATTAACATAAGAGTAACTACTAGTACAGAACATAATTTAAACATTTTGGTAAACATTTTGAAAACTTAAATAATCCAATAGTCATGCTCCAGAGATGAAAGGAAGAAGATTTTAGTTTAGTATAAAACCTCAAGAGCCCATATAGTACCTGACTATGCCCAACTTATCACTAATAGAAATATTGTAATGAAGATGAGGCATGCAGTTGATGTCAACACCTATATATTCTAGTTTAGTCTAGTTTTAACCTCACCAGGGTAATTTATGGCTTCCATCTGTTTTCAGACTTCAAATGCTGCACAGCACATAGTAATATATAAAGCTTACCTGGTTAACTAGAGGCATGCTTGGAGAGGGATTGCTCATACCAATCAATAACTTCAAGCCCACCACTTTGGCAGCACCCATGTTTTGATCTCTCTTCCCAGACTTGAGAATAGTAGCATCCATGTATGCCTAGCTGCCATCCCCAAGCTTCTTCCCTCTTGTCTGCAACCATGTTAACCTGCCAGAGCTCACCACATGCAGCTGATCACCATCTGAAGCATTAGATGATTGGACCCCCACTAGACTCTCCTTGTTTGCAGCCTTGTTACTTGTGGCAGCAGAAGGGAAAAAGTAGCCCAAAATGTGAGCCAAAATCTGATCCACCTCTCTCGATACATAACTACCACACACTACACATTTCAATTGATTTTGTTCCAGTGTCCATTCTGAAATCAGGATCCAACAAACAGATTCAATTTGAAAGCATATTCCACACACATAGAAGACTATCTAGAAACATTCTTCCAAAGATACTTTCACAACCCGGTTGCTCTTTTTTCTGTGAAAACTCAACAAACTCCAAATATGCAGTTCAAGTTGGACGGAAAACTAATAATTTACTTCACCTAAGGAAATAAAGTTACTCAAGTTCATTCCCCGCTGTCCATCTTGATACAAGACCAAGCAGGTGCAACCACTCTAAGTGCATTTTGGCATTAATACATAAAACAGAGATGATACAATTGTCTTGACATACCCCATATTGTCTGAAGCATCGGTAATGCTTCCTCTAGATTCTTCACCAACTTCAAATGGGAAGCATTGACATTGTGCTCGCTTATCAGATTCTCATGCCCGTGAAAGGTCTTGTTACAAAAAGAGCAATTATGAAGCGGCAAATGTGAAGACTGTGCTTTCCTTTTTGCGACCCATCATGCAATGATCTCCCAGGCGCCTGATACAGAATACCTTTGTAAGCATCTTGGAAACAACATCCACGAATGAAGGGTTTAACCAAACCATTGCAGAAAAATCCCGGCCAATTATAATTAGAATTATTTGCGTCTTCCTTCCCCCCTCCTCCTCCTCCTCCAATTACCCGGCTCTTCACTTTACCTGCCGAAATTACACAAAGTTCACACATTTTCTACAAGGTTGCAAGATAAAAGTCGAGTCCAAAAGGCAGTCAAAGCCCATTGTAGCACAAGTTTGCAAAAGAAAAAATTCATTTCCCGCCTCCCTGAATCAACCAAAGACACCCACAACAACAACAACGCCGCTTTCAGTACTCCCTCTCTCTGTACTCTGTACTCACCTTAGCTCGAATTTTATCACGATGTGGGAAAGACGGGCCGATAACAGAAGGAAAAGATAGGAGAATGCAAGTTTCACCACAGAGTTGATGAATGAGCCAAATTTGGCTACAGGTCAGACAGGAAAGTAGAGAGTATTTAGAAACCTGCTGTGTTTGGCGACCTTCAGGAACTCATTGTCTTAAATGTATTTTCCTCAAAATATGGCGACTTTCGTGCATTTTTTCCACAGAAAAAAAATCCCTGTGTACACTCCATAGGCGGCTTTTTTTTTTAAACATTCGCCAGGCGACTCTTTTTTCGTCGCCGCGATGCGAAATTTCGCCAAAAGAAAAAGAAAACACTGGAACTTAGTACGTTGCCATACCGTTCTGAATTAGGAGGAGTGCAACCAATAAGGATCTGCAGACCTATGAGCTTACATTTTATAGGTTACAGACTGAAGCATATGGGAGGAGCAAAAGGGCGATGGTGACAGAACTTATGAATGACAGACAAAGTGTGAGGCAGACTTGTGTGTTTTTCTTATCATGGGCATATCACTTAGGTCAATTGAGCTGATAAGAGCAATGTGTCAGTCTGTAAAAGCATACATCTACTGCGTCACTATGAATGTTTTGTGGGAAGACTAAAACCAATCTGTTGGGAGCATGATGAGTGGACGTTGGAAGAAGCTAGGTCCAAGGGCACAGAGCTTATGCATCGTTTGGAGTTGGTTTGTAAGGGAGGGATTTGGCCAAGTGATCTGTAACTGAGTGTAGAAGTCAGCAACACTATGTGCATTTGGAAGCTCAAGAAGAAGCAAGAATGTGAGTCTGATTCAATGTGGCAGTCCATAAAAACTAAGGCACATAGTTGTTGTCTGTTCAGCATCAGGTGATACGATACTATTTGTGTGTGGGCGTGTGGCTGATGATAGAAACTGGGAGTGGCAGCTATGTGTCAATTGCAGTAAAGACATACCACATGTTTATTGGATTGAGATGAATGTGAATGGTGGTAAAAGGGGTCAGAATTCATGTAGTGTCAGAGAGTCCAGACCCTTTCTTTTGGTTATAAAAGTATGTTCCAAAAGCTTCCAATGCATTTTCTCCAAGTGGCCATTCTCAGACTTGAGCATAAGCTTGGCCTTCTTTTGCTATTCCATATCCACTGTCTGGTTCTTCATTGTGTATGTATGTGGTGCTACCAATATCCTCAGTTCCTGCATCCAAATTATTGATGAAGAGTGTGCAAGTCTTCCTCATCTTCAAATATTGGATGCCTCAAGATACCTTTGCCTGAAGAATTCTCCAGTATTTGGATGCCTCACGATATACCTTTGCCTGATGAACATTTGGATGCCTGGTTCTTCAGCATAAGTTCCACTCTCCAACTCATCATCATCATACGGCTGCACATATGACATTCTTGGATGAATTTCTGCAGCCCTTTCGTCAAAAGGGCCCACATTCAAATAGAGTACTTCTTCATGCTTTACAGGAACATGGGGACTTCAGCACTTATTCAGGTTTTCATGTTGGGCACAGAGATACTAGGCACCACAAAGCATGTAACCCAATAATACACAAGGTAGGCAAAGAGCAATGAAGTATTAGGAAATTGGATGACATCACAATGGCCAAACTTACATTCAAAGCTTATACATCACAAGCTTCTCTACATTGGAAAGACTTTCCTTATCCCTTACCTTGTTAACATGCGCCCAGAATGAGCAGGCCCTGTCAAACAAGACCAATCTTAGCTTAACAACCCCCTGGCTTTTCTTTTGTTTTCATCCTCTTATACGTAAGTGCTTCAGTCTGAATCCAAAGGCCCTTGCTGTCCACTAGCTGTAATTGGATGCAAACACAGTGGACCAAACACACAACAGGCTACCTAAGGGAAAAAAATTGTATGGTCTCAGAAAACCACCATTCAAAGTGCAAACTTTTGCCTCCGTACAAATCATCAGTGCTACGATAAACCCATCCAAAACCAATATCAATGATTCAACACTCAAAAGTGAAACCAACTCCTCGAATTTTATGCTCCAAAGAGAAAAACTACTCGTCTTGACCAACAAATTGCAGATTGCCATAGACATTGTAACTGCTTTCTCTTCCTTATTTCAGGTAACTTTCTATTCATTCTGGTAGCAAGCTCAGACATCACATCCACTAGTTAAAGCAAACCCTCTTCCCTGCACTAATGAAGGAAGACAGCATCCCTGCATGGCCCTTTTTTCCTCCAGTATTTCTGACAAAGTACAGTGAATAAAAAATTTCTGGGCCTTTCTGTATCCTATGACAGCCCTAGTGACCTCACCTGGTGGATTCTTTGTGTAGCTTCATTGCAAACTTTAGCACTCTTTTAAAGGGAACCCAAGCCCAAATTTGAGCCATTTGTATTGATGATCCCACAACTCACTCACTACATTGATAGATTCTGAGACACACCTTCAGCACCTTCTGTGCAGAAGGTCAGGAAGATTTGAGGACGACCAGCAGGTATGTTATAGCTCCATGTCCCAAAGAATTATCTCAAGTAATCTGTTTCCAGAAAGGGTCAGAAAGAGGCACTTTTTTTTCTCGAAGGCCAAACAATCAGTCAGAGGTGAAGCATATGCAAATTTTGAAGGTGAACATTGTGTTATGTGCCAAGGGTGTGAAGCATATGGAGCACAGTGGCCATGGCTGGTCTTCTCAGGGGTGCCTCAGAAGTGCAGAGCAATGCAATTCTAAGGACTGATTCCATTTCATCAACATCCCTCTTGGTGCAGTCTTCCAGTATCTGGGCATCCAAAACCTCATCAGATGATAAGTTGCCTGCTACAGCTGCATTCACCCATGCCACCAAATCCATTCCTTCCTCATCTGCCTGTGGCCCAGGTTGACGGCCTGTCACCATTTCCAGTAGCACCACTCCAAAGCTGAAAACATTTGTCTTCACCGTCAATCTCATTGTCAGTGCATACTCTGCAGGAAACAACAATGTACTTTCTAATCAGTTTATCTAATTGTCACAGCACAGAGCATGACAAGCACAATAGCAGCTCTTCTCCCAGACACTATTTCCAAGAGATTTAGTCTAGTCCCCTTTGAAGAGAGAATTTACGAGTTATGTTTGGGCCCCTTGCCTTTGATTTTTCTTGATAAAACCACTAGTGAGAGGGCACAAGATTTTCACCCTACACAAATCAAGAGAGACTTCATGGAAATCCCAGACCAAGCAAACAGATAATGCAGTAAGAATTGTAATAGGTGACAAGATGAAGGGCTTGGAACTCTTAGACAAGATATTTACATTCACACAAGGAAAGAATCTATAATGTGCACAAAAATGAAAACAGAGTGGAAACTGACCTGGAGCAATATACCCAACAGAGCCAGCCACTGCTGAAATGCTATCCAGTGTGCCATTTGAAGCTTCAACAAGTTTCAAGAGCTCTGCATCACCAAGCTGAGCATGCAAGGTTGAAGGTGTCCCACACAGAAAGATGTTATGTGAGGTGATGTCAAGATGAATAATGGGTGGCTCACAACTGTGATGCAAGTATGCCAGTCCTTGTGCAGCTCCAAGGGCTAGGCGGTACCGGGATGTCCATGTATTAAGCACATTCGGCTGCACCTTTGTATGCAAAGACTGTCCTATGCTTCCATACGGTGCATCATCATACAACAAGAGGATGGAATTGTCATACAGAATGAAGCCTATTGGCATCATGAGGTGCTTATGATGGAACTCATGCACCCAGGATTCAAGCTGCATGCAAACCTTTTTGTAATGTGAGGTACTGTACCCCTTCTCGAGATTTAAGACCTTCACAGCCATCATCTCTCCTGATGGCAGCATAGCTTTGTAGAGAGTGGTGAACCGGCCTGTGGATATAATGTTACTACTGCTCAGTGTGGCTGTCACCACATCCTCAAACTGCATCCAATCCTTTAAGCTGTCATCAAATAGCATCCCAGGTAGAGCAGATTTGAGAGACAGTGACTCAGGAGAGTACAACACCTGAGCTTTTTGGTACTGGACCCATCCTCTTCGGAGGAAAATTGCAGAGACAAGCATGAGGCATAGGAATGCAACCCCGATTGCAATTGTCAAAACAACCCATGTCCGTAGATGTTGAGAGCCCATTGGGAGGAGAATAGATGTTGCAGTGGGAGGTCTGCCTGGACTCTGAGTAGGTCCCGCATCCTGGCCACAAGGAGGAAGTGGTAGCCCACATAACCCTAAGTTTCCATTGAAGCATGTTTGTGGAGAGCTGGAAAGTGCCTTAGGAATTTGGCCAGCTAGCTGATTGTTAGAGACATTGAGACCCCCCACATCCAAGTGCAGGATTGACACAAGTGCATCTGGAATTGTCCCCGTCAAATTGTTGTAAGAGAGGTCAAGTGACTGAAGTTGTGACAATGAAGCCAGTGAACCCAGCTGGGGTGGGATGGCACCCATCAACAAATTGTGGCTCAAATTCAGCAGCTGCAAGTGCCGAAGCTCACCTAATCCTCCCAGAATTTCTCCTTGGAAATGATTACTTGAAAGGTCTAGTTTAGAGAGGTTCTGGCACTGAGTAAGAGTTTCTGGTATCGAGCCATTCAAATTGTTGCTGGCAACATAAAGCTCTGAAAGATTTGCAATGAGCTGGATGTCAGGGCCAATGCTTCCCGACAGATAATTATGAGATAAATTGATTGTCTCAAGTGTTTTTGCATTTGTCAGAATGGATCCTGTCAAAGAGTTGTCTGACAGATCTAGGTGTACCAGGTGAGTGAGATTGCCCAAAATGTAACCTACTTCTTCTGAGAGGACCCCATTCAAACCAGAGCTGGGCAGACTTAGACTCACAACCGCATCCTTATCCTTGTTGGTTGTCACTCCTTTCCAATTCCATAGCATGTTTGGATCAGTCCAGTTGTCTGTCATAACATGCAAGGTATCACCAAGATATTGCCGGAGCTTCAACAATTCAAATGCATCAGGAGGCTGGCACTGAGATTCCTGCCCTAGTCCTAAAACCAATATAATCCAAAACCCTAGTAGCCAATCTGTGCACCCTCCTCTTGAAGCCATTTGAAACTCAGATGATGACTGTTGCCTGATTACCACCAGTAGCCCATCATCATCATCATCAACACACTACTTCTTCCCTCATATAAGGTTCCAAGGGCAGATAGATCCTGTGCCACCTCCAGCTCTTGCAACCAAACCCCACAATTTCCAAAGAAGAATATCCCCCTCTTTCCAATTTCCAATTTTCAATTCTCTGAGGAATGGTGTTGTAAGGAGATGGTGTTTTGTTGTCTCCTGCCGATTTCAGGTTCTCGAGTTCAGGAGCCACAAAATGATGTCAAAACCATGCTTCAAGCACTGAATCAGTCCATCAGCTTTGGTGTACCCACCCACAGTAGTCTTGGCACAGAAAAAGACTGATAAAACTTGTGGCATTCATACCTGCAAAACTGAGGAGCTTCCACTGTTGAAACTCTTTGGAACTCGCAAACCTTTGCATTTCAAACCTCAGAAGGGCTCGAGTAGCACAACTGAAACGTATCACAAAACAGCATCATCTAACCAAGTATCATACTCTTGGCTGAGGAAAAAAAGGTAAAGGAATGGAAGACTAGGGAGGGGGAAAGAAGGAAAAAAAACTTGGACAGTCAAACTTGGATCTTGCAATCTAAGACTACGCAAGGGAGTCTTAGATGCATAGCTATTTTGAATCTGTGAAACTTCGACTTACATTGAGATGTTCAACAAGTCCTACGACAAACAGCACAAAACAAAATTCTTCTTCCATCTTGGGAGATCCAAAAAGCTTGAAAAAAAGAAAGAAAACTCTGTGTTTCAAAACTTGGAGAGCTTGAAGAATCAATCAATCTCTCTCTAGCAGCATTTCAAACTCACCCCCATAACTGAGAGCTTGAAATCATGACTGGTTACAAGAGTCCAAAATTTGCTATTTTTGCGACAAAGCTCCACCAAGAGTGGAGCTTTGGCCGCAAAAGAACTGAAAGAGGCTTCAAAATGTGAAAAAACTGAGGGATTTGGGATCTTCAGGGGTCGCATTACAGTTATATTTATTCATCAAGAGCTTGATGATCACAATGTATGTGGCTTGATGAGAGAAGAAAGATCCCTCTTCACAACTTTCTTAGCCTTCATCAACACCCCCACCAAGAAAAATAAAAACCAAGAAAAAACCCAAAATAAAATCTAATTAAAAAAAAAAAAAAAAAAAAAAACACCCAAACACACCTAAAAAAAAAACAAAAAAAAAAAAACAAAAAAAAAAACAAAAAACAAAAAAAAAAAAAAAGAGTAAACAAAG
>Ga0116231_10000841_pt1 | contig 58629 bp, 49 predicted proteins | sample S1TSphgellanicum_2_FD_89695 | JGI IMG/M metagenome (GOLD analysis project Ga0116231, IMG submission 89695) | Host-associated microbial communities from peat moss isolated from Minnesota, USA - S1T2_Fd - Sphagnum magellanicum MG | ecosystem: Host-associated > Plants > Peat moss > Unclassified...
GGGTGGGTCTTGTTTTTTTTTCTTTTCCTTGTTTTTGTTTTTTATCGGACTTGGGCTTGTTTACTTTTTTTAACCCCTGTTTACCCCCCCCCCCCCCCCCCGCCCCCAAATCTCAAAAAAAGATTAGTTTCAAAAACTCAAGTTCCACTTCTAACCCCGGTTCTAGACCCGGGGTTGAAGTTTGGTTTCAATTTTGGAGAACCAAACCCAATCATAAACCCCGGTTCAGGTTCCAAAAAACACAACCCAATTTCGATTCCTTCTTACTACTAACCAAAATCGAAACCCGATATTCAAAAATGGCTAAGACCGGGTAACCAGCCTACACGGGTATATTAACCATGAGTTTTACTTACCTAGTTATGCCTACTATGTACAAACCTACTTGACTTACAATAGGACCTATATTTTAGGTCTATTTACCGAGCATCCAGTTACTTTGACCTACCTAGTTACATACAGGGACCTATTTTTTCACAGGATAGGTTATCAATCAAGGTGAAAACCCAATTTCAACTGGGTTAGGATTCATCCACAACTGGGTTAGGATTCATCCACAACTTGGTTAGGATTCATCCACATCCAGTGAGTAATCCTGAAGTAGCTGGATGGATATCTCTGTAAGCAAATATCTAAAGATTTGGGGGGGAAAAAATGGGACTTTTTCCCAGACTTTCCAGATGTTAGAGGCCACTACATATAATGCACATGTTGAAAGCTGCAAAAATCTTCAATTGTTTCTGACCCACCCTTGAAGTGATGACAAGAAGACATATGATTGCCAAAAAAATATAATTATGTACAAGTTGATTTGGAGTTTTTTTTTTAAAATTTTTTTTTTCCTTGACTATATAGTAAATTAGGCTATTAAAAAAATTCACAAAATTTATAACTAATTCTACCAATGTCCAAAAATTATAGTTGCACTTACCATATAAGTTTTTAATTCCCTTGTATTTCTTGGAAATTTTGTTTCAAATATATATATATATATGTGTGTGTGTGTGTGTGTGTGTGTGTGTGTGTGTGTGTTTTTGTGTCAAACTCCTTATTCTAACGGTTTTGGGTGCCTCTACCTTAAGCACATAGCTTTGGGGTCATATTTTGTTGTGCTAACAATGATAACAAGGGGTGTGTTGTAGTGTGGCCTCGCCATTTACATTAGAAAGTATTTTTAGGGCAAAAGAAGAATTTATTTGAAGTATCTTAAGGCAAAAAAAGAAGAATTATGGACTCACATTCAAATATTTCACCATGCAAAAATATAATGTTCAAATAAATCCTCGAAAAAAGAAACCAAAAACCCTTCAAGATATCATATAACTCTATAATAACTAATCTCAAGTTTGAACACAAGCCAAAAACATCATCATCTTTCAAAATTCCTCATACAAAAATAGGTAGACCTACTAGGTACCTAGGGGCCAAAATCCATTTAGCTACTATATTACTCTATAATTAATCTAAACACAATATCCTTTTTTGCCTTGGTAGTATGCAAGGCCAATAAATTAATCACATAGTGTTGTTGTACATGGTTTTTCATATTGCTCTACATTCTTCCTCTACTTATGAACCAGGCCTTACATGGTGCATTCATCTTCTGGAGTGAGGCCTCCTTCTTATAGTGGTTGAATTTAACCTAGGAAATGTTAAATTTGGAGTCCAAATTTAACTCTTCCTGGGTGAAGGGTTAACTATAGTCACCAAGGAGCCCAACTCAAGAAGATATGATTTTGGATTTCATATTTGTAATGTTTAGAACCCAAGCCAAAAGAATTAAAAGTATTTGCATCGTTGGCTGGTTATTGATCTTTTTTCATAACTGTCAATTAGGTTTTTAAAAATTTACTTGGGTGCCAATTAGGTTATCAATATTATTTTGTGTAATAAGATATGTGGTTTGTAAATTGATGAATCATTGCACAATGAAAGTCCTAGCGGAAAAAATTCCTAATCTAATTCCAAAGGGTACACAAAGGAATTGTTTGAATGTGCAAAATGTGAATAATCACCACCGTCAATCAACTAGGAGGATGTGGAACCATTTAGTGATGTTGCATTTGGCTTTTAAAGGCTAAACAACTAAGAGGGACCAGGCCAACAATAATCAAGCCACCCAACCTATTGCTTCAATGTGATGAACCTACAAGTGCATTTAATTTCAAGAAATCAAGGTGGTTTCTCAATGTACCATCCATTGTGACTATGAAGGCAACCAAAATGTTACTCCAAGAGCAAGTAGACAAAGCACAACCATGTAGTGTATTTCCCTCCTTGCAATCATAGAAGAAGTTTAGAATTCTAAAAATGGGAAACGTTCTTGCCACTAAAGGTCTCCCGTCTCAATCTAACATTGGAATGGGAAATGTTCCTACCATTCAAGGTCCATAGTCTCAATTTGATAAGCAAAGGAAAACCATGAATCAATATTTTAAACTAGCATAATTAAACAAATTGGAATTGCCACAATTATATGTTTGGTGCAATGATGGAGGTTGTGGAAGTTGGATCCAAGACCCATGTTACATGTCAAATGTTTGGCATGTTTGTCATGTCGTTATGGAACCACGTGCATGGACTTACATATCATGAAAATAAAGCAAGGTACAAATAGGAAGAGGTTGCATTTATCTTGTATGTGAAGAAGATGTAATCAATTGGGCACCTTTTAACATTCACACAACTGAAACTTAAGGTGACTAAAATTACACAACAAAAGATTACTCCTTTCAAAAATGACACTCCTAGATGGTGGTGGTTCAAATGGTTCAAGAAGCACATTCTTGACCTATCATTGAAGGTCACCCATGGTCTAGAAGTTGGTTGTGCAAAGACATTGTGCCCAACAAAACAAACATTGCATCATTCTACATAGACCTAATCAAGATTTACAATGCACACACCTATTAACTAGATCATATTTGAAATCGTGATGAATTAGGTGCACAAGTTGGGAGAAATGGGGGTGTGCAAATCTAGTTTAAATGGACTCCAAATCCATGCACTTGATTACACCAAATGAGAATGAATGATTATATGTGTTGTCTTGCATCAAAGCTATAAGGAATTCACTTCCAAATTTTTATCTTTTCAAAGGTAAACAATTTTGCTAAAATTTCATTGAGAAATGTGAGATTGGAATTACAAAACATGGATGACTACCATTTTGTTTGAGAAATGGATTTCACATTTCATCATATTTGTTTAGGCATGCAAAAATAACTTGAATATAACTAACGCTTGTTGGTTTTAAATGGCTATAATTCACATGTTACAATAGATGTCGTGCATAAGGCAAAACAAGTGGGTTTGGATTTTATTACACTTTCATCACACACAAGTCATGTTTTTCCTGTTTACGTTTCATGTTTTAAACCATTCAAAATGACATTCAAAACTTACAAGGATGTGTGGACCCTAGCTAATTAAAAAAAAGATGTTATTAAAAAAAAAATGGCACAATGAGTGTCTATAGCCTTTAGGAAAACATTAAACCCACATAACATGTGCAAGGGGTTCAAGGCGACTATAATATGGCCTTTTAACCCATATGTTATAACAAATAAGATGCATCCCAATGAGACATATGTGGAAATAAAAACATTTAATATAAAATTCAATTAAGTTGATTTGCACGTTGAGGAGGTTTTGGCTTAATCAATTCCAATTGATGAGAATGTTTGCCACTACCATGTTGACATCAATGTTTTTAAGTATGAGCACATTGCAAAGTTTTTGTCTCAAGGTTGTGCAATGATCCAAGTAGCCCATCAACTAAAATGGACCCCATAGACTTGATCATTCTAACATCAAGGCCGCTTTGTAGTTTAATAACCATGTGTTTCATTTTTTGTCTTTGCCAAAAGCTTTGTGCAAGCTTATGAACCATGTTTCAAGGGAAGAATCGTTGATAAATTAATCAAATTATGTTATGTTGGCCTCTAACACTTACATGTGTGCACTTTAACAAAAGCTAGCCCACAAGGAAACAACTATTAAAGAACATAAGCAATAGAAAGAAAAGATGTTAGCATCGAAGGATTGAAAAGCTATTAAATTTTTTGAAAGGAGCTAACCAAGCATGCAAGGTTAGATTAAAAGATCACCAATAATTGTTTTGATGAAAGGTGGTCCACCAACAATTTTTTGATTTTGCAATAGTTTAACAAATTCGAAATTTGAACTTCCAAACATAGAACATGGTACTAACTACTGGCATAGATTCAAGTGATGAGGGAAGTACAATTTCTTTTTTACTCAAATAATTCTTATAGTCAAAAAGTCATACCCTATGGCAAAACAATGTAATTATCTGTGAGGCTACATTGTTAAGCCCAAAACTAGTGTCAGATAAAACTTGTTAGGGAGTGTTTCACACCCTTTTAAGTTAAGCATGTGGACTTTTGAAATTATAACACATGGACTAATCAAGCACCTGTGTCTTTATACATGGACTTTTTAAAGGTGGACTTTTAAGGGATTCAATATGCGTTGTAAAAATAATAAAAGATCTAAAAGTTAAAGTCCTTTGGAATAAATCTTTAAAAAACTTTAGTAATGGACTTTTAAATGGTCAAAATTAGACTTCAAAAAAAAACTTGCTTGGGGGTTTTTTTTCCCCCAAAAGCATTTGTTTTGAAGATCTCTTCAATGGCCACCAATTATATGGACTTCATTAGTTTGTTGCTTATCATATAATCTCCATATACTAATGATAACAAAATTGATTGCAAATTTTAACATTAAAATGGATTTTTATGGAGGAATCACTTTCAAAATTGATGTATTCATTCATGCATTCACCCAAACCACTTTTAAGTTCCACTTTAGTGGAATGAGATTGTTCAAAAAGTCATCATAAGAAGTTCCAACATTCATGAAGACCATGGAATGAAAAAAACACAAGTGATTAGCAAGATGGTGCATGATTAAATGCAATTAAATGTTTAAAGTTGGATTATTTGTAGTTGGTTCACAAGTCATGTGCTAAGTTTTTTGTGACATTGTAAGTGCAATGTCCATAATGTGGTGACACAAGAATTAACAAAATTTTGACATATTTAAAATTAGTTTTGGATAGTTTTGCAAGATGCACATCACATTATTCAAATCAATGTTCCTCTATCCTCATGATGAGTTGCCATATATCAAAGACTAATTTTGAGTTAATATAAAAAGAACCTAGATTAAAAATATAATCTAATTTCATTATGTTTGAAGTTCCTAAATGCCCATAATAAATGCCTCAACTTCTAGACTTTGGAAATAGTTTCTTAGAATTTCATGGATGCACGAAAAATTGTGATTCCATTTTTGGTTTGATATTCATTCATTTGCTAAACCAATGAACCTTTAAAAAAAATGATGAGCCCATTTATATTATGGGTTCTGTAAAACAAATTATCCACATATGGACCAAATACTTTAACCATTAGTTATGCATAAATGTAGGTATCAAATAACCAATTGATAACCACCATTTATCATGCTACCTATTTTTTAACCAATTATAAGGTTTTTTACAAGATAAAAATTTGAGTTAAAAAAACATTTCTACCATAAAATTGTTTAATGTTTTAGGATTGATAAGCTACATGGATGATAACCTAGGTCATCCATGTAGGTTCCAAGTAGGTTATTAGATTTTTTAATTGTAAGACCAATCAATTAGGTTACTAATTCATAATACAAAAATCAATAACCACTTTATAAATTACTAATAATTAGAATTGATAACTAGGTCAAAATTCAAAAAAAAATTCACCAATTTCTACCATGGTACAATACTTGTAGGTGCTGACTTACCAAAAACTCGCTATTACGAAATAATGTTGAACTTCTTACTACATTCAATAATTAATTGGAAATATGTAGTTATCCCTTAAATGGTTGAAAAGCCAATTCATTCATATTAATCAAGTGGCACAATTTGCATCCTCTTTTAATTTCCTTATAAATAATTGATATGCTTGAATTAATGGTAAACTTTGCATTGCCCTTTTAATCCTTTTTTTAAAAATTGAATTAGTAACACAAATTAGGGTGTTTTGGATTAAATAAGTTAAGTTGTATGCAACATGTCCATGTAGAAACATCTTGTAGAAAATTTGAACTCTAGATTAAGCCATTTAACAATTTATTTATTTATTTATTTATAATATGCCTAAGACATCAAATTAGGCATATGCAAATTCATTTGGTAGATTCATGCCATAATCATTTTTAATTAGAGATTGAGAATGAGGTCAAGGAAAATCAAATTAAATGTTAGGGACTTGAAATACAAATTTGTAGAATTATAAGTTATGTTAACTTGGTGAATCAATCAAATGTTCATTTGATGGCTACATGATGTCAAATGCTAAAAATATGAAACACATAAAAGTTGAAATTAACCTTGTCAATTAGGTTTAGAAATACAATTTTATATTTAATGACCTTTTAATTAAGTATCCTAGCACCATGGGAGTTTGAAAATATTACAATAAACCATAGAAAATTCTCACAATAATATTGTAAGATGAAATTTAAGATAATGGTATAAAGCCAAGTTGATTGGGTGTTTGGATAGTCAAATGGGTAGTTAATTATTTAAAACTTTTTACTAAATGTTCAAAGTTGGGATCATCTTTCCATTTAGTTTTTTTTATTATCAAACTTCAAAAAAAATTGTAATGTAATGATCGTTGTATTATTTAAAAAGGTAATGTGACTATGGTAAAAAAAAAAAACTTTTATCATGATCATGCACCATTCACATGAATTAAGGCTAGCCACTGGGGACTACCATAATTGAAGATATAACTCAACATCAATTAATGTGTTAATAATATTAAAATCACGAACACGTGATCACTTATTGAATTTCATCAAATTTTTTAATTTAGATAATATAATAAAAAAGATCAAAATATGATACTTATTTCAAAAAGTCAGGTGTAATGATTTAAATTTTATTTTGGGTTAATAATGAAAATATAAACATAATATTTATTTTTTAATTTATCTAGTTTCATCATTTAATCTATTTTTTTAATGTATTAATGTCAAAACATATTAAATTATGTTTAATGTTTCAATTTGGTCCATACATAAGGATCTTGTTTTCAACTTTGTGAGGTCAAAAAATTGCCAAAAAAAACATTGAATTTAGTCAAAATTGCAATGGACAATCTAAAACCTCTAAATGTTTTTGAAAAAAATTGATCACCCAAGTGGCAAAATTCACCCAAAAAAATTTGGCCATAAATTCAAATATAACTTTCATTAGGATAATTAATTGACAATGAAATACATTTTACATCTAATAACATCTAATTATTTTCATAGTTGCATTTGATTTTGTGATGTTCAATTTATTTCAGATAAAAAGACATGACATTGATTTAACATATTTATTTCAAAAATTCCAATGTAATTTTTAAATTGCAATAATGTATTGTAGTTTCATAATGAAGTCATTTTCAAAAGACATGTTCATTCTCACCCATTTTATATTCATTTTCAAATGAGTTTTTCATTTCCACAAAAAAATATTGCACAAATAGAATCAACTAGAAAAAACCTCAAACAATTACATATTTTACATAGTTAGTTTGTAAAAGAATTATCAAAATCCTAGAAAATCATAATGCAAACATTCACAAAAGATAGGATGAGATGTTGCAAACATCATTCACTTTTCACTCCTTTCATCATCGTGCATAAAAATATGCATGTGTAAAAATGTGATGTATAAAGTAATGCACAAGTGAAAAACGAAATGTCAATTGTGTAAAGGCCATGGACCCAATAGTCCTAAATACACATTGAATGAAGATTGTTGGGTATCAAAACACATAAAACACAAAAAAAAAATGTGCATATGAGAAACTACATATTGTCAAGTACAACTATCATTCAAAAACATAAAATAAAACCCTTGAAATACACAACAAATGTTTTAAAAAATAGTTGTTGTGACAAGAAGGTAATTACATTGCCACCCATTTTTTCAACTCTACTACATGCTATACTAGAAGGTGCAAGTTACTTTGATCATTGTGTTTTGTCCACCATTGGTGCTACCTTACATGGCTATAGCTACCATCCTTTTGGGAAGAAAAAATCCAATAAAATAGAACCATAATCTTTTACATAGAAAAAACCAAGTATTTTCATTTCACCAAAAAGTTAAGGCAAAATATATATTTTTAAAAAATCACAAACCTCCATTGAACACTTTACATGCTTCCTTACAAAAATATCAAAATTTTATTTTCTAGTTTTTTTTTAATTTCAAAAATCAAGAAGGAATGAACATTCCACACCAAAACAAGTAGAGAAAATGGGAATGAAAATGAGAATCTAAATGAATAACCAACAAGGTTCCCTCGACTAATAAGCCACAAGGCATTTTATAATCCCTTTTTAAATTTCTTCATTCATCCAAATTTTCTTCATTATCCTTAGTTAATGACAAATTAGTTGTCCATTACTTTATTTTTAAATATTAACTGATCTTAGTAGTTTCATCCCCTACGGTGAATGCATGGTACAAGAGATAAAACATGGTAGAACTTACACTCCATTTAAGTCAATACAAAGTCCAATAAAAAATGTTCAAATGGACATGATTGTTATTTTTTTAGATGACATTATTATAATATTTAATTAATAAATGTTTGCCCACCTATGAATGTTCAAAAACCTAGGTCAAAACTTACATCAAAAAATAATGATGTCATTTTTCAATTTTGAAATCCTAAAAGGAAAAAGTACAAAGTTCATATGAACAATGCCCCGAGTAAAGCTTTCAAAAATGTATGTTTTGAAAAAATAAAATTGAAAAACAAAAAAATTGTAACTCATATGAACTTATGAAAATATGGTCCAATTCAAAGCATTCAAAAGTCCCAAACTATGATTTGGTTCAAGTTAACAAGGAACACCTCTTGATTTGAATTTATTATTTCATATTATAACACATACTGAGTTAGTAACAAGAATTTAGAATGAAAGTCGATACAAATTGATCCATTAGGGTTTTGCAACTAAATGACCATTCCATATTTTTGAACTTCAAAAGTTCATTATTATTAGTGAACAAACTATTTATCAAAAAATAATTTGACATAAATGTTCATAATCAAGTTGTTAGTTTCAATTCAAGTCCCAATTAGTATATCCAAGGACATAATAATCACCATTCACACATTTGGGCAAAATGCACCTATACAAAAACAACATTCCATCACAAAAGCAAGACATCATACCTTGCACTTACCCCTTATTGAATAGGAAATGATAAATCCCAACCTACTAGTAGTAATTTAAAAAGTACTAGGATATTTATTAGACTATAAAGATTATCCCATCAAAAATATTTTTTCCCTTGGAATTCCATTTCAAAATTAATTTTTGACTTTCCAACCATGGAGGTAATTGTGTGATGACAATCATTGTCAATGAATAATTTGTATTAAAAATCACTCACTTTTTCCTAACCTTAAAACACTTAAACATAACCTTAACTAACACCCTACACACTAGACCCTAGTTATTTAGATCCTTACATCCCCTAACCTAAGAATCAGACTTGAGTGATGCCACGAGCCCAACCGAAATGCAAAGACATATTATTTGATTTATGAATAACATGCTTTGCTTGCTTTCTCCTCCTAAAAGGCTCTTAAGGCCAAAGCAAAAAGGGATAAGGCTTTCGACTCCACCTCGATATGTATCAAAATTTTGAGAAATCTCAAATGTGGTTATTATCAAAATTCATTTAAGTAAGACAACTTTAAGTTTCATAAATGATGGTTGTCACCTGAACAATTTCAAAACTAGAATTTGTTTAGCCCATTCCTAGGTTAAGAGGCATGAAAAGGCATCTTTGCATATCTTTGTCTTTTTTAAAAAAAATTTGTCCAACACCATATTCCGAAAATAAAATCAATACTTTCCCCACCAATTTGCATCCCATTTTTTTTCAATTCAATTGAATCTTAATCCAATAGTTGAATTGAATTGAATTGAGTTGGAATGGAATTGAGTTGAATTGAAATTCAATTCAAATCAAATCAACTAAATTTGATGTATTTAAATTCAATTAAATATGAATTGAAGTGAGTTGAATTGAATTGAAATTCAATTCAAGTTGCATTGCAATGTTGATTGTTACTAGGTAGTGCATTGTAATGCAACACCCAAGTTTATAATATACATTTTATGATTTATTGTTGGGGTTGGTTGTTGAATATCCTCTGTGTCACATTATTGAAAAATGAAACTATTACCATCACCTCCATTTTATCTACTACCATCGATTCTACTTTCCTTAGTGGTTACTTTGAAATTATGTGTTTTTTGTTTGATAGCCTTTCCATAGTGGAATAATACAAGTTATTAAAGTTGTTTTTGTTACAAAGACAATGTTCATTTCTACATACCCTCATTATCCATATGTTAAGCTTGTTTGTTTGTTTTGTTTGTGACATTAAGATCTCTCAAACTATGGCACCCATTTTGTTGTTGGTATCATTGGAAAGCCATTGATGCATAGGGTGCATTAAGGTGGTTCCATAAGGTTTAGACTTTAGACCTATAATGCAAAGAGTTATCGAATATTGAACAATTTTGTCAAAGAAAATTCAATAAAATAAAAACTAAAACTTTTAAGGGAATTGAGGCAAGCTCTTGGTATAATTGGAAAGCCCTTATGTGTGGGATTTATTGGAGGTGATTTCATAAATTTTAGACGTAAAGTGTGAGATATATTGAATTTTGGATTTTATTTTCTTTGCAAATTAATTTAAAAATTTAAATAATTTATACACAATTGGGCACTATCATCAAGGTCCTATTTCACACTTTGAGCAGTTAAATCATCCAATTCACACTTGGGCTAGCAGCATAGGCCACACTAGTCAAAGTAAGTTACCCATCATTTTATGAATTTAAGCAATTTCTTAATCACAAGCAACACAAATCATCTGATCATTTTGCGAACTTAAGCAGTTTCTTCGTCACAAGCAACCCAAATCATCAACAAAAGGAAATGCAAATAACAAAAGGAAACACCCATGTGACTGAAAAATAAAATTTAATTCACCTTGATTGTTTAAATGATAATGTTTTAAGATGTGTTTATTTTATCACATAACAACAAATGGATCTTCCCTTTAGTCTTACAATCTTCACTATTGTTATTAATATCATTTTGTACATAAGTATTTTGTGTAAACATTCTTTTGCAACATAAGGAACAACATTATATTGGTGCTTGGATTACCATGTGACAACTCAGAGATTTGATTAATGGTTAAAGAGGAAAAGTTGAGAGCAAAGGTTGATATAATTGCTAGTGTACACACTGCTGAAAATACAGTAAAAACCAGCAGCAAAAACCTCATCAGGAATGATCTAAGTTGTGCCATTCACAATAAGACAAAAAAAAAGCTTCGCAGATTGCCCCGAGCTATCTCGACAAAGTGAGTTTTGATAGCACTGATGCTGCCTGGTCACCACCCAAAAGAAAATATGGGTGTCGTAAGGCGGCAGCTGCTGAGAGGCGGCCCCTTCTCAGCAAGCCCCTTTCACAAATCAGTTTTGTCACTAAATTCCAACCTGCTCCACCATCAAGATCAAGCACCTCAAAATTGGTTCTCACTTTTGTTATTCCTCTCCACTTGTTCAAGTCATATCCCACCTCTGCTATTTCTTTCTTGAAGAGTTGGAGTCCAATAGGTGTTCGCAATCCACTGCATGCCATTTGTAGCAGTATCACTCCAGCTGAGTACATGTCAAAAAGATCGGGGCTGTTGAACTGCCATCATCACATTTCCACGAAGAACAACAACAACCTTTGATTCAAAACCCTTTGTGTGTTTCTTCTCCACTCTTGATTGTAGCAATGAATTTGACTACTAACAACAGAGACATCATACCTGCAAAATTGTGGAGAAAATCTCCACAACAACAACAACAATCTGAAGGTAACACAACAATGGGTGCAGTCATAACCTTATGAGAGTTGCTCACAAAGTGTCAAACCATCATCACCCTCATCACAAATAGCAGTGATGAGCTGCCATGACTATCCATTACTGACTTCATCAGTTCCCAATGGTGAGGTAGATGAGGGAATGATAATCTGCCCAAAATCTGGGCAAACCATTCTAGGAAAAATGGCTGTCTCTTGTTTCTGTTGCATTTCCTGAAGCAACAGCAATTTGAATGCTAACAGAGAGACATTGCACATGTATGCATCTATGCCCCACCAAAACACATGATCTGAAACCCCCATTTTTGAGATGTAATTCTTTACCTGCCAAATGAAGGGGGAAAGAGCAGCAGCAACAGGTGCTGGTGGAGGGTTTGGAGTCTCCTCAGGAAGAACATAAAGCTCTGGAGGGCAGTAATCAGGATCCAACATCCCTCGCTCTGGCACAAAATTCTTGCCCACTCGAAGGTCCGTGGCTGCACCAAAATCAATGAATTTCAATTTTCCCTTGTTGGTGACAACAAGATTTGATGGCTTCACATCACGATGCACTATCCCTGTTGCATGCATTTTGTTGAGGGAGCTGATAATCTGGCGCATTATTTGCTTGATTATCAGCGAGTGCCGTTGCAGTTGATCCTTGCTCTTCAGTGTGCGACCGAATAATGGCATTTCTAGATTCTCAGGAAAGTTGCGCTGCTTCATAAAATCCAACAATGTTGAATCACCCTGCAGCAAGCAGTTCATGACAGGTATGTGTCTGTGTGAGAGATAGAGAGAGAGAGATTTGCTTCTTTTTTTTGACCTAAATGCCTCTCCACAGTGCTTTGTCAGTGTAACACTCTGCTTTGTCATCTTCTTCTTTCTTCTTCTTTGCAAAAATAAAATAAAATAGAAGCTGAAAACTACTTGGTTGCATGAAAAATTTGGAAATCACAGAATGGAGTTTTGGGAAGGCAATTGGCTGCCATAGAAGTAGGTACCTCGTATTTCCAGACAAGCCATTTGCCACCCTGCGTGAACTGACCCCGAGTTGCATCAGCTCTGAAGCTCCCTAGGTATTTGGCACAGGTATCTGGTGCAGCCCTACACATTCTGTAATTGAACCACTCCTCCATCTCCCCACATTCATCTGCTCCTTGCACCCCAACTTTCACCTGCAAGTCATTCAATTTTTGTCATGCTTGTGTTTTTTGATCTTCAATTGGTCAGGAAGAAGGAAAAACACAAAGAGTTGGTCCTATGTGTGTGTCTTCTCTGTGTGTGTGTCTGTGTGTCTGTGATCCACCCAGAAAACAAAACAACATGAAAACAGAGCAGGCTCAAGATAGAGAAGAATTCTTGCCTTCTTAAGGATGACTTTGTCAAAGCTTTTGTAGTCGTTGTACTCTTCGATACGGCGACCTCGTCTTCCAAACTCGTCGTCATCTTGATCCGTGGCCAATTTGCGGGGCAAAACAAAACCCGCATACACAGTGCCAAAGGAGCCTTCGCCGAGTCTCTCATCGACAAGAAAATCCGTCCTCTTCCAATTCCTTCTCCCCAGAGCACCATCGACCAGGAATTGGAGAGGAGCCAAAACGTAGGAATCCAAAGCTCCTTTGAGAACTCCCGGTCGAGCCGTGAGATAAAACCACCCGAAAGCAGACCCACTCACGATCTTCCATCTCTCACCATTCGGTAGCTCCGTAAACGAGCTGATTGCTGTGGAACCCAGTTGTTGTATCAAGCTTCCAGTATCCTGACTCGCCAATTGCTGCACAGTTTGCTTCAGGGTTCCATCCCAGACAGGCAGATTTGCGACCACATCATTCACAAGATTGGCCATCACCACGATGCTGCTGCTTCCTTGATGATGATGATCACCCACATTGCTCCTTGATCCTCCTCCTCTTCCTCTTCCGTCGCTGCCAAGCTTCACCATCCAGCTTCCAGGCAGATTGCTGGTGATGAAGAAGGATCTGCTGCCTACACCCAACTCCCCCCAGATATTGGAGCACATGCACCCACAACATTCTTGCTTCGAATGTCTCTCCTTCCACCCTCCTCTTGTCCTCCCACTATCGACACCACTGCTGCTGCTGGCAATGAGATGATGTGGTACAAGAAGGGTTGGTGCTCGTAGGAGCTCTGCCATGGTGAGTGCTGCGTGCCTCTATGTGTGTGTGTGTGTGTGTGACCACCAAATGGTGCCTGCTGTAATCAATCCCTTTTCTTTCGTGGTGTTTCCAGAGGGGATGTATATTCTTCAGTAAGCGGAGGCAGGTAACGGACGAGAGGAGATAAGGATATTCCCTCAATTGGGTTGGTGAGTGCATCGTAGATTCTACGAACTCTGTCACGATTCTGGATGATGAACCACACACGCGCGCGCACTGCCCAGGGTTTCTTTTATTTCTTTTTGGGATTTTTGGGGTTTTCTGGTTTTCTCTCCCCGTCAGCGGTTCTGCGGTGTCGAGTTTCCGAATGTATCATCGACAGAAGAAGAATATTCTCACCCTTCCTTCATTCCTTCTTGTGGCACAAACGGCAAGCATGTGTATATGCATCTGCCATCTCACTCAAAGAGGATCCAGCCGCAGCTGTTCCGAGCTTCATTCAAGATTGCTGCTGAATGCATGTGGCATGTGCATCTGCGATCTCACCCAAGAGGATCCACCACCAGCGGCGGCTGTTGGGAGCTTCATTCAAGACTGCGGCTGCAAGTATGTGCATCTGCCTATCTCACCCAAAAGGATCCAGTAGCAACAGCTGTTGTTGGGAGGTTCATTCAAGACTGCTGCTGCAAGTATGTGCATCCGCCTATCTCACACAAAAGGATCCGGCAGCAGCTGTTGCTGGGAGCTTCATTCAAAACTTCTGCTGCAAGTATGTGCATCTGCCCATCTCACCCAAGAGGATCCAGCAGCAGCTGTTGTTGGGAGCTTCATTCAAGACTGCCGAAAGGATGTGTATATCTCTGCCATCTCACCCAAAAGGATCCTGCATCTGTTGGAGCTTCACTGAAGACTGCTGCTACAAGGAATGTGCATCTGCCCATCTCAACCAAAGAGGATTCAGCAGCTAGCTTTGGAGCTTCACTGAAAACTTCTGCAAGGAATGTGTATCTGCCATCTTAACCAAAGAGGATCCAGCAGGTGTTGGAGCTTCACTAGAGACCGCTGCAAGTACACGTGCATCTGCCATCTCACCCAAAGAGGATCCAGCCACTGTTGGAACTTCACTAGAGACAGCTGCAAATATGCACATCTGCCATCTCACCCAGCCACACTAAGAGCACTTCTGTCATGCTAATGATTGTCAGAAGAAACAGCAGTAAACCCGAAAAAATTGGGAGTTTCTCATGACAATAAGGTTCTGAATCAGGATGCATTGGCAACAACCTGTCTGAATCCCAGACACAGAGAGAGAAAGAGCGAGAGAGAGCTATATGTTAATGGGGAGAAGCAGCATCTAAACTTCACAGCTAGCTAACTTCTTTCATTCTTTTCCTTTTGCAGTAAGTGCAATCTCAAGTGCAACCTCTGGCTTGCAATCCAGCAAAACCTTCAAAGTCATCAAAAGCAACCAAGAAAAAAACCCATCAAATGGAGAACTTTCATATCAGCAGCAACTTGATCCATCAAGAACCCAATTTCCACCAGATCTCCTGATTTTCCCAGAGAGGCACAGAGAGAGAGAGAGAGAGAGCTGTATGTAAATGGGGAGACACAACATCTAAAACTTCACAGTTAGCTGACATCCTTCATTCCTTCCCTTTTGCAGCAATCACAATCTCCAGTGCAACCTCTGGTTTGCTATCCAGCAGAACCTTCAAAATCATTGGAAGCAACCCACCCCCCCCCCCAAAAAAAAAACTGTCAAGTGGAGAACTTTCATGTCAGCAGCAACTTGATCTATCAAGAATCCTATTTCCACTAAAAGCAGTTGAGCTATTGCAATCCAGTAAAACCTTCAAAATCGTGAAGAGACACCCCCACCAAAAAAGAGAAACATCCACCACCACCATCAGATGTAGAACGTTCATGTCAGCAGCAACTCAATCCATCTAGAATCTGATTTCCACCAAAATAACAGTGCCTCTATTCTCCATTTCAAATGGGTTTCGAGTGAATCACATCAATGGAGATCATGAGATCTTGTATAGTTCATGGATTGCATTTTGGTGTAGCTTTTTCCCTCCATTGAGTTCACTCAGACAAGCATCAGAAACATGGAGACATTAAAGGAAACATCAAATGGCATTGCATGAAAATGTGCATGAATTTTATTCACTTGTTTATGCCATCATTCCCAGCATAAGGATTTTGATAATTGCCAAAAATTTGGTAAAGGAGCAAATCTTTGGTGATGGGAGAGCAAGTCAAATATTGCTGCACAATCCTTAAGCCTATCAATCAAGCATGTGTCATCAACAAAGAACAACAACCAAGTGGTTCATTGTTATTAAAAGTGATTACTTGCAATGATTTAGGTAGAGCTTGGATCAGTTTTTGTTCCGGTTATAGGGTTTAGGGCTTTAGGGTTTTGCTTTTCGTTTGTCTCTATGTCTCCATCAAGCTTTCTGCCTCCATCACCTTTCATGAATCATTCTACAACTTATCTCCTGCACCTTGCGCTCTACAAATTCTCTCTATTGCCCAACCCTCTATAACTCATCTCCATTGCAATGCATCGATCCCCATTGCCTCACGCTTTGCATTCCATCTCCATCATTGAACATTCTATAGCTTGTCTCAATTATTTTGCGATTTGCATCAAATCTCCATCATCATGTTCTTTGTAGATGTTTCCATTAGTGTGCATTTTGTAGTTTGTCTGCATCGTTGAATGTTCTATCTTTTGTAATTTGTTTCTATTACATTGTGTTTCACATCAAATCTCCATCACCTTGCACCCTACTTGACTTATTTGCATTATTGTGTTTTCTACAACTCATTTCCATCGAATCTTTGTCATTGACCTTCCCATTTTGTCTAGGGTTTTGCTTTTCATTTGATTCTTGTTTTTGCATCAAGCTTTCTATCTCAACCATCATTATTCTATGGTGAATGTCTATTGCATTGGTCTCATTACATTACATTGTATCCACTCAACCTCCCCCCCTGCTTCAAGTTATTATTTTGTTTTGTTAATTGGTTTTGGATTTTGTTGTTTGATCTTTTTCTATGTTTTGTGAATTTGCATGTTGCCTTGTCCAGCATCCAAATCACGCAACAAAGGTTGCCAATCTAAATTGCACAACAAACGTCGATCATCATCCTTCACAATATAAGGTATGTCTTCTTGTTCTAGACTTTGTTTTATTTTTTTGTTTGTGTTTGTATTTTTTCTATGCATTTGTTTTTTGCTTATCAAAGGTAGGTGTTGGCTTTTGTTCTTTTTGTTAAGGTTTTAGGAAATGGAAGATTTGCACGATGAAACATTGATCCCCAAGCTCATGCCATGGTTGACCTTAATGTTGAATTTGTAAATAGCCCAAATGCCCTAGATTATTGCGGTTTAGCTTCTACATTAGCCTTTATTGGTTGCGATGGTAGTTTTAGTACTATTGCAACTAGAAATTTATCTACAACAATTGTAACTATGAGGCTTCATGGTCAACTTGGTAAAACAAAGAGATTTCTAAAAGCAAAAAAATCGCAATGCCACAACATAGGTTTTTTATGCAACAAACAATGTTTTAATCACTTTTTTGAAGGTAAATTCAACCCATCTTGAACTTGAAAAATTGATATGTGTTTTGTGTTACCCTATTGTTGCACTTGTAGGACTAAAAAAAGGTATTATCAACTACAAATCTACTAATGTTGAGGCCACACGTTTGGGTTATAGCCCAAATTTTTTTTGATACATTAGGGCCCATGGTCAGCCAATATGTTGTTAACTAAACTTGAAGCTATTGGTTATTGTTTAATGCACTTACTATTGCAAATTTCTTTAATCATCAAAATGCGAATACAATGTTTGGCACCTAATTATTTGAAAATTCAATATTTTGATGTAGAACTTTAGGTTTAGTAACAACATATGCAAAAGCAAGTGGTAACAATCTTGCAACCATTCCTTTCATTTATGCCATGCTTTCAGGAACACAAAGCTCATAACATGTTGAATATGATGTTGGACTCACATTTCAAAGGCTTAAGGTTGGTCAATAAGTTGGGAAGGAGAAAGTTCATTTGATTAGAAGTGAGTATGGCATTTGTATGTTTTACTTTCGTTGTTGGTTCATGCTTATAAGGTTTTGAATTCATCTGTTACAAGTGAAGTTGTTGTTTTTATATTGAACAATTCAAAATTGAACAATCATGAAATGAACAATTGGGAAGGCACGTCATCATATAACCTAATGGAAGTTGATGAAAAGATGGTTTTATTAGTGGTCAAGGGTTTAGAAGCCATTACAAAATAAAGAATGTAAGTGATAATTAATGCAAATAACCACTTGCATAGTGGAAAGTTCATGAATCGCAAATTTTTATGTTGTTTTTGTGGCTTAACAAATTCTAAAGATTGTTGGGTCATAAATTGAAGTAGAATAGGTATATGCATTACAGGTATATGCACAATCATGCAATGTTCTTAATTGGGCATAAAAAATTTGGAGATGTTTGTGAACATCTATAAAAATTAACCATATGATGTTCAAGTGAGTACATCAATGTCCATGGAAAAGTTCATGGAAATGGAAGAAACATTGATGGAAGAAAATAGACAATATGGGTAAATTTGGGCTTTTGGAGCTAGTGGATGATAACATAGTCAAATTTTAGGTTTTTAATTTTGTTTTCTACTGTTTGCAGGTATGGTGAAGAGGTGGTAACATTAGGTTGTGAACTAATGGAAAGAAACTCTTCATGTTTTTCTTGTTGTTTTTGTTGCATTGTCCACTAACCCAAAGGTGGGCATTGATGAAACGGTGTAGGTATGCAAAGTTTTTCACATTAATGCCGAATGTAGTTCAACAAGTTATCAGTTTCAAGTTTTGACTGTGATAAGGGGACCATGGTAGCTTGAAGTGTATGACAATAAACTTTTATGGTGTTCGAGGGTTCTTCAAGGGGATTATATGGGATTTTATGGTCGTTGGGGGAACTAACATTATATAGCATAGTGAATGTGACAAACCTTTTCTATTAGTTGAAGGACTACTTAATCTAAATGACCCACCATTTTTTTCTTTGAAAGATGTGAATTGGGTGCCATGTTTAAGGGAAAAAAATGTGATGAAAAAAACTTTTTGCCAATGGTAGGATTTTTTAATATAGATAATTCATCATTTTTTTTTATGACTCTAATTTATGAATTGGGTGCCAAGTTGTAGGAAAAACTAAAAAGCTTTTTGCCAATTGTGGGACTGTATGATCTAGATCATCACCCACCATTTTTTCTAAAGGTCTTTAGTTGGTGCTAGGTTGTTGAAAAAAAATGATGAAGGAAGCTACCAATTGAAGGATTGTATAATCCAAATGACCCACCATATTTTTTCAAAGGTTTTTAAGTTGGGTGCCATGCCAAGGAAAAAGTAGGTGATGAATGAAACTTTCTACCAACTAAGGGATTATCTAATCCATATGACACACCATTTTAACTTATTCTAAACACACAAAATCTTAAGGATCTTTTGTAGATTGTAATGTTTTTCCATAATAAAATTGTCAAATGTTTTAACATTGTTGTTTTTGGCAAATGTGTGATTAATTATAGATTAAGTTGCAATAAAAAAAATGTTCCTTTATAACACATTGAAGTGAAGTCATGTTTTTGATATCTACCTACATTCAAGCAATTTAATATTGATATTTGTTTGTCAAATTGGACCCTAACCAACAACTAATCAAAACCTATCATAATTTAATCATTAATCGACCTACCTAAACATAACCGTTAACCACAAGTTGAAACAAACATTAATTTTTTTTACAACCAATTTGGAACATACCTACTTAAACATAATTAGTACTCAAAAACCAAGATAAGCATTAAAAATGGGGGAAAAAAAAATCTAAAAACATCAAATATTTGAGAACCTAGAATAGAACTAGATGATTTTTTTGATGTTTTGAAATAATTCAACTATAACTGAAACCTATCTCTGGGTTGATGAAATAGCTGGAATTAGATTTGACCCAAGGTTTTTAAATTTTCAAATATCCCAACCTAAGCTATAACTATCCTCTGTGGTGGTTGTAAATCCTTAATGAGATGTTATATTAAAAAGTCAAGAATTGCCCAACACTAATTTTGATTTCATTTTATAACAATTCTGAAAGTGTTATGTGTGGAATGGAAGTTCACCCATCATAAGTGAACTTGGGGCTTTTTAAAGCCTAAAGAAATTCAAATGTGAAATGTAATCAATAGATTGTGTTGATGTTTATATAGTAAAAAAGACATGAATATAAATCATATAAATGTAAGCAAATTAAATAATAAACAATTTGAGTAGATTAATTGCCCAATTTTGGTAGTTTCACCAATGTGGAATGGTGAAGAGAGGATTCAAAATAAGGTGACACCAAAATTGAATGGCATGTTAAAAGGAAATCATGTTAGGTATACATGTACTAATGAACATCTTTTAATTTCATGAACCTTTGTAAAGTAAGCGACCAAATGATACAAAAGATAGTTTACAAGGTTGTTATTGGTGCAAATAACATAAGTATAACAAACACATGATGGTTCCATGTCCATACATGAAGAATTTGATCTAAAGACTAAATGCGATTAATTATTGGAAAAAATAATTCTTTTACTAAATTTGTGATTTGCCCTTTTTGTGCAACCAAGTTATGCATTTATAAATGCATGTTTTGAATTTAATCTTTTTAGAATTGCCATATATTTAATTGGCAATCATACCATAGCCTTAGGAATTGTATTTGAAGCATGCAATGGTCTGCATTGAAAAAGCTTTCTTTTTCTTTCTTTTTCCAAGGTTTGATTTGGGCATGAACTTTTCAAAAATGTTCGAGGTGAAGAAAATTAAAGCTTGGTAACCTGTGTAAACCTAGGTGAGGGATACTTACCTAGATTCTAGGTAGGCCTAGGTAGCCTATGTAGACCTAGGTGAGGGATACTTACCTAGACTCTAGGTAGGCCTAGGTAGCCTATGTAGACCTAAGTAAGCCTAGGTTAACTAAATAGTATAGGTAGACCTAGGTAGGACTAGGTAGACCTTATGTAGGTCCTATGTAGGCCTAGGTAAAGCTTAGGTAGGCCTAGGTAGCCTATGTAGACCTAAGTTAACTAAATAATATGGTAGACCTAGGTAGGACTAGGTAGACCTTATGTAGGTCCTATGTAGGCCTAGGTAAAGCTTAGGTAGGCCTTATGTATGCCTAGGTAAGCTTAAGTAAACCATGTGTAAACAATACATAAGCCTAACAAGGTAGAATTTAAGTAAACCTTACATATTCCTAGGTAACTTATGTAAACCTCAATAAACTTAAGTAAACCATGTGTAAGCACTAGATAAGCCTAGCAAGGTAGAGCCTAAATAGGCCTTACATATGCCTATGTAACTTATGGAAACCTAGGCAGGTCTAAGTAGGATCTACGTAGGCCTAGGTAGCCTAAGTATGCCCTAGTAGGCCTAGGTAGTCTATGTAGACCTAGGTAGATTGTAGGTAGGCCTAGCTAGACCTAGCTAGGCCTTACATAGGCTAAGTAGTTTTAATTAAACCTTATTATACAAAGGCTAGGTAAGCCCTATGTAAGTTAAGTAGGCTAGTTAGACTATAGATAGGTTAGGTGGGTTAGATAGACCTTACATCGTTTAAGTAGACCTAATTAAGCCCTAGGTTAATCTAGCCTATGTAGGTTAACCTAACTTCTAGCTTGGGTAGGTAGGTTGGGTTATTCTTGTAGGTTAAATAAATTGTTTATTACATTGTGGTGACACTATATTTATAAAACAAACGTGTGGTGCAGTGGCAAGAAGTTTGCCCCTAAAAAATGGAGGTGAGGGGAACAAATCTTTCCATTTGTAACATGGGTAGCCTACCTTGTGTAGCCTAGACTAACTACTTGGCCTAAATGCTTATGTTTTTAGACTAGGTGGCTTAAGTTACCTAGCTTAAGCTCGTCACCTTCACCTAGGGTGGGGATTTGTTAAAGGTAAGCTATCTAGCTTAAATTAGGTGCCCTTGCTTAATGTAAACACCTATCAAGGAGGCAATTCGCACAAAAATAAACAATGAATTCAAAGGCAATCAAATGATTTTTGATTGAAAAATATTTCAAAATCAAAGATTATGATTGTATCTTGAATTTGAAGTTGACAAAATGAAAATTAAAGGTTCAAAAAGCTCTTAATATATTACTTAGGAAGACCTTCCTATGGGCCTATAATAATGCAATAGATTTTTCAAAGGTTAATAATGAAATTTAACTGCCTTCTATGATTCTTGGATCATCTCAAGAAACCATAAACAATTCATAAATGTTCCAAGGACATATAGGCTTTTACAAGTAGCCATTATGTTTATTCAAAGTTGTAGAAAACTTCCAAAAAATATTTTCTCCAAATATTACATATATGCTTATAAAATTATTAACGAAATTATGTTATTGTATGCTTTTTGTATGTCCCTTACAACACCTAGGCTAGGTTATTTAATTTATATTGCATAAGCTTGCCAAATGACAACACATAATAGGTCAATAAATTTCATAATTTATATTTAGTAATTTGATCATATGGCATGTGATGGTACATAATATGTCAATAAATTTCATAATCTACATCTAATAAATCAATCTTATGCACATAATAAGTCAATACATTTCATAATTAACATTTATTAAATCAATCAAATGGCCCATATTAATCAATGTGGGTTGTTGGACATGTCTTCCATGATTACTTTTGGAATGATTGTAATTATGGAGGCCTTAGTCGCTAATGCCATTTGCAACTAAAGCAATGTTTGTAACTGGTGATTTAATTGATATGTTTTTTTACTACAAAATGATGTAGTAATGAGTAGTCATGAATGACATAAGTGATTACAAATGTAATCATTTATGCAATCATAAAAACCATATTTTCTATTAGTGTTAAAAATAACATTTAGCAATCATTAAAGGTTAGATCCGGTTTTAACATTTTATACCATTAAAGATCTTTTTTGGGTTAATTAGTCAATTTTTGATGTCGACCATCTCCACAAGGCATATAATCATTATTCTTGTGATATTTATAACATTAAGTCAATTCAATGATATATATACTAAATTTATTTTTTTTGTATCTTAATGAGTTATCATATTCTAACTATTAATCAAATCTTCTCTAAGTCTTCCAATTATAGTGAACATAAGTGAATATCCAATAGCTAACCCACAAATTTTGAATATTTCAAAAATCAAGATGGAAACTATTGAAAGCCCCAACATTCAAGAATAATAGTTTCGATGTGACATATCATGTATAAAGCAAATGTTCAAAAGGGGAACACAAGTATGCTTTAAATTGGTAGTGTGAAGTCTTGGAGTATAAAACAAGTTCCATACAACTCAAACTTTTAAAGTTTAAGATCTTGAATTTGACACTTTTTATTGACAGTCTTTTAAATTTTCTTATATATATAGATAATAACCGTGTTGGACATTCAAAATAAATTAGTTTCAAGTACCATGGTATTTCCTTTTTCAATTATCATATATTTCCAAAAATTAAAGAATGCATCAAATAATATAAGTTACTATATATTGGGTGTGTTGCTTAAGTGGTAAGTGGTGGAGAAGGCTATCCAACTAGTGGTAATGACTATGAGTAAGATCCAAGGACCACGACGAAGTGATTGTTGCATAATGGTTAGTGCAACAACCTTGGAACATAGTTTCATTACCACGAGTTGCAAGGGCTTCAACCTCTAATAAGATCATCAAAGTCTACATCAACACAAAGTGTTTGAAAAAACACTTGCATAACAAATAACAATATGAAAATCATGTTTAGGTACATCATTGTTTACTAAAAGTTGGCTTCAACTTCAAGAAGGTTACATTAATAAAAGTTGATTCTTTGTTTATTATGCCTAATGGTAACTTTTTAAAGCTTTGTATTTCCATGGTTTACAAGATTCAAATAATTTGTATTGAATTTGGAATTTTGAGTGATCATATATAACATCTTGTATAAGGTCAAAAGGACAACTTTTAAATAAAATAATTTAACCTTTCATTGTAAGCTATTTCTTTTAATTCTAATTAATAATTTGAATACAGAGATAATTTATTCTTAATTAATTCAAGCCTTTTGAATATACTTGCATGATTAAAAGAAGAAAATTACATCAAGAAGAGAAATTTAGTATTAGAATGTAATTTTTACAAGGGTTAGAATTTATTGTTTTCAAATCTTAGATAGGCAAGTTGAAGGTTGCTATTACGAGTCAACTTAGTTACAATGGCCATTTACTAGGTTAAGTAGTCATTTATTTTGTGATAATGTATGTAAAGAAGATGAGTAGATCATAGCAAAAAGTTCTAGAAACACATGTGTTTCCTATTTTTCCCACTTCAAACAATGTTTGTGAACATTATCTTTTTGTTGGTGTGTTTTTGAACATAAATGGAGTAGATGGCACTCATGTCCACCTTACAAGTAGAGTCAATTTAGATCCCATCATAGGGATGCTAAAAAAATTATTAGTATGATTAACCTAGCTACAATGGGGTTCCTTGCTACATAAGTTTTTCAATGTGTGTGGATTTCAATGGATTTCAAATCCTTTGAAGAAGATTGTTGAATTATTTTGCCCCTAGCTTATAATGGGTAGAAAGTTTTCACCTTAAAGAGGCATTAGCCTTAAAGGTGAACTAAATGAACTATGCTTCCTTGTTGCATTTGTATTTTTTATGCCACCAGTCATTGCCTTGTACATTGTGCATATTCATGGGAATTTTTTGCATCAATTTTGTGATAATCCAATGATTTGATTTTCCTACATAAAAATCAACAATTTAATATTTAAGATCTACTAAGCTTTTGTGTCATGCATATGTATTGGTTCTTGATGAATACAAGATTGTACTAGTCAAGTTAATTAAATTTAGATGTAAAACATGAATTTAGAAAAAACAATTATTGTTTCACATGTGTATTGGACTCCATTAAAAAAATCATTATAGAAACAACAATATATAACAATAATGGGATTTTATGGATTTTTTAATAACATTCATGTACTTAATTCCTCATCATCCATCACACTTTGGATGTAATTTCATCTTCTTCTCTAAATAATTGCAATGTCAGTAATTCGATTGTTTATTCATAATGTGGGATGTTGCCTCATGCTAAGTGCATGTGACTAAAATGTGAAGGCAAAGTGTTCAATATTTTGTAAATTATAACATGTTCTAACATAGGTTCATTTAGATTGGTGAGTTGATTGTTATTTTGTTCCACATAACCAATGTGGTTAACAACTTCAACATTTGGCTTCATTCGCATGTTGAAAAATTGTTGCTTACAGTAGCTACACATTTTTTTGGAACATTTTGTTCATGAACTATACACAAATGATGCCACATCTCATTAAAGGTGTGACAATTCACCAACCTTTTCATTAATTTGTTGTCTATGGTAGAAATGAAGAAAATTTGATAATTTGCATTTTTATCAATCCATTCATCCTCATTGATGCATGACTATTGTGAAATAGACTTGTCCACAATGCCCATCAACTTTCTCACATGTAACAAGATGCACATTTGGAATTTCTAGATTGGAAAATTATCTCCTATGAGTTTTTCTATGGTAGTGAGGTTCACGAGGCCTTAGCATGCAATATTTGCAACAAGGTTAGAGGTTTGGTTCTTGAAGGAACCATCCAAAACATCTTTGTCTTGATTTAGTATTAGCCCTATTTGGGTAGACCTTGAAATATGCTCTCCTTCTATGATTAGAGATCAAGCTAGCAAGAAAAACTTAATGCTATTAGTTTAAACTCATACTTTTCTTCTTGAGTTTTTTTTTCTTACAAATCCTATTATGCAACCTATAGAAGTGAAACAACGTAGTGTGTGCCCATAACCTATTGACAAAGGAAAAATGAATTCAATCATTACAACATTACTAATCCTTCATTACAAAATCAAAGTTTGCCACAAAGAAGGTGATTTTGTTTAGCATAAAAAAGACAAGAGACACAATATTAACAGAAGGAAATGCTTTAAAAAGGCTAGCTAGTGCATGGGTTGTTTTACTATGTAACTAATTGGCCATGCATTAATGACCTCTCAATGAATTATGTAACTAATTGGTTTCTTGATGTTCCATTTTTTATAACATAAATGTCCAACCTACTCTTAGTTGGACTTATAAATCAACAATCCTTATTTTTATTTTCGAACATGACCCCTCCAAGATCTAATGTTGTTGTCTATCAACTAAGTTGTGCAAAATTCTTGTTGTTAGTCTCCAACTATGTCATAACACTGACTTATTTGGCATTCTCTTGTTTGAACTTGTCTAGATCAACTTTGATTTGTTCCAATTCCCTATTGTAGTTTTAATTTTTTATGTTGAATTTGTCATGTTGAAGTTGTAAGCAAAATCAACTAAACTTTGGTTACCTACAATTCCTCCACATGATCCTATTGATGCTTATGCTTTTGCTATAAGACTTGAAAATCTTTAATCAAATTACAAATGTTTTTTCCTAATCCAATATTGTAGTTCAATGTGTTTGATATGTAATTAATATTCCAAATTTTTTAATATCTTGCACAACATAACGTTAATTGAATGTCATATGAGTAAGATCAAATGTTAACTCCTTTCATTGATTACCATGTTGAACAACAATGTCCAAAAATCCACCCATTTTATTAAGCAAATTGATCACATGTGTATCCATTTGGTGATGTTGTTTTAGGTGGGGGTGAATTCAAAAGATTTAATAATGTTTTAAAACTAGGTTCATCCAATGTTTTTTTACAGCTCTTGTATGCTTTCAAAACTTGTGATGGCAATGGATCAATACTTCATGACTAGGCATGTTTCAATGGAGAGGATGATTGATGCACTTGTTGAATCAGTTCTTCCATGGTAGGTTGTTGATACTCTTGTGAAGCTTGTTGCAATGGTCCATCACTTGTAAACAATATTAACATCTAAATAATTAGTTCTTAGAGTGAAAGGAACAATGCTACATTGCAACATGGTAAAAAAATGGTAAATTTGGATTCAATGATAATCATAGTGTTATGAATCAATAGTGTATGTTGTAGATTCAACATTTGTCACAAACATAGAATATTTTAAACTTGCATTGAGTGAACAATCACTAAGGATTCAAAACCATTATTGAAGTTTATCCTATCGATATTATTTTGAAATTAGGAGAAAAAGCAACATGAACTTGAAGATTCCTCAAGATTATAGATTGCAAAGTTGAATTCATGATAAAAGAAAGTATCCCATTCAACATCTCATTCTTTTTGCTTTACATAGATTTTAGGTTAAACAACATAAGATGACCTTGTCACTTATTCCACCTCACCATCTGTTTGATTCTTGATTCTTACGATCTTGAATTTTGATGAAAGAATTAAGGAGCTCAATGAATAGCTATCAGACAACATGAAGACAAAGCATAAGACAATGGATTACGTTTAAAAAGGTAGGCTCTAATGTCAAACATTTCACAAGAATCAAACTTTGTTTTAAAAAAACTTTATTACTAATTCATGACATGTTTCAACATGTTTTAACACATTGTTTTTGAAATTTGAATTGGCTACTATATGCATGCAGGAATTTACTAAAGCATGGTTCAAGTTTTAAGATAGAAAAAGAAGGATGAAATTGGACATTAGAAAACAAATTCAAGGAGATGAGGGGATGATGGATGGACTTCAATTCTTATTAGTTCTTATCAATTCTTTAACTTCACCTGTAAAGGATAAGGTGGTCAAGTAGGTACTAGGTAACTAGAGGCATGCAAATGGTTAGTACATTGGTTAGTACTTAGGTAAGGGCTAGTGGGTCAGTAGAAGGATAGGTAATAAAAACAGAAATTGAGCTAACCGCCATGGTTAGCTAGGGAAATGAACCCAATGGGATAGTATTTCTTGTCCACCCACCATCCATCCCTCATGGTGCGCTGTTGGTTCAATCAATGAATCTTACTACCGCCAGCTTCTCAAAACTGGAACCTTCAATTTATGAACTTATGTGCATTAATTGCCTCACCGAATGCGTTCAAAGCCACACACATGATATGTCTTGCCCAAGGACATCCCAGGAACACAAACAGAACACAGTAGGACACAATCTTCAGGTCATTTTGCACAATTTAAGGCATAGTCCACCTTGAAAGACCAAGTCCAACATCAATAGCTGTTCTACTGTACAACATATGCATACTGTGTCATATATGCTGGTCCATTTGAATTTCATGAAGCTCCTGCCTCCCATACCTTAAATGATATAGACCAGTTGTGAAATCCATGGTATATAGAGGCCCCAGATGAGATGGATAGATTTGTTCCTCAGTGAGTAAAACTGATCCTTGTAGGCTGATAAACCATCCTTGCAAGTTCCAGAAGAATAGCACCGTTCAGAGCACCATACCTGCACACACAAACAAGTTCAGAAGATCCCATGTCACAGAAATCAACCCCATCAAACAAAAACCAATCTTCTCTACTGACTGGTGATTTGATTCAAGGTCAATTAGCTACACCAGATTACCAAGTATGTTTCCTCCCACATTTGTGCCCTCTGAAGTGCCTCTTGAGTGCTATAGGCAGTACAAGTTCAAGTATTCCCTCTTACTAGCAAGTTCAAGTAAAGTTGTTTCTAGACAAATCCTTGATTTTTTTCTTTGGAGAATCTGAAGAATAACCTCACTTTAATTTGTCTTTGCAAACATAGACATGAAGAAGAGGTCTGATTACTTTGAGCAAGTGCATCTGCCTTCACAGTAAGGCTCTTGATCAAATTGTTGAAACTCTTTTTGAAGGAAGCAACACCCTCCAGCTCCAGGAGAGAGCCAACATCTGACCAGTGAATTCCCAATTTTTCTATCTTGTCATAGGTGTCTTGTGCAGTCTTCAAATCAGCATCAATTGTTCTTGCAACCTTGCCATGATCAATGAAGGCATTCAATGCAGCATCTGGCATTGTAGTCACCTATAAAAGTTTGTTATTCAGGCACACAGGAGATTAGCAGAGATACATTTATTTGTTTAACCTTTCTGCATTTCCCCATTCTTCATTGTACTTTGAATCCAAGAGAACATTAACAAATATTGCAGGAGTGCCAGTGCTTAGATTCCTTAAATTGCACCGGGCTTCTGTTATACTGGGAACTCTGTCATCAAATCCAATTCTTGATTTAAAGTCCATTGTCATGTCTCAGAACGTCTCCAATTTACTCATGTCAGCTGGATTCAGGTCAAAAGAGGGAGGGAGAGGCATTTGAATATCCATGCTCCCTTCCAAGAACACATAAATGACAACTCTTCTATTTCTAAATGAGAGTTATCTGGCTTTCTTTTAGCAAAAACATTCAAATGGCTTGCCAAATAGTATAAAAAGAAGTTCATAATTTTCACAATCCTCCTAACTGCACAATCAATCAGATACCGGTATAGAAGAGCAGCGTAAGGCTTACAGTGTCAGGGCCAATAAGGGGATTGACATAGAGTGTATCAGAGTAAGATGGATTTTTCACACTTGTTGAAGCCCAGAGTACTCGCTGTTTTCTTGCTCCACGCTGCTCTAGGGCTTCCCACCGAGGTCCTGAAAATTTCTCCTGGTACAGCTTGAATGCTAGAGCTGCCTGTGCAACAGCAGCCTGACAGAACAAACCCCAAAAAGAAATCAGAAGACAAGCCCAAAGATGCAGTTGCAACTCATGTGAGTAGGATTCCTTGTAGAATGAAATCTGTAAGTCCTTGGTTAATGGACTAGAGGTACAGACTCACACAAGGTGTAGAATAAAGTCACAGAAGGCTGGTTCAACTGTGCTATGATATATAACATGGGACAGGTGCCACCTAGCTAGGGTGGACACAGCAGATCCAATATCAACTCAGCACTCAAGGCTGAAAATAGTCTTGAGATGAGTGACTTCTCAAAATAACATAGAGCCCACCTCCGACAGGAGGTAGTACCCTTTGTGGTGCCAGGGGAAGAGGATCTTAGTCATGCTCCACAGAACTTGGCATCAAACATTTTTCTAATGACATGGGACAGATGTCTAATAGTGTTCTTGACTACCACAACATCCAAGTTCTACCCAGAGACATCCCTAAGCTAGCTCTCCATGTCACCTAAGAAATTCTCCATACAGAGTAGGTGACTTTTATCAAATGACATGTACAGCTCACATGACATTTTAACCTCTAGAAGGTATGGCCTCAGAAATAGCAAGTTAGACTGAAAAAAAAATATCATTCTCTGTGGGCAGAACATAGATTGTTGCATCAATTGTACACCTTAGATATTGAGACCCAATTCAACTTCCTGCTTCAGAGCATGTCCTATCAGACACACAAGGTTGAAGTAGATTATGAATGAGACTGTATGTACCTTGCCGCAAAGGTCAAGTGCTTCCTCTGTACCGATTGCCTCAAGCTTCTTATCAACAAATGAATCCACACGGCTTACAAAGAAGGATGCAACACTTGATATCTTAGACAAATCTCCTTTTACCTCCTCTAGCCCATCCAAGTATGCATCAATCACAGCTTCATACCTTTGTAGAGAGAAAATCAGCTGCAAAATAAGCCAGAAAATTACTCCTTAGGATAACTCCATTCCATACTGCTCTGATTTTGTCTTTTCTCAATGCCAAAAGTTATGATAGCTGTTTGCTATCCTAAATTCAATGATGGGGACACAAGAGGTAAAGGTTACATGTCTCAGAAGTGGACATTAGAAGTTGGAGAAAGAGAAGCCAACTTACTGTGACATTCACACTGATTGATGATGCAATAACCTGCTTGATTGAAGGAATGCACTCTGCTGTTGCTGGAATCTTGATGAGGACATTTGGCCGATTCACTGTTTTGTGAAGATAATTAGCAGAATCAATTGTCCTTTCTGTTTCATTGGCCAACAGAGGGGAGACCTCAACAGAAATATAGCCATCTCCTCCTTCACTCTCATCATACAGAGCTCGGAATAGGTCACATGCATCCTGGATGTCTTGGACTACCAGAGCCCAGTAGGCATCCTCAACTGACTTTCCCTCCCGGATGAGCTGCCTGCAATTGAACAAATCTGTAAGAAAACTTCAAATCACTGCCAGCATGTGTGAAACACCTAAAGCATGCAATTAATCTGAAAGTGAAGAACATGCAATACGGCATGGGTGGCAAATGAATCTGTGCTCAAATAAATCAAGGTCATGGAGTAGTCAATACCGGAACTGATCATCATATGCATCTGAACCTGCAATAGCCTTCTCAAAGATCTGCAATCACAGAAAAAAAAACTTCGGTAATTTTGGAATTCTTAATCTTGCATGCACCTGTCACAGGGGAAGAGAGCTGAATTTGTAGCACAGAGAGCTGGAGGAGTATGCAAAAAACAAGCATGCACAATAGACTCATATTGTAGAGGAAAAAGCCCATAAACCTTAATTGAGTAGGCAGCATATGCATCAAGTTCTGCACATCAGCAACACTGAACTGAATGGAATCTCAATCTACCAAGCACAATGGACATCAACAGGAGAAAGTTATCATCATCTGTGATGTTTGAAAAACACCAGGTAACAGCAGACATACGTACTGTTGGATTGCTTGTTACACCTCGAACGCCACTGTTTATCAGAGGCTCCAAAATAGTCACAGGTCGGCGAAGATTATCATACCAAGGGCTCTGCTTCTCCTGCTCGTACAGGTCATGAAGACGTGTTTTGTTCACTGCAGCTCTAGGTTGAAGCACACAACTGCACCTAGTCTCCCATATTACCCAATATCAACACTAACAGAAAACATCATCATCTTGAAGTAGTTTCTGATACTGTCACAACACTCAGTAGGTGCTCCCTCTTCAGTCTGTAGTCTTACTTTGGCCCCCCAACCCTCATATCTCTCAGTACTAGAATTGCAGATACTGGCACACAAAAAACCCTTGCTAGCAGATACAGCCAAAGAGTGTATTGTGACCTTACCCTGCAGTTCTGGATGCCCCTGGATACTGGGGCATGAATTTTGTGGCCACTGCTGATCCCTTCAATCCAGGAAGCATCCTCAACCCCATATAATCTCCAGACACACATGGCATTGCTCTGGTCGGATTGTCCATGTTTGTTGCCAACATTCCACCAATGCTTGGAGATTGACACCAGGTCTGAATAGAGGCCATTGCTCGTGAAGAAACAGATCTTGTAACTTAGATAATGGTTACTGTTCCAAACAGCTACACATAGCAGCAAAACATGGAAAAAGCAAGTGAGTGTGACAGAATCCTGATTGCCAGCAGGTAAAATCTGTTTCAAAACCTTTCCCAACAGATATGACACTTCAAACATTCAAAACATTCCCTGCAGTTAACATCAATCTTTTATACAAAAGGGTTGCATTCCGGAACTCAGTTAAACAAGCTTCAAGGTGAGGGTTCCTACAATCTGCTCCATTTGCAAGTGGCTACTTATATCCACAATCGGGGACCAATTTACATTGGTTTATCACCAAACAGATGTAGACAGACAAAATTGCAAGTTAACCCCTAAATGTCAGACAGGCCCAATATGGGCTGCTTTCAGTGTAAATTTGCACTATCCTGACATTTAGGGGTTAAGCCTATACTTAAAGCAAAGCCTATACTTGAGGGACCACTGACATAATCAGCATCAAACTCTCACAATATAGCAGGCAAACCATTGGGGTCATGACTTCTGCGGGTACAGACCCTGGCTGTTATACTAATGTAGCTTAAATGGTATCTTGGTGTATCCAATATTGCTTAAATTGTAGCAGTGTGGCTTAACTGATGTATTGATGTTGCTGTTGACCATACAATCTAAATGTAGGAAAATGACACCATTATTGCACAAGTATGATAAAGCTGTTGCATACTGCTCCAGCAGCTGATACCAGTGTATTGCACTTGGGAATCAAATTTAAAATTTAAGAAGCAGAACAACCTATATTGGACTCTGACAAGGACTTCAAGGTGTGTCAGAGACAGACACTAGTACTGTTGCGTCTTCCGTTGAAACATTTCTCCAACCACCAAAAGTATACATAGTTATTGCTAGCCAATGTATGGAAATGCTGGAACAACCTGTTCAAAGAGAACTCGAAATGCTTAGAGCTTGGACCCGCTACCGATAAGTATGAGCTACTACTCTGGAAAAGAAAGTTGGCAGGTGTGTCCCTTTGTCCTTTCCTTGCATTGATTCAGGATTTAAATCACCAGTGGAGACAAATGTATAAGCACAGAGCAACTCATTAGCGGCAATAGATGACAGACAGCGGCACAAGGAAAATCAAAAGAACTTAACTACGAACTGCCGACACGAATGCACCAGCAATAATGATAGATGGTTAAGAAAAAAACATCGGTCAAATGTGGAAAAGTCTTGAGAACACAGAGCGAAGAAAAAAGCAGAATCAGGATTCTGTGCTCAAGCAAAGACAGCACAGGATCCGAACAGCAAGCTCGTGATAGATCGGGCATGGCAAAGGATCCGTCAGCAAAAGCAAAAATAAAAAATAAATAAAGAAAAGAAAAAAGCTGTCCTACCTCGAAAACTGATCTCGAAGGTCCCTCATAAACAAAAAACGCTTCCATTGTGGTCGCGAAAGGTAAAATGGAAAGAAAGAGAGACAGTCTACAATACTGAATTCGGAAACCCCGTAGTTTATACAAGTTTCCCGTAGTCACTCAGCGGGAAAGATTTTGCTCCCAGAGATGAGAACACAAAAAGACAGAAAGCTAAATGGAGTTTGGAAGAACGAGACAGAAACAAAATTGGAACGGAGTAACCTATGAGAGGAGCAATGGAAGGAAGAAGCCCTTTATTAAAAAAAACACCGAACAACTCACCAGAGAAACAGAAAATTTGGAAGAAAAAATTCCGCCTCTCACTGAGAAATTTTTCTTTCCGCCTTGCTGCTGCTGCTGCACCGGAGCTCCTCGAATCGCGTAGAACAAAAACTATCGAAGGTCAACAGCGAATCGTCGGGAAAACAGACTCGACTTGGAAGCGATGGCAAAGCCGAAGAGGGCGAACAGAGGAAGACGATCCTATGACTGCGCAGTGATGGCGTGGCAGATGAGCTGACTGGACACGCCAGTTGGCTGTACCTTCATTCACGAGGTCCCAAATTGGAGCCGTCCATCATTCCAAGTGTCAACCTAACCTCACAAGCGGCCCGTCGCATAATGGCTCTGCCCGTTAAATGACATCCATTAGGATGATAAATCTTCAATGCACTAAACATTATGGATGTTAAAGGATGATAAATATTCAAATGCACTAAATTAGAAACACATGGTGGTTAGCATGGTGAAGACAGGGTTTTTACTAATGCAAAATTACGCCAAAATGACAAAGAAAAAAAGGGAATATCATGTTGCAATATTTCTCTTTTATGAAAAAATTCGGCTAAATTCCAAAAATTTCACCATTTGAGGTGTACATGTATGGGGTGTAGAGTGAGACATTTATTGCAATGTTACAAGGTTGAAGTGTGTTCTATATAAACACTTGTGGAGGTCCCAACTTTTGCATTTTTTACTCAATTTGGAGTCTACAAAAGATTTGGTACCTAGACTAGTGCCCCACCAAAAGTTTTTGAATGCCAAGACTTTCAAATGAATGATCATTGAACCCTAATTCTTTAAGCTACTAAATGTTCGGTGACTAACCTATCTAGTCTAGTGAACTTCACCTTATATTAAGGACCCTAAATTTTTGACTCATTTCTTTCAATGCATCCCAATGCAAAGACCCTGGAAGCTATAGAGCCAACAAAATTGGTCAAGAATCAACACCCCTCTCCCAAAGAATCCCCACTTCAACAACAAGAAAGACACACCAACAAATAGACCACTTGAACACCCAGGAGAACCCAAAGTGTAGCGTCTCTCCTGCAATGAGTACCTCCAATCCCAAAAGGGTCAAAAGGATAAGCTCTTCTTTTATAGTTTGTCACTTATGTGAGCATAAAAGCTTGAGGCAAGGGGCTTTATTGAACAGTTAAGTAAAGCTTTACTTAACTGTGAATTGCCCTTTAGATTGTTATTTGTACAATTTCTATGTATACATAACTGATCTAGTGACCGAACACTTAAGCTTTAGATTTGTAGAACAATTTCTATGTATACATAAGTCAGCTAGTGATCGAACATCAGCAAGCGCACAGGATAGACTAGATCCATGGGGACAGACTCTGCTGCATTGTTTCTGGTTTCCAAACAAAACTTCAAATTCCTACTGTCGCAGTGACAATCATTAAAATCGAAATAAAATTACAATCTCCTAAATTAGAGGGGTCAAGAACTGAAAATATCTAGCCCGGCAATCGTTGAAATCGTTTAAAATGATTAAAATAATAAGGTTCAAAGGTTTGACAGGAGGGATCACAATGAAGAAAATAAAGAAAAAGCGTTTAGAAATTCGGAAAACCATATTTTGGGTGGTCCTTACATTTCAATGTTAATTTGCAAGGCTTAACGGTATTGTGACATTTTAAAAGGCTCGAACTGGAGAAAAATTGAGAAAGATCTGGCAAAAAGTGTTCGGTCATGTACAGGCAATCGGAGATGGGCCGTCTTACCATAGCGATGGAAAAGAATTGGGAAAGATCTGGCAAAAAAGTGTTCGTTTATGTGCAGACAATCGGCGGTGGGCCGTGTTGTCCTGGCGATGGAAATGAATATAGAAGATATTTATATAAGTTGCGTGCGCTGGGATATTGATTTCAATGTAAATGTCTCCGTCATTCCGAACACATGTTAATAAATTAAAATTGCATCGTGTGAAGGCAAGGACTTAAATTTTCTAAATTCTCCTTTGCCACAAACCATTCTAGGCAGTTATTTCCAGGAATTGGGGCTATGACGTTTTTTCGAAGGCGCGATCAGTTACTTTAGGGAACGGAGAAGACCCACAACATCTGGTGGCATGCAGAAACCTGCAAAACACATGCAAAAGGGCCAGGACATTTCCTTCAGACGCGAAGCACAGACCAGCGTCTCACTTTGACCTAGATACCTCACGATTACATCTACTAGATTCGTGTAAATCTGACAATCTCTTGCAATCTCTAAACCGAAGTAGGCAGCTTGTCAAGGAAACATCAAAGAAGCAATTCATCACACAGGTGAACCTGTTATTGAATACGACGCCTGAAGCTTAAACATGAAAGAAAAATTCACATGAGAAGCCTATAGAAGATTCAACATTAACACAACTCAGCTGAAGATATTCCGTCACTCCCAAATCAAATACGGGCATGCAACACCTGGTGCAAAATAAAGCCGACCAAAACTTCAGAGAAAATGGTCTGCCACCCAGTCAAGTACGCCTTCAAAATAAACCTACATAGCATTATGTTGGGAGGGAAAAAAATTGTGGGTAGCATGGTCTATCCCAAAGAGTAAAAGCAGCGACGCCGCTCCCCAGGGCAATGGAATATGCGACCCCGCTGCCTGGAAGCTCTCTCTTCTCCACCGAAGTAGAGAAGAGCGCCATCACAGACAGCAATCACTCTCTGACGTTCACTGCGGATTCTACAGCATGAAACGCTGCTCCAACTTGTGAAGGCGACATCCAGCCAAGGATGTCAACCCCCGTCATGACAACAAGCTTCGATCGAACAAACCAAAAGGAAATACAATCGGACCCGCAGCGAACATCAAAATAAAAACTTCAAACCCGAACAAACATCCCGAAACCTACACACTGCGACCTTGTTGTAGTGTGTAGCACTATTTAAATAAGACTCGTTGCAGACAGGAGATCACAAAGGTGCGGCGCTAGGGTTTTGGGTTTTTAGGGCTTGGCGCATTTTAGGGTTCCGCTCCTGTGTCTTGCGGGACAACAAGCTTTATATACAGCAACTACGTAAAACCTTCTTGCAAGACTATTTTGATCCTTCCCGCGGACTTCCACTTTTTTCGTCTCCTAAGAACGGCTAGCCAAACTTCCTATCTAAAACTCCTGTAGCAAGCAGCGTGTCGAAGAAGCGTCTCTCAAATAGCGTGTAGAAGAAGCCTTTTCGTAAAAGCGACTATTGTTTAGGGTTTAGGGTTTATCTCCCCCTCCCTTCCCGGCCAGACTCAACCCGCACTTAGACCGGTGCGGTCACCTTCTTGAGTAAAGCCTCTTAAAGCTAATGATTTAATTTTAATAATTTTAATTTAGAGCTAATAATTTAATTTTTGTTTTAAATTTGGGCTCAGTTGGAAATCAGTGCTTCTTCCTTTTTTTTTCCAATGTTGTTACGTTGCCACATTGGCAATCGTCCACAAGGAGATTTAGCCACATTTGGCTATAGACCAGTTCGGAAAGTAGAATTTTCGATATGAAAAAAAAGAAAAAGAAAAACCACTAAAGCAGGCGCTTCCAAATACCCTCTACCACTGGACCATCGGGTCAATAGGACAACCCGGGATTTAGCAATCGCAATTGACTGTCGGGCCTAGAAACTCCCATTTTTTACCTGATCGTGGCCCTGTGAAATCCCGGGTGACCCTTTTCCCGTTCTTGGTTGCGCGCCCAGTGGAGAGAGACAAGGGAGAAGCTGTTGAGCGCGAGGGAGAGAACTCTGGAAAATTGGAGAAGAGAGCAGAAGAAATCTGCAGGTACCTTAGGTGAGAACTTGCACAATTATTGGCAACAAGGAGAAAACGAAGAAGAAGAAGAAGACGACGAGGGCGAGAACGAGGACGAAGAAGAATTTCTTGGGGGGAGTCAATCTTGACTGAGAAACTTGCAAGGTAATAATGTGCTTCCTTTATAGTACTTCGCGTGTACAGTGGGATTTTCCTGAAATTGGAGCTTTGTCTGGAGAATGTTTCGATTCTGTGTCAAGATGTAAGAGGTTGAACAAATGTAACTGGAAGAACCGAGTTGCAATTTCAGTGAAATGTAATTGGATCTTTTCGTCCCTGTGAAGATGGCGTTGTCTATGGGTAGCTGGAAGAAGAGAGCTGATAGTCGAGGGTTTTTTTGTGAAGAGATGGGAGAGGATAGCAGTGGTAGCAGGAGAGAGGGAGATGAAGTGCAAAGGACTCATTGAGGTGAAATCTTCTTTTGTTGAATTGGCAGGTTGTGAGGGTTTTGAGAGTATGATAATAGACTCTTTCCTTTCACTTTCTTCTGCATCCTCAAGCTCGGCATTTGGACATAGCAACTGTTCTTTTTCTCTGTGAAGAACCTCAGCTTCAAAGCAGATTTCTCTTGGATAAAGAGAAACTATATCAGCCTAGTGATCTATTCAGATGATCTGGTTCTGGAGATCTTTAGGTGTCCAATTGTAGGTCACTTGTATGATGGAATTGTGCAATGGTTTGTGATGGTAAAGATGTGAGGAAGATTTGAACACTGGTTTCCTCAAAATGTGCAACTGGAGCCCTTTACTGCACTTGAGATTGAGGACTAAATTCATTTTGCAGCACCATCTACTGCCTGCTGTCAACACCATGGAAATCCAACACCAGAAACGACAAGAAAACAAGGACAAAGTTGTGGACTCCACCATACAATTCAGAGTTCTGAGATCAAGTAGAGTTTCCAAGAGGGGCATCAAGAGGGATGCAAGAGGTTGTGCTACCACTTCTGGGCCAGACAATCTGGATACAGTGACGCAGAAATCCTGTGCAAGGAATAATGGCAGTCCCCCTGGAGTGAGTACTGTAGCCAATTTTAGCAGCAAGCTTGAATTGCAGGTGGAGTCTAAGGATGGGAAGGTCAGTATCAGTCAGAAGGCTGTGGAGCTTGTCAGTACGGATTCTGGTCAACAGTTGAAGATACCTTCCATGCCACTGGAAGCATTGCAGATAGATTGGACCTTAAGTCTCCATGGGAATGAGGCCATAGCTACAGCCACAAAGCACTTGATGGAAGCTGATGCAAAGCTAAAAGCAGTGATAGAATGGCATGACCAGGGCCCTCAATTTGAGCAATGCACAAGCTGCTTTTTGGCATTAGCTCGTAGCATTGTATATCAGCAGCTTGCACCAAAGGCTGCACATTCAATTTACACCCGTCTTGTCACACTTTGTGAGGTACAGCTCTCTCTCTCTCTCTCTCTGTGCGGTTCCCACCACTCCCTCCACCCATCCCTTACAGGAATCAATGGATTGCCCTCCCACAACCCTCCACTTCCATCTGCAACGATTAATCCTTTACATCTCCCTGAATTGCTGCCAATGTGATGTTCACAATATATTGATGCTGTGAAACTGGGTATTCTGTTGCCTGATTTTGGATTTGGCATCCTAATCTTACATCTAACATTGTGAGCTCACTTGCATATGTGCAGAAGAAGCATGCAGAAGGAGTGACCCCAGCAGTGGTTGCAAGCTTATCTGCCTCACAAATGCGGGAGATTGGAATTTCAGGCCGCAAGGCAAGCTACCTTCATGATCTTGCAAACCACTTTGTAACTGGAGCACTTTCAGATGAGATAATACAGCAAATGGATGAGGAGACACTCATGGCAGCCCTGACAGCTGTGAAGGGCATTGGTGTGTGGTCAGTGCACATGTTCATGATCTTCTGGCTTCACAAGTCAGATGTCCTTCCAGTTGGGGATCTGGGTGTACGTAAAGGGTTTCAGAAACTGTATCAGCTGGAAGCATTGCCTTCTGTTTCTCAGATGACAGAGATTGCTGCATCCTGGCGACCCTTCCGATCCTTGGGAGCCTGGTATTTGTGGCGTCTTAATGACAATAGCAGGCCCTTTCCTCCACTTGCTTGAGAGTATCACAATGTGACATTCCAAAGTTCCTGTGTGAGTACTGATTGTAGCAACTCTTGAGCTTATTCTTAGCTTTCGCAGATGAAATGAACTCCAGATAGGTTGATGGAGTGATGCTTGAGTGATTGGGGTTCTCAGTTTCATGGAACTCCACAGCTCTCTCCTTATGCCTTCAGCTTGTATGTTTGCTTGTATAAGGGGCAAAGCTAAAATGAAATGAAGCTTACCCTTGAAATTTGCTGCAGCTTGAATGAGGATACTATTGAATTCTTTGTATTTTTAATTCCTGGGAGTTTTGAGTAGATTTCTGTACACTTATACACTGCTGATGTAGCTGATAATCTCAGCAGGAAGAAATGGCAGATATCCACCACCATTCATGATGAAGGTGATGATCTGATAATTCAATTCTTGTCATGCAATGGACATACCAGTGATTTTGAAAGCATTTTGTGGAGTTTTCTTTGCTCTTATATATATTTTTATGCTTTGAGGCTGAAATCCTGTATCCTTGCTTGCTTGGTAGTGACTCTAGACTTTCCTTACAGGTCAGAGATGTGAAGTTGTCTAAATGTCAGAAAGGAGAAACACTTGCAGTATCTTGGATTTCCCTGACAAAGTTGCACATGAGGTTTGGATATCTGAGATACCAATGTATTTGTTTCATAGATTATCAAATGCATGTGCCTTCTTTGCATTTTGTTGCATGACTGAAACCAAGAAACTATGTCTCTTGGAGCCATTCAGTATTTGAATTAGCTTGTTGGATACAATTACCGTTTTGCTTGCTTGCCCATGATGTGACAAGCTGCCCAAGCTCAAACGTCTCTGAGCAAAGAAGACACCTGAAAGCCTCATTGCTGGCTGTCTTCAAGGGGCTTCCATTTTCTCCTTCGCAATTGTTGACAGTTTCTGGTGTCCAATACAACACTGTCCCCTCTGTACACAAAAGAGAGAAGAAAACAGAAGTGTTCCATTGATGTTGGATTCTATGAGGTTAGGAATACTGGCAATGTGTCTCTTCCATGTATGCTGGCATTGTATCTTCTGAACTTTTCCTCCTAGACTGGGTGCAGGTTACATATTCAACTATTTGGTTTTCTGCTCAATGTTCAGTTGCTTTCTTGTACTTATGCACCACATCCCTTCTGAGACCAGCTCATAGAAAAATTGCTTTAGCTTTTGCATTCAACCAAAGTATCAACAGCTCACAGTGTTGTCTTGTTTGGTCTGGAATGAATCTCTTCTCTCTTGTTCTACAAGAAGACTTATCACTATTGCACCCTGTGATGTTTGAATTAAATCTTCTGAATACTTTTGAATTCTTGTCTATCTTCTGGATTTGGAGGTACTTTTAGGAAATCTAATCTTTACTTTAAGCCCTTGTTATTGTTGCACCTGGCCTCACCTGTCTGTTTTTCTTACTAAGTATGGTCACATCTTTCCTAATGTATATGTATGTATGTGTATTTCTCACAGTTCATTGGAATTGTGATTCCAATGCTTTGGATAGTCTCTGGTCCCTGTTCTGAAAAATTACACAGCATCAAAAGACAAAGAGCACCAGAACAGTCCATGCTCTTTGTCCAGTTTGGTGTTGTCTTGTGGAAGATATTGTAAAGAGTATGTCATTCCAAAGGATGCAGATACTGCACAGTAATGAGAAGAGAGGGTGGTAAGGGGGGAAAAGGCGGCTATCAAAAAAATACTCATAGCTGGGAAGAGCCAGAACACACCTTCCAGCATGGCTACTACCAATAGGGAGTCCTGGGGCACCATGAGCATTGGCTATCTTCAGCTCAGAGGAGTGAAAATGTGTCCAGACAGCACCCCTTGTCGGTCACTGTTAATCTGAATGCCAAGAAAGGCTTGTGACCCATTCAACTTCATAGGTGATGCTGCAAATAATTTCAAGGGTGCAGACAATAATGTCAAAAGTGTTCATCAAAGATGTTCATAATTATGTCAAGTTCTGAGGTACCCTTAAGGTTGATAGAATCAGAACCCTAAAGTGGTGGGAGTTCCTTGAAACGGATTTTTTGTCACCTCTTGCATTGTGCGCTGTGACTGGCAAAGGACACATAGTTTCCCTCTGTGACACCATCCCCTGGTCCAAGACAAGCAAGGGCTCTCGTTGAAAAGGTACTGTAGACATGGAAGTCACATTTGTCTGTGAATTCCCTTTAGTCAAGATAGTTGGGAAGTACAGAAGAGAGGAAAAGAAACAGTATTGTTATCTGCATGCAATCACAACTTGAGGACTGTTTCCTTGAACCTCTTTGTCTCCTGTAGACAAGTACCTGCACAAGGTTTATTCTCTACAAGTTTTTCGCTCTCAACCTTGGGAGCTCTCAGTATCATAAATCCTGAAAACACTGAACAAGGAGGAAAACAAAAGCACCAGAATGCATCCAATTTTGCTGCTATCCTCATCTTCCCCAAGTCCTTTACTCATATAAATTCCATCTTTGCACTAGAGTGACATGACAAGGTTGAGAGCTAAGCATTTTGAGAACAAGAGAAAAAAAAGACCCAGAGAACAAGCTCAGAAACATCAACCAAGCAGGAAAACAAAAGCACCCACATCTATTCAATTGCTGTGGGTACCATCATCTTCCCCCACTTTGCTTTTCCATACGAATTCCACCTTTTGACAGTGTTGCAGATCAACTCTGACACTACAGAGCAAACTTGAACTTGTGTGATGAGTGCAGGAATATGTCAAAATTCAGTCTTACGGCCAAAACCACAATGAAATCTTCTTCTCTCCTGCATATTCATCATTGCCCAGCTACACTGTTCAAGGTACACAACTCTTTCAACCCTGTAACCCCGTCCAAATGCATTCCGGATACTGCTTTCTCTCTCCTAAACTATGAAAGCTCCTTTCTGTTTTCCCTGCAACAATTACATTTATAGTCAAGCGAATGCTAGTGAAAGCTCAGATTTAACAAACTGCATATGTAGAAATTAGTGAGAGATGAAGAACGCATACATGAGTGTGGGTATTATTATTCAGAGAGCAGAGATTTCTGAGAGAGATTGTGTTTTATGTGTTGAACCTCTCGATTTCTTGAATGGGTTTTTGATCCATCTGATTCCCCACATGCTGTTGCGCCTGTGTAGCTTGCTAGATGTGGTTTTTTGTACTTGAATGGGCTCAGTACTAGTGACAACTCCTGAGGTCTCTACAACAATATTAGTTGTAGTGTCTGGGACTTTTTGGCTTGCTGGCACTAGTGCTGCAGCTTTCTCTGGTTCTACGTCTGAAGCTTTGGGGATGCGGAACATCCCAGCATCTGTGAAGGTCCAGTTGTCTGCCCAGCTCATTCCAGAGGAGCCCTGGCGTCGAAAGGAAATCCCTCTTGTCAACATGGCCATGATCCTCTCTCTCAGCCCAGTGCTGCTGACTGCTTATAGCTCAGAAATAGATAAAGTTGCAGCTCTTCTCGGCTCCCTGAATACTTCCAACTTGCTTTCAATTTCGATCCTGACAGCTCCTAGCTACAACAGTTAGTTCCCTTTTTCCAGTTCCTCTTCAGATTCCTCCCCTTCAAAGAAGAACCAGCTTGGACAACCAAATTTATCCCTCTAGATTCCACACCCCATGAGAGAGCCACCTCCACAGTCTAATAAAACAAAAAGAATGCATGAGGGTAGAACCTGGCATGAGAATCCAACAACCTTCACCAAACCCAACGCATGCCCATATCCATTTGAGCTGTTTCCCAAATCGCTGCTGAGAACCCCTAGCTCTGGCACCTGCAAGACACACAGTAGATTGAAGACAGAAATTATATCCCACAGAGGATGATGACAGAACCTAAAATTGCAGCAGACTTTGTGAACCAGCTCGTTGATTGATCTGCTACTCGAATACAACACACACACACACAGAGTCAGTTGCAACTTCAATAGAGTATGAGACAAAGCTGCAGAGGAAGAAGAGACATACATGTATTTGATCAAAGAGAGAAGGCCCCTATTTCTGTTTGGGCACTACTGAAAAACACAACTCCAGAGCTGAGAACAGCAATGGGTCCCAAACAGCACAAACAAATGGAGTTCAGAACACAGGAAAGGACTAGAAAAAAGGGGAGAGACACAATAACAACAAGGCACTGAAGCAAGTAAAGCTCCTTCTCCTCCTCCTCCTCCTCCTCCTACTAGACTGGAACTCCATCAACAAGGGGTGTGTCACATTGTGGCCTTGCCATTTACATTAAAAAGTATCTTAAGGCAAAAGAAGAATTATGAAAACTCAAATATTTTACCATGCAAAAATATAATCTTCAAAAAAAATCCTCTAAAACAAAATCAAAATCAAAATCCTTCAAGATATTATAACTCTATAATAACTAATCTCAAGTTTCAACACAAGCCCAAAATATATCATCTTTCAAAAATCCTCATATAAAAATAAATAGACCTATTATTTATTATTACATAGGGGCCTATAAAAATCCCTTAAGCTACTAATACTCTATAATGAATCTAAACACAATCTTCTCCTACAAAGGACACAAGTAATTGTGCAAGAACCCTGTCATAAGTTGTGGGGTACTTATTTGTGGTTTCATATTAATTATTGTTCATGGGTGGGGTCATAACTTTTTTCTTCTTTTTTGAAAGAGCCATAACATTCATTGGCCCACTATCAAGTTTCTTTTGGAACAGTTGTTGGGGCCCTCCCCCTCAATCAATGGAAGCACTCTCTTTGGAACACCAGTTGTAATATTGAAACAAATGTTTATATATATGGGAGTTGAACTTTGGGCAAACCATATGGGATAAAACATAAAACCAAGGTGCTATTGTGAACATCTTGGGGAATGTATTTGGGAACTTGATTGGATTGGAACTGTGATTTGTGAACCATTACATAGACACAAATTGCTGAATGGCCGGCATATCCATCCATAATGGGGAAGTAGTAGTGAGTAAACTAATATGTACAATACTTTACTTGTAGTACTAATGTGGAACTGGCATCCTGAATCCTGATGCCTTATTTCTGCAGCAAACAAATATTTTAGTTATTTCCAATTACTCTTTCAGTACTTTAGGTTTCAATGGTGGAAAATTCATTTGATTATACACTTACTTCAGCTGGTGTGTGTCACCACAAGTGCCAATTTCACCACTTTGCAAAGTGATCCTTTGTGCTAATGGGTGGCTGATCAAGACTGGTAGATCAGAAATCTGAGTTTAGAGTTGCTTCTGCCATGGTTCATAACATGACTTTATGAACCCAATCTTTTTGCTGGGGCACCTCCAATTATGGATTTCATGATTGGGGGGGGGTGGTGATCCACCCGACCCCGATAAATTGTTGTCCAAAACTTGTCAGATTTATGTGGCGGGCTTTCCTGTAAGGGTGTTGTTCTTGTGGTCCTCCAGATTAGACAAACACAACCTTGTGAATTCCGAGTGGGGAGACTTCAGTTCAGAAGTGTATCCTTTCCATTTTTGTTGAACAAACTCCTTAAAAACTGCAGATCATCAGGACAAAAAAAACTCTCAGTCCTTATTGTGTTTACAACTATTCTTCTGCAAAAGGAAAATTCAATTCATTAGGATACTTAGTGCAATGTCCATTGGAAACCAAAAATGACTCAGTTGTGGATGAATCACAACCAAGTTACTAAGGTTCCACCTTGGTAAGTGTAGGGTACAGTTGGAGGACATGGGTTTGGGCTTTACTGGAATAAGGACATCCAGAGGGTAACTAACTATGCAAAGTGGGCAAGTATCAATTAGTAAGTAGATAGGTTAGGTGCTTGGAGGGTACTAGATAGGTAGATACATGTGGATAGTTAGGACATAACTAACCAGGCTGGTTAGCTATTTGACAGGAAATACAACAGAAAAAGACTTTCCTGTCCACATAGCATCCATCCAGAATGGCGTTATGGTGCTGGTTCACGGTGGCCCAATTACACCTTGCACTTATTAGAAGTCACTTAGGGCTACTTCACATGCGGGTCCAAGACCAATGAGTGGCAAATTGAGCCCAAACCTACATGGCACCATTTTGGAGGGAAAATCAATTGGTTTGGACCCAAAAAAACAGAGCTCAAAGGAGAGAGCTCATCATGATTTGGAGAACCAAGATGCAAGCTAGGGTCCAAGGCAGGGTCCAAGGCAGGGTCGAACTCAAGGATTCAATTTGCTTCAAATGAGACCAAATTGGTTCCTAATTTTCCGAACCTTGGACCTCATCTAAAGTGGGCCTTAGCCCAATACCAAGTCCCGCCATCCAGAAGAGTAGTCTAATCTTTCTACAGGGAACCCACAAGGGGAAAAACCTCCCTCAGGGGGAGTGCACAGGAGGAGCAAGGCAGAATCAACTTCCTACACAATCAGCTAAGGCTGGTTGATTTGGTCATATTAGTCATGCTCAAAAACCTCCATTATTAAACCCCCATGACTTTAACATGAAAGCAACAATCAATATTTGCAATAATTTTGATTTGAGTTAAGTCTCTGATTGCTGCTGTGCTTGTTGTTATATGAGCATATATCACATAACAACATCTACTTCCCCATCTTCAAGCTTGACCCATCCTCCAGGACGAGTAAACATATCAAACTCTTACCACTTCTTTACATAGTTCAACCTTAGTTGTCACTATATTACACTATCAACCATGTTTGTTTGTTTGTTTGTTTGTTTATTTATGTACATGGTAGAAGCTGCCCTAATCCCACCAAAAAACAAATTCTTTTATTATATTTTTCTTTATATACATAGTTTAAGTTAGTGAATGACAAAATGTTTGTAAATTTTGGATTCTTGTTGTGGGTTGTTGATTGGATTACCAACATCTTTAAAGGAAGGACAAGGTGTATATATATATATATATATATATATATATATATATCTCCAAATCTTGTAGGGGTTGTGACCATTGTTGGCCAGCTTTGGGTCCCAAGTTGAGTCCGACCCTCAAGAATTGGCACACGGGGTCTCTATGGGAGAAGACCTATTGGAAGAACGAGCTCAAGTCAAGTAGTTCTCTTTAAAACTAGGCCCAGATCTGATTCAAGAAAATTAAAAGTCAAATAGGTAAGGCCTTAGAATTAGCTGATAGTCCTTAATATGTTGGATTTACAAGGTCCACATTGTTACGGCCACTTATAATATAGTTTATTGGGTTGTGACAAAAGGAAGAACAATTATAGAGAATGAAAAAACACTCCTACAAGTATTGTGACTAATAGTAGCATCAAAACAAATTGTTGGTAATGTTTACCAAATCAATATACATAAGAATTATTTATAAAATAATTCAAAAATCAATAGTCTAAATAGACCGCTAGATTTCCATAGAAATGGTAGTAAACACACTTCCAATTGGATATTCTATAAGTACTAATTTCAAATACTTTAAATTTTGGAAAAATCAAATCTCACTTTTAGACCTTTATGACAATGCAAAACTTCAAAACAAGAACCTATCATGAAAAAGTAATAAACAATATGTCTTGGAAAACTTTGGTATGCTTGCAAAAAGAATGAAAATATGACATTACACACTTCTTCAAAAAATGCCACAACAATCTTGAATAGAATATCTCTCAAGGCACACAATCTCAAGAATGTGTACTAGGGAAGAAAAAAAATGGTGCCATCCCAAGTGTTTGATGATGCTTCTTTATCAAAGATGAATATCATTGAGACATGTGAATTAATTTGAAAAAAATTCAATATGAATAAAAAGTTTTTCAAAGCACTCATTAAATGTTATAACTCGTATTTTTTAGCACTAAAAGAATTTATAAATAGACTTCAAAACTTTTGAAAATTACATATATTTTGAATTTTTTTACATAAACATATATATATATGATTTTGTTTTGAAATTTTTTTAATAATATTTTAAAAACATATTCTCCCAAAAGCAATCCCAAAAGTAGGTAGATGCGGTTCATGTTATCTTGTTTGCACCCTATTAAGTTTTTCAACTAAGTTTAGCCACTATATTTAAGCATTAAATTTAATCACTAGGTTTAGTTGAGATCTAATCATTATGTTTAATTATTAAATCAAACACTAAGATTAATCATTAAGTTTAGTTATTTAATTTAACTATTATGTTTAGTTTAGTTATTTAATTTAACTATTAATTTTAACCACTAGGTGTCGTCAAGGTTTAATCACTATGTTTATTAATGTGAAATGAATGTGTGAAATAAAAAATTTGACAAAAGTTGAACACTTTTAATGGTGTAGTCCATTGGTAATGGCTTGGTTTATCATTGTGAAGGTTTTGTGACTAATACCAAAGACACAGAAGACAACAACCCATTCTCTTGTAATCAAAAATTGTAAATAACCCAAGATCTAACAAGTAGAGAAGAATCACACATCCTCATGCCCAATTAGTGGTTAGAGAAGCCTCTTTGTGTCTATTTTCCTTTGTCTCGAGTGCTGCCATGGTCACTCTTCGCCACCCCCTTCATACCCCTATCTCTAGACTGTGGTGCTGGGTTGTTTCTTAATGGTATCTGGCTCATGAATGAGGTGCTATGACGATGGAAAGAACCTATGAGCTGCCTGATGTGTCGGCCAGAGCCCATTGATATTTCTGATGAGAGAGACTGTCCATTTTGATGATGAAGAGGTTCTGAGTCATAATCAGAACTATTGATGGAAGTGCTGGACAAATTTTGTGGATTTGCCTGACTGGAGGTTGTCATTGAAATTCCAGTTCTGCCTGGGGCTGAGAACTCTTCTTGGGGACTAGAGTCACTAGCTGCAGTAGAGTCCTGGAATAATGGCAAAAGTGCTTGCACAACTTCACCCATGGAAGGCCGATGTGACACTTCAAGTTGCACACACATGGAAGCAATGGCGGCCATCCTTCTATAATCATCAAAATGGAAATTATTTTGTAGACCAGAATCTACCAGCATTTCTAACCCTTCTCTGCTGCAAAGGAGTGGGCGTGCCCATGTAACCAAATTTTCTTTTTCGTGCGGTTGAGATATGTCCACAGGCTTGCGCCCTGAAAGAAGCTCTAGCAACACAACACCATAACTGTACACATCACTCTTCACTAGAAAATAGATACATATCCTGTTGACAGTTCAAGTAACCAACAGAGATAAGACACCACAAAGACCCAACAAAAGGTTCTTTGAACCACATGACCATCATGATGTTTGATGGAAAGCCTAATAAGGTCTTCCCACCCACACAATTCAAGTCACGAAGAAACTGAAAACATCCAGCCGCAAGAGAGGAAGTACCTTTGGTTGACAGAAGTCAGCCACCTCAGCCAGTATACCACTTAATTTCACGTGATCTGCTCGAATGTCACTCAATGCCCCACAGAGCTGATACATACACATCCGTAAATTGTCAACAAGAAGACTCAAACTATACAACAGCAAACTCATTGCTATCTGCAACAGTAAAACATGATACCTGTATGGCGAAAGTAGGTTGAGTGAATATGGAATTGAAGTGACAGGCAACTACCACCAGAACAGAAATCTGAGAGCACATAATCTTCATTCCTACCTGGGAATAGGTTTGATCCTGCACACACAACCATTGGTTAACATTATATTGTAAAGATTCCTCCTGTACATGCTCAAACAACACATCATTAACACACCATTGTGTCAAAAAAGATTGCCACAAGCAGCCTCTCTAATGTTCGGAGTTGCAGAAAACCAGAAGATAACCCAGGATGACATCTTCACCTCATTCATCCCAGTGTTGCAGCAGTCACGAACAACTACAAATGAAACTGAGATGGAACCCTCTTTTAGATCCACCGTCATCAATACAACAATTCAGATCTGGGATGAACACAAAAACCACAAGAAATACTGGAATGCCATTTCCCCAGATTTTCTGAATCACAACCCCTGTTTGTCTGCTGCTATTTAGCTAGGTCATGTGCAACATGGCACTCAACTAAACACATCATTCTGAACTCAATAGAGAACAGAAGATCCCTCAATCAAGTCTCTTGGGGATCTGATCTTTGTAAGCAACAAAGAAGAGAAATACTCTCTCAAGTGACTCTCTTGGGGTGGGTCAGAGATGTAAGCAAAAGCAGATTCAGAGGGTGGTAGTATCTGAGACTGATATAAAAAGCCCTTACCCAAGAAAAGCAGAAAGCAGGAATGTGCACACTGGAATCATGTTCTGCGAAACAGCAGCCAACATGGGTGATGTTAATGACAATCCTGCTAGAAACAGCTGTTGACTTCCCACAATGCTGCACATAAAAGAGAAAGGAGCACCACAATGATGACGTTAGAGCTCCTGCAAGAACTAAGCTACAAAGTCAATGCTCATGTTGCTTGCAATATCCATGTTGCCTTACAAAAGCTGCAAAATGAATGGGGCATCTTGGCATGACAAAAACTGAAACTTTGAGAAAAAGTGATTTTACACACATTTGCACAGATGTTTAGGGTAGCCTACCATTAGCATTGAAAGAAATTTCAATAGAATCAGAACTAATAACCAGCCTTCCCTTCCCTGTGAAAGCAAGAGCCTGGAAACGCAAGAAGTCGGAGAATTTGAAATAAGAGGGTCTCTTGTTGCTGCAGATAAAAACACACAAGAAGATTTAGACCAAAAAAAGAATGATAAGCAAAATGCATGGTCCCCATGATAGCAAACTTGAAGACTACCTAAATTTATTGATGTGCTTTGTGGCTTTCTCTGTTTGTGGAGAAACCCAAATCTTTGAATTCCAGTGACCCATCAAGTCCAGCTGCAGAGTTGCAAGAATTGGTGATCAAAAGAACAGCAGGGCATCACATTGGCCACAATTCACACTATACCAATTCACTCAGACCAGCTCCTTGTGCCAGGATTCCTGAGATTGGTAGGAGAGTAGAGGAAACACACACACACACATGTAACACACACAAAGGAGGCAAATTACCTTTCCAGGAAGTAGGCAAATGGAGCTAGAATCAGAGCAGCAATACCATTTCTGTAGATGGCAAACATGAATTGACTAAGACCACCAAGGAGTGCCACTCTTGTGAGCACTTGAAAGCCTCCATAACTGACTTGCAGAAGTGCTAGAGTCACATGAATCCTTAATGTTAAGCTGTTGTATGAAAATTTCTGCTTCTTCTTGCTGAGTTTGGAAGAAACTGGTGTTACTACAGTTGCAACAACCAGAATTTGATCTTCTTCTCTCATTTTCATTATCTATAGAAGCATAAGAAAAATAGATAAAACAAATTAGAGCCAGTGATCAGTGCAGTATAAGTTTCATAAATAATCTGAAAGTTCTTTATCCAAGCAATGTCAGAGATCTTGAAATCTTATTTAGGAAGGAAGCCCACCAGCAATATTATGCAAAGAAAGTCCTGAATATACGAAGGTGAGAACGTAAACATTTTATTTCCAGTTCAGGCAGAGGTCACTAGATCCTGCAGCTGTCCCAAGAAGACAGAAGTGAAAAGTATTAACTATTTGTTCACATGTGCTGTCACATGAAGAAGTTTCTACTTCAACTCCACCATAGCCCTCTCAGGCATATCGAAAACTCAACCCTATCCTACCCTAGGAGATCCAAATGAGGTCTCTCATATATTGAGCAGAATAAATAGCTGCATAATGCACCCCTTCAGTTACACATCACAGTTTTTGAAAAATAATAATAAAAGTGTTTGAAACAGCTTTTTACCAAACTGGTTGAGGTTGGTGCTAAGAGGAAGGTTTTCTGATTTTTTGTCATACACACAATAGCAAGAAACAAGGTGTACCACCCTTACAGAACCAGCTAGGTGTGTAGAGCTGTTCTATACTTTCATTAAACTAAATGAAGATAACTGGTAAGGAGACAGGATGTCTGGGAGTCAATGTGATTTGAAGACTTGAGGATTGAACTGAGAAGGGGAAATAGTTGTTCATGTATCCTGCTTTACTGTTGAGGTCATTAGTATTAGAGTTCAATCACAGGATGGGTCTCTTTGGAGTCAAAAACACTTGTAGTAAAAACCATTTTACATTTCTTTAAGGACCATACAACCCCAAGGCTTATTTCATCCACAATCTTAATTCCTCGCTTATTGCAGAGAGATTATCAGCCACAGTTCCTCTTTGATAATTCAAGTAAAGAAAGGTTCTCCCCAGGTTGTAACACCATACATCAAAGCATTCTGCCATTCGCAAGACGATAGCATGTTCTATCTTTTCTTTCGCAACAGCACAAAATTGCAGGAGCAGAAGACCTGAAAACAAAAGCTGTCCCTGATCAATATAGAGATGTAATTATTTCCTCAGATCTTGTTCTAAAGACTACAATGATTACATTGGTGTATGCTAAACATCTTCACACACATGCATGGAGCACTTGAGACTCATCACTAAGACAGTTTCAAGCAATGTAATATGGGTAGCAATACCCCAAACAAAAAGAAGTGAGAACCCAAGCCTGCAATACAGCCATAATAGGCATGACAACCAAAGGTAAAGGACATGTATAGTGCTAAACTCACTGGTCTTGCCAGAAATTGCCCTGATAGATTAACTGCAATCGATTATAATCCCCTGATACATGTTGCCATTGGTTTGCTCGAATCTATTTTAAAGTGAACACAATGGTTAGGATGAAGAAGCCCCAAAAAGTATATCCTCCCTTGAAAACTCAATATGTAAACCTCTTGACAGGGCACAAAGTGCAATGAATTGGACCATCGTTCTCATGTTACAATTTCCCAAAAAAAGTGTTGTTTGTAGCCAACTCTGTCGCAACCCTATTTTCAAAGAGTGTGAAGATGAAACTCACACTCCTGAAATGGGGACTTGGGAGTCCTTCGGGACTCCTGAAACTTCAAAGTTCGATTGTAGGGGTCAAAACACCTCACATTGGGTGTTATTTATATCATTGAAAAGTTATCGAAATGTAAATGTCGAAAATGGGCTTGCATGGGCCATTTGAACATCTACAACACAAATTATGGCAAAAAGAAGGGTCGAGACTCAAACTGGCAGTTTGACTCCCAACCACTAAAAGTTGGGAATTGACCTGACCCCGGTGCGTGCAGGTGGAGTGTGATACACCGTTGGAAAGCTCTCAAGGAGAGATACAAGTTTGCTTCAGACCTCATCCAATCGAAATTCTCGACAAAGAGTTATGACCTTGCAAAGTTTCGAAAGTCCAAACCGGAATAGTTTTGGGACTCCTCCTTGGGAGTTTCAAGACAAAAAGTCATTTGGATGTAGGTGCCGCGGAGATACGCAAAGAATACTATATGGGGGAAGGTGGTGGCTTCACCCTAGTCCGAACCGTGGTGAGTCTTGTGCGTCCAAAGTTGCCTGTGGCTTGTCCTAGCACTAAAAATGCTCCAGAAAGTGATCTAACTAACTTGTTGGTTGGTTTGATGCAGGTTCGAGTAAGTAACTAAAGCTTATCACTCTTCCTAATCCCATTTCGAAACTTCAGCACGCCCCTCTACCCTTTCTAGTGCTTAAAGCTCGAAACATGCCTCGAATTCGTCACAATTCCGCCCCTCTACCCCTTCTAGTGTTGAGAGTTGGGAGCGTGCCTTGAGTTCCTCGCAATTCCATTGTTTGAGTAACTTAGACCCATCTTGGGTCTAACTAGGAACTTGGGAACATGTCAAATTCACACATACCCAGCTTCCAAGGAGGAGGACATAGAACATCTACCTTAGCCATCCATATTGTAATATGTAATGGAAGCTTGAGTAAAGATAACATTTGTCCAGCAATAGGACGATACATGTCAATGCTAGATAGAGCTGTGAAAAATTAACAAAAGCAAAGCACCTTATTGACATTGTAATCCACCACTACCCAACATGTTGCCAGTCATGTGCTAAACGGAATAATACAAAGCTAAAAATGTCATAGATGTCTACAATTTCTACTAATGCCTAAGCTACATGATTCTACCATGTAAATTTTGAAACAACAGACAAGATAGATAGTCAAGCATTATTGTCTTTGTTGTAGCACCTTTAGGCAAAACTATATTCGTCAAAAGGTGAACATTCACACAAAGTTCATACCTCTTCTTCAGTGTAATCAACTTGCAACCTTGAGAGAAAGCCTTCTTTGTTGTCAGTCCAAGAGAACAGGATGAACTTTGAGAGTATGGCACCAAGGACCCTATGAAGTGGAATATGGAGTGACATAGATGATTTGATGGTCAATTGTTGTCTCCTGCTAAAGGACCCAAATATCAACAACTTCATTCTTGAGAAGCCAATTTAGGTACCAACCTGGGTGTTCAGCTAAGAACACAAGCTACAGTCTACTAAGTTTGAGAGGGTACCAAAGTATGCATACACCAACTCTGTAATGTCTGGTGACCCAGTGCTTGCCAAGTTTCCCACATCACACTTTAGGGTTTTACACGTTGATTCCAAGGTCATGATATTTTGTTTAGGATCAAGTAAAAGTAGTGCATTTCCTGTAGACATCTTGGAACTATCGTTCGCCTTTCTACCTTTGGGCAACCCTTTTGGTGGAACAATGTCATCATTTCCATGGTCATTGTCATTGCCAAGGTCCCCACGATGGTCTTCAAAATCATTTTGCCTGATAGAAAGTAGCACACAACATTTAGTGGAATTTTTGAATAAGAGGAGCAGCATAACAAAAAATCCACAAAACCTAAAACCCCTTGCCAAAACCGAGACTCAGTGCACAATGGTTGGGTTGTGTACCTCCTTTGGTGTGATGAGGATAACACCTCATTGTCAGTTGTTGCAATGCAATGTGGTTGACCTAGTACAGGTTGGTTAACCAGCTCCATGCACATGGCACAATCTTCCTCCTGGTGTGTTACTAATGTTGAACTCAAGTTGACTAAGGAGCAAAACAACTCTGAGAAGTCATTAAGGCATGTAGGGTCTGGTATGTTTGTCAACTCAATGTCTGCCAAGTTTTCGAAGTTACCTTCTGGGGTTTCCTGCATTATTTCTTGGAAGAATTTCTTTCTTCTAATGCTTGACTCAAGTGAAAACCAGGAATACCAGGTCAAAAGTTTCCTTGATGAATGCAAAGTTTGATAGCATCATCAACGATTTTTTTCCCAAGGCAAATGTTTGTTACCACGCTGCACTCCTGAGCATGAGAGAATTACTTCTCGTTGGCAATCTGGAATGCGACCTGCTAACGACTTTGCACTATATCTTGCAAACACCACCTAGAAAACTCCATTCGCCAAAAAACATGTGTTAGTTTCTGTCCTAAATTTCTTTTCAACGCGGGTTGTTTCACAGGTTTTTTGAAACACCTTTGTACCAAAGCTTTTGAAATTGCGACAATGCTTTATCAAGATTGTTGTATCTGACAAAAACTCCTGGAACTTCATTTGCAATATGACACCCTAAAAATTCAGAATCAAGGGGACTATAAGGAATGTAGATGAATGGGCGTACTGAGTCAATAGCCCCAATCCTAGCACGTGCAAGCATTGCAATTGGAAGCTTTGGCATCGTTGGCATGTAAATGCAGACTCTGTCACCTTTTTCCCCTCCCCTTTGTCACAAATGGTTTGCCAGTTGCAAGTAAACCCTGTCTGACTTAACGAGTTTGAACTCATAAGATTTCCCCTTGATTCACCAAACACACCACTTTTAAGCTCACTTGTTTTCTCAAATGTACTGGATTCTTTACATTGCAATCCCCCATAAACAAATCGATCGTTAATCACCCCTTTTCTAAATCTATCAAAGATTATTGCATTGTAGTTTTCACCTGACAAGTCTGCTTGACCAGATCACTATAGGTGATGCGTTTATGACTGTCGACATCATTTCCCTCGGATTTCAATTTATGTTTGTCTTCATAGTTCTCATGTTCATGACAATATATCACATGTTTTGTGTTAAACATTTTTTTAATAAACATGAATTTCTAAAAGTGTATAAATTATGCATTTCATTTTGAAACATGATCATAATTTGAAATCATATTAAAGCTTGTTGATTATTTTTTACTTTTATTTTTTTTTTGTAAACTACAACTTTGTTTTAGACACCACATACATTGTACCACATTTATATGCTGCAAAAAAATTCATGAACTTTCACAAATGACATCTTCGTCATCATTGTCAACATAATCATGGATGCATGTCATACATGAATATATATTTTCATCCATAATATGTAATTTTTCTTCATTATCCATTTTTCATCCATAATGGATGAAGTTCATTCATGTGTGAAAGCACACTACAGTGACCCCTAAAGGGGTGTCACATACTTTCCAAGTGTGTACATGTTTGAAAGTATCCCACCTCAAATTTTTGAAAAAATTTCACAATATTTTTACATATTATGTTAGAATATAACCTAGGTAAGATTTTTTTTAAAAACTATTTCATTCCATTTTGTAAAGTGGGAGATTGGAATATATTTGTGAAAACAAATGTAGCGTAAATGTGTATTCAAAAACACAAATATATTCCAAAAACAATTTAAATCGTTTTCAATCTTCATGAAAGTTGAAGGAATATTGAACCATTAATGTCACATAGTTTGAACTATGTTTGGATATTATGTAACTAGTTTGAGAATTTTCATTTCAAAAAATGAGCTTGTTCAACAAAAATGCGATAAATGTGTGATAAATTGAAAATTTGACAACTAATCACATTCACATGGAAGATGACAAGCATAACTAGATGGGCCAATTCCTTAATTTTATTAAAATTGATAACTTTAATGATTAATGAAGCCTCAAAGGTAGTGTAGTCAAAACGAAACAATGGCCTTATTATACCAATATCTACTATAAATATATTCATGATCCTTCAACATAGATAATGAAATTTAATTTTTAAAAAATATATATTACATAACATTAATTTTGTAAAAATAGTAATTATAGAGCCCAAAAACCAAAATTGGTACCCAAAATTAAATGTATCATACTTTTGAAACAATTGTATTATATGTATTATAATATTATACCCAAAAGTGCCCCAAAGGAGTCATTGTAATGTGCTTTCATTCTCATCACTATCTACTTTTCATCTATAACATGTAGTTTACTTGTAACTTATTTATAATTTATGAAAGTTTTCAAAAAGGTTTTTTGGCAAGTGGGCATATGGAAGATTTTTTGCAAGTTTCCTTGAATGAAGTCCCCAAAAGAATATTAAAAAAATAGGACCTTCATCACTTTCAATTTATTTAACACTAATTTGAAATACAACTTTGCATCATAACCTTATTTGTTTCATTTCATGTTTATATTTTCATATGTTGTGACAATCAAATTATATTTGAGCTTTTGTTTTGCATATTTCATGTTTTGTGCTTAGATTTATATTTGAGTTTGCATTTGTCATAGTTTGTATTGGTTTTCATGTACCCTTTGTTATCATAAATTTTGTGCCCATGATAGTTTGAATAAAGTCCCCATTAAGCTTATGTTTAGTATTGTTCTTCTCATCTTTCTTTTTTGCAAATCATGTTTACATCAAGAGATGAAGTAGATGTGTCCATAGAAGAAGTGCTCATTGTTTTAAAACTCATGGAATATGAAAATCAAAAGGCTTTTTATGAAAGTAGTGTTTTTAATGGAGCACCCACTCAACTTTAAGCATCTTTTACTAAAAAAAACTTGAAATGGAAACATTTAATGATTCAATTTGATTTCTTAACAACCATAATAATCAATAAACACATTTCTTCATAATTAACATGCGAGTAAAGTGATAACACATAGGTATATGTAATAAAATATTGTAGTTTAAAAAATATTTTGACATAGATTTTGGCTCATTTCAAATTTTTGGACCCATTTTCACCTTAGAATTTCTTTTAAATGTGTTATTTTAAATTCACTCATGTCAAATTTCATTGTGAGGTCAAGTACAATGTGATAATTTTTGAACTGATCAATTTTTTAAAAAAATCATCTAATTTTATAAATCATAAATTCAACTTAAATAACCAATCTTATTTTGGCATTTCCCTTTTATTAACTAATCCACTAGTTAAAAATATTTACCCCAATAAACCCATTCTTAAATGTTTTGCACCCAAATGTCATATTATGTTTATATCATTGAAAAGTTTCAAACTTATATCATCAATAAATACATTGTTGTAAATGTGCATACTTGGGGCACCCACCAATTATTTTATAATTCAAAACCATCATCTATTAAAAAGACAAAGATAATAAGAAATCCAAAGAACTATTACCTTAGAAAAGGTACCATCAAACAATCAAAAGTTTGTAGTTTTAATTAAAAGAGGTAATTCACCTTTGCCCTAATGATTGCCCAACCAAATACAAGAAGAAAAATCAATTGAACAAAGGAAACATTTAGAAGCGGACCTTTGGGGTGGTGGGGGGGGGCGGGGGTTTCTTCCAGCTTTTCACTTGACTCTACAAAACTACCAAGGATGCCTCATAGCTCCCATTGAACTCCAACTCAATGGGAGCACCTAAAGGCAGGCCTCATAAATTTGTGCGTTTTATTTTTAGACGCACAAAGTGCACAAAATAAGGGCAGTGTCGACGCACAAAATAAGACATATGTGCACAGTCTATTTTTTGGGATTTGGGAACATTTTTGTATTTCCAAACACACCAAGAGGGCCATAGCAGTGAGTGTGAGTACGTCAGGCCTCATAATTTGTGCGTTCTATTTTTAGACGCACAAAGTGCACCAAATAAAGATGGATGCACAACTTTGACCAAGGGAGAATGCACAAATTAGCTTATTTTGTTTGATTTGTGCGAA